>Ga0307414_10001706_pt1 | contig 11441 bp, 7 predicted proteins | sample DK1Ometagenome_FD_203804 | JGI IMG/M metagenome (GOLD analysis project Ga0307414, IMG submission 203804) | Maize rhizosphere microbial communities from greenhouse at UC Davis, California, United States - DK15-O-3 | ecosystem: Host-associated > Plants > Roots > Rhizosphere > Soil | place: USA...
AGAATCTACTTTAGAAATTTCTTCAATTATGGTAATGTATTCGTGATAACCTAGACCAGATCCGCCTAATTCTTCAGGAACCAAAACACCCATATACCCCATTTCTCCTAATTTCTTAAATAATTCTACAGGAAAAGTCTGTGCTTCGTCCCATATCATAATATTCGGACGGATTTCTTTTTCTGCAAAATCTCTAATCGATTGCGCAATCATTGCCTGTGTTTCGTTATACTCAAAATTCATTTTATACCTTTTTTATTTACTTTATTGCTTTATTTTCTAAAAATCCAAATATAACCTAATTATCTTTAATTTGTCAAGTGGAAAATTATTAATTTTTTCTAAATCTTCAATTTTCAACGGATTTTCTTGTTTACTGCGATAAACCACAATTTGACGAGCAATGTGACTGTTTATATATGGAATTTGCGCTAACTCTTCTTTTGTAGCTGTATTCACATTTACTTTCTTAATTGTTGCAGAATTCTTAACCGAAGTATTCTGCTTTAATATTTTAACCGCTTCGGGACGCAATCCTTTTATAAAATCTATTTGATGGATCGATACAAAACCTCCTAATTTTTGGCGTTCATTGATAATTGCATTCGCATAATAATCGCCAATTCCTTTTATGGCAACCAATTCTTCAATGGTGGCTTTGTTTAAATCGATGTTTTTAAGAACAACCTGTTCACTGTTTTCTGCATAAGAGTTCGCTTTTTTATTCTGTGTCCATTCGGGAAATTTAAAATACGGCGAAATTTTATCAAGTACTTCAGTTGAAACTCCTGTAACCTGCTGAAACTCGGCAGCGGAATTCACATATTTCCCTGTTGATCTAAATTTCAGTAATTTATCAATCTCAGCAGTAGTCATTCCTAATTTAAATCCTTTGTAATCAGTAATAAAATTTGGATTAAAGGGTTGAAGATCGAATTTCTTCAACGTTAATTGTTTTAAACTATCAATTTGTAATTGTGTTTTGGTATCAACTTTATAATCGGCAGTTTCGTTAGTAAATGATCTGTTTTTCATGACTAATATCACAATCTGCAAAAGCGCAATGATTACTACGAAAGCCACAAGACCTCTACGTTGTTTGTTATTGAAATACGAAATCTGCGCTTTCATCTGTTCATTAATTTTATGCCGATTTCACAATTTAAACATCTTCTTAAATCGCAATAATTTTTCTTTAAAAACAATACCGACTGGCTGTCTAAAGACGATATTATGGAAACATGCAGTTTTTGAAACATTTCGGTGGTGCTGTTCTTTTCCAAATCGATTGACTGATAATGCTGCAAAACTTCTTCGATGATATCTCGTCCCAATTGCTGATGATACACGTATTGAAAAGGCAATACGGTATTTATTAGCAACAAATTGTAAAACGATTGTGAAACCGTTTTCTTGCGAATTTTATGTTCTTTACCAAAAACATAATGCGTTTGCCAATAATCGGAAACCGGTGCTCCCAACAAATAATTGTTACGTGAAACACTTTCGGGATTTCGAATTAAATCAAACAAAAACGGCTGGTTATAAATGAATGACGCAAACTGAATCAAACGAATCGTCGGAAAATTATCTGGTCGCAACTTGTAATAACTCGGCGTATTTACCGTTTGCTTTAAATTGTATTTCTGCTTTAAATAAGTATACGTTTTTTGGAGCGTTTTAAGGTGATAATCTTCACTTTCTGATTCCAACAGATTAGCAGTTCCTAAAAACAAAGCTTCTAAATGAACCAAATGCGCTTGTTCTTTACGAATGATTTTCAGCGGAAGATTTTTCGCAACTTCATAAAAAACTTCTCCGTTAATATTCAAGCCGAAATTACGCAACAACATGCGATAAAACGATTCTTCCCAATTGTTGTTGGTCTGTTTCAGCTCTTTTACAATGCGGTTGGTAAACTGCTCCAATCGTTCAACCATTAACTTTTCTTTCCATAAAAGCCAATCAAACGAATTAAACTGCTTAATATAATCTTCGCAAAAAATGTACTGCGGATTTAATTTGAACTGATGATATGCTTTAAAAACATCTTCAGAAATATAATCTTTTAAAACAATAGTAGGAATTTCGGTTCCGTTAGATCGTAAAACCGATAAATCGTTGTTCCAAACCACATGCAGAATTACGTTTTGATAAGCCGGATCGATTTCATGATGATGCGCATACCAATCGGAAGCATTTATGTGCATTTCTACATTTCCTGCCCATAATTGCCCGTCGATATAAACTTGTGCGTTAAAAAAATCCGGTCCTTCTGTTCCTAAATACAAACCGAAATCTTTTATAACAACTTCATTGTTCTGAACTGTTTTGAGTGAAGTATTGTTAAGCTTTTTGAATCTCCACACATAATGTAAAAAATCTTCCCGCATAATAAAAAGCTTTTTATAAATATAAATTAAAATATTTAAACATCCTAACAATCAGTACATTTGTAAAAATCATACTATGAAAAATCTGATTCTTATATTATTATCAAGTTTTACATGCTTATCGCAAGAAGCAATCACGGATATAGATACCGATATGAAAAACTGCCTACAAAATGCTAATTCTACAGCTGATCAAAGAAATTGCATAAATAATACTTACGACAGTTGGGACAAGTTGTTAAATACTGAATATCAAAATCTCATTAATAAATTAAGAAAAGAAGAAAAAGAATTATTTATTGCATCGCAGCGAACTTGGATAAAATACAGGGATGCGGAATTTAGTTTTATAAATAGTTATTACTATGATAACAATAAAGGAACTTTATTTTTTGTGATGGGTGATCATAAAAGGATGGAAATGATAAAAAATAGAACAAAAGAGATTCAAGAATTTACAGAAACTCTAGATAATTAAATTAAAAAAATATCCTCAATTACTTGAGGATATTTAATATTATTTGATATTATTAATGATATCGTATTTTGTTATGATATGATGTTTGCCGTTACCTAAATCAACCAAAACAGCGTTGTTGTCTTTTGTGATCAGCTTTGCAACTTCTTCTACCGGGGTTTGTAGCGAAACAACTGGGTAAGGTTTACGCATTAAATCTTTAATCGGCGTATCGACAACATTGCTGTTGTTCACAAATGCGTTAAATAGGTCTACATCTTCCAACGACCCAACAAAACCATTGGTGTCAATTACCGGAATTTGCGAGATTTTATATTTACGGATTCTATCAATTGCGTGGCTTGCCAATTCTTCGGTACGAACAATTACCAAAGGTTTATCGATATGATTTTTGATTAAATCGTGCGCCGTAACAATTTCTTCTTCCAAATAACCGCGTTCACGCATCCAATCATCATTAAAAATTTTACCAATATAACGCGAACCTGAATCGTGAAATAAAACTACAACCACATCGGTAGGTTTCAATTCGTCTTTCATCTGTAACAATCCTTTAATTGCCGAACCAGATGACATTCCAACAAAAATTCCTTCTTCTAAAGCTAATTTTCTACAGAAAACCGCCGCGTCTTTATCGGTAACTTTTGTAAAATGATCGATCACAGAAAAATCAACGTTCTTTGGAAGGATATCTTCTCCGATACCTTCTGTTACATACGAATACACTTCATTTTCATCGAAAATACCTGTTTCATGATATTTTTTAAAGACTGATCCGTAGGTATCAACTCCCCAAATTTTTACATCAGGCTTTTGTTCTTTTAAATATTTTCCAACACCCGAAATGGTTCCTCCTGTTCCAACACCCACGATAAAATGCGTAATTTCTCCATTTGTCTGATCCCAGATTTCAGGACCTGTTTGTTCATAATTTGCCTTTGCGTTTGATGGATTATCGTACTGATTAACATACCAAGAATTCGGCGTTTCTTCTGCCAAACGTTTCGAAACAGAATAATAAGAACGTGGATCGGTTGGCTCTACATCGGTAGGACAAACAACAACTTTTGCACCAACGGCACGCAGAATATCCATTTTTTCTTTAGACTGTTTGTCTGTAATTACACAGATCAATTTGTATCCTTTCACAATAGCAGCCAATGCCAAGCCCATTCCGGTGTTTCCTGATGTTCCTTCAATAATTGTTCCGCCTGGTTTTAAACGTCCGTCTGCTTCAGCATCTTCCACCATTTGCAAAGCCATACGGTCTTTACAAGAATGTCCGGGATTAAAATATTCTACCTTTGCAAACACCTTACAAGGCAAATCTTTTACAATTTTATTCAATTGAACCAAAGGCGTGTTACCAATGGTTTCTAATATATTTTTTGCGTAGTTCATTACTCATAAATTTATGCAAAGATACAATATGCTTTTTAGAAAAGAAAAAAGTTGTATTACTACAACTTTAATTAAAGAAATTCCACTTCATACCCAACCTAAATGTTAGGTCTCGGTAAGGATATGTTGGCGTGTTATAATAGTTATAGCCCGTTAACATAGAATTGAAATGATCTACGTTAATATAGATTTGAGCTGTTTTGATTTTTACGTTCAAAAAGAAATCGAACATTGGAAAATTACCGACTTTAACTTGATCCTGCACTACAAAATCGCCCAAAACCGGGTGGTATTCGTTCGCGTAATATTTTGTAAAATAGTTAAAGATGAAACCCGTTTGAAAAAACAAAGCTTTGTTAAAGGCATAATCTTGAAAGTAAACCGTATTTCGTGTCACGATCTGTGGAACGTTCAAAATAGCATCGTCTTGAACTACCTGTTGAAACATTATGGTGTTATCAAGTCCCCATTTGCCAAAGGTAAATTCTTTTTGAGCCTTAACCATAAAATAGTTGATCACCTTACCGTATTGTTCAGGCGTTACCAATAACTGGGTAAATCTGCCGTTTGCATCAACCGCCGTTGCATTATTACTGAAATACAATTTATCTGTAATTAACTGATACGTTCCCTCCAAATTAATAAATGGTGAAATAACCTTTGCGTTTAACGTACTGTATTTTTCATTAGAGAAATCGTTCAGCCAATTTAAACCAATGTATCCACTTTGAAAAAACTGATAGTTATAATCGGGAATCTTGCTTTCTAATTGATACGTAGCTTCAATTCCGTATGATTCATTCAGGTTAAAAGCAGCGTTAATTTTTAAATCTGTCAGCGATCTACCAACAACTGACTGTTTAAAATAAGCATCGGCAACCACATGTTCTTTGTTCAACATATACGATCCGCCAAGCGTAATGATATCGTCTTTTAACTGATTGGGGATTTTATTTGAATTCTCATCAAAAACAATAGATTCGTATCGATGTGAAAAATTATAAATTCCTGCACTTACTGCAAATAAACCAATAGCTTTAGAATCGAACGCCAGATCAAAAGTATTTTCAAAACGTGTATGACGTACTTTATCGTAAATCCCCAAAGCAAAAGTTTCTCCAAAATAAGCATCGCGATCTAAAAATGGTTTTGAGTTTGCCTGCTGATATACGTTTGAAAAATATTCGTACGTAAACTGATGACGCAATAATGCCTTATTACTTTCAGATTTGTTGAATTGAAAACTATGATCGAAATATCCACGCAATCCTTTAAACAATGTTTTAGCATCAGCAGTTTGAACTCTTAAATTCTCTCGATTATTAAAAGGTTCATTAGATGAATCAAAATTATTTGTAAACACCAAACCACCATTTTCTTCGTTTGAAATATCTTGAAAAGTGATGTGATTTTTAAACTGATAACGTTTGTTCTTTGTAAAGAAGCTCGATCCTATTCTAAAATTTCCGTTAGAAGTTAACTGATTTACATATTTTCCTTGTGAACGCAAACCTCGATAACCTAAAAACACATTGAACTGTTCCGAAGTATTCATGGTAATCAATGCATCCAGATTTTGTCCTTTTCCTGTAACGCTGCGATAAAATAATTCTGATGCCGGTGTAGGAACACTGTAATAACTGATGTCTTCTTTATTTAAGTAAGAAAATCTACGTGCGTTGAAACCAACATTTATTGTATTATTTACATTTAATATATTAGGATCTAATGACTGAAACGTTTGTCCGTCGTTATTAAACTGAAGCTTTCCAAAAGTATCATCGCGCAAATAATTAAATGCGTATTGTTTTTTAAGATTTAGAATGGTATCAAAAGTTGATGCACCTTTAATCTCATTGAATATTTTATATTGAGAAATAGGTGCAACCGTATCACCAGCTTTGGTAATAATTTTCTTCACCTTTAAAGAATCGTTATCAGACAAATTCACCGACGAAAAACGATCTACCGAATTAGCCGTACCAACCCTTGTCGTATTTAACGTATTCCCTGATTTAATTCTTTGACCTGATTTTCTTACCTGCGCAAAACAAGTAACAGAAAAAAGCAGTACAAAAGCCAAAATAAAACGCATAGATGCAAATTTTACACAAAAGTACATTTTTTTAGCAACTATACTATATAAATAAAAAAAGAGATGCGAAAGCATCTCTTTTTAAAATATCTAAAACTACTGATTAATAACCAGGGTTTTGAACCATATTAGGATTTGACAACATCTCTGAACGAGGAATTGGCAAAGTTAATTTGAAAGTTGTTACTGGTAAAGAACAAGCATCATTTAACTCACAATCTTTAGGATCACGTACAAAACCAGGAGAACCAGCTTTAACACCTAAACGTTTCATATCTAAATAACGCGCACCTTCAAAAGCGAACTCAACACGTCTTTCTTTTAATATCGCTTCCCATGCCTCTCTAACAGAAGATATTGTAGGGAAGTTTACAACTTCACCATCTAAAAGAAATGAGCGAGCTGTTCTAACTTCTTTAATAATATTTTCAACTTCTTTATACTCACCTTTCATTGCATGAGCTTCAGCTTTAGCAAGATATAAATCAGTATATCGAATTAATTTGATATCACTTTGCAATGGTACTTCTGTAGTTCCTTTATATTTACCAATGAATAGTAAATCTTCAGCTCTGTATCTATCAGCATTTAACGACTGATAATTCGCTGCTATTACAGACTCACCAAGAACAGTAGCATCGTATCTGTAATCTCTTTTTTGTGGATGAAGACTATTGATTTCATTAAACAAAGATCTTCCTATTTCCATATAAGCTGTTCTATTGGCAGCAACGGCGCCAGCCCACCATGCACCAGCTACACCACCCCCATCATTAGGCAAACGAACTAATCGCCATACAAGATCCGGGTTAGTTTCTAATCCTGTTTCAGCTTTCGCAAATAACTCAGAAAAGCTAATAGCTGTCCCCATATTCTTTCCTGAAATAGAAGCAAGATTATCAAGAATACCTTGTGGATTTTCAGTCATTGCATACAATTTAATCAAAATTGCATGTGCTACATTCTTACTTATGAAATTATTATTACTCGTTGATCCTTCTTTGATATCCAAAGCCGCTCCTCCATTACTTAAGCTGAAAGCGGTTTCAATATCATCTTCAATAAAAGAAACTATTTCGCTAACAGTAGCTCTTTTCTCATATCTAGTGTAATCATCAGTATGATAAAAATCAAATTTGATCACAGATAGTGCTGAACCGTTTTTATAATCAGTTGTATAATAAGAAAACAACTTCATGTGTGCATAGGCTCTAAATATATAAACTCTAGCTTTTGCTACATTTAAAGCATCATTTTCAGCTTTAATTTCCGCATCGGTGCCGGTTTTAGGCTTAGCAAGTAATTCATCTATACGGTGTATTAAGCGATTAGATCGATTAATTACATTGTACATATTATTCCACAAAGATCCAGCAAAGCCATTTCCTGGGTTCATGAAAAACCTATAACTTCCATCATTAATTCCTTGACCACCATTATCTCTTCCTACACCTAACTCATCAGTAAAATAAGACACAAAATTAATCTCACTTTCAGCAGGTATTTGATTATAAAGAGCATTAATTCCTCTGGCAATATCTGTAGAACTGTTGAAAATCTGAGAATCTTCAGTTCTATAACCTGGCTGTTCAATTTCATAAGCATCCTGACAAGAAACTGTCAATGCCAATAAAGCTGCGAACGTAAAAAATTTATTTTTCATAATATTATTTCCTTAAATTAAAATTGTACTTCTACACCAAAAGATACAGTTCTAGGAGTAGGATATTGACTTAAATCTACACCTCTGTTACTTTCAGCATCCCAACCTCTCCATTTTGTCCAAGTAACTAAATTTTCTGCTTGACCATACACTCTTAAACCTGATAATTTCATAAAAGCTAAATCAGATTTTTTAAAGTTATATCCAACAGTAACAAATCTCATACGAATGTAAGAAGCATCTTGCAAATAGAAATCACTATCATTTAAATGATATAAATTATTTGCATTAGGATTAGGGAACGTAGCGTCTCTGTTAGAAGTACTCCAATAGTCTAAATAATCATTTGTCATATTAGCATTTCCTACAGAACTTGGTTGCGTAAAGAAGAAATAATCATTGTCATATCTCCAAATATCTTTAGCAAAAGTAAAGTTTGCTTGCGCGAAGAATCCTTTATAATTCACATCTATTCCAAAAGACCCTTGATAAACAGGTAAAGATGATTTCCCTAACCATTTTCTATCCTCATCAGTAGGGTTTTCAGTAATTGCTCCATTTTTATCATAATACTGAGTTTCTCCGTTTTGAGGATTTATTCCAGCAAATTCATATAAATAAAATTCACCTAATCTTCCACCTTCTCTCATTGCTGTTAATGAAGAACCGCTCCAAATAAACCCTTCTTCATTAGGAATATTTAAAACTTGGTTTTTATTGTATGATCCGTTAGCATTTAAAGTTATTGTAAGGTCTTTTTTACGAACAATGTCTCCCGCAATCAACAATTCAACACCCTCATTTCTAATTGACCCAAAGTTACCATTAATTGCTGTAGTACCATTAATAGCAGATAAAGGAATACTTTGATATAAATCATCAGTCTGTTTTCTATAAACATCTATATTACCTCTTAATCTGTTATTAAAGAAACCATAGTCTAATCCAATGTTTGTAGTGGTAATTTCTTCCCATCTTAAATCTCTTTTAGGTAACTGCCCTAAAGAGTAAGCGTTTGCTTCGTCTGCATAACCTCTACCTGAACTATATAAAGTACTATATAAATAAGCAGATCCAAATATTCCAGATCCTGTAATATCTTGATTACCTGCTGTACCATGAGACGCACGCAATTTAAAATCACTAAACACTTTAGAATCAGCCATAAACTTTTCATTGATTAAGTTCCAACGTCCAGAAACAGACCAAAATGTACCCCAACGATTTTCATCAATAAATCTAAACGATGCATCTCTACGTAATGTTACGTCTAAACCATATCTTGTATCATAGTCATAACTTGCTAATCCAAAGTAAGAAAACATACCTGCTGTTTGTTCACCAACTGAAGCTGATGGAGCATAATAATCGTTCTTATCAGAGTCACCTATCCAACCTGTTGCTTTACCATTTTCCCAGAAATTAGGATCAAACCCTTCTTTATTAATACCCGAGCTTTTAAAATGTGCTTTTAAGTATTCAATATAAGCACCTGCATTTACGCTGTGTTTACCAAATGTTTTATTCCATTTAATGTTTGAATTAGATGTTAATATCATTCTTCTTTCATCAACATTACCTATAGAACCAAACCATTCTTGATCATCAGCTGCAAAATACCTAGAGTTAAAACTACTTGGTCCGTTAAACGAAAATTGATTAATCGTTTGATAATCAACCCCTAAATTTGTACCCATAGACCAGTTACTATCAATTGCATAATTTAAAGATCCGTTAACAATAGATTTAAACTCATCTTGCTTTAAACCATGTGTACGCATTTTATCCATTAACAACATTGGCATAGCACCATTACCAAAGGCATTTAAATTTGCCATTGCCGATTCATATGTACCAGTATACATTTCTGGTCGCAAATAAGGAAGACCTTGAAAAGCTCCAAGAAAGTAATTTTGATTTAAACCAGCTGTACCAGCACTTGTAGCCATATCTGATTTAGAAAAATTCGCACTAACAGTTGTACCGTAGGTTAATTTTCCATTATCACTTTTACCGTTTAGATTAGTACGGAAATTAAAACGCTTTAAACCTGTAGTTTTTAAAACACCCTCAATATCAGAATAACCAATAGATGTATAATTGTTTAAGTTTTTAGATCCTGAACTAAAAGACAACGTATGGTTTTGTGCAATTGCATCTCTAAAAAATACATCTACCCAGTTTCCATCTTTAGGATTTCTGTAGTCAATCATGTTTTTACCATCTGGCCCTACAATATTTCCAGCAGGAGGAGTACCTCTAAATTTTCTATGAAAATCTACATACTGTTTTGCGTTCATTAAGTTATACTGGTTATCTTGCAAAAAGCTCATACCTGTTGTCCCAACGTACTTTACCTGTAGACTAGAGTCAAAACTAGCACGTTTTGTTGTAATAACAATTACACCATTTGCACCACGATTACCGTAGATAGCTGTTGCTCCAGCGTCTTTTAACACGTCGATACGGTCAATATCATTCGGGTTTAAAGATCTAAAACGATCTGAACTCATTGGAACCCCATCAATAACGTATAAAGGTTCAACATTTCCATTAATCGACCCCAAACCACGTAAGATAACGGTTGTATTGTTATCACCTGGCTGACCCGAACCTGTAGAAATATTCAAACCAGGAACCTGTCCTTGTAAAGTTTGAATAAATGAAGCGTTAGGACGACCTTCAATAGTTTTAGAAGTTACTGTACTAACAGCATTACTGTTTTTTGGTTTTGATACTGTCCTATAAGTATCAACTACAATTCCGTCTAATTCCGTTGATTCATCGACAACCAAAGTCACATTCAACACACTTGAATCAGAAACAGTTACCGTTGAAGGCTTGAACCCTTCGTAAACCACTTGAATTCTATCGCCTTTTTTTAGGTTTAATGTATACTTCCCTTCTTCGTCTGTGTCTGTACCTTGATTGGTACCAACCAACAAGACAGTAGCCCCAGGGATTGGGTCACCTTCTGGTGTTTTAACAACACCTGTAACTTGCTTTTGTGCAAAACCCGCCTGCACTATTAAAGCAAAAAACAGAGTTAAAATCCAAGTAAACTTTGATCTCATATTAATTTAATTTGAATTAGTTATCTACAAATCTACAGCTTTTTTATATCCTAACAAATTTTTAACACTAAAAATAGGTCGAAAAGTAAAAAAACACCTCTTAAATGTATTAAGAGGTGTTTTTTATTTTTTTGTTAAAAAAATTATTACTTTTTAACAAACTTATAATTAGATGATCCTTCGGTAGTTTTTACTGTTAATATATAAACACCTGAATTTAATCCAGACACATCAATAGTTAAGCTATCAGAATCAACTTTATTTGAAAATTGTTTTACCTTTTTACCACTAATATCATAGATATCATAACTAACACCCGACGCAATTTCTTTAGGTA
>Ga0307414_10001707_pt1 | contig 11440 bp, 4 predicted proteins | sample DK1Ometagenome_FD_203804 | JGI IMG/M metagenome (GOLD analysis project Ga0307414, IMG submission 203804) | Maize rhizosphere microbial communities from greenhouse at UC Davis, California, United States - DK15-O-3 | ecosystem: Host-associated > Plants > Roots > Rhizosphere > Soil | place: USA...
AACCTGGCCGAGTCGCTGCAGCGCATCCCGGGCGTCGTCATTGACCGCGACGCCGGCGAAGGCCGCAACATCACCGTGCGCGGCCTGGGCGGCGACTTCACCCGCACCCGCATCAACGGCATCGAGGCGCTGGCCACGACGGGCGGTACCGACAGCTCCGGCGGCGCCAACCGCACGCGCGCCTTCGACTTCAACGTCTTCGCGGCGGACCTCTTCAACTCGCTGACGGTGCGCAAGAGCAGCTCGGCCGATGTGGACGAGGGGTCGCTGGGCGCCACCATCGACCTGCAGACCGCGCGGCCCTTCGACATGAAGAAGTTCGTCGCCGCCGTGTCCGTGAAGGGCACCTACAACGAGCTGTCCGGCAAGGCGACGCCCAAGACCTCGTTCCTGATTTCCAACACCTTCGCCGACAAGAGGATCGGCGTGCTGCTGTCCGGCGCCTATTCCAAGCGCAAGGTCTATGAAGAAGGCTTCAGCACGGTGCGCTGGGACAACGGCCCGTCCAGCGGCGGCTGGTGCTCGCCGGTCGGTGTGACGCCGGCGAGCCCCGCCAGCACGACGCAGACCGCCGCCTTCTGTGGCGCTTCGACCGACGCGGCCCGCCTGCCCAACACGGCGGCGAACGTGGCCGCGTACACCGCGGCATCGCTGGCCACCAACTTCCACCCGCGCCTGCCGCGTTATGGCCGCCTGACGCACGACCAGGAGCGCCTGGGCCTGACCGGCTCCATCCAGGTGCGCCCGGCCGACAGCATGCTGCTGACCTTCGACATGCTTTACAGCAAGCTCGACGCGACGCGCCAGGAAGACTTCCTGGAGGCCATCTCCTTCAGCCGCAATTTGTCGCAGGGCGGCAAGCAGCAGACCAGCGTCCTCGAGGCGGAGTTCGCGCCCAGCGGGCAGATGGTGTACGGCAAGTTCAACGGCGTGGACATCCGTTCCGAGTCGCGCTTCGACAAGCTCTCCACCATCTTCAGCCAGCCCACGCTGACGGTGGAGCAGGACATCGGCGACCACATCAAGGTCACGGTGCGCGGCGGCCGCGCCACGTCCAAGTTCGACAACCCCATCCAGACCACGACGACGCTGGATGCGCCCAACGTCAACGGCTATGTGTTCGACGCCCGCGGCGATGACCGCGCGCCGCTGCTGGGCTACGGCAACCTGAACCCCGCCGACCCGGGCGGCGCATTGAAGATCTACGGCGTGCCGGTCGGCCAGACCAGCATCACCAACTTCACGCCCAGCGAGGTCCGCATCCGCCCCAACGGCGTGACCAACAAGCAGGACGTCGCCACCGCCGACGTGGCCTGGGAAATCATCCCCGACGCGCTGACGCTGAAGGCCGGCGTCAGCTACAAGAAGTTCAGCTTCACCAGCTACGACATGCGTCGCACGGTGGAGACGATGAACACGCTGCCGGCCAACGTCATCCCGAACAGCCTCGTCACGACGCTGAACGGCTTCGGCAAGGGCCAGAACCTGCCGGCCGGCTCGATCACGTCCTGGGTCATCCCCAACCTGGACGCCATCGCCGCCGCCTACGACATCTACTGCAACTGCCTGAAGACGGGTGCGACCGGCGGCCCCGGCGACTACCGCCTGACGTCGATCACCAACGGCAACGCCCGCGGTGGCAACCGCGCCATTACCGAGACCGACACCGGCACGTGGCTGATGGCCGACTTCGAGACCCGCCTGGGCGGCCTGCCCGTGCGCGGCAACGTGGGCACGCGCTACGTCAAGACCGACATCTCGGCCAGCGGCTACCTGGCCACCGGTGGCGGCAGCCTCGTCACGGCCGACCGCATCTACAAGGACTGGCTGCCCTCGGCCAACGTGGCCGTCAACCTTGCCAAGGACCTGATCGTGCGCGCGGCTGCGGCCAAGGTCATGTCGCGCCCGCCGCTGCAGAACCTGAACCCGGGCGGCACGCTGAGCACCACCGGCACGCTGACCTACACCGGCGGCAATCCGGCGCTGGACCCCTTCCGCGCCACGACGCTCGACCTCAGCGCCGAGTGGTACCACTCGAAGAACGCCTTCGTCGGCCTGGGCCTGTTCCAGAAGAAGATCAAGAGCTACGTGCTGACGCAGGGCCGCGACATCCCGTACAACCAGACCGGCCTGCCGATGTCGCTGCTGCCCAGCAACTTCACTGGCGACGAACTCTTCCGCGTCAGCGCGCCGGTCAACACCCAGGGCGGCAACCTCACCGGCTTCGAGATCAACATCCAGCAGCCCTTCACCTTCCTGCCGGGCATCGGCAAGAACTTCGGCGTACTGGCCAACTTCACGCAGGTCAAGTCCAAGATGGACTACGTGCTGTCGACGGCCGTCAACGCACCGACCGTGACGGAAGACCTGGTCAACCTGTCGCCGCGCTCCTGGAACCTGTCGTTCTACTACGACGACGGCACCTTCAGCGGCCGCGTGTCCACCTCGTCGCGCTCGGCCTTCCTGACCACCATCCCGGCCGGCAACAACCAGGACGTGGCGGGCAAGAACAAGACGTTCAACGTCGACCTGTCGATGGGCTACAAGATCAACAAGCAGCTCGAACTCACGTTCGAGGCGACCAACCTGACCAACCAGCCGAACGACCAGTTCATCTCGCGTGCGATGGACAACGTGGTGGTGAACAACTACACCGGCCGCGAGTTCATCATCGGCGGCCGCTACAAGTTCTGAGGCACTGACGACCTCAACGAGCAAAGGGCACGGACCTGACGTCTGTGCCCTTCTTTGCATGCGGGACCCTGCAGGTCTCCGGACAAAAAAGCAGAGTCGGCTGCGACCCGTACGGGCGCAGTCCGACCTCGACAACGGAGACAAGCATGAACATGTACAAGACCCTGGCGGTCATCGCCGCCGCATGCCTGGCCAGCACCACGGCCCGGGCCGCCGACGCGCTGCCGGCCGGTACGTTGATCACCGGCCAGGTCAGCGGCGCGAGCACGACGCTGCTGGGCCTGGACCATCTGTTCGCCGACGAGGCCGGCAGCAACGTGACGAAGCTGGTGGCCGACGATCTGGAGTTCCTGTCCGGTGACGCCATGGTTGGCATCGACTTCTTCACGGACGGTCGGCTGGAGGTTTGGAACAACGGTGGTGCCACGCTGGACGGCACCTACACCTTCACGTTCAGCTTCGCCGGTCTGAGCCAACCGATCACGGGCTTCACGCCGCTGGACCTGACGGGCGTGACGGCTGGCAGCGTCAGCCTGCAGCTCGTCAACCCGAGCACCGTCAGCCTGACGCTGACCGACGTCAACACCGGTGGGGGCTTCGCCAGCTTCACGACGCAACTGAACGTCAGCGCCGTGCCCGAGCCCGCCAGCCTTGTGCTGATGGGCGCCGGCCTGGGCCTGCTGGCGCTGCGCCGTGCGAAGAGGGCCGCCGCATGAAGGCCGTTCAACGCCTGGGCTGCATTGCCGCGCTGCTGGCCTGCAGCCTGCCCGCCTTCGCCCTCGACGCCGCGCTGCAGACGGCGCCTGCCGACGGGTGGGGTGCCGGCACCGTGGGCGGCAGCGCCGCCACGCCCGAGCACATCTACACCGTGCGCAACCGCGCCGAGCTGCTGAATGCGCTGACCAACGCCGGCAACCTGCCCAAGATCATCAAGGTGGCCGGCACCATCGACATGACCGAAGGCACGCCCTTCGCAAGCACCGCCGACCAGAAGGTGCGCGCCCGCGTGCGCCTGACCAGCAACACGACGCTGATCGGCGAAGGCCCCGGCGCCGGCTTCGTCAACGCCTGGATCGACATCACCAGCGTCAGCCAGGTCATCGTGCGCAACCTGCACATCGTGGCACCCTGCGACGTCGGCCCCATCTGGGACCCGACCGACGGTTCTCTCGGCAACTGGAACTCGGCGTTCGACGCCATCGGCATCGTCACCGCCACGCAGGTCTGGATCGACCGCAACACCCTCACCGACGCGCCGGTCACCGACGACACGCTGCCCATCGAGAACGGCAAGACCAAGCAGTGCCACGACGGCGCGATCGACATCACCAAGGGCGCCGACCTCATCACCGTCTCGTACAACGTCGTCACCGCGCACGACAAGACCATGCTGATCGGCGGCTCCGACAGCCTGACCAGCGACGCCGGCAAGCTGCGCGTGACGATCGCCAACAACGTCTTCAACGGCGTGTCGCAGCGCGTGCCGCGCGTGCGCTTCGGCCAGGTCCACGTCTTCAACAACTATTTCGCCGGCAGCAAGACCGCGAACCCCTATCCGCACAGCTACAGCATCGGCGTGGGCAAGGCGAGCAACGTGCTGTCGCATGCCAACGTCTTCGCCATTGACGGCGCGTCCGGCTGCAACAGCGTCGTCGTCTACGCCAGCTCCGACCACACCGGCGTGTTCCAGGACAGCGGGTCCACGGTCAACGGCGCGCCGCTCACCGCCTGCGCCGTGCTACCGGGCACGGCCTTCACGCCGGGCTATGCCTTCAAGCCGCGGCCGGCGATCCTGGCCAAGGCCAACGCGCTGGCACAGGCCGGCGCCGGCAAGCTGACGACGCAGATCAGCGGCAGCGGCAACGTCAACGACGTGGCCGGCACGAAGTCGCCCGCCGCCAACGAGACCGGCGTGCAGACCGACACGCGGCTCTCGCTGTCGTTCGACGCACCGCCCGCCATCGGCACGACCGGCAAGGTCAACGTCTACCGCGCCAGCGACGACGTGCTCGTCGACAGCATCGACGTGAGCAACGCGCCGTCCGCCAGCGACACGCAGGCCGTGCTCGCGCGGACCAACCTCGAGATCGACGCCCTCGGACTCGGCGCGATGCCCGAGAACGCCACGTTCGCCCGCTATGTCTGGTATCGGCCCGTCAGCGTCAGCGGCAGCAAGGCCTCGGTCAAGCTGCACAACAACAAGCTCGACTTCGGCACGACCTACTACGTGACGATGGACGCCTCGGTGCTGTCCGGCACCATCAAGGGCGCGAACTTCGCCGGCATCAGCAAGGCCGACAACTGGAAGTTCACGACCCGCGCGGCACCGGCCAGCTTCACCAGCCTTAACGTCGACGACAACGGCGCCGCGGCCGATTTCCGCACGCTGCAGGGCGCGCTGAACTGGGTCATGAAGCACTGCTCGACGACCAGCCCGGCCACCTACGGCTGCAACACGGTCGCCACGCCCAAGACCATCCAGCTCGCCAACGGCAACTACCCCGAGCTGAACATCCTGCGCCGGGTTTCCAACCTGACCATCGTGGGCGAGAGTCGCGACGGCGTCGTCGTGGGCGACGTGAACTTCGAGTCGCTGAACGCCGGCAGCGGCGCCAGCACGGCCGCGGCCGGCACGGCGCTCAGCACCTCGGGCAAGACGGTGGGCCACCGCGTGCTCGGCGGCGGCCGCGCGTCCTTCCTCGCCGAGACCTCGGACCTGCTGACTCTGCAGAACTTCACGCTGCGCAACCCGCACGTGCGCAGCACCAGCTGGGACAACCAGGCCGAGGCCATCTACTTCAACACCAGCACGACGGCCGCGGCCGCTCGCTTGGTGGCCAGGCAGATGAACTTCCTCAGCCAGCAGGACACGCTGCAGCTCAAGGGCTACAGCTGGTTCTACCAGTCCCTCGTCGCCGGCAATGTCGACTTCATCTGGGGCAGCGTGATGGCGAGCCTGTTCGAGGAGTGCGAGATCCGCTCGGTGGCGGACACCGGCAGCAGCTCGCCCGGCTACATCCTGCAGTCGCGCGCCACCGCGGGCGACAAGGGCTTCGTGTTCCTGAACAGCCGCCTGACGGCCGAACCCACCGTGACGCAGGCCTACCTTGCCCGCAGCGGCGGCACGACGGCCACGACCTACACCGACAACATCGCCTTCGTGAACACCCAGATGGGCCCGCACATCCTGCCGGTCGGCTGGTGCGTGGGCACCGGCACCAGCAAGACGGTCGTCGGCACCGGCAGCTGCAGCAGCAACCCGCCGCCCTGGGCCGGCACGGCCGACGGCGGCGCGACCGACGCGGCGGGCTGGCGCGAGTTCGGCAGCATGGACCTGAACGGCGCGCCGCTGGACGTCAGCGCGCGTCTCGGCGTGGCCTCGGTCAAGGTCGCCACCGTGCCGACCAGCGTCGTGCTCGCCAAGCAACTCGGCGCCGCCACCGGCCTGGCGACGCGCGCCGAGATCTTCCACAACTCGACCATCGCCACCGGCGCGCCCGGCGGCTGGGTGCCGGCGCCCTGAGCGTCCACGGCAGCCCGACCCCATTCGACACCAGAGACCTCTCGGAGACATGATGAGCATCAACCCCCTGCAACCGCGCATCCGCCTGACGCTGTGCGCCACCGCCGTGCTGAGCCTGATGGGCGCCGCCCAGGCGCAGACCAGCGACGCCGCCGCGCCGGTCACGATGGAACGCATCCAGATCACCGGCTCGTCCATCAAGCGCCTGGCCGGCGAGACGGCGCTGCCGGTCTCGACGATCAAGGCCGAGGAGCTGGAAGCCCGCGGCCACACCGAGCTGAAGGACCTGGTGCTGGAGATGCCCCAGTCGCTGTCCCTGGGCACCAACAGCGGCGCCGCCGGCCCGATGCTGAACCTGCGCGGCCTGGGCGCCATGCGCACGCTGACGCTGCTCAACGGACGGCGCCTGGCCAACGAGCCGCTGCAGGACCAGTACGTGTCGGTCAACGTCATCCCGCGCATGGCGCTGGAGCGCGCCGAGACGCTGCGTGACGGCGCCTCGTCCATCTACGGCTCCGACGCCATCGGCGGCGTGCAGAACTTCTACACCTTCAACACCTACAAGGGTGCGCGAGTGAAGGCGGAGTGGAACCAGCCGGAGCAGTCCGGTGGTGGTGAGACCAAGGCGCTGGGCGCCATCGTGGGATTCGGTGACCTGGGCGCCGACGGATGGAACGCCTACGTTTCGATTGACCACCAGCGCAAGTCGGCGCTGTTCAAGATCGACCGGCCCGAGCTGTATGACTACTCGGTGCTACAGAACATGGGCCTGGGCTTGCTGCCCGACAACAAGAACCCCAGCCCGACGGCCAACTTCGGCTTCACCGCCAGCGCCAACTCCAACTACAACCCGGCCTTCGCCACCGGCTGCGCGGCGCCGTACTCGCTGCCCACGCTGGGCGCCGGCAGCGTCGCCACGCCGCGCTCCTACTCGAACGCCGGCTGCTATCGCAACCCGAACTACTACGACGCCATCACCGATGGCAGCGAGATCACCAACGTCTTCAGCAAGCTGAGCTGGAAGATCAACAACAACCACTCGCTGACACTGGAAGGGCTGCACTCCCAGTTCAACGTACAGAAGTACCGCGGCATGCAGGTGCCTGGCGGAACGGCGCCGGCCACGACGTACACGATGCCGGCGACGAGCAAGTTCTACCCCGGCAAGGGCATCACGCCGGCCGTGCAGGTCATCGGCAGCAATACCGGCAGCAACTCGCCCGCGATGTTCATCGACGCCGCGAAGACGCCGGGCACCGTCAGCACCCTGAACATGAACAACCGGACGATCTTCTTCGTCTGGGGCCCGGCCGAACTCGGCTCGGCCTACCGCAACGACGAGCAGACCAACGACCGCCTGGTGCTGACCGCCGAGGGCGTGGTGGCCGGCTTCGATTACCGCGTCGGCCTGAACTACGGCCGCTCGCTGCGCGACACGCGAGCCGGCGGCGGCTACATCCTGTATTCCAAGGCGCAGGAAGGCTTCACCAACGGCATCCTCAACCCCTTCGGCCTGCAGGACGCCGCGGGCCTGGAGTACCTGCGCAGCATCGAGGCGCGCGACTACAGCTACCGCGTCAACCGTGCCTTCAACAAGAGCGTGGACGCGACGCTGACGCGCTCGCTGATGGAGCTGCCCGGCGGCCCACTGATGCTGGCCGTGAGCGGCGAGCTGCGCCGTGACTCGGCCAAGGTCGACGCCGCGCCGCTGGACTACGTCGCCAAGAACGCCAACGGCAGCTATGCCATCGACGCCTTCGGCAACGTCAGCAAGCACGACCTCGTCGGCGAGACGCCCACCGGCGTGGCCCGCACGCTCAGCCGCGACATCAAGTCGGCCGTCATCGAGGTGGATGCGCCCGTCACCAAGCGGCTGAGCCTGAACGCCGCCGTGCGCTCGGACAACTACAGCGACCTCAACACGACGACGGTCAACCCCAAGCTGTCGGTGCGCTACCAGGCGCTGGACCAGCTGGTACTGCGCGCCTCGGCCAACACGGGCTTCCGGGCACCGTCCATCATGGACATCCAGAACCCGACGCCCGAGGTTCGCACCCTGACCATGGACGACCCGGTGCTTTGCCCCAGCGCCACGCCCACCATCTCCGGCACGGGCAACCCGATCGCCGGCAAAGAGCGCAATGTGGTCTGCGACGTCGTCACGAGCTACTGGACCAAGTCCCCCGACAACAGCTTCCTGAAGCCCGAGAAGTCGCGCGGCTGGACGCTGGGCCTCGCGCTGGAGCCCACCCGGGGCCTGCTGATGACGGCCGACTACTGGGGCATCAAGCTCAGCGACATGCTGGGCGCGGTGGCCATCGCCGAGGTGCAGCAGCAGCCGGCCAAGTACGCACAGAACATCATCCGCAACGCCGACGGCACCATCAACTACATCATCGCCAGCCAGGCCAACCGGGGCGACACCAGCATCCGCGGCCTGGACCTGTCCTTCGCCTACCGCCTGCGCGGCCTGCCCATCGGCGAGCTGAGCTTCCTGCTGGACGGCACCTACTACGAAAGCTACCGCTTCAGCGCCGAGAAGGGCGGCGAGGTGCTGAGCAACGTCGGCATCATCACCAACGACGCCCGCTACGGCGGTGCCGGCGTGAACTCCGGCCTGGCCGGCATGCCGCAGATCAACCCGCGCTGGAAGCACACCGCCTCCATCGGCTGGCGCGACGGCCCGTGGACCGCCCAGGTCTCGGTGCGCTACAACACCGCGCTGACCGACATCACGCCGCGCCCCGGTTCCACGGTCAACCGCGTCAGCCCGTACAGCCAGTACGGCGCCAGCATGAGCTACACCCCCTTCAAGGGACTGAAGCTCGGCTTGGCGGTCAACAACTTCACCAACGCGACGCCGCCGATCACGGCCAACAACCTGTATGTCGGCTACATCACCAGCATGGCCGACGTGCTGGGCCGCGCCTACAAGGTCACGGCCGACTACAGCTTCTGAAGCACGCCAGCGGCCGGTTCATCCGGCCGCTTTTCCGCCTGACACCATGATCCATTTCCCTCTACGCCTGCTCGCGGCCACCTTGCTGGCTGCGGCCACGCTGCCTGTGGCGGCGCAGCCCACCCCGGCGCCCCACGCGGCCATCGTCCACAAGGGCTGGACACAGACGCAGGGCGGCCGCGGCGGCCGCATCCTCAAGGTCACGACGCTGGCCGCCTCCGGCCCCGGCAGCCTCGCCGAGGCCATCGCCGCGAGCGGCCCGCGCATCGTCGTCTTCGAGGTCGGCGGCGTCATCGACATGGCCGGCAACCCGCTCAAGATCGAGCAGCCCTTCCTGACGCTGGCCGGCCAGACGGCGCCCGACCCCGGCATCACCGTCATCAAGGCCGAGACGACCATCGCCACGCACGACGTCGTCATCCAGCATCTGGCGTTCCGCCCCGGCGAGTTCGGCCGACCCAAGAAGGGCGGCGGCGATCAGGACGGCATCTCGGCCCTCGGCGGTGCGCACGACGTCATCGTCGACCACTGCAGCTTCTCCTGGGCCACGGACGAGAACCTCTCCGCCTCCGGCCCGCGCTTCGAGGGCAAGACGGTCGAGGACTGGCGCCGCGCCACGTCCCACCGCATCACCTTCAGCCACAACCTCATCTACGAGGGCCTGGGTAATTCCGTTCACGAGAAGGGCGAGCACAGCAAGGGCTCGCTGATCCACGACAACACCAGCGGCGTGCTGATCTACGGCAACGTCTACGCCTCCAACCGCCAGCGCAACGCGCTCTTCAAGGGCGGCGCGCAGGGGGCGATGGTCAACAACTACATCTTCAACCCCGGCGACCGGGCGGTGCACTACAACCTGCTGGACAAGGAGTGGACCGGCCAGCCCTACCAGAACGGCCGCCTGACGCTCGTCGGCAACGCGCTGCGCCACGGCCCCAGCACACAAGCCGGCACCGCCTTCTTCACGATGCTGGGCCAGGGCGACCTGGAGCTGCACATGACCGACAACCTCGCGCAGGACGCGCAGGGCCGGCCGGTGCCGCTGCTGGGCAACGGCCCGACGACGACCGGCAAGCTCGTCGTCGCCGCCAAGCCCGACCTGCCCACGGGCCTCGCGGTGCGCGTGGCCGACACATTGGCGCGCGACCTGCCGCTCATCGTCGGCGCCCGGCCCTGGGCGCGCGACCCGCTGGACGCGCGCCTGCTGGCCGACATGGCGCAGGGCAAGGGGCAGCTCATCCACTCCGAAGTCGAGAACGCCCTCGGCTACCCGCGCCACGCACCGACGCGCCGTGCCTTCCAGCCCGAGGCCTGGAACCTCGACGACATGAGTCCCAAAGCCGGTTGGCCAAAACTGTGAGCCCCTCGCCCAGACCGCTCCGGCTGAACGCCGGCTGTCTGGTCGGTCCCCCCAGGGGACGGCGATGCTCGCGGCGTCCAGCCGCGAGCACATCGCCGGACGGGCCGGCTTGGGGCGGCCCGGCGCTCGGCCCGAAACACGGCATGCACTACTGAGATGAACATGAAGCAACTCCTTTCCTTGATCGCCGCTTGCCTGTGCATGGCGGCTTCCGCGCAACCGGCGCCCGCCGCCTCGGCCCCTAAGGCCGGCGAAACCACCGCCAACGTCGCCACCGGCCCGCGCCTCATCCTCGTCGGCGACTCGACGATGGCGCCGCGCAGCGGTTACGGCAATGCGCTGTGCGCGCGCTTCCAGCAGGTCGCCTGCATCAACCTCGCGCGCGGCGGCCGCTCCAGCAAGAGCTTCCGCGCCGAGGGGCTGTGGGCCACGGTGCTGGCGTTGCTCAACGAGGGCGGGCCTACCAAGCAGAAGACCTTGGTGCTGATCCAGTTCGGCCACAACGATCAACCCGGCAAGCCCGGCCGCTCCACCGACCTGGCCACCGAGTTCGGTCCCAACATGACCGGCTATGTGCAGGACGTGAAAGCCGCCGGCGCTGAGGTGCTGCTCGTCACGCCGCTGACCCGCCGCACCTTCAAGAACGGCGAGCTCGGCAACGACCTGCGGCCGTGGGCCGAGGCCCTCATCAAGGTCGGCGCCGAGCAGGGCGTGCCGGTGCTGGACCTGAACGCCATCAGCCACGCCGCCGTCGCGGCGATGGGCCAGGACGGCGCCGACACGCTGGCCGAAGCCCCGCCGCGTTTTGACCGCACGCACCTGGGGCCGAAGGGGGCGGCGTTCTTCTCGGAGCAGGTGATGGACGGGCTGGTGAAGCTCAAGCCCGAGCTGGCGACGGCCAGGA
>Ga0307414_10001708_pt1 | contig 11435 bp, 22 predicted proteins | sample DK1Ometagenome_FD_203804 | JGI IMG/M metagenome (GOLD analysis project Ga0307414, IMG submission 203804) | Maize rhizosphere microbial communities from greenhouse at UC Davis, California, United States - DK15-O-3 | ecosystem: Host-associated > Plants > Roots > Rhizosphere > Soil | place: USA...
TGCTGATGTCACTGTGGTCGGGAACACTGTTGTTCTTAACGGGGCCATTGAACGTGGTGATGCCGTGAAGATCGCGCCGCTTCTCGCAGAAAATGCAACGCTTAAGCTGACCAGCAATGGTGGCAGCTTTTTTGAAGCTGTTGAAATTGCTAAGCTGGTGTTTGCATCCAATGCAAGTACTGTAGCCAGCGCCCAGTGTGATTTTGAATGCGCGTATGTTTGGCTTGCAGGATCCACCAAGTACATTGATCCGCTTGCTCCCACTGCACCGGTTATTGCTCCACCAAACGCCGAAGGTGCAATTGGTTCGGATCTGCCAACGATGGCCATGGTAGGTTGGCTTATCTCCCAGTATGATCTACCCGTTGGTGTCTCGTACCGGTTCGGTTTTCTTGGACAGGGTTCCACAAAGAGCCTTACGCTGACCGCTGAATTCATGGTAAGTGAATTTAAGATGCCGGTTAGTGATTGGGTTGAATAATTGGTTGACTAGTTCAACCAATTCAGTTATAACTAGAACAATGGAGATACAGATGAATAAGTCAGTAATTGCTCTAGCCCTCGCCGCAGCTATGATCACCCCAACGTTTGCCGCAATTGGTGAAATTGGCCCAACCGTTGGGCCACAGGAATACACCAAGGGAACGGATCCCACTCCGTTTAGTATTCACGATGGTGTTGTGAGCATTCACCGTATCATCGGCGTTGGTGATGGAAAGAAGTTCCTGGAATTCATGGATCGAGTACAGTCGATGAATCCGACGACTGTATCACTACAGAATGACGGTGGTGATTTTGACTCTGCCATTGAAATCGCCCTGTATGTCCGGGATCATGGGATGACCACTGTTGTGGATGGCGTGTGTGCCAGTTCCTGTGCATTTATTTGGCTAGCAGGGGAAACTAAGGTACTGGGTGAGAACGCAGTGCTTGAAATCCATCCTCCCTACTATGGGAACACGGGCATTGTTAGCCCGGAGGGTGTAACCTCTATGGGTTGGCTGCTTGGCGAGCTTGGCTATGATGCTAACGTTGCCTACGCCATTGGCTTTATCCGCAGCCCAGCGTTTATGCGTTTGACCCCAGAGATCATGGAAAAGTGGGGCGTTGAAGTTACAGTCCGTTAACTAATCAATACCGCGGATCTTCCCGCGGTATTACCATGACAGGCTGTTGACAATCCAACCAATTACTTGTATATTGGTTAGTAATAGGAGATGGATATGATTCTAATGGTACCCGCAAATGACAACATCCCGGGCTATGCTCCTCAGATAATCAAACTTCACCGTGTTATGCCAAAGCCGCTTAATTGGTCACCAAAGAAGCGACCAATTATTTGGCCTGAAACTAAGCCTATGAGTCAAGAGGAACTCCAAGCTTATCGCATTGACGTCAATCGAAGGATTGACGCATTCAAGGCTAAGCACCGCTAAATGGAATACTCCACAAAAAACGTGTCGGGATCCGGTTACGATGTAACGGTCCTCGTTGAGGCTGAAGATAAGCCTTGCTACTTGGTAATTAGTTTACCACAGTTTAGCATCACGCGGATTGATGGTGTCTACAATAACACCCGTATGTTGAGTGCAAGCCTACGCGATACACTTGGCTACCAGACTGCTGTGGAGTTTCTAACTGCCCATAATGTGCCACATTCAAGTGGACTATGGGATCTGAATCATTCAAACCCTTGGAGAGAATAATGGGCGTGAGTTTTTATATTCCTCTGTTCTGGTTTTATATCCCTTTGGGGATTACAATTGCTGTGGCACTCTTCTATGTGATCCTGGCAAATTCCAATGATACAAGCGGTGCCGGTATGGTAGGATTTTTCCTAATGGTACCATCGGCTGGAATCATCGTGCTTTCTTGGATGATTTACTTTGCTTGTGGTATGTTCTTGGGGATCAGATAATGAAAGTCAAACATCTGATTGCATTTCTACAGAAGCTTGATCCTGAAATGCGAGTAGGTCGGAGAGAAGCTTGTGGAAGCTTTATTCCTTTGGCTAAAGAAGCCATTACTTGTATTAGGGTTATGAAAGCTAAATCGGATCCAACTTATGCAGCTTGGGTAGATGATCCAGTTTGGAAACATAAACGGAATGAATTTGAAAAGCCATTTCCTATTCTACTGATTGATTAACAATAATTCGTATTACACAGATTAGAGCTTATATCCCCCGCATAGACACTCAACAGCGAGCACCTATGCGGGGATATTTTTCATCTAACATTACACGAGTTAGAGGCAATCAAAGCTAGTTGTCCATGTGAGGGCGGTATTCCTATACCCTCTCCTAGCCGAACATCTTGTTTCCAAAATACGGTTGTAATTTCTTACTCCTTGGGCTCAACACTAATTGCTCAATTAAGACCCAAGTTGATCTTCAAATTTTCCATGAAGACCAATCATTTTCTACTCACCATCAGTGAGCGCGCAGTTCGCCGTAGCAGGTTGCTGCCTGTCTGGAATGACCGTCCACGCTAGATTGCGCCGGTGTCGCCTATAACAGAAACTTTATCACCTTGGAAGAGCTAACGCCCTCTTCACTGTTGCAGTGTTACCCACCGCTAATCCAATACGTTAGTTTGTCCACAGTACGATCCAACAGGATAATAAGCAAATTGATTACGCAGGATCGATTGTGAAGCCCTTGAGTTTGTATTGGATTAAGAAATGTACAGCACCCTTAATATCAGGGCATTCGTTATCAAAAGTATCAATTAGTTCAATGACTTCTTCTAGCAGGTCTTCAAATACTTGTGTGTGGTGCTTTAGGTCTTCTCGGCTTTGGGTCATTGCCCTGACAAATAGCAGGTCACCGCGGACTCTATTTAAGGTTCGAAGCAACTCAGCTGGTTCCATTAGAATGGCGCCAACTGGAATGCCAATTCATTTACAAGGTATGACCCTTTGAGTTTCTCTTTTAGAGCATCCTCAGGCGTTAACGTGATACCTATGTAAAGGTCGGGTTCTTCATCGAACTGCTGAACTGGAGTTCGACCATCATACCAACTAGACTCCATTACTCCTACTACGTGGATTGAAGCATTTGGGAACTCACGAAGGGTAATCTCATTAACCGCAGCAACGATCTTACGCCTAGCAGTTTGCCATATATGAGTACCATGAGCTTCCAAAATACTAATGGTACATTCTGATTGGTGTATCCTAACTCGACTCTCCATTAGCGCCGCCTTTTTCGTTGTTCATCATAATACTGATGTGGTGTAAGGGTTCGGCCAAACTCCGCTTCAACTTTGTGCCAAATGCGCATTAGGTTTGCACGAGCAACCGCCACTTCGCTAGGAGGACGTTCACCGTCGAAGGTTATGTTTTCTTCTTCTAGTTCAAAACACAACATCCCAAAGAGACGCCAGATACGCTGTTGATTGGACTCTGGCAAGCTCAAAGCTTCTTCCTTGAACTTGGCTAAAACATGTTCCTTTGAACCATAAGCCGCGCACATATGCTGGGGCAATACCCCTCGGGCCAAGGCAAAATCCTCATCGAGAATTTCAATATGCCAATTGTTGTTAAACGGTTTATTGAGAACCCCAACCACGTGATCATCCACCTTAACGGCAAACGATTCCTTACCCTTAAACTGTGCTATGGTAAACTTCATGGTAGTCTCCATTTCCTGCATATTATAGGGTAATTGGTAAACAGTCAACCGAACCAATCTTAATTCTCAACCAACTTGGTTGACATAAATGTCTACCTGTTATATAACAGATATAACAAAACGGAGACGCTAAATGACTACAACGCTTCAGGACTATGGTCGCCACAGTGAGAAGTTTGGTGACATTGGTTTCTACTATGCTTTCAATTTCCGCTTCTGGTTCGGCGAAGATCAGATTGCCCCACACGATGTCATGACCTGGTGCCGTGAGAATTGTGTTGGTTATTACAAGGTCAAGTGCTACACGCACAAGAGCTCCAAGCGTGTCAGCCCTCGCAGCAAAGAGTTTGCTGAGAAGGTCATTTTCGCTGATACAGTTTACCTCGCCGACGAAGCCGACGCAATCCGGATGCGTTTGAAGTTTGATATCCGTGACAGCCAGGTCAAACGTCCAAAGATCAAGCCGATCCGCCGTGTTCGTCGGGCAAAGAATGTATCGGTAGCCAAGTGAAATTAATCACAAATTGGTGGCAGATAAATGCCACCAATTTTTTGAAATTCATCTTACCACTATTGTTGGTAGCACCTGTTCATGCAGGGGATATACTTCCACTCACGCCGGTTAAAGTTCCAACGCCGCATGGCTACCAATCATTATGTTTGGTAGATCCAAGGGCATGCGTAGTGGATGGGGATAACCGAATCATAATAACTGAGGATATCATGGTTATCCTCAACCAGGTTAACACTCGTATTAATCGGCGGATTAAACCTCGCGAAGATAATTTGGATATTTGGTCAATAAATCCTGCTTTTGGTGATTGCGAGGATTACGCTTTGACTAAACGTTCCTTTCTTGTTGAAGCAGGCTTGCCTTCGGCTGCATTGCGAATAGCACTGGCATTTAGTGTCAATGGCGAAGTTCATGCCGTTTTAATTGCCCAAACCACCACCGGCGACTTAGTTCTAGATAGTATGACCAATCGTATTAAAATGTGGCATGATACCCCTTTGACTTGGATCGCCGTTGAAACAACCCATAGTGATACTTGGTATTTGATTGCAAATGATCTTTTGGTTGACTAACCAGTAGAACTGCGTATCATACTAGCCAAGGAGACACTCCTATGCTAGCCGAGGATATTCAAAACCCTAAGAATCAAGCATTTGATTCGGATGACTCCAATCTGCGGTTTCTTATCGCAACAAGCCATCGGTTTGTTCTGGATGAGGAGGCCACCCGGCTTTGTGTGGACACTGCCTCAATAGCCCCGGAAGAAATCCTTCGAATGTTGCCTTTGGCTAGGCTTCCATATGAGCGTGTTTGGATTGAAGTTCCTCGCGGTGCTAAATTGGATCAACAGTGGCGCCATGGCACAATGGCCCAACCACAACTTTCCCACCCAGAATCTAAAATAGGCTACTATCTGGAACGCTCACCCGGGCGGGTTGATAAATGGCGGTTAAGTGTGAGTGAGCATTCAATTGATGGACCTCCTGAGTATATGGGGTGGCCGATTGGTTTTGTTGTGGACCTCCAGCAACAAATGGTTACCCTGTCCAAGGATGGAGCCCCAGTTAATGCACCGTCTCAAGCGGAAGTTGATGGGATGCTCTGGGGCTACCATCCAAAGACATCTGGACTTTCCAGCTTGACAAACTACGCAGGTTACACAATCCATCCTACATTTGCCAAGGATTTATCCGACTTAGATATAGATAGCATGATGCGCGAACTATCTGGCACGGTAAGATTTGTTGTTGCAATGCTTGCGATACTTACAGCATGCCCGGTTGAATATGTTGATGTTGCACCACGCGGGACCCATTTGGTAAACCGTAAGCCAAAGGCTAGGTTGAAATACCAAATCCCTAAGATGATGCTACCACGGCGTAAGCCCAAGAACCCAGGGCAATGGGCTCGAAAGTTCATCCATGCTGCGGCTAAGCGCATGCGTAGGCATTTTGTTAAAGGGCATTGGCGCACACTAGCTAATACCCATAAGGTTTGGGTTCATGAGCATGAACGGGGCGATGCTCGTCTGGGGCATGTTGGATATCTAACAGAGGTTAAAGGACGGAAATGAATTTGTTTACCAGACTTGGAAATCGCTGGAAACGTGAAATGACCATTTACCACAAAGGTGTTACCGCTGGAAGGCAGCTCATGGCAGCAAGTGTGGTTATTGAAATCCCAGATGATATTAAGGGATCGGAATCTTTGACTCGGGTTTTTATTAGTGGTTTGGATGCAGGGGTTAAACACCACAAGTACCTGGAAAAAGAAGAAGCCAAGCTGGCTAAGAAGAAGATACCTAGCCAAGCTTGACATGGTTTGTGGCTTCATATACAAGCAAATTATTAAAATAACTTTCACATTAAGGGTTCTAAGTACATGACTAAGGGAACATCAGCAATTGCAAATTGGCTTTCGCAGAACGGCCTTTTGCCTGTAGGCAGCCGATCACGTGGTCGTACTGCCCGTGGTTTCTGCATTACAACTGCGGCCCGTGCTCGTGGTAAGGTTGTATATCTGTTGAAGATCACTGACATTGATTTTATCAATGCTGCGGGTCTTACAGTGCGTCCAGGCACTGGACTCTACGTTGGTACATATATCAATCGCCGGCTCGCTGAGAACGCTGGAACTCAGATTATGGCAAACAAGACGACGTTGGTTCCTGCAGTTTGGACCAGCAAGAATGTATCCCCGGTTCTCATGCAATTGACGCTATGGGGCGTGGCCCCAACTAACGTGCGCAACAATAAAGGTCGTGGCTTTTCTTGCACTAAAAGTAAGAATGGGCGTTGGATCTTGTCCATTACGGACAAGGAACTTGTTGATGCAGTGAATCCAGGTAAGGATTCCAAGTACGTTGGCTACTACGATTCGGAGAAGGACGCCATAGCTTCAGGTACTGCCTTGATTAAGAACAAGGCTGCAATCATGGCATCGGCGAAGTCAACAGCCACTGAATAACCTATAGAACGGGTCTTCCCATAGGAGGACTCGTCTTTTTGTGAGTTATAGATGCCAACGATTGTTTTGAAAGTCTCAGATATTGATGCTTTGCTGGGCACCTATGGGAATGCTCCAGCGTTGTCTTTGTTTCCAGCCCGGCGATTTTTGGAAAAATTGTACGGTAAACAGATCCAACTTGGATCCTATGGCGGCGTAGATGACAGCACAGTGCAGGTTTCATCTTCGGATCTACCCACGCTAATGGATATGTATTCCAAGTTTTATTTTAGCGGTTCTCCTTGCATAGCAATTGAAGATGCGGCTAAACTAATGGAGATCACTAAGGGATTGAAGCCTGATGAATTCCGTGTAGTAATGGCAGATGCCATGCCTATTGTGTGTTTTAAGGACGCCACCCTTGCAATGAAGGTCAAACTATCAATTGATAACACAGCATCTTCGTAATCGAATCCAAGTTCTTCGATCTATGGGCAAATCTCATGAACATGATGCACCTAACCTCAAAACATTTGATTTGCTAGAGGAATATTTGGTGAAGACCTCCCGGGAAGAAATCCCGCTGGTTACATTTGACTCCTATGGTAATGCAGTTCTTGAATACCACGATGCACCCATACGGTCAGTGACGTTCTATGAGACACAAACCGAATTTTGGCGCGCGACAACGGATGCTGGGCCTGGTGCATATGAGATGGGTGAATTCTCTGCACCTCACATCGACGCGTTTCTTGGGGCCCATAATGCGAGTTGAAGAGTTCCTGGAATCTCCTTTTAGGAATCAATGGTTAAAGGAACCAGGCATTCAAGTCTACGTGCGCAAGCCACTGCCTGGGAAACCCTATGACATTGAACTAGCTACGTTGAATGCCAAGCATCCTGGCAAAGGCGCGTGTACTAGACTACTAAACCGGTTGGAGCCTAAACTGAGCATCTACATTGAAAATGTTTTGGAACCACGGTTTGCCGCGTATTTTGAACGCCGTGGTTACCAACGCATTAACAATGCCTATGGGGGCCCGCCCTGCTACATTAGATTGAAATCCTAGTCAGCAATTATTTTTGAATTTATACCAAAAAAGTGACTTGACTTAAAGAAATTGGTTGACTTCCTAACCAAATCTGCTATTGTAGGGATAAGGAAGGAATACCAATGACCGCACTTGTTTTTGCAATCCCACTATTTTTTATATTTTGGTTTGCATTTATTTTCTTTGGTACGATTCTCGTAACGCTGTTTGTGTTTGTGAGATATCTGTTTGAAGTCACAGTAGCCTGTGTAATTTACCTGCTTAGCTTTCCACTAATCCGTTGGGCCGCAATTGGCGCTATGATTTACGTGGGCTGGCGTATTGCGTAAATATTGAATCGCATATCTCTCCATGTTAAGCCTACAACATGGAACAATACCTAGACATCAATTATCTTAAATCTTTGGGGGTCAAGCCAGCATGGTTTGGCCTCGGTTTCATTCAACTCAAATTAAATGAAACCCAACGTATGCATTTTTGGCATCCCCATCTAATGCAGAACGTACCGGATGAAGAAATACATGATCACCGATACGATTTTACCTCACATATCCTGAAAGGGTCTATGACTCATGAGGTTTGGGAGTTCATCGAAGGTAAATCAGGCCCATTTGATCTCATGGAAGTCTCTTGTAAACCTGGGGTTGAAGCGGATCCAACTGCTCTAGCAGTGGGGGATATTAAGCTGGTAAGCTCCTACAGCATGGTAGAAGGTTCCCACTACAACATACACAAGGATCTTTTTCACAGAATCAAAGCTAGCTCTGCAATTACATTTCTAACTCGTGGCGCAGTGTTGAAAGAGAACGCTAGGATCGCAAGAGATCGTAAGAACCCCTACGTTTGTGCATTCTCCGTGGTTATGAATGAGGAAGACCTTTGGCGTTACATTGATGAATGCATAAATGGGATTCCAAATGGCTATCATCGTGCTACTATAGCCAAGGGCACATTTGGTCAAAGCAGCAAAATTCTAGAAGAAACTCTGGAACTCATTGACGCGGAAAAGCAAGCCAACAAAATAATGGGGTTGGTTGAACTCTCAGATCTCTATGGTGCGATTCAAGGTTACATGGAAGCGAACCATCCGTTGCTTTCAATGGAGGACCTCCGTATTATGTCGGAAACAACGCAACGAGCTTTCAGGCATGGAAAACGTTAACTGGTCCTATCTATCCAAGGCAATTGAGTTCTACAAAGGGCTTGGATACAAATACGTAGAAGTTCCTTGGTTTGTTCCTATGGAAACCATAATGATCACATGTCCTTCCCTTGAAATGGCCTATGAAATCAAACGCGGTGATGCTCTAGTTGGCTCTGCTGAACAATCTCTAATGCAAATGAGTATCGATGGTCGGTTGGAACCTGGTCGGTACGTAGCGTGTTCGCCTTGCTTTAGAGATGAACCCGTTTTGGATAGTTTACACCAGAAACAGTTTATGAAAGTTGAACTGTTTGATTCATTAAATGTGGATCACAGAGAACATCAAGCCTGGCATGGAGTGTTCCCAGGCACCCTTGATGTTATTGCGCATGCTATGAACTGCATGGAAAGCCTTGGGATGCCTAGGGGCTTGCACCACGGACTCCATGTACAGGAGACTGAACAAGGCTGTGATATTGATGTCTTTGGAATTGAAATGGGCAGTTATGGCCAACGCACGTACATGGTCGATGGTAAGCGGTACGATCACATCTATGGAACCGGGTTAGCTGAGCCGCGTTTCTCTGGAATGCTCCAAACCCTAATAAAAGATAAGCTCAGCTAAACGTAATATCGACCTCCTTTGCTCAACTAAATAGGGCACAGGAGATTGATATGAACATAGAACGCACTCGAAATGCTCTTAATGGTGAGTTAGACACTATAATCAAAACAGTCACATTATTTGAAGAAAATAATGATGCGACTCGTGTTAAACTCAATGACGCAGTTACCAAATACATGCATATGCTCGTTGGCAACACTGAAGATTTTGCATTGGATATCCCTCCAGCGGAGCCAGACTCCAGCAGACTTAATTTTCAAATAGCAGTAAGGGACACTGGCTCTATTGAATTCACCGTTTTTAATATTGAGGTAGGCCAGACTGCATAGTAGTCTGCCAACGACTAATTAGGGCCCAAACCTGTTTTGGGTCTTTGCTTTTCAAGGAATAAAGAATGACCGATTTTACCTATTTGGAAGAAATAATCAACGGCACTGAAGTTGTATTGTTTATGAAGGGTACACCAACAGCACCAGCTTGTGGCTTCTCTTCTAGAGTTGCAAAAATACTACAGCATTTGGATGTAGAATATCGTAGCTTGAATGTGTTGGACGATGTTCATTTACGAGACGACATTAAGGCGTTTACGAATTGGCCGACGATCCCCCAGCTCTATATCAAGGGCGAATTTGTTGGCGGTGCTGATATCGTCACCGAAATGTTTGAAAGTGGCGAATTGCAGACGCTTTTGAATAAAAACTAAAATGCCCTAAGGGCTATGAAAAGGAAAATTGATGACTAAGACTCTTATTCTTGCCGCTGTTGCCGCACTGGCGCTCGCCGCTCCTGTTGCTGCTGCTGATGTTCTGGCACCTACCCCAACCATTGGTTCAATAATCGTTGATGACTCTTGGACCGGCGCATACGTGGGGCTCAATGGTGTTGTTGAAGTTACCAACGGCGTGACCCAGTATGGTCCAGAAGTTGTTGTGGGCTACAACCAGGCAATTGATCTGTTCCTTATTGGTGCTGAAGTTTCCCTGGAAGGCGTTAATTTCAATAACGCAAATACCAACTTCAATGAAGTAACTGTTGGTGTTACCGGCAAGGCCGGCGTGATCCTCACCGATGAAATTGGCGTGTATGCGCTTGCTGGTCTCGAACGTGAGATCAATGTTGGTGTGAACAGTGGCCGTATTGGCGCTGGTGTTGAAGCCAAGCTTACCGAAGAAATTTCCATTGTTGGCGAATACGCTCGCAGCTGGACCTTCGATGGCGCCTACACTCCAAGTGACCAGTTCACTGTTGGCCTCCGCTACAGCTTCTAATTGAATAGGAATGGGCCAAGGTAACTTGGCCCATTACCATATCATGAAAACACAATTGGTTATAGCGACGAATTATACTTTGAACGCCCCGGAGGTGTATCGAAGGTTTTCAGCCAAACAGATGCGCGTGATTCACAGCAATTTTTGGATCCCATTCAAACGCGATAATCCAGAACAGACTGCTTGGATGGCACAACATGATGTCAAACTTCGCATACAATTTAAGCCACAGGTGTTTGTGATCCCATTAGGATCTGCTGCTAAATCCAAATATGGTCAGCGAATCCCATATGATGGAACTCTCGCTGGAATACGAAGTTTGGATTTTGATATAATTCTATACGGACCCAAGGATGCACTCATAGCCTGGCGTTTGAAATTTAGTGAACCTAAGCTCCAACTGTTGACTCTATGAAAATTCTTTTTGCAGAAAATAATGGGTTGATATCTTCTAATTGATATCAGTTTAGCCTTTCTGCGTTAGTAAATAATCGTATGAAAGTTATCATTACAGGCGCAGCCGGCTTCATAGGCTTCCACACAGCTAAGCATCTTTTGGAAAATGGTTTCGAGGTCATTGGTCTTGATAACTTTGATCCCTATTACGATGTCAAATATAAACAAGAACGTATTGAACGGTTGCCTGGAATGGAATTTCATGCAATTGACATTACCGACACCATTGCGCTTCGGCAAGTACTTGATTTACATAGTGATTTTTCAGCTATTGTGCATTTGGCTGCACAAGCAGGC
>Ga0307414_10001710_pt1 | contig 11427 bp, 10 predicted proteins | sample DK1Ometagenome_FD_203804 | JGI IMG/M metagenome (GOLD analysis project Ga0307414, IMG submission 203804) | Maize rhizosphere microbial communities from greenhouse at UC Davis, California, United States - DK15-O-3 | ecosystem: Host-associated > Plants > Roots > Rhizosphere > Soil | place: USA...
CCATCTGATGATGGGTGTTTTTATATATTTATTTTGTTTTTTGAATTACAAACTCAACATCCAATTGTGTTGCAGTTTCTTGAACTTTCTTAATTCAGCTCGCAAAATAGGTAGAAAATCTTTGCCATTGCTATTGGTACGTTCTAGTCTATACGAGTTTTTATAAAGTAAATTAGTAAGTCGTCTTAAAGAAGCGATGTGTTTATGCTTTCTGTCAGAATAACGTTCTAATTCTGCATTCACGATTTCGGGTGCAAGCGATACGGATTGCTGAACTATATCCCCTGAAAAATAAATGTTAATATCTTCAGAGCCATCTTCTTTTAAGCCTGCTAAATCATGATTTAGGTACACCGAAATGTTTTGGGAAAGCGCAAAAATCTCCATGGCCTTTTTATATATAGGCAAGTCATACAAATGTGTAGGTGTATGTGATAACATGTGGCTTGAGCAATTTTAATCAAAATTAGTCACTAATATATGGAATCCTCTTTAGAATTTAAGGTAAAAGTGTATATTTGGTTTAATAATTAATTTTTTAAAGTTAAAATTCTTTAAATGAATATAGATGCCCTTAATTGGAAAATTTTAAAGTGTTTACAACAGAATGCCAGACAATCAAATGCAGAAATTGGAAGACAGGTTGGTATCAGTTCCCCTGCTGTTTCAGAACGCATAAAAAAGATGGAAGATTTAGGTGTTATTCAAGGGTATAATACCTTGATTTCTCCTTTTGAAATCGGTTATCAACTCAAGGCTATTATCACCATGAGGGCTTTTATGGGGAAGTTAAAACCTTTTTTGGAAAAGGTAAAAACTTATGATGAAATTGTAAATTGTTACCGCATTACAGGCGATGAAAATTTTGTTATGGAAGTGGTTCTTAAAAACCAAAAGCATTTGGAAATGTTTATAGATCAACTCATTGTTTATGGCGAAACCAAAACCCAAATCGTATTATCTCACGTGGTAAAACAAAAGGAATTGAAACCTGTTATTTAATAAAATTATTTTTTTATTAATTTTTTATTCATTTTCATAGGTAATGCCAATCAAGTAATTTACGTTATCTTCCTAATTCTTTGTGGTTATTTAAATTTCCAGCTATATGATTAGCAATCAGCTTCGCATGCACCCGAGAGTTTTCAATAAACCACTTATGGGTTTCGTTTCCACCGCAAATCACACCTGCTAAATACAAACCTTTGATATTGGATTCCATGGTTTCTGGATTGTAGTTTGGTATTTGTTTATCATCTTCAGACAACGTAATGCCACTATCTTTTAATATTTCAAAATTCGGTAAATAGCCTGTTAACGCCACTACATAATCATTTTCTAAAGTGATTAAGCCTTCTGGTGTTTGAATGTCAACCGTATGTTCACTTATGGCTTTGACTTCCGAATTAAAATATGCTTTAATACTGCCTTCTTCAATACGGTTCACCATATCTGGGCGTACCCAATATTTCACACGTTCCCCAATCTGTTCGCCCCTAATAACCATAGTTACATAGCCGCCTTTTCGCCAAATTTCCAAAGCGGCATCAACGGCGGAATTACTCGCTCCAATCACTACCACATTTTGTAAAGCATAATTATGGGCTTCTTTGTAATAGTGCGTCACTTTAGCAAGCTCTTCTCCAGGGATATTTAATAACTTCGGGATGTCATAAAACCCCGTACTAATAATCACTTGTTTAGAAGAGTATTCGTTTTTGCTCGTGGAAATTGAAAAACGCTCGCCCTCTTTTTTGATGGTATTTACCATTTCATATAAGTTGATATGAAGTTTATTGGAAGTCGCCACGCGTCGGTAATATTCCAAAGCTTCATCTCTGTTGGGTTTGGGATTGTTGCTTATAAACGGAATATCATCAATTTCTAATTTCTCCGAAGTAGAAAAAAATGTCATGTTCCTTGGGTAATTAAAAAGCGAATTTGTCAGCGCGCCTTTCTCAATCACCACATAATTCCAGTTCCTTTTTTTACATTCTAGGGCGCAGGCAATCCCAATGGGACCTGCGCCTATAATAATGATATCTTTTTCTATTTTCAAAATGTCGATTTTATTAAATTCTTATTCAAGCTAAATAATATCAATGCACAAATCAGTGCCACACCGCTTATAATATACCAAGTGGCATCAAAGCCTAGTGCGTATGCCATTTGTAACCCAGCATTGTGTCCAAAAATATGCCCAATAGAAAACGCAATGGAATACAACGCCATATATTCCCCTTGATTTCCTTTGATGGCTCTATCTGCAGCAAACGCATTCGAGAAAGGAAAAGCTATCATTTCACCAAAGGTCATGAGCAACATCCCAATAATCAAAACGCCAGACCATGCTGTTAAGTTAAGCACAAATAAACTGATTCCCGTTAAAAGTGTTCCGAAAAACATGAGTCCGAGTTTGCTATACTTCGTGTTTTCCAACCATTTTATCAAAGGCATTTCAAAGATAAAAATAAGAAACCCATTTAAGCCTAAGATAATTCCAATTTCTAACTCACTTAAATAATGAACGTCTTTATAATAAATAGGAATGGTTGAAAAATACTGTAAAAACACAATACCGAACAGTGTCATAGCCACCAAGAATACCATAAACGCCTTGTCTTTATAAGCGGATACAGGACTTTCATTCAACACAACATCCATAACCTTTGCCTTTTTCGGATTCAACACACGAATCATTAAAAAGGCAGCTAAAATGCAAGTCACACCATCTACCCAAAACAAGCCGGCATAACTCAACCCAGTAATGATGAGTCCACCCACAGCTGGTCCTGCCGAAAACCCTAAGTTTATGGCAAGCCTAATTAAGGTTAACGACCGTGTTCTATTTTCTGGTTTGCTATAGGCATTCAGCGCCACAAAAATGGCAGGTCTAAATGCGTCAGCCGTTAGCATCACTACAAAAACACCAAAACATACCATTTCAAAACTGTTGGCTAATTGTAAGGCAATAAAAAGTAAACCGCTAATAAACAGACTGCCCAACATTACTTTGTAATAGCCTATTTTGTCGGTGAGTTTGCCACCCAACCAAGAACCAGCCACCGAGCCCAAACCAAAGGCACTCATGATCCAGCCTATTTCGCTGATGCTAAAATGCAAATCTTCCTTTAAATACAATGATAAAAAGGGAATAACCATGGTGCCCGCCCTGTTTATAAGTGTAATTAATGCCAGCCACCAAACTTCTTTTGATAGCCCACCAAAGGTGCTTAAGTAATTGTTGAATAGTGTTTTCATGCTTCCTAATCCCTCCAAAGAAGGGAGTTTTAAATTAATGTATAAAACAAAAAAGTCCGACTGCGAAGTCGGACTTTTTAAATATTTGTAATAGTGTATAATTCATATCACCACAATATATAAAAAGCCCGACCCTTATCTTTCAAAGAGGTAGATTGCTTAATATAAATTGTGACGTTACAACGCATCATTATTTTTTTTTGATGCCTCAAAACTAGTTAAAATATTCTTATGTTGTATTTTTGGACTAAATTTTTTTACATGAGAACCCTTTTTCAGATAGTTATAGCACTTATTTGCTTTTCAAGTTGCAGCCAAGACAAGAAACCTTTAATGGGCGATACAGCGTTTCAGCGTGAGTTGAATGCCGAATATAAAGACGCTTCCAAATCCCCTTTAAAGGATAAAGACCGCAAGAAGTTTGAGGGCTTAGACTTCTTTAAGTTTGACCCAACGTATGTTGTGCAAGCGCGTTTGGAACTAACGCCAGATTCTAAATGGTTCAATATGAGAACCACCACAAGCCGCGTGAGCAAAGAGCGTGTGTATGGTATATTGCATTTTGAGTTAAAAGGCAAACCCTATCAATTAAATGTGTACCAAGGTGAAGAAACCATGAAACTAGAAGGTATGGCAGACTATTTATTTTTACCTTTTTTAGATGAAACCAACGGCATGGAAAGTTATGGAGGCGGTCGCTATATTGATTTACGCATACCCAAAGGCGACACCCTAGAAATAGATTTTAACAAAGCCTATAACCCGTATTGTGCTTATAACGACACATATTCTTGCCCTATTGTACCCCGAGAGAATTATTTAAAAACCAAGGTGGAAGCAGGGGTAAAGACTTTTGGAAAACACTAACTTTGAATTTTAGATATTTTTTTTATTTTTGCTGTATGAGAATGACAGTAATGTTATAATACCTTTTTAGGCTTAAGTCCTTAAGCAATTCGCTAATACTTTGTAATTAGCGAAAATACCTTTTTTTCAATTTTAATATTAATCTAAACTAATGGGTTAGCACCTAGTTGCTGTCCTAGCTATAGTTTATAAATCAAATTTTTATGTCAGAATTATTAAATATAAAACAAATAGAACAATTTATTCACAATGGTTTTATCCGTATTGACAATGCTTTTTCTCAGGAAATTGCTGATGCGGTTTTAGATATTTTATGGAAGGACATTCCCTTTGAAAGGTCAAATCCGTCTACTTGGACAGAACCTGTGGTTCGACTCGGCATGTATTCGCAACCGCCATTTGTGACGTCTTTAAATACACCAAAATTGCATGCTATTTTTAATCAATTAGTGGGCGAAAGCAAGTGGATTCCATGTCAAAGTGTGGGGACTTTCCCTGTGAGGTTTCCATCTACTAAGCAACCGACAGATACTGGTAAACACGTAGATGCCAGTTTTCCGGGCCATGACCCCAATAATTATTTTGAATGGCGTGTGAATATCAAATCGAAAGGGAGGGCCTTATTGATGTTGGCGTTGTATTCGGATGTCGGCGACAATGATGCGCCAACAGTCATTTATGAAGGTTCTCACTTAGATGTTGCCAGATTGTTAATTAAAGAAGGGGATTCAGGTCTTTCTTTTATGGAACTTGCAGGTAAGTTGGATGCTTTGCTAAAAAGGAAAGCAGTGCATGCCACGGGTAAGGCAGGTACGGTTTACTTATGCCATCCGTTTTTAGTTCATTCTGCCCAAGCGCACAATGGTACGGTTCCTAAGTTTATGGCACAGCCCCCTTTGTTGTTAAAAAAGGACTTATCTATTTCGGAGAGTGATGACCCCCATTCTCCCGTGGAGCAGGCGATTCGTTTAGCTTTGCGTTAGCAAACATTCATGATTTCTAATTATTTAAGAGGTTGCTTTAAGCAACCTCTTTTTTTACCGTTAACTACAAATATTCTATGTCAATAACCCCCATTTCTAAAAATGAAATGCGTCTTCCTTATTCAATTTAGCGGATGGTTAAATTGATGTAAATCTTTCTCCGATATGCATCCAAATTATATGTTTAAGGGCTTCGGGGTGTTTTTCTCTCAAAATTTTTTCAGGATAATAGATGGGTTCATCACTAAGGTCAAAAGTTCCGTAATGTATAGGTATCCAATGCTTTGCTTTTAAGTCTGAGAACGCTTTAATGGCGTCTGTTGGGCTTGTGTGCGCAGAATTCATAAACCATTGAGGTTCATAAGCACCAACGCCGATCATTGCTATATCTATGTCATAATCTTTTCCTATGTTTCTAAAATGAGCATTATAACCACTATCACTTGCAAAATAAATGGTCTTCAATGACATATGGTCTTGTATCATAAATGAGCCCCAAAGATGAATGTTAGTATCTGTTATCCATCGCCTTGACCAATGTTGACTGGGCAAGTAGTCAATAGAAATATGTTTAGAAGTTTTGAATTGTTGATACCAACCTGCTTCTTGAATGTCGTTTTTTACTCCCCATCTTTTTAAGATTTTTCCAATTTCTAATCCTGTGAGAATTATGGCGTTCGGATTATATTTACATATTTGAATCACACTTTTTTTATCAAGATGATCTCGGTGATTGTGAGAAAGAAGAAGAAAATCTACATTGTTTAATTCTGCAATATGAAAAGGAACTTTTGTATATCGTTTTAACAAACCATTGGTAGCTATCACTGGGTCAATAATTAATCGAATTTTGTTTAAGTCGATAATAAAACTGGCGTGACCAAGAGGTATAATGGCATTAATGCTTTTCTCTTCAATGTTTTCAATAGGTTTCCAACTTAGGGGTGATGTTTGACCTTTTTTTAGTTTTGTAAGTGGTCTTTGGCCAGTCATCCAGCACCATACCTCTTTGAAGCTCTTGATGTCGTCTCCGTATAGGTTAGTGTACCTACCTTTTTGGGTTAACTTATTACCTGTCCAATCTGATTTGATGAATTTTAATTCCCTGTTGAAAGTTTGTAAAGGCATAAACTATTTTATTGGTGCAAATTATGAAAAGCATAAGAGCTATTATTTGTCATATGGTAAAATGTTATAGTTAATTAGAGCTAACGTTTATGTATATGTAAAATTCCATGTTTTTAGGCGATGATTTTCTGAAGGACACGAGCAGCAGCGAACTGGTGCAAGCAAAATCGAAAGCCAGCAAACACGTAACCAACCTAGTGGCAGCTAAAACTAGCAATTTTTTATGCACGCTGTTGCCCACAGTTTTTTATTAGTTTTCCACAAAATGAGGAAACAATAGCAAATGAAGCAACAATCATTATCCAGCGAATGGTGTTTCTATAATCAGTAAAAATCACTATTAGTTAGTTTTAAATATGAAATATAATGCAATTCTGTTAATATTATTGTTCAACTTGTTAGTAAATCGATTTTTTGTTGAGTTATGGAATAGTTATCTTTGGCAAAGAGATATTTTAATATTAGATAAGATTGAAGTATTTCAACAAATAAGGGTTAATTGAACAAACAACTAACCCTGATTTTTTTGATTTTTCTCAGCTAATGTCCGATACATTAGTCTGAATGTAGTTGTTCTTTGAAATATAAGATTCTGTTTAGATGATGTTGTTATTGAATTCGCAGTTCAGTAACAATTGGATTAACTTTAATACGATTAATACCATGGCATTTAAGAAAAAAATTTGCTTTTGGTCCTTCAAACATTGGAGGTCGAAAAAAATTGTCAAATTAAGCAAGCCTTTCTGTTTCTATTGCAATAAGTAATAGTTAAAAGGTAATACAACGATGGTTAACAGGTCTTTCAAAGATACTGGTGAAAAGTAGTCTAAAGTCTCGTTTATCGGGCGAGACGCTACTTTTATAATGAATTCAACCGTAATAAACGACTCGGTGCCGTAATATTACAGTACAAATATAGCGACAGTGGCTGTTAAAAAAGTGTTAAATAAATGTTAAAAAAAGCCTACTAACCGTCCCTGATACTTTATTTTCAAAAATTATTATCCTTCACAAATATCTACAGATTTGGGTATTGCTTTGGTCAGTCAGATTTTTTGTTTATTAATATACTTGTACTGTTGTGATTCAATTGTGGGCAACGTGTTCATGCTTTGTGTTAACTAATAGATGCTGTTAAATCAAGAAGTTATTTCACCAAATACATCCCAAAAAACACGGCTAAAAAGCCCACAATAAAACTGGCAATGGTATAGATGGCAAAACTGGTAAAGTCCCCAGATTTTAAAAATATATGGTTCTCATAAGCAAAGGTAGAAAAGGTGGTGAAGCCACCACAAAACCCTGTAGCAAGCAGTAAGGTTTGGTTTTGGGATAGGGTATTATTTTTTGCAGCCAAACCCAGAATAATGCCAATAAGTAAACTGCCTAAAATGTTGGCGGCAAAAGTACCATAAGGAATCCCGTTTTCGGCACTGTTTAAATATTTCCCAAGTAGGTAGCGCAACACGCTACCAAAACCACCCCCTAAAAAAACGAGTAAAATGCTTTTCATTCCGTCACTGTTTTTGGTTCAATAGCGATATAAAGTTCGGTAATCCAATCCGCAGGGTTGGGGAGTTTTGCGGGGTCTGTGGTATAAACTTCCAGCATGGGTCCGTTTTCTGCCATCACTAAACTATCTTTTGGAACGTATTTTCTAGCCGTTTCCCACGCTTCGGTTAAATTACTGTAATGGCCTTTTAAGGTTGTTTTTACGGCTCTAAAGGCGGGTAATTCGCCTGTGAGCACATCGCTTTCGGTGGTGATGACCCTATCAGTTGTCGGCACACAAGCAGAAAAAATAACGGCGTTGTTTTGTTCGTCCCAAACAATATAATTTATAAAGGATGCACCAGCGGTCGAGATGTTATTTTTCAAGGCATAATTTTCAACCTTCGGCAACATCTCTGCAATTTTAGATGTCAATTCATTTATTTTACAATAAATGGTATTGTAAAGATAAAACCCGCCCCCATGATCGGTTTCGCCATTTATGGTGATACTGTATTTCTTCATATCGGCAGTCACGGTGCTATCCAATTTAATCAAACCGCGTTCAAAATCGGGGGCAGTCTGTTTTTCAATAGAACCTGTAAAAGTGGTGTACATTTTGGAGATGAAATCTTGTTCGCCCGCCATGCTCCACGTCACTTTCGTGCCTGCATCGGTGGTTTCAAAATCCCAATGGATTTCCGACTCCGATTCATAAGGTTTTAAAATGGAAATATATTGTGAAATAAATTGATTTTCATTGGCAGCCAGTGTTTTTGTAGAACCTTCACCCAACACATTGCCTTCCCAACTATAACTGGCACCAACGCCCACGGTTTTGTCGCCATACCTGATATTAGCAGTTGGTTCTTGCTCAAACCAAGGCGAGAATTCAGGCCAATTTTTAAAGTCATTTACCTTGTTAAATAATACGGAGGCAGGGGCATTAATAACCCGACTTCGGCTAAAGGAAAACTGGTTGGGTTGCACCGCTATATAAATGGCAGTGCCAATAATAGCTATTAAAAAGATAAAAGCGAAGTATTTAAACGTTCTCATTTTGTTGTTGGATGGGAAAAAATCAAAGGTAAGGATTTAAAAAATATTATTGAAAAATTACTACTTTTGTTAGATTAAAATTAAATATTCTTCAAGTAAAAATCGATAATCGACATTTTTCGATAATAAAATTTTATAAATAGAGTGACTAACAGTAAAATAATTACAAAATGAAATTAAAATTAATGGCAAGTTTAACACTTGCTGCAACCCTTTTGGTGTCTTGTGGCCAAGATAAATCTGAAAAAACAAATGAGAATGCGAGTGCCGTAAAATATACGGTGTTTGATTATAAGGTGGATACCTTTGCGGATGTTAAAGTATTGAGATACCAAATTCCAGATTGGGACAAACTCACCCTAAAAGAGCAAAAGTTGGTGTATTATTTAACACAAGCAGGATTGTCCGGAAGGGATATCATGTGGGACCAGAATTACCGACATAATTTAACGATTAGAAAAGCTTTGGAATCGGTTTACACCACATATGCTGGTGATAAATCGACCACCGATTGGAAAGCCTTTGAAGTCTATTTAAAACAGGTATGGTTTAGTAATGGAATTCATCATCATTATTCTAGCGATAAACATAAGCCAAATTTTACCCCAGAATATTTAAAACAACTTTTAACTGAGACTAACACAGTTTTGGAAGGCGAGGCTTTCGAGGTTATTTTTAATGATAAAGATGCTAAAAAAGTAAACCAAGGAAAAGGGGTGGATAATGTGTTGCTTTCCGCAGTTAATTTTTATGGACCCGATGTGACGAATGCAGATGTTCAAGGCTTTCATAAAACCAAAGTATCCCAAAATCCTAAAAAGCCATTATCCTTTGGGTTAAATTCCCAATTGGTGAAAGAAAATGGTGTGCTGAAGGAACGCGTTTATAAATCTGGTGGCTTATACGGTTCTGCCATTGATGAAATTATTAAATGGTTGAAATTGGCTAAAGGCGTTGCAGAGAATAAAAAGCAAGGTGATGCACTAGGTTTGTTAATTGATTATTATAAGACAGGCGATTTGCAAACCTGGGATGATTACAATGTGGCATGGACAGCCGCTACGGAAGGGAACATCGATTACATAAATAGTTTTATTGAAGTCTATAACGACCCGTTGGGCTATAGAGGTTCTTATGAATCTATTGTGCAAATCAACGATTTTGATATGTCCCAAAAAATGAAAGTGTTATCCGATAACGCCCAATGGTTTGAAGATAATTCCACATTAATGCCAGAGCATAAAAAAGACAGTGTGATTGGTGTTACCTATAAAGTGGTTACGGTTGCGGGAGAAGCGGGAGATGCGTCGCCAAGCACCCCTATTGGTGTTAATTTGCCAAACGCCAATTGGATTCGTGCTGCAGTGGGAAGTAAATCCGTGTCCCTAGGAAATATTACCGATGCCTATAATAATGCAGGAAGTACGGGACGTTTAAAAGAATTTGTGAATGATGATGAGGAATTTCAGCTTACGGAGCAGTACGGACAAGTATCAGATAAATTGCATACGGCATTACACGAAGTCATTGGTCACGCCTCGGGAAAGTTGAACCCAGGTGTTGGGGAAACCAATGAAACACTTAAAAACTATGCCTCAACGATTGAAGAAGGCCGTGCGGATTTGGTGGCTTTGTACTATCAATACAGTCCGAAACTTCAAGAATTAGGTTTGGTAGATGATTGGAAAAAAGCAGGTATGGCGGGGTATAATGATTATATCCGCAACGGATTGATGACGCAATTGATACGTTTGAATTTGGGCGATGATATTCAAGAAGCCCACATGCGTAATCGACAATGGATTTCGGCTTGGGTATTTGAAAAAGGAAAAGCGGATAATGTGATTGAGAAAATTACCCGTGATGGAAAAACCTATTTCAATATTAATGATTATGAAAAGCTTCGTGAACTGTTCGGAGAACTATTAAAAGATGTGCAACGTATAAAATCTGAAGGTGATTACGCTGCTGCAGAAACTTTGGTGGAAACGTATGGTGTGAAAGTAGATCAGTCACTTCACAAAGAAATTTTAGAGCGGAATAAGCAATTTGATTCTGCACCATATTCTGGTTTTGTTAACCCCGTGCTGGTACCGAAAACGAATGATAAAGGGGAGATTGTAGAAATTAATGTGACCTATCCTGAAACATTTTCAGGTCAAATGTTGGAGTATAGCAAACATTATAACTTCTTGCCAGAAATTAATTAAACGCTTTTAGATTATAGTATAAGAAACAGAATCTTTTCAAGGTTCTGTTTTTTTGTTTACACTAAACGCCAAAAGAATTAAATTAATAACAATAAGAATACTGATGATAATTAAGATTTTCATTTTTTGGTTAGGTTTAATACTAACTAGACGCACCATTTTACAAATGGTTGCGTTAACTAGACAACTTTTTTTACAAAAGGTTTAATGGCGGTGTAATATTAATATAACAAATGAGGTTACAAATACCCTGCCTAGTTGCAGACGAGAAGATTACTTAAAAAAGAATTTTATAGCACTTATTAATAAAATAAACCCAATAAAGGCAACAAGCATCCAAATACTACCAGAATAAAATTTCTTATGAAGTTTAAAATCTTTTCTATATGTGTAAGCGATGACGATGGCAAAAACGATAATAAATAAAA
>Ga0307414_10001712_pt1 | contig 11422 bp, 17 predicted proteins | sample DK1Ometagenome_FD_203804 | JGI IMG/M metagenome (GOLD analysis project Ga0307414, IMG submission 203804) | Maize rhizosphere microbial communities from greenhouse at UC Davis, California, United States - DK15-O-3 | ecosystem: Host-associated > Plants > Roots > Rhizosphere > Soil | place: USA...
GGAGGGCGATACCTCCTTGGCTTCAACCACCGCCGAAAAGGCGGCATATACGGCGGGTTCCGCCGCGCAGATCGTGTCGAGGGTGCGAGCCGCAGCTTGCTGCGAATCACCAGACGTCACACAAGACGCCAAAGATACAGATGCGGCCAAGACCGCTGCGATAGCTGCGACTTTCATGGTTTATCCCTTACGGACAGAGGTGTAGTTTTGGATGGAGATTTTGAAGATATCTTCCGGCAACTCCTTGCCGTGATTCTCCAGCAGGTCTTTCGCATAAGACGAAAGCGTACCGGCATTGACCGTCTCCGTTACCAGAGACTCAGCCTCGTTGTCGCGAAGCCACTTGTACCCAATCTGCTTACCCTCGGTGGGATGATCCAGAATGGAACAATTGAACTTGTTGGCGATCGACACGGAGCCGATACCCTCGATCTTGAACGGCGGCTTGACGCCGGTGCGTTCCTTGAGGTCACGGGCGATGTCGGGGATTTGGATTTTGGACAGGTTGTCCTCAATCTCTTTGAGGGCTTCGCGGGCCTGTTTGATAGTCTCGTTGGCTGTGCGAAGCTGGACGAAGTGGCGGATCACCTCAATATGATCCTTGGTGCCAAGTACGTCGTGGGTGTCTTGGCGTATCTGCGTCGCGAGCCTCGTCATGCCCTGTGCGACTTCGGTCAAGTATACTTGCGTCTCTTGTCTCATGCTTTGTTGCTCCGTTGTAGCCATCAGGTCCTCCCCAATGGTAACCTACTTTACCACGGCGCGGCGGCGGTGTCAAGTAGGTCCGGAAAAACAATGAACCCGCCAAGGGGGCTTGGCGGGTTCAAGGATACTTGAGCCTACAGTACCTACCGATAGTGAGACTTAGCTTTCGCAAGCGCCTGGCCCTTGGACGCCCCATCCCTCTCACTACGATTCTCTAATTACTAAAACTGTCAGGGTTTACACCACTTGGCCTACGCCTCGGTCCGGCGACCACCCGAACATCTCCGGATTATGAGTCCGGCGTGTTGCTCCCCCGTCAAAGGGATGGCCTTTACCTTTTCACCACCACCAGACGGTTGACGCCGTCGTAGGGGGCTAGACAGTTTCAGTAATTAGAGCGGCTCACCCCATCGCAACGGGGTGAGCCTTGGCGTGACTACCGAGGTTTACTCGGTGTCTTCGCCGTCCGGGTTGCCTTCGCCCTGGTCTTCAACGGGCGCAGACGCCGTCTCGGATGCGGTCGTGGCAGCGGCGGATTCCTGAGCCTTCGCGGCTGCGCCGGACACGGCCGGCTTCGGCAGGTTGATCGCAGTCTTGTCACCGTTCAGGCCGGTGAGTTCGCCGTTCTTGCGGGCGACGGTGGCGAGCATGTTGCGAAGGGTCATCTTGGCGCGGCCCTGCGAGCCGTGGGCCTTGGAATTGACGAGCGCCTCGTAATGGGCGACCTTTTCTTCCGGCAGGCCGTTGGCGCGGCAGAGTGCAAAGAAAGCAGTGTACTCGAAGCCTTCCTTGCCGGACGACTGCTCGTTGATGAACTTCGCCAGTTCGTCTTCCTTGGACTTCCAGCCCGACGGAACGATCGACTTCTTCGAGCCTTCGGCGGCTGCGGCCTTTACGTCTTCGGCGGTTGCCGGGGTTTCATTGGACATTGTAGTCTCCTGTTGTTGCCTATCCGTTGGCGCTTGATCACGCAAACACTCTATCACAGGGAGGCAGGGCTGTCAACCTGTCTCGGAATGCTAACGGTGTTCGCTAGAATTTCGTCTTTCGCAGCCCGCGCCATTCGTTCGGCTTGCCACCAATCTCCACATCATTCTTCCCGAAGTCTTTTTCGGCGTCGAAATCAAACTGCGGCGAAAGAGGGGTGCCGATCGCAGCGCCGTATATCTCAGTAGTAGAGCCAAGCCGGTATACAAATCGCTTGTATCGCTTGAAGCCCTGCGACACCGTCTCGATGAGGCCCGCCGCTTCGAACTCCTTGAGGACACGCGCGCCTTGTACCTGCCGCAACCCCATTTCCTGCGTGAGTTCGTTGACGCGGCGGTTAAGATCACCCTCGGTAAACGGTGTCGTGATTTCGAGGTCTTCGTAAATACGGCCTTCTTCGATGATGCGCTTGGCTATCATGCGCGGCCACGACATGTTGGCGTTGACGATCATCGGATCATTCGAGGCGCTGTGCTTGATGCTCTCGACCTGCGCCTTGGTTACCTCGCGATCCATGAACATGCGCACGTAATGTTCGCGTACGTCTCCACGCGACAAAAAGGCGTCGTAGTCGTCGAACCACGGCTTGAGCGTCTCAGCCCAAGCGCGGAACTGCATTTCGGTCATACCTTTATGTTCATGGTCGTAGGTTTTGGAATAGAATAGTGCTCGATCGACAACTCCAGCTTGACCAACTCCCATGTCAAACCGATTGCTAGCAAACATAACGCGACTAAAGATGCGGTAATTACGAGCGTGCCCAAATTTCTCAGCCCCGCCGACATCGACGTTGCGGATCGTCTTCTTAATTTCGTCGGTCGATGCATCGCCATGGAATTTTGCCTCGTCAATAAACACCATCATTTTATCAATGAACGGCTCCACCGAAAAACCGCCCTCCATCACTTTCGGTGAAGCGGTGCCCCAAAGTCGGCCCAACAACGCCTTAGCAAAGGTGTTACCGTAAAAGGACTTACCGACACCCTGACCGCCGACCAAGACTGGAGCGATCTGTTGTTTTTTACCGGGGTGCTGGAACGTCCACGCCCACCAATCCTTGTGCCATTCCACCTGCTCCACGCGGTCCTGCGTCAGGTACATCAGGAGGGTGTCCAGCCGCTCCGTACATTCCGCCATAAGGTCGGGGTCCACCGTCTCCACGGGTTTGATCGGCCAGCCGCGCCACGTGTTGAACACGATTGTCCCTTCCTCCTCGTTCTCGTCCGGCATCACTTCGTCAGCAAAGTTTATCCGATAGATAGCGCCGGGATCGAGGTCGGGGTATAGGTCCCGACGGTCCACCCGCTTTCGCATGTCCGAAGACTCAAATACTCGGAACGCCTCTTTTGGCTTTCCTCCAATGCGGACAACATCGCCTTTGTGTCGGGTGACGAGTTCTTCCCCGCCGTGGTTGAATTTGCCATCGATGAGGTGGCGTTTGCGGTCGATATAGCTGTTGTCCGTCTCGTCGTAAACATATCGTTCAGACAGGACGTTGAGGATGCTAACATCCGAACCCGGCGTGAATACTGTCCTGAGGGCATTGACTCTCTCCATCCCGAACATCTGTTCCATCGCGGGCCAGCCGGGGATTTTGGCGTCGGGGTTGCGCTCCAATTTGCCCTGCGCGTCGTGGAACACACGAACACGCATGTGCGGCTCGTCGTCGTCCATGTAGTTGCACACGAAGTGAATCATGGATTCGACGATAGCGTCGTCGTCCACCGGGCAGAATACGTCGGATGATATCGCCTCATGGTTGTTCATAGCGCGGCTTTCGGCCATTACGCGGGCGAGCCATCCGCATACCTTTTGCGCGGTGATCTGGCGTGAACCCTCGACCCAATGATCCTTCACGATGTATAGGAACGTAGCAAAGGTAATGGCGCGGACGATTTCGTTGAAACTGACTTTTCGCGGCGTCGTCGTGGCGATCTGCGAAACTTCGTTAGCAATGCCCGACCTTGAGTACCACACCGAAATGTCGTACTCGTTCGCTTGTTTCTTGTGGGTGTAGATGGAACCCGGCATCACCGTCTGCTGCGCTGTCTTGGCGACGTTGGCGGCGGGAGTATTGGTGGAGTAGGAACGCAGCTGCGTCTTAAATCGCTTGCCGTCGATCCGAAATTCGCGTGGTTCGAACTTGCGGAGATAATCGAAGTTCGATGATTCTTCTTCGCCTAACTGTACCAGAACGTGCGTCGGATAGCCAATGCTGCGGCGACCAAACCTGAAACGGGTATCGATGCCCAGATGATCCAGCGCAGCAATAAGACAGGCATTGTATTCAGGATCGTCGACGTCGATGTCGATATCCGTCCATCCGAACTGTAGGTTGAATCCTGTATTGTGCGTTCTGTAGTCTTCATTGTCAATCCAGTCCTGCAGATTGACGTCGCGATGGCCCTTTTTGTGCCATTCCCCGTCGATCGGGTTTTTACCGCTCATTTTCAGCCAGACTGCGCCGACTTGTATATAGCGATCATTGACAAATTTAGTGATTGCGCGTTGGTTGCGAAGAACTATCTCATCTTCGTTGCGGATCGTGAACCCGCCATCTACAGTATACATCTTTTCCCCGTCTGTTATCCCGTTGGAGCGCCAGCAGGGGACTGGCCGGTCCTTGTCCTGCTGGCTTTCTCACGGGGGCATGCTATAGTATCACGGCGGCGGGGTGGTGTCAAGATGGGGTGGAAGTCCCGCCACTTCCTGGGTGGCGTAGGCTGCGGGGTGGTGTAGTAGTGGGGGCCACCCCGCCCAGCCGCGTCGCGTACCGTACGCCGTGGTCAGCTGTGCAGCTGCGCTGGCGGGGTGGAGTCCTCCGCTGGCTGCGCCACCTCAAAGGTTACGTCAAAATTGACGGCCATGGCTTTAAGGAAGCTGGTCTGGAAGTCCCCCAGAACATCATTCACGAACTGGTGCACGGCGGTCGGGCTGCCCTTAGGTACGGTGCGAGCAGCCAACTCCGTGAACATGGTCACCACCGTGGACACCGTCGCCTCATTAACGTTGGTGATGTCCACCTCCTTTACCTCGCACTCATTCATTATGTGGGCGAATGGGCGAATGACGCGGTCCACCATGTTAATTTCGGCGCGGGTCAGCCCATTGCGTTTCATGTCCTTGACGAGATTGTCGAGGATGCGGTTGCTTCGCCCGTTGCGGGCGGATATGCGAGCGTCGAACTCGGTCATTACTTCGCCTCCGGCTTGGAATACCGCTGCGCCGAAAGCCAGTCGGCGGGAGCCTCGATCTTGACTGCATCGCCGCCGTCCACATTCGGCACGATGATGTAGCCGCGCTGGAACACCTTTTTGGCGAGCAGATTGCGGCCCGTCATACGAATGCGACCCTGCCAGCCGACGCCGTCCCGCTTGTACTTGCTGGTATCGACTTCGTTCAGGTTGCAGATTTCTTCAAACCGCTCCAGATCGGTGTTTTTATCACCGAGTACGTAGTTGTTGAGCAGTTCCGCCAGCCAGTCGCCGCAGTGATTGGCGTGACCCATTTCCTTGTACTTGGTGCGGTACTTCGAGGCGACTACCGACCCGCTCTTTTCGCCGTCCTCGTCTTCGGCTTCGTCCGCCGCGTTATCCCATTCCTCATTCCACCGGACGAAGTCTTCATATTCGTCGTTGCCGTCTTCTTCCGAGGAATACGGGCAATCGGCGGCAGTGATGCCCTCGCGATAGGCGATAGCCCCGTCATACGGGACACCATTTTCATTGCGCTTGACCGGAGGAACCGCAATCTGCGGGGGTTCTTTAGGGTGCGCATCCTCTGCAAAATCGCTCCCGTTCTTCCCAGCCGGTTCCTGATCAGGCGTATCCGCAGCAGGTTCCCTATCGCCTTCGAGCGTATCCTCGATATTGTCAACCTCGTCTCCTGTCGGTTGCGGCTCACCGTCGATCACCGAGCGGGTCCCGTCTGCATTCATGAAGGTGCCATCCGGCGCGTAATAGTCGCCCTGACGGTTGGCCATGTCGACCCACGCCAGCTTGCCCGGCCCCCACTTCTTGTACAGTTCGGTCGGGGTCCCGATTTCGATGGACCGTTTATTCGTCGCCGCGTCGCGCAAGAACCCCACACGCGGGTCCTTTTCGAGCGTGGTGAACCGGAAGTCGGCGTCGGCCTCGTAGATGGTGGTGAACTTCTCCATCTGTGCCATCGCGTCCTTGACGGATACACCGAAAATCTGTACACCCGACTTGGGGTGGAACGCCATGACTTGGGAGCCGCGTTCTTCGAGAGTGTACCCGTTCTTTTCGGCGCGGGAACGTTGAGAGTGATGAATTGCCATGGTGCTTGATATCTCCGTTTTGAGTTACAGGTGCATTATATCACGCCCGAATGGCGTTGTCAATATACCTTCCACATACAGCGAGGCGGGGTGCCTCCAACGGCACCCCGCAACGTATTAGTTGTTCAGTCCGGCAGAGCCAGCGAACCCGACGCCGCCCGTGATACCTCCGGCAAACGAGCCGTTGAGAGAAGTAGCGGAGCCGCCGCCGTTGCCCTTGGAGGTGATAGAGGTGGTAGCCAACGAGCCAGCGGCTGTCTGCAGCTTGCCTTCCGTGTTGAGGTGGGAATGAGTGTCGCCACCAGTTCCTCGGCTCTTGAAGTCACCGAGAAATTCGCCCTCTGCGAGAGCATACCCCTCGGTGCCAGCCTTGGCCTTCGCGCCGCCAAACTCCTTGGTGTCGACGAAGCCGGCGTTGCCGACCAGATTGGCGTTGCCACCGATAACAGCGCCGCCGCCGAGATTGACGTCGAGGCCCAGGTCCGTTGCGAAGGAAGGCGCGGCAAAAAGTGCAGATACTGCGGCTAGGATGATAATACGCTTCATGTTGGTTCTCCTATTAAGTGCATCCCCATGATACACCCCGCTCTCCACGCGGTTAAACGTGGAGAGAAGGCTGATCATCTTCCGCAGCGAGCCGGGCGCTTGTTGGCTGGCTGTCCAGCACACCATCTGGCGAGTACGGGATCGCCCGTCGTGATTTCCACCGCAACCTGCCTCGTCGGAGCGCCGACGCTGCGCGTGTTGGTACGAATGACACGGGTGGTGGTCCGTTGCGTGTCGCCAACACACGGCCTCCCGGCACGAGCAAATGCGTCCCTGATCCTCTTCGTGTCGCAGAGGCGTTCTTTCGTCGCGGCGCGGTCGCCGGTCAGTTGGGCGATGTAGCGGGCGTCTTCGCGGGTGTCGCACTTGGCATCGTCGAGCGGGATACCAAACGAGAACCCAAATCCGCCGCCAGCGCCGCCGAGCGGAATACCGGAACGGCAGGAACCAAAGCCGGGGTTGTAGCTTGGCGCGATGGCCGATGCCGCCGACTTAGCGCCGCGAGGCGCGTAAACCAGATTGGAGTTGGCTTGGCCGATACCCTGCGAGTTGGATGAATTGGACGCCGACTGCGCGGCGGCGATGGGTGCGAACGAAAGCGTCGCCATCAGTGTTACAACAAGTCTCTTCATTCCCTGCTCTCCTGTTGTGGGGTGGACCATCCTCCCCATCTGTTAACATCATACCACGGCGTTACCGTGTCGTCAATGCGGCTTCGACGCCGTGCTGTCACGGATTATGCGAGCCAAGAGTTCCGCAAGGCCGTTCTTATTGGGCGTTACGAAGCCTATGTTACGCAGCGTCTCCTCATTCGGCCCTTCGGCAGCAAATTCTCGTCCTTCTTCGTAATCGAGCGCCTTACAAATGAAATCGGCGCGAGCGTTATTCAACTCCGGTTCCTCGAAAAGGACAGCGACCATCTGTTTTTCGATACCCTCCGAATTATGCAATGCTATTCCGGCAGCAGCGTCTTCCGGGTCATTACTGCCGACCTCCAGCTTGCCTTCTGTCAACATCTTGTGAGTGGTGATCACCATCAGATCGAGGGCGATGCCGGAAAGCGCCGCCGCGACGGCGTAATTCCAAATGTGGCACTGCGTGTCGCGCATCTGGAAATTCTGTTCGGCGAAACGCAGGGCTGCTTTATAAGCGTCGCCGCAGTCACCACAATTACAAAGGGAAATTTTCATGTGTTGCCTCCGTGGGATTAACAGGTATAAGTGTACCACTGCGTGGCAGCGGTGTCAACCAGTCTTCTGATCGCCGTTTGTTTCGTACTCGGCTGGAACATCCAGCTTGTTGATTGCTGCACACATTAACTCGCAACGCATACTGCACAATTCGCGGGTTGGACCCATCGCAGCGCCGAAAAGCAGCCATGGTTCCGTGGAGTCCATCGTGCGCACAAGGACGTCCTGCGACCACCGCCTGTCGGGCAACGCGTCCGGACGTTCACGCATCGTGGGAGAGGGGGAGGCCAGCTTCATTCCGTGCCCATCCACGCGCCTGCTTTCAGCGCCTTTTTGAACATGAACAATTCCGCGTTCCAGTTCCCGTCGTTGATCGGGTGCCAATATCGGCTAATCAAGGGAACGCGGAGGCGGTGATGCTTGCCGTCCTTCTCCCACACCACACCCTTGCGGTTGATGCCGAGTTCGGCGGCGAGGAAGTCGCCAAACGCCACTGCCTCGCCCTTCTTCATCCACGCGCCGACTTCGTGGTCGAACGACTTGATGTATTCGTATTCGTTCATGGTACTTCCTCGAACGTGAAGGTAGCAGTTACATCCTCGTAATCAATACGAACCGGATCGGACGTCGTTATACGGGATCGGATATGAAAATCCACGTCGCCTTTCAGGTTTTTCCCATGTTGCACCGCGACGTGATGGGCGATGGCTTGACATACCTCGACCATCGACAGCTTGACCTGCTGCTTCATGTCACCCACCTTCTCCACCACGGCAGCGCTTTTTTCATTTTGTCGCCGTCGTCCATGTGGTGCGTAATGTGTAACGCCGATTCCATGTCGAGCGACACCATGACGTCTTCACCTTCATCCGACCGAAATACGAAGTGGACCTGTGCGAATGCGCGACTTACGTCGACCGTTATCCGCGTGTCCAGCTTTTGCCTGATCCTTTTCATGTTACTACCGCCACGATCAGATTGTAAATGCCCGTCATGAACAACGCGAGCGCGCCCATCGCGAAGAAGTCCTGCACCCATTCGCGCTGATACCATTTTGGTGGGGGCGGCGCGATGCGGGCCTGAATGTTGATCGGAATGCGCGGGTTCCACTTGCCCGACGCCATGAACTCTGCTTCGTCCTTGTAAACCTTGACTTCCACGATCGTATCTCCTTTGTATCGCATCGTTATATTACCACACGCGAGGCTCATCAGCAATGCTCTTTCGCATGGGCCAGTGTCTTGGCGCTCGTGAAGTGGGTGCCATTCTCCGGGTCGCCCATCCACAGGCTGTCGCCGTCCAGATCGCGCCAGTACCACCCCTCCGGATGTTCGAACGTCTGCCCGCTCGTGTCGACGGCGGTGTCTGGAGCGAGCCAGCCCACCTCGATGCGGTGCGAGTGTTCGTGGCGCTCCTCTTTAATCACCGTGATACCCTCCTGCCCGTTGGCGCGGCGGTTAGCCGATTTGCGGGTGGTAATGGCAGCGTCATATTCGGTGTAATTCTGGACCGCCTCCGGCTTCGATCGCGCCTCGGCTATTTTCGCTGCCAACTCTGCCGTCGCATATTTGGTGAGGAAGTCCGTTTCGCCGAGGCGCTGGTACTCTTCCCGTACGTTGCGATATTTGTTCCCATCGGTGGCGATGATCTTGTTGATGGTGCGACGATTGACGCCGAAAGCAGCAGCTAGTTGCGGCACGGACACCTTGGCGAGGTGAAACGCCAACACGCCGCAGCGCTCCGCAAAGGTGAGGCGCGGCTCAAATCCGCTAGCACGGAACATTTCCGCTTCCATGTTGTTGAGCGGGTGGGCGGCTCCAAGGTCGGGGAAGCGCAGTTCAGTCATGTTCATATCTCCGTTCGGGGTCGCGTGTAAAATCGGTGTACCACGCCTTCGGTTTGTCAAATGCCATGCCGTACACAAGCGTCGCGTACATCACCGGGTTTGGTGCTTGGCGCGTCACCGCGACGCGGATCATTGTAACAAGGTAGGCGGTGCGTTCGGTCTGGGAAACCATCTGCTGTCCTCGCTGCTGACATACCCATTGTACCATAGGTGGCAGGTGCTGTCAAGTGTCTTTCTATAGTTCGGTATATCCTGCCGAAAGGCGGCTGCGCCCGTGGTAGGATTGTATCGAAGCACGGTGTGTGGAAGGTTTTGATCTGGGTTCCGCCTTCGGCTTGGCAGCTTCGTATTCCTGCTTCGGCGCGGTGGCGTAATACTCGTCGGTGCGGCGAAACTCTTTGCTCGGCTTGGGCGGTACGATGCCCGCCTCTCGCAGGTAGACGCGCACTGACGTTACGGAATAATGCGGCTTTATCTTCCTCGCCTCGTCGACGATCTGATACGTGCACCAATCCGGGTTGTTCCGTGCCAGTTCCAACACGAAGTCTCGCATGTTACGCTTCGCCATAAACAGCCTCCCATTCTGCGATCTTTTCCTTCACCCATGCGACGCGGCGTGGATTGAGGTGGTGGCGACCTTTATTAAGGTAGTATTCGTCGCCGTATCCGCGATCAAACGGGTATATATAATCGTTAAAATCCGCTACCAACAAACGGTCTAAAAGGCCCGATGCTTCCCTGTTGCCAGTACCACCCACCCAACAACACAACCCGAAACGGGCGACGTTGTAATGATCCAAATAACCGTCGCGTATGTCGTCCTTCATCATCGCGTCGGTGTATGGCTCCGGGTATCGCGTGGCCGTCTCCAGCCACGCCTTCAATGCCTTGTATAGTGCCTCGTTCATCGTACTGCTTTCCTCTTTTCGTGGTTGATCTGGTCGTCGATGCCGACTTTTTCGCCCGCGTCGCGTCCGTCCCAATAGCTGTCCAGTTCCTGACGCTTTTCTTCGGCGGACTTTGCGCGTGGGCGCGGGTTCATGCTTGCCCGCGATGGGCGGCTGCGCGACTTCGGCAGGGATTTCAGCCACTTTTGGTATTCTTCCTCCGCCTTGGCAATCCGGGCCTTCTCAGCAGCAGCGAAAGCGGGGTCGGTTTCCATCCGGCGCTTGTATGCGGCCTGTTCTTCCTCGAACTTCCGTGCGTTGGCCTCCCGGCGCAGCTTTTCCTCGTGGCGTTGCCGCGCCGTCGTACCCAACTCCCAATTATTCAGGTAATCGTTGTTGAAATCGGCCTCGCTGCTGATGATGTCCACGATCGTCAAGTCGTTGCCCGTCGGTGTTCCGGCTGCACGGGCTTCCTCTCGCTTGACCCGCTCCGCCTCGGCGTCGCGTATCATCTGGCGGCGTTTGTGTTCCAGCCGCTCGGTTACCCGTGCCGCCATCCCCTCACGGTATGCGATCGCCTCCCGTACGAATACCGACTTGTAGGAGTTTTCCTTGCTCCAACGCTGCGCCAGCTTCTCGATGGTGTCCTGCAGATACTGCGCCATCAGTTCCGTCGCCACGACGTTGGCATGCGAGCCAATGAGGCGATGCTCATATGTGGAGCCGCGCTGTAGTCCTTTGATTGACAGGTAGTAGCAGAAGTTCATTTCCGCAACCGACTTCCACAATTTACGCTGCCACGAGTACAGCCCGCCTTTCTTAGTCTTGTCGTTGCGCTTGGCCGCGTCGCTGGCGTTGGCTCCGCCGATCGTCGCCATGTCGAGGTTGTACGCCTCCAGCATTTCCTGCGCCTTGCGCATGGCGCTTTCGGCCTCGGCTTCATTCGGGTTGTTGTTTGCCA
>Ga0307414_10001713_pt1 | contig 11422 bp, 6 predicted proteins | sample DK1Ometagenome_FD_203804 | JGI IMG/M metagenome (GOLD analysis project Ga0307414, IMG submission 203804) | Maize rhizosphere microbial communities from greenhouse at UC Davis, California, United States - DK15-O-3 | ecosystem: Host-associated > Plants > Roots > Rhizosphere > Soil | place: USA...
TATGCGTGACCAGATTTCCTATATGCGGAGCAAAGACATGGGTTTCGATAAGGAAAACGTGGTGATTCTGCCCATTCAGGACACCTTGGTGCAGCGACAGATCGGTTCGATTAAGAATGAATTTCTCAACTATCCCAAAATCACCCAAGCCACCACTTCTTACAATGTCCTGGGCATGGGTGTGGGCGGTCCGGTCATGATGGCCGAAAGCGATGAAGGAATGATCCAGCAGCGGTTCAGTCTGATCTCGGTTGGGGATGATTATTTCAAGACGATGGGAATCAAGTTGGTGGAAGGACGGGACTTTCAGACCGGTCCCAAAGCCGATGTAAGCAACGTCTTTATCTGCAATCGGGCCGCAGCCAAACTTATGGGATGGGAAGACGATCCCATCGGCAAAAAAGTGAGATGGTTTCACGGCGAGGAAGATGGCCAAATCATCGGAATGGTGGAAGACTTCAATTTTATGTCCCTTCACAATGCCGTCGAACCTTTGTTGATCGTCAAATCTGGTGAGGAAGGCGGATTTCTTCATCTGAAGGTTTCCGGTGATGACCTTCCTGCTACCCTGGACTATATAAAGACAAAATGGGCAGGATTTGATCCCCGGCATCCTTTTGAATTCTTCTTTCAGGACCAGCGGTTTGATGAGCAATACCGTGCCGATGAGATCCAATACAAGCTACTGTCGGGCTTGTCATTCATCTGCATCTTTATCTCCCTGCTGGGGCTTTTGGGATTGTCGGCATTTACGGCAGCGCAGCGCACCAAGGAGATCGGAATCAGGAAAGTTCACGGAGCGAGTATCCCAAGGATCATCTACCTTCTCTATAAGGAAGTGATGCTGCTGGTGATGCTGTCAGGAGTCTTGGTGATCCCTGCGGCCATCTACATCATCACTGGTTGGATGGGGAATTTTGCTTACCAGACCTCACTCAACTATCTGACATTCCTGACTGTAACGGGACTGGCATTGCTGGTGGCTTTTTTCACTGTGGCATTTCATTCGCTAAAGACGGCCACCACCAATCCGATCAAGTCGCTGAAGTATGAGTAAGGGGTGAGTTACGGGATACTTCGACGTGCTTAATTCAAGTGCTGGGTGTCGGGGTGTCGAGTTGTCTGGTTGTCAGCTGAAGCTGTTGTCGGGTTGTCGGCTGCGCGGTGTCCGGTTGTCTGCTACACGTTGTCGAGTTGGGAGATTATAATTTAAAATGAAGAGTTTAAAATGGAGGAATCCCAGGGATGTTCGCGTATTGAAACGTTGTCCGCTGAAACTGTTGGAGAGTACTAGTAAATAATGAAGAACAGACTCTGAAGGAGTCCAACTTTGAATAGCCCAGGGTGCAACCCTGGGAATTGAAAAGTCAGTGATTCCCCGGCGATGGCGCAGGAAGTCAATTTCGAAAACAAGGTCTGTTGCCAGCGCAATGGAAATGATAAGTTAAAATGAATACAGGGGCAGGCGGTTCACAAAAAATCCAAGGTCAAATCTTGGGATTCACAACTTTGGTTATTTAAATTACTTTACAACAGCCAGTTCGTCGATGAATTCAACAATACCTTCAGATCCGGCGAGGCTCTCCACGACGATTCCGTTTTGATCCACCAGATAAAGGATCGGATACCCGGCGATCCCATAGGCTGTCTCGATATCCCGGCGATCAGCTATGACGGAACCGGCCAGAGGGAACCTGTCCAAATACTTGATCGCACGGTCCTGGGAATCGGATCCCAAAAACGTGAACATATCGACCTCTTCCTTTAATCTGAAACCGGTCTGACTGATATGGTCTATGACAAGCTGCGAATACCCGCAGGTTATTGAACCAAATAACAACAAGGTCTGCTTACGGGGTGCCTTTCCGAAGGAGACTGCATTTGTACGGGTATCGATTGCTTCAAAATCGGGGGCTTTGGCACCTTTCTCCAGGGCCTTTAGCTTGTCCGCTCTCTCAAAGTACTTCAACGAATAGCGCTCGGGAGCCGACGCATTAGCCGACAGGACATCCTCATCAAACCGATAGTCACCGTACCGGTACGTCACTGTCTGTGTAAGGACTCCGTCGACGTGATTTCTCCGCTCAAACCGGATCAGCAAATCCGATGGGGACAAAAAGATATGGTGCTCGACAACGATCTGCTTTCCCTCATATTCCCAGGCTTTCTCCACCCGCATGAAATGCGCGTGACTCTGTCCCTGGAGCAAGGTATCGTTTACATAATCCCATTGGTGCTTGAGGAGAGCTACCGGACCATACTTGCTCAGATTGGAAGTGGAGAGATAGTTTTTCTGATTTTCGGGATTCTCATATCTGTAATAGGCCTTCTCGGTATGTCTCACCTCACTGAAAACCCCATCTTGGTATACTTCGTCTACCTCGCCTCTGGTCACACGAAACTGGTATTCTGACTGCCCCGGGGTAAGGATCAGCACAGACATTTCAGCTGAATCCACAATATCCACATCCGGAATGGGATAGTAGGCAGTCTGCTGATAGCTGATTGAATGCGCACTGCTGTAGTGTTGTCTGGCTCTTTCAAGCCGATCATCCGAATGGGATACAGCAAATAGCAATAAAGTCCAAATGAGTAAGTTCATAGCGGGTTTAATGACCAATGGGATATCTTCTAAATCTGGTTCTTTCGGTAAGCCCCCTTCAAATCCTCTTTTTCAATCTCCTATTTCGGCGAAAAGCATCCGGATCGGAGCATTGACTAAAAATAAGGGGTGCCGACGAAAATCGCAAAGCAGACTTGGCAAAGATGCCGAAGGACGGAGAAGGAGGTTGATCGGTATAAATTCAATTAAGTGGTCTTTGAGGCCCCACCTACCGGTGAGGAAGGGAGTTCGAAATCTCCGCCTAATCTTTCTTTCAAAGCTCCGTGTGCGTGAATTCAAAGTTGACCGAAGGCGGACATTTTTGTTCGTCTATTTAGCGCGTGGAGACAAACAAACCTTCCTTTCGGAAGTTCTGACCACATTTGTATGGCATGAATATAGAATAACGGCCGTCAGGCAGAACGAACCTCATTTCGAGTCTTTGATCAAACATAGTATGTGGCGTAATTACCTTAAAATTTCCTGGCGTAACCTAGTCAAGGATAAGACCTATTCATCCATAAATATTATTGGGCTTACCATCGGGCTGACTTCATGCATGCTCGTGGGGACCGTTGTGTTGGATGAACTGTCTTACGATAGATCCTGGGCAAATAAGGATCAGCTGTACCGCATCCTTACCGTTGAACAATCCGGAGGAATGGAAGGTAAGTTTGAATCGGCCTATATGAACCTTGGAGATGAACTGAAGCAGAATTTCCCTGAAGTGGAAGCATCGGGAAAGGTGACTACGGGGAAGTATTCCTTTCGCTTAGACGCTGACAGTAAAGACGCGATACAGTTAAACCTGATTCAAGCCGATACCAATGTATGGGATATGCTTGATTTCCGGGTTTTGGAAGGCAATCCGCAAAAGTATGTCGCCGGAGTAGGCAACCTCGTAATCACAGAGGATTTCAGCGCCAAAAATTTCCCAGGTGAATCCCCTGTAGGCAAGGTAATCTATAGTGTTTCGGCCTACCAGGATGAAGCAAGACCCTTTTTGATCACGGGAGTGATTTCAGCAATTCCCTCCAATAGCTACCTGCGGGCAGAGGCGATGCAGATATCCGCTCCCACCAGTCAAAAACTCAGCCGGGAGGGCTGGGGGTTTTATGAAGAGCAGTTTATCCTGATGAAAGCCCATACGGATATAACCGCTTTTACGGAAAAAGTAAACAGATGGTATGCTGAATTTGTCACTGAGGCATCTCCTGATACGAAGAAAAGGCTGCCCGTCTATGAATTTCAGCCAATCGAGGATATCTATCTGAAATCGGATTTTGCGAATCAGGACGTGAAAGGTAACGAGAGTTCCGTTTACCTTTTTTCGGGGATAGCGGCATTCCTGCTTCTGATCGCCTGCATTAACTACGTCAATTTGACGGCTGCAAGATCCATCAGAAGGATCCGGGAATCAGGAGTCAGAAAGGTTTTAGGGGCCGGTCGGCGGCAGTTGGTTGCACAGTTTTTATGCGAAAGCCTGTTGTTTTTTGTGATTTCCTCTGTTCTTTCCTGCTCGTTGTACGCCCTCAGCATGGTACACTTGGAGCGTTTTTTAGGCCACACGCTGGAGATAAACATGTTGGATGATGGAAGCCTGGCGGCCTCATTTATTTTGCTTGCCATTTCATTGAGCCTGATTGCAGGCCTATATCCGGCTTGGATGGTTTCCGGTTTCCCTGTCGGTAATGCGCTGAAAAACAGGTTTGGAGTGAAGAATTCAACCAGTGTCCCGACAATTCGCAGAGCCTTGGTCACCACTCAGTTTGTCTTCGCCCTGTTGGTGCTGATTGGCACAGTGACCGTGTGGTCCCAGATGAATTATATAGGAAAAAAGGATTTGGGATACGACCCTTCGGGTGTTCTGAGTATATCCACGTTTGCTACAGAAAACAGAGCAAACACTTTGAAGCAGCAGATTTCCCAGCTTCCCGGAGTGGAAGCCGCGAGTCTCAGTGGATGGGCACCCACCAGAGGCGACGCCTCGATGAGGAAAGAGATCAAAGACCCCAATGACCCGGACCAGCCTATCCCTGTCAATTTTATCATCGGGGACATCGACATGCCAGAGGTTCTTGGATTTCGGGTGCTGGAAGGCAGGAGCTTTGATGTACGGGAGGCGGACAATAAGCTTTCGGAACCAGCTTTTACGGGAGAAAAGAATCAGGGCAAATCCGCAGAAGAACTGCCATCGAAAATTCTCATCACTGCAAGTACAGCCAAGCTGCTGGGAATCGCTGAACTCGGCGCCAATGAAGCGCTGCTGGAGGCAATTCCGGTTGGGATAATTGAGGACTTTCACAGCATCTCACTCCGGGACCCCATCAAGCCCACAGTAATTTTGGCAAGCAATGAATTTAACTATGCCTCATTGCTCGTCAAGGTGAAGCCGGGAAATGAAGCCGCCGTTCTGAATGAGCTGACGGGGATTTGGAATCAGTTTTATCCCGAGAAACCTTTGGAGTTCGATTGGCTGGATGAGATGGTCAAGAGCCAGTACGAAACGGAAAGAATCCAGGCCAAACTGTTTTTCTTCTTTGCATTATTGATGCTTTTCCTTGCCGTCCTTGGGGTATTTGGCTTGGTAGTCCATGCCACGGAGCAGAGGATACAGGAGATTGGAGTACGCAAAGTTCTCGGGGCCTCGATAATCAGTATTCTTCACTTATTTTCAGTCGATTACCTTAAACTGGTCGGAGTCGCACTGCTGGTCGCATCTCCCCTGGCATGGTATGGGATGAATAGCTGGCTGAATGACTTTGCCTATAAGATCTCCCTCCAGTGGTGGATGTTTATCGGGGCGGGTATCGGGGCGGCCATCGTAGCGCTGGCCACCGTGAGCGTACGGGTGGTCTGGGCTGCCCGTCTCAATCCTGCCAAATCGCTTCGTTCGGAGTGAAATAGGCCCGTATGTTTCCTTTCAATGTGCAGCCATTTCAGAGTCAGGCACGCAATGCAATGGGCTTCAATTACCATGAATTGCTTTATGACGCAGTTAACGTAGCGATCTGACTAAACAGCCCATCGGGAGCGAACTGTCGGCGGAGCGCAAACACATCTTAAAAGGCCTATTGCCCCACTGCCTCGCCCCCAACTCTCTTCTCGATTCTCTGGCAGTCGGGATTAAAAACTCGGGACTAACTGCTCAAGGAGAGGAAGCTTGAGCAGTGGTTGGCTTGGAGGTGCTGGTTCAATTCGCTTTACCAACCAGTATCGAAAATCGTTAACATTTGGGAGCTGCTGGCAATTAATCCATTTTGCTCTATTTCAAGCTAATTCTCGCCCAAACCGGCCTGTGATCGGAGGCTGTCGGCTGATTGAGCACCTCATGGGCACGGACGGTAATGTCCTGATTGGTGGAAAAAAGGATAAAGTCAATTGTCTTCTTGGGTACATCAGCCGGAATCGTCGGCATGCAATTCGCCTCACAGGTCGATGTAAAGTATTGACCCAAATGCTGCATTGTCTTACTTTCTTTGACCACGTTGAAGTCTCCCACGACAAAAACAGGCACTTTTTCGTCTTTCAACTTCTCGGTGATCACCTTAGCTTGGGCCAGCGCATTTTCGTCTGCTGTGAAATCCAGATGGGTGTTCGCAAAACGAATTTCCCGGCCATCGGGCAAAGTAGCTGTCACCAGTGAGAGCGTCCTCTGCTCGGTATCTGGTGCCGCAGGAAGCTGAATTGTCTCCTGCTCAGAGAGCGGAAACTTAGAGAGGATCGCCGTGCCGTATGCCCCACCCTGGTAATCAATCCCTTTGGAAAAGTAGTGATACATCCCCGTCAATTCGCCCAGCTTTGCTGCCTGATCCAGGTTGACTCCGGAGCGTCCGTTATTGACGTCGATCTCCTGCAGCCCTACCAATTCCGCCTTCGAATCCTTAATAATATTGGCGATTGCTTCCACATCGATCAGGCTTGGATTGGCTGGCGGACTGCAGTGGCGGACGTTGTAGCTCAGGATAGTGAGGTTCGTCGCTTTTTTATCATCCTCTCCTTCGGGGCTCGTGCTTGTTGGTTTTTCCTCCGAACCCAGGTGGCAGAAAGAGGTCATCAACGATAAAATCAAAAACAAAATCGGTCGTAACAACATGGTCAATTTTTTCAAACTAATAAAAGAACATTAAATTTTTGGTTCCAATTTTCAGGGAAGCCGCTGCAAAGAAAATTCCGCTTCCAGCGGTAAATGGTCCGAATGTGAGATTTCCACAGGTACTCTCACCACGGTCAAACCCCTCCCTATCCGGGGATCGGCAAAGATATAGTCAATCTTTTTGATGGGTTGGTGATACGGAAAGGTGGGCTGCAGGCTCGAATCCTGCATGGGATACTTCTGATGGATCAGCTGGATCTCTTCTGTGTCAGGGAGCGCATTGAAGTCTCCCGTGAGGATCACCGGTATCTCAACGCTCATATGCTCCAGCACTTCCCGGGCCTGAATTAGTCGGGTGGCTTGGTCGAGTGCGAGATGAACCGTGGAAAAGAGAATTTCCGATTCGCCGATATCCACGCGGACAGAAAGTTGAGCCAGGGATTCCTTCTTCCCGTTTTTGATAGAAGTGATCCGATCATTTTTCTGCTCCAGTATGGGAAACCTGGACAAGATCCCCAGGCCGTACGCGCCGCCGTCGTAGGCAAAATGCCGGTAAAACGCGTAGTGCATTCCGGTCATCTCCGCCAGCAGCTTCATCTGATCCTGGCTTCCGGATCGACGGCAAAGACTGTCTACTTCCTGCAAACCCACCAGATCGGCTCCGGAATCTTTGATATAACTTCCGATTTGGCTCAGGGTCAGTTCCTCCTGCGCATTGGCGCCATGATGGATGTTGTAGGAGATGACTTTCAAATCTTGTGAAAAAGAAGAACCGGAAAGACAGGCTAGCAAGAAGGTAAAAACAACAAGTAAGGGATTCCGAAAACGGAGCCCCCTACTCAAATGTGGCAAATCTTGTCTGTTTACGCGCATAGCATTATCGAATCGGTCATTGTTCAATTATACTCGATTACTTTTTTGAATCTAAGATGAAATCTGTCTTCAAAGCTTCGCCCGGGCTAATCAGTACATTCATGACCGCCACATCCAACTTTACCTGAGCAGGGTAGTCCCAAAGAGACTTCAAGATCACCTCGACAGAATCCTTCGCGGGGATTTTCACCTGACCCAAGGGAAACAGCTCGACGTCATAGTCAGCCTTGAGCATTGTTTCAAAAGGGATACTGCTGTGGTTTTCCAGCGTGACCTTGAGGATCGGCTCGCCGTTACGCATCTCAAACTTCGAAGTTGCTGTAACGCTAGCTTTAAACAATCCTTCCGCCTCAGGCTGCCTGGCCACGATGTAGTCACCGAAATAAAGCGCTGTCCTCTTGGCGAAGAGCGCCTCTTTGATCCCCTCTTCCGATCGCTCTTTGGCAAACACCAAGGTCATGGGACGATGGGAATCGGCATAGCGGGGATACATGTCGTAGTGCTCGTCCGTATTGCAGAGCATGGTCAGGTCGTACTTGATCGCCAGCTTATGAGCCAGGATATTGTACCTGCCGGAGTTCACGACCTCGACCCCATTCAGAATCCCTTTTTCCAGCAACTCGTGATGAAAAGAGGTGAAAATTGCAGTATCCTTCTTGTCCCACCAGGCATATCCGGGATGGTTGTAAGACACAAAGGCCCCCTGCCGCTGCACCTCAAGGAATGGGCCCATCAGTTCGTCGTGTGTGATGCTGTCCTTCATGACAAACTTCTTTTTCCCGTCCTTCATGTATTCGGAAGGGATAATATTCGCATCAGTGAGAAAAAGCGCATTGTTGTGATATGGCGGGACCCGCGGGGAGATCTCAGCACCCCGGATCACGATCAAGCCCTTCTTGTCTGCAGCTTCCCTGGCTATCTCATAGGACTTGTTGTAGTCCCGGTCCACGACTTCCGGGAAGCCTTCGTAGTCGATATGCTCCGTCAGGGAGATCGCATCCAGTCCATCTCTGACAGCTTCATTTACCCGGAATGTGGGCCAAACGTGTCCGTCTGAAAAGACGGTGTGCATGTGAAAGTCACACTTCAGCGTCACAAAACCCGGCACATCCGGAATCGTTATTTCGCTCGTCTGGGCGACGGAGAAAGAGCTGACGCTCCCAATCAGGAGCATCAGCAGTCTTTTTGAATAGGAGTTCATGTGCCCGAATTAATCCCAGCCCGGGTTTTGAACCAGATTTGGATTGATCACGATGTCGGCATTAGAGACCGGATGGAGGTATTTCTTGTCCTCAAACTGGCGATTTTCATCGTCTCTCCAGATCACGTGGCCTTTGTTACCCTCCGAAAGTTTGGAAGCTTTGTCGTCGATCACGAAATAGATCACCCCCGGAACCTTGGTAGCGGGAACTGTCCGCACAAAAGCGACGTCTGGGGTATTGTTACCGTCCAGATCCATCGGTACATCCAAGGCTGGGACGTAGATGCCTTTCCAGGACATCTCTACCAGTTCACCCTTCTTCCATCGAAGCAGATCGTCGTACCTGAAGCCTTCGTAGCAAAGCTCAATGCCTCTCTCCCGACGGATTTCCAGAAGGTATTTGTCCCCGATCCCCGGAAAGTAAACTTCCTGAAGATAGGAATCGGCACTGGCCGGAGCGGCCGAAGCAACCCCCGCTCTTTCTCTCAAAGGCGCAATCGTCTCTGCCCAAACGGACTCGTCAAACTGTCCCAGCTCAGCTTTCGCCTCGGCGTAATTGAGCAGGACTTCTGCATATCGGATCAGCGGAATGGAGTTGTAGGCTTCCGCGATCCCGTCGTACCGCTTGTCATCCAAGCTAAACTTGAGGATATGGTAACCGGTAAAGGTGTAGCCAAAGTTGGGCGGCGCAGCACTTCCGTCGCTTCGCTTGTAGCCGAGCGATCTCACGGTCTGAGCCAGGCGATGATCCCGGTCCTTCATCTCATCGACGAAAACCAGCTGGTCGTAGCCGGATTTGTCGGTAAATCTGCTCCCGTCGGTCATCAGGTAGGTATTGACAAACTGCTTGTTCAAGCCCCATCGTGCTCCATAGGTGGCGGAATTAAACTTCCAAGTAATCTCGTGCCACCTTCTCAGTGCGTTGTTGTACACCACCGAAAAGAGGACTTCACGGCTCACCGGATTTTCGGAGATAAACAGGGAGCGGTAGTCGGTGGCCGGGCTTCCGGTATCCTGGATCGAGTATTTTCCGGCATCCATCACTGCCTTTGCCGCTGCTGCAGCCTGCTCCAACAGCGGATTTGCCGATCCGGAAAGCCCCAACTCCGGGTGATATTTTCGATATGTTCCCTCAAAAAGCGCCACACGGGACTTGAACGCCAAGGCCACCTGTCGGGTCACCATCGAAGAGGTGTTGTCTTTTGTATCGCGGATATTGGCGATGGCAAAGTCAAGATCCTCCAGGATATGCTGCATCACCTCTTCGCGGGGATCCTGGCTCTTATACAGATCCTCGTCGTCGGTAGAAAGTGTCTTGTCATACCAGGGCACATCACCGTATTGCTTTACTTTGTCGAAATAGAACCACGCTCTGAAGAAACGGGCAATTCCGGCGTAGTGATCGCGGCCTTCCTGGGGGATTACCTCGTTGTTGTAGTTTTCCAGAAAGTAGTTGATGTTTCGAAGGTTGGTCCAGTTCCAAGCCCCTTCATTCACTGACGAGTAAGATCCGGCGATGAAGGTTGGACTCTGATTTTTGGAGGTGAACTCTCCCCACTCATCGCTCTGCACGACGGCCAGCCCGGTAGGAAGCATGCGCTGATAAAACGAATTGGTGTAAAGCTCCAGATCCTTTTCGGACTGGAAGAAGGTGTTGGGCACCAGCTTGTCAAACGGCTCTGTTTCCAAAAACTCATTACAGGAGACCAGTGTGGCTAAGATTGCCAGGTTGGCAAGTAGTACTAGGAATGATTTTTTCATGATCAACTTATCAATGATTTAGAAAGAAAGATTGAGACCGATGGTGTAGGTCTTCAGCATCGGGTATGCGTCGCCCTGCCCGTGGCTGTTGGTCATGTCACCTGCAGGGTTTTCGATGACTTCCGGGTCAAAATTGTCCGTATGCTTGTACAGACCGGAGAAAGTCAGCAGGTTTTGACCGCTGATGTAGATCATCACATTGCCGAGGCCGACTTTTTCAACCCAAGCTTCGGGCAGCGTGTAGTCCAACGTGATGTTTTTCAATCTCAGGTAGCTGGCATTCTGAAGGTATCGGGTCTGTGGAGCTCCCAGAGATCTGTTGGTCCCCAAGGCTGTGTACCCCCGGAATCTAGGCCAATACGCATCTGGATTCTCTTCAGTCCAGTAGTCATCCATCATGATCTTTGGCTGAAAGCCGTACGGTCTGTTGTAAGGCCCGTAGAAAAGATCCGCCTCCGGAGCGAAATACCAATCTCTCTTGCCAATACCCTGGAAGAAGGTCGACAGTCCGAAACCTTTCCAGTTGGCAGACAGGTTAAATCCAAACTGGTACCTCGGAGCGCTGTTGCCGATGATCTTCCGGTCGCCGGGATTATCGACGGTATTTTCGCCTTGATTGATCACTCCGTCACCGTTGAGGTCGGCAAACTTCAGATCACCGGCCAGCCATTGGCGGTTGTTGGAGTTAATTAAGAAAGATTGGTCTGCGTGCTGGGCAACCTCTTCGTCGGAGGTGAAAAAGCCCAAGGTCTCGTAACCCCAGATCTCACCGATCTTGGAACCTTCGTAATAGGTGCTGGAGATGATTTTCTCCGGGTTGTTGAACTTCAGGATTTCAGACTGGTTGTCCCAAACCGAGCCTGAAAAGCTGTATTGGAAAGGGCTGCCA
>Ga0307414_10001714_pt1 | contig 11419 bp, 15 predicted proteins | sample DK1Ometagenome_FD_203804 | JGI IMG/M metagenome (GOLD analysis project Ga0307414, IMG submission 203804) | Maize rhizosphere microbial communities from greenhouse at UC Davis, California, United States - DK15-O-3 | ecosystem: Host-associated > Plants > Roots > Rhizosphere > Soil | place: USA...
GGCCGTCGCGCAGGTGCGTCGCGAGCAGCAGGAAACTGTCGGTTGCGACTTTGTCGAGCTGGATATTATTGCCGCTGTCGATCGCCGCCTGCAGTCCGTCGGGGTTGTAATCCTTGGCGAACAGGCCCTCTTCGCCGACATTTTTGATGAAAGTCAGCAGCGCCTGGGCATTGGTCCTTGACCAGCCCGGCAGTTCGGCCTCGGCGGCCACGACAGGGGCGTCATCGGCGACCTTGTCGGGCTGGAGGATAACGGAATCCTCCTTGACCTCGGTCTGCGCGAGCGCGGGGGACGCGAGCAGGGTCAGCGGGAGGAGAAATGCCACGGCCGGGCGCGCGAAGGGGGGGGAGGTTTTGACCATGGCGATGCCATAGCCAAAAAAATCCGACAGTTAAAGTGAGGGACCGCACATCGTCATCCCGGTTTGCGCCGGGATGACGATGAAGTTCAGGCGGCGCCGGCGTCGGCCTCGCGGGCCAGCCATTCTTCCAGCCATTTGATGGTGTAGTCGCCGTGGATGACATCGGGGTCGGCCAGCAACGCCTGATGGAGCGGAATGTTCGTCTTGACCCCGCCGATCACCATTTCTTCGAGCGCGCGGCGCATCCGCATCATGCAGCTTTCGCGGGTGCGACCGTAAACGATCAGCTTGCCGATCATGCTGTCATAATAGGGCGGGATCGAATAGCCGGCGTAAAGCCCGCTATCGACGCGCACATGCATCCCGCCTGCGGCGTGATAGCTGGTGACCTTGCCCGGCGAGGGCATGAAGGTTCGCGGATCTTCGGCGTTGATGCGGCATTCCATGGCGTGGCCGCGGAACTCCAGATCGTCCTGCTTCACCGACAGGCCCGCGCCGCCCGCGACGCGGATCTGTTCGCGGACGAGGTCGAAACCGGTGATCATTTCGGTCACCGGATGTTCGACCTGAATGCGCGTGTTCATCTCGATGAAGAAGAATTCGCCATTTTCCCACAGGAACTCGATCGTGCCGGCGCCGCGATAATGCATGGCCGCCATCGCGTCGGCGCACACCTTGCCCATGCGCGCGCGCTCTTCGGCCGAGATGATCGGCGAGGGCGCTTCTTCGAGTACCTTCTGGTGGCGGCGCTGGAGCGAGCAGTCGCGTTCGCCGAGATGGATGGCATGGCCCTTGCCGTCACCGAACACCTGAAATTCGATGTGGCGCGGGTTGCCCAGATATTTTTCCATGTAAACGGTCGGGTCGCCGAAGGCGGCCGCCGCTTCCGATGAGGCCTGACCCATCAGGCTTTCGAGGCTGTCGGCGTCGGGGACGACCTTCATCCCGCGTCCGCCACCGCCCGATGCGGCCTTGATCAGCACCGGATAGCCGATGCCTTCGGCGATCTTGCGCGCCTCGTCGCCATAAGTGACCGCGCCGGGTGAGCCCGGAACGACCGGCAGGCCGAGTGCGACAGCGGTACGCTTCGCCTCGACCTTGTCGCCCATGGTGCGGATATGTTCGGGTTTCGGCCCGACGAAGACCATGTCATGCGCTTCGATGATCTCGGCGAAACGCTCGTTCTCCGACAGAAAACCATAGCCGGGATGAATGGCGTCGGCGCCGGTGATTTCGGCTGCCGAGATGATCGCGGGAATGTTGAGATAGCTGTCCTTCGCCGCTGGCGGGCCAATGCACACCGCTTCGTCGGCGAGGCGAACGTGCATCGCATCGGTATCGGCGGTCGAATGGACCGCGACCGTCTTGATGCCCATTTCGTGGCATGCGCGGTGGATGCGCAGCGCGATCTCGCCGCGGTTGGCGATCAGAAGCTTTTCAATAGCCATGCGAAGCTCAGCCGATAGTGAACAGCGGCTGGTCGAATTCGACCGGCTGGCTGTTCTCGACATGCACCGCCTTCAGCGTCCCCGATGCCGGCGCGACGATCGGGTTCATGACCTTCATCGCCTCGATGATCAGGACGGTATCGCCGGCCTTCACCGCCGAGCCGACGGCCGCGAAATTGGGCGCGCCGGGTTCGGCCGCGAGATAGACGGTGCCGACCATCGGCGATTTCACGGCGTCGGCGAAATTGTCGGCAGCGGGCGCTGCTGCGGCCGGTGCTGCGGCAGCGGCCGGAGCGGCAGCGGGCGCCGCCACGGGGGCGGGTGCATAGGCGACGGGCGCGGCGGTCAGCGCGCGCGCGACGCGGACCTTGCGGTCGCCGTCCTCGACCTCGATTTCCGAAAGCTGCGTGTCGTCGAGCAGTTCCGCGAGGGCGCGGACATATGCCGGATCGATGTTGATGCCATTGTCTTTATGGTCACCCATGAGAATAATTCCTGTTGTTGCGGCGTCGTTGGTGCGACGCTCGACCCCGATTATGATGGCGCCCTCTTGTCAGAGACGGGCGGCGGCGTCCAGCGCCAGCGTATAGCTTTGCGCGCCATGTCCGGCGAAATGCGCGACCGCTGCCATACCGATGTAGCTGATATGGCGAAAGGATTCGCGTTTCATCGGGTCCGACAAATGAACCTCGATCACCGGCACCTTGATCGATTTGATCGCGTCGTGAAGCGCGACCGAGGTGTGCGTATAGCCCCCGGCGTTGAGCAACACCGCCCTGGCGCCCGCGACATAGGCTTCGTGGAGCCAGTCGATCAGCACGCCTTCATGGTTCGTCTGGCGGCATTCGACGCGCAGCCCCAGTTCGGCGGCTTGCGCCTCGAGCCGCGCGTGAATGTCGTTCAGCGTGTCATGGCCATAGATTTCGGGCTCGCGCGTCCCGAGCAGGTTGAGATTGGGGCCACTCAGCACATAGACGGTTGGCGTATCGGTCAAGGGATGGCTTTCGGTTGCGGCGATGGATGCTCCCCCTATATGGGCTGCATCGTAAAAGGCAAAGAAGGTAGGGTTGCGGTGATTTCGATCATGCTCAATGGCGAGCAAAGGCAGGCGCGCGAGGGCAGCATTGCCGATCTCGTCGCATCGCTGGGGCTTGATGTCAAAAAGGTCGCGGTCGAACGCAACCGCGAAATCGTACCGCGCTCAACCCTGGCCGACGTCGCGCTCGCCGAGGGCGACGAACTGGAAATCGTGCATTTTGTGGGAGGCGGTTGTTGACCGATCAATGGAGTGTGGCCGGACGGACATTCACGTCGCGGCTGATTGTCGGCACCGGCAAATATAAGGATTTTGAGCAGAACGCTGCGGCGGTCGCGGCGTCGGGCGCGGAAATCGTCACGGTCGCGGTGCGCCGCGTCAATGTGTCCGATCCCAATGCGCCGATGCTCACCGACTATATTGACCCCAAGAAGATCACTTACCTGCCGAACACCGCGGGCTGCTTCAACGCCGACGACGCGATCCGCACGCTGCGGCTGGCGCGCGAGGCGGGCGGCTGGGATCTGGTGAAGCTTGAGGTGCTGGGCGAGGCGAAGACGCTGTATCCCAATATGCGCGAGACGCTGGAGGCAACCGAAGTCCTCGCCAAGGAAGGCTTTCTGCCGATGGTCTATTGCGTCGACGATCCGATCGCCGCGAAGCAGCTTGAGGATGCGGGCGCGGTCGCGGTGATGCCTCTCGGTGCGCCGATCGGGTCGGGGCTGGGCATTCAGAACCGCGTCACGATCCGCCTGATCGTCGAGGGCGCTTCGGTGCCGGTGCTGGTCGATGCGGGCGTGGGCACGGCAAGCGACGCCGCAGTGGCGATGGAGCTTGGCTGTGACGGCGTGCTGATGAACACCGCGATCGCCGAGGCGAAAGATCCCATCCGCATGGCGCGCGCGATGAAGCTGGCGGTCGAGGCTGGGCGCGATTCCTGGCTTGCGGGACGGATGGGCGTGCGGCGCTATGCCGATCCGTCGAGCCCGCTGGCAGGATTGATCTGACGCCGACGTCATGAAAGTCCTGCCGCTCCTCGCCGCCGCACTCCTGTTCGCGCCCGAAGTCGCGGGCGCGCAACCGTCCTTCGACAGCCACGTCCATCTGTGGGACGGCGAAAAGTCGATCGGCGAATATGAGGCGCAGGTAAAGGGCGCGGGACTCGATCTCGCGGGTTTCGGCGGGATGTGGTTCGGCGGCCCGAACCAGGCGCTCGCGGGCAATCCCGACGATATTCGCGCGCGCAATGATGCGCTGCTCGCGCTGGCGGCGAAGCATCCGGCCATGGTGCCGATCGCGACGGTTCATCCCTATGACGGGGCGGCCGCGCTGGACGAATTGCAACGCGTTGCCGGGCTGGGCGTGAAGCTGCTCAAAATCCATCCGCATACGCAAAAATTCGATCCCGCCGACGCGCGGGTCCTGGCGCTGGTCCGGCGGGCGGGCGAACTGGGCGTCACCGTCGTGATGGACAATGCCAATATCGTTCCGGGCGGCGACAGCGAAAAATTATTCAACCTCGCGCTCGCGGCGCCGAAGACGAAATTCATCTTCGCGCATATGGGCGGGCTGAACTTCCGTTTCTGGAATATCCTCAAAATGGCACGCACCGCCGAGGGATTGTTCGGCGACAATATCTATTTCGACATTTCGGCGATGGTCACGCTCGCCGCGGATGCGCCGATCGAGGAAGAGTTTATCTGGACGGTCCGCAATGTCGGGGTCGATCATGTCCTGATCGGGTCCGACTATCCGCAATTCTCCCTGGAGCAGACGCTCGCGGCGTTCGAGAAACTCGATCTCACCGATGCGGAAAAGGCGAAAATCCGGTCCGCGAATGCGCGCGAGCTGTTCGGGCTGAGGCGCTAGCGCGCACCTTAGCCCATCGAGACATCCAGCCCCATCGCCGCCAACAGATGTGGCTGCTGATCGGCCGATACGATCATCCCTTCCAGACTGGCCAGTTCCCGAAGATTCAGGCCGGCCAGTTCCGCGCCGCGAACGTCCGCGCGCGCAAGCCTGGCGCCGGCGGTCAGCGCAAGGACGAGATCGGAGCCGCGCAGGTCTGCGCCCTCCAGATTGGCGTCGAAAAGCACAGCTTCGCGAAAGCTGGAGCCGGAGAGGTCGCAATCGGGCATCCGTACCCCGTTGAGGTCGGCAAACTCGAAGTTACAGCTACGCATCGTCGCCGCCGTCTTGACGAGCGTGCGCCCGAAGGTGCGGCTGAAATCGGCCTTGTCGAACACGGCGCCGCGCAAGTTACACGCTTCAATCTCTACCCCGAACAGCGTCGAACGATCGAATTTCGCAAACGACAGATCGCAGCGGTTAAACCGCGTCTGTTCGATGCGGGAGAAAGCGAATTGCGCCCCGACATGGCCTTCGTCGTCGATGAAGGAGCAATTGTCGAATATCGCATCGCGCAGGTCGGCGTTGGCAAAGCGGCAGCGAATGAGGCGGCATCGCGTCAACCGCGCATCCTGCAGGCATGTTCCCGTAAACTGTACGTCGCGCATCACGCAGTCGGTCAGCACCGCACCGGCGAGGTCGGCATCGGCGAAATCATGGTCGGACAAATCCGCGTCCTTGGCGATGCAATTGGGTTCGAGCTTCACCATCGTCTCCATCTTCCCGGAATTTCGTTAGCGATAAGCGCGGGGTCGGAACGTATCAAGAACAATGAAGAATATGAGCGATATGGTCGATCATCCTTTGCCAGCAACGCTTTGTCTCGCGCGCGGGAACATCCGCCCCTGCGCCCCGTTGATCAGGCAAGAGGCTATGCTGCCTCGGCAAAGCAAGGAGAACCCCCATGGGTGAATTCACCGAAAAGGCGAAAGGCATCGCCAACGAAGCTGCCGGCAACACCAAGCAGGCCATCGGCAAGGCGACCGACAACGAACGCCTGCGCGCCGAAGGCGAAGCGCAGGAACGCAAGGGCGAGGCCCAGAATCTGAAGGGCAAGGTTCAGGGCGCGCTGGGCGACAAAATCTGACGATCTTTACGACCGTCGCGCAAGAAAAGGCCCCGTTCCCCTCGGGGCCTTTTTTTCTGCCTGCGGGGCAGGCTATTTCCCGCCGGAGGCGACCAGGTCGACGTCGGTCATCCCGCCGTCGCGGCGCATGAACAGGACATAGGCAAGATCGCCCTTGGTCCCGCCGAGCATATGTTCGTTGCCATTGACCCGGTGGTCGCTCGTGTAGCCATTGTGAACGGCGAGGGTGTGGTAATAATCGAGCACGATTTGCATCGGTGCGGCGGTCTGGAAATTGACGACGCGGATATTGCACTGACCGCCGTCGATCCCGGCGGCCTCGCGCAGTGTCGCACGCGGATAGACTTTGAACGCGGCGGGCAGGCGTTCGGCCCAGGCGTTTCCATAGGTCAGCTTGGCATCGCAACCGCCCTTCGACTGTTCGCGAGCGAGAGCGCCGATGGTGACGGGGCGCTCCTTCGCCTCGCAGCCATCGCAGCCCGCCTCGAAGGGCAGGGCCTTGGGAGTGGGAAGCAATTTGCCGACCTTCAGTGCGGCGGCGGCTTCGGCAGCGGTTGCGGCCTTGCCGCCCGCGATACCGGGAATCCCGCCGTCGATGGGGCGGTTGCCCGGTCCTGCGGCGTTCCGGTTCGCCTGACCCGTCAGCTTGGGATCGACCATGATCCGGTCTTCCAGTGCGCCCTTGATTGCGGGGTCGGCATCGGTCAGCCCGTCGTCGATCGGCTGGAGTTCCGCCTTCGCGTCGGGATTGTCCCGGCAGCCCGCGAGCGGCGCGGCGAGGATCAGCAAGCCGGTGACCAGCCATTTTCCGCGCGACATCATTGCTAGAACTCCCTCAATCCCAGGCTCCGATCGCCAGTATAAGATGAGGCAAATATGAGCAAATCCCGCGAAAGGGCAGGGGTTTGTCAGTCAAAAACTGTGCCGTGGTGAGACGCTTTGTGCCGGCAGGGCAATGGCGCTAGCGGCTCAGGGAAGGAATTCCTTGCGCTTCACACGCCATGCGTCGGCACTTTGCGTCCATGCATCGACGGGCGCGTCTTCGAAAGGCGCGGGCAGGCGGGTCGGGCCGCTGTTCGTTGCGCCCAGCCGTTTGGCGAGCGCCTGAGAGCGTATATTGGCGGGGTCGATGCTGTGCATCAGTTCGGGCCATTTCAGAAATTCGACCGCGAAATCGCAGGCCGCGACGCTGCCTTCCAGCGCATAGCCCTTGCCGGCGAATTTGGCGCGGACACCATAGCCGATTTCGGGTGCTGGCCAGCCATCGGGTTCCCATGGGCCCAGCCGTCCGACCCATTCACCGGTTTCGCGTTCGATCACCGAGAACATCGAAAAGCCGCGGATATGCCAGGCTCCGGCGAGCGTGCACCACATGCGCCAGGCCTGCGAGCGGGGGCAGGCGCCGCCGATGAAGCGCATCGTGTCTTCTTCGGCGCACATGTCGGCGAAGCCGTCGAAATCCTCGGTTGCGGGCGGTCGCAGGATCAGCCGTTCGGTGACGAGCAGGGGGCCGTTCAACATCGTCGGTCCTTTTTCGAAGAGGCGCAATAGCACGGCTTCTGCGGCAAGAACCCCGGCGGGGCAAGGCGAAAGGGCCGTTTTCAAACGCGTAGAGGGCGCCAACCAGGTTGGCGCCCTCTCCATCACGGGTGCGGGCGGAGGGGTCTCGGACCCGCGCCTGCAATGGGAACTTAGTCGCCTGGCTTAGCGGCAGCGATATTTGTCGCGGTCGATCTCGCGGCCGAGCAGGGCGCCAGCGCCCGCACCGATGACGGTGCCGAGCAACTTGTCGCCGCGGCCGGCGATTTCATTGCCAGCGAGACCGCCGACGGCGCCGCCGATGAGCAGGCCGGTCGTGCCATTATCCTTTTTGCAATGATAACGGCCGTCATTGCCGCGCCAGACGCGGCTGTTCGCACCCAGACGCTCGTCGCGTGCATATCGGCGATCGCGATGCTTGCGCTTGTGAAAGTCGCTCGCCTGCTCAAGATTATGATAGCCCGTTGCCTTGGCGGGGGCGACGATGCCGGCGTAGGCGGGGGCCGTTGCGATGACGCCGACGGCAACAAAAGCGCCCATCAGGCCTTTGGTGAAGTTACGCATTTCAAATCCTTTCCTGGTCTTGCGCCTCGATCCCGCAAAGGGGGAGCGGGTGCTTCGGGGGGAGAACGAGTGGAATCTGTCCGACGTTGCATTAACCCTAGGCAACAAGACGAACCGAGTGCTACGGACGACGAACCGAAAGGGCCTTGCCGCGTCGCGGCGGGCATGCGACACATCTGCACATGCTCAATATCGCCTCGCTCGCCATCGGCGTCATCGCGCTTGTTCTCGCGGTTTTCGCCTTCATCCCCTTTCTCGGCTGGGCGAATTGGGTGATCATCCCCTTTGCCGTGGTCGGGCTTGCGCTCGGCGCGATGTCGGACAAGACGAGCGGGCGCAATTTGAACATCGTCGTGGTCGTCATTGGGGTTGTCCGCCTGATGCTGGGCGGCGGTCTTATCTGATCCGCCGGAAACGAGCCGCATCATGACCCAGCCATCGGCGCCCGTCCCCCCGGGAAGCCATCAGGGCGGTTTGCCCTATGCCCTCGCCGCCTATGCGATCTGGGGCATTGTTCCGCTGTTCTTCAAATTGCTGACCAGCGTGCCGCCGATCGAAGTGCTGGCGCAGCGGATCATCTGGTCGTTGCCCTTGTGCTTCCTGATCATGATATACCGCCGACAGATTGCCGATTATCTGGCGGCGTTCAGGGACTGGCGCGTGCTGCGGATGCTGATCGCCAGTTCGGCGCTGATCGCATTGAACTGGCTGGTCTATATCAACGCCATTTTTACCGACCATGTGCTGGCTGCCAGCCTTGGCTATTATCTCAATCCGCTGGTCAATGTGATGCTGGGGATGATCTTTCTGGGTGAAAGGCTCAGCCGTCTGCAGGCGATTGCGGTGGCGTTCGCGGCGGTCGGCGTCGCCATCCTGCTCGGAGGAGCGCTCGATACGCTGTGGATCAGCCTGACGCTGGCCTTCACCTTCGCTTTCTATGGCCTGATCCGGAAGGTCATACCCGTCGGCGCGCTGCCCGGCCTCGCGATCGAGACGACGCTGCTGATGCCGGTGGCGATCGCTGCGGCGGGATATTATCTCTGGATCGGCGATGGTCGCGGCTTTGGAACGGGTACGGGGATCAGCCTGTTGCTCGCGGCCGGGGGTGTCATCACCGCAGTGCCGCTGCTCCTGTTCGCGACGGCAGCGCGGCGGATGAGCTTTGCCGCGCTCGGCTTTGTGCAATATCTTGCGCCGAGTATCGTCTTCCTGCTCGGCCTGTTCGTTTTTGACGAGCCGCTGAAGCCTGCGCAGCTTCTCTGTTTCCTGCTGATCTGGGTCAGCATCGCGATCTTCAGTTTCGATATGTGGCGCAAGATGCGCGCCGAGAAGATGGTGGCGGTGGCCTGATAAAAATGAACATCCTCCCTGTTGCGCAGCAATGGGGAGGGGGACCGCCGCGAAGCGGTGGTGGAGGGGTCGCGACGCGAGCGCCAAAGCCCCTCCGTCAGCGGCTTCGCCGCTGCCAGCTTCCCATGGCTTCGCCACAGGGAGGATCAAAAAAAGGGTTCAGACCAGCCGCCAGCCCAGCGTTTCGCCCGCATGGAAAGGGACGACCTCGCCGCAGCGATCGGGAACGACCGTCTCGCCGCGTTCCAGCGTGATCGTGCCGCTGTTGAGCGGCAGGCCATAGAAATTCGGGCCATGCTCGCTGGCGAAACCCTCGAACTTGTCGAGAGCGCCGTCCTGGTCGAAGGCGGTGATGTAGGATTCCAGCGCGAAAGGCGCGTTGAAAATGCCCGCGCAACCGCATGCGGCTTCCTTGGTGTGCACCGCGTGCGGCGCGCTGTCGGTGCCGAGGAAGAATTTGGGTGAGCCCGAAGTCGCTGCGGCACGGACCGCGACGCGATGCGCCTCGCGCTTGGCGACGGGCAGGCAATAGGCGTGCGGGCGGATACCGCCGACGAGCATCGCGTTGCGGTTGATGTGCAGATGCTGCGGCGTGATCGTCGCCGCGACATTGGCGGGGGCGTCGGCGACGAACTGCGCCGCTTCGGCCGTCGTGATATGTTCGAAGACGATCTTGAGCGTGGGGAGTCGCTTCACCAGCGGCGCCAGCGTGCGGTCGATGAATACGGCTTCGCGGTCAAAGATATCGACGTCATGGTCGGTCACTTCGCCGTGGATCAGCAAAGGCATGCCGATTTCGGCCATGCGTTCGAGCACGCCCATGATCTTCGCGATATCGGTCACGCCATGCGCGCTGCCCGTGGTGGCGTTGGCGGGATAAAGCTTGGCGGCGGTGAACACCCCTTCGGCATGGCCGCGCGCCATCGTTCCGGGATCGCTGTTGTCGGTGAGATAGGCGACGATCAGCGGGGTGAAGTCGACCCCGGCCGGAACCGCGGCGCGAATGCGGTCGCGATAGGCGATCCCCTCGGCCGCCGTCGTCACCGGCGGCGACAGGTTCGGCATCACGATCGCCCGCGCGAACTGGTGCGCGGTATAGGGCACGACATGATCGAGCATCGCCCCGTCGCGCAGGTGGACGTGCCAGTCGTCGGGGCGGCGGATGGTGATGCGGTCGGTCATATGGCTCTCGCGGGTAAAATGGACGCTTGGTTTTGGCTGCCGCGTCCCTAGATTATCGCCATGACCAATACCACCCTCAACGATCGCGCGCTCATTCGTCTGTCGGGCGAGGATGTCCGCGGTTTCCTGCAAGGGCTGGTGACCCATGATGTGTGGGGCAATCTGCCAATATGGGCGGCATTGCTCAGCGCGCAGGGCAAGGCCTTGTTCGATTTCCTGATCTGGGGCGACGGCGACGATATCCTGATCGACTGCGAGAAGGATGCGGCGGACGATCTTGCCAAGCGGCTGAAACTCTATCGCCTGCGCCGCGCGATCGCCATCGAACGCGATCCCGATCTGGCCGTCCATTGGGCGCCGGCTGGCGATCTCGGCGTCGTCGATCCGCGCTTGTCCGACCTTGGCCAGCGCTGGCTTGCACCTGCCGATGAAGGCGAGGGCGCCGACGCCGCATGGCGCGCGCACCGGCTCGCGCTCGGCGTCACCGAAGGCCGCGCGGAACTGGGCGACGGGACGACCTTGTGGCTCGAATGCAATGCGGTGGAATTGAACGGCGTCAGCTTTTCCAAGGGCTGTTATGTCGGGCAGGAAAATACCGCGCGGATGAACTGGCGGCAAAAGGTCAACCGGCGGCTGGTCGTCGTGCCGTTCGCCGAAGCCGACGAAAAGCGGCAGGTCGTCGCCTATCCCGAACTCGGCTGGTCGGTCGAGCATCGCCGGGTCGAAAATATCGATGCGGCGCGCGCGCCGGGGTGGATGCGCGAAGGGCTTGCCGCCACCAGTTCATGACAGGTGCAGCCATTGCTGATAATAAGCCGTCATGCGCGCTTTCCTGATATCGTCGGCGCTCGCCGCCGCCCTCGTGATACCGCCAGCTGCGGCCCTCGAACCTGTCGAGCGGACGGCGATTGCAGGGGCCGGGACACCGGCGTCGCTATTGCCGG
>Ga0307414_10001715_pt1 | contig 11417 bp, 10 predicted proteins | sample DK1Ometagenome_FD_203804 | JGI IMG/M metagenome (GOLD analysis project Ga0307414, IMG submission 203804) | Maize rhizosphere microbial communities from greenhouse at UC Davis, California, United States - DK15-O-3 | ecosystem: Host-associated > Plants > Roots > Rhizosphere > Soil | place: USA...
CTGATGGGCATCTTCCTTCATGTCGCGGACGATGCGCTGAAGGCGGCGGCTACGGACGGGCATCGCCTTGCACGCGTGACCGTCGCCAAGCCCGACGGCGCCGACGGGATGCCTGACGTGATCGTTCCACGGAAGTGCGTCGCCGAGCTGCGCAAGCTGCTCGAGGAGCTCGAAGGCACGGTCGAAGTGTCCATGTCGCCGACCAAGATCCGCTTCGGCCTGGGCAGCGCGGTCCTCACCAGCAAGCTGATCGACGGCACCTTCCCCGATTACAATCGCGTCATCCCGACGGGCAACGACAAGCTGTTAAAGCTCGATCCGAAGAGCTTCGCTCAGGGCGTCGACCGTGTCTCGACCATTGCCAGCGAGAAGACGCGGGCGGTGAAGATGAACGTCGACCGCGACAAGGTGACCCTGTCGGTGACCTCGCCCGAAAGCGGCACCGCGACGGAAGAGATCGCCGCTGACTACGGATCGGACGGTATCGAGATCGGCTTCAACGCCCGCTACCTGCTCGACATCCTCGGAGAGATCGACGGCGATACGGTCGAGGTGCACCTCGCCGACGCGGCGGCTCCGACCCTGCTTCGCGAGAATGACAAAAGTCCCGCGCTTTACGTTCTCATGCCAATGCGGGTGTGACCGTCTGCCGTCTATGGCGCGGGTGGACCAGGCCGGAGAATGCCGACACTTACGAGCGTATCGTTCGCGGTGACGTGATCCCGGGCATCGAGGCGCGGCATATCCCGGGTTTCCGCCACATCGATTTGATGAAGCGCGACCTCGGCAATGAGGTCGAGTTCCAGACTTTGATGTGGTTCGACAGCCTCGACGCGATCAAGGCCTTCATGGGCGAAAACTATGGCGTCAGCCATGTGCCGGCTGCAGCTCAGGCCGTGCTGTCACGCTTCGACGAGCGGGCGGCGCATTTCGAGGTCCTCGACCGCCGCGAACAATAACGGCTAAGCCGCTCGGGTGCCGGTCAGCCGCCTCGCCCTCACCGATTTCCGCTCCTATCCGTCGGCGCTGATCGAGGTGGGATCAGGCTTTGTCCTGCTGTCCGGAGAGAATGGGGTGGGCAAGACCAACCTGCTCGAGGCCGTGTCGCTGCTCAGCCCAGGACGCGGACTTCGTGGGGCCCCGCTGTCCGAGATGGCGCGGATCGAGGGTGGGGGCGGGTTTGCGGTCGCCGCGCGGCTCGGCGACGTCGAGATCGGCACCGGCACGCAGCCGCTCGCGCCGGAGCGCCGCCAGGTTCGCATCAATGCCGCGCCGGCTTCCGTGAACTCCTTGAGCGAGTGGCTGTCGGTGCTTTGGCTGACACCCGCCATGGACCGGCTGTTCGTCGGCTCGGCCGGCGACCGCCGTCGCTTCTTCGATCGGCTGGTGCTCGCGCTGGAGCCGAGCCATGCTCACCATAGCTCGCGATACGAAGCGGCGATGCGGGCACGGAACAAGCTGCTGGCCGATGATGTGCCGGCCGATCCGTCCTGGCTTGCGGCGCTTGAAGAGCAAATGGCGGAGCATGGTACGGCGATCGCAGGCTCCCGGTCTCGGACCGTCGCCGAGCTTGGCCAGCGCCTGGAGAGCGCCCCGGAAGATGAGTTCGCGCGTGCGGCGATCCAGCTCGGGGGCTGGGATCAGGCGGACCTCGCGGCCCAGCTTCGTGAGACGCGGTCCCGCGATGCGGCTGCCGCCCGGGCAACCGTAGGCCCGCATCGGCAGGATCTCATCGTCACCCATCGCGCCAAGAAAATGGCTGCCGGCCGGTCTTCCACCGGGGAGCAGAAAGCGCTGCTGCTTGGCCTCGTGCTTGCGCATGCGGAGCTGGTCTCCGAGCGTCGTGGCGAGCCGCCGATCCTGCTTCTCGACGAAGTGGCCGCCCATCTCGATCCGAAACGCCGAACCGCGCTATTCGCTCGCCTCGAAGGACGCGGGCAGGTGTGGATGACCGCCACCGAAGCCGAGCTGTTCGAAGGCATCCGGGAGGCCAGCCGTTTCCGCGTCGAAGGCGGCACGATCCGCCCAACCTAGACTTTCTTCACTTTCTCTCTATATCGCACTCCAGCACGAGGCGCTTTCCAAGCGGCGTGAACGGTCTCGGTCATCCGAGGACCCGGCCCGCGTCTCGATCGATTTTGCTCTCCAATTCACGCGGGGCGCTTTTTTGACCCCTTCGGACCGCGCGATTTGCGCGGCCGTTTCATATTGGATTTTTCATGTCTTTTCATAATCTTGGGCTGTCCAAGCCCCTTCTCGACGCGCTTGCGGCGAAGAATTATTCGCAGGCGACGCCGATCCAGCACCAGGCGATCCCGACGGTCCTTACCGGCCGTGATCTGCTCGGCATTGCCCAGACCGGCACCGGTAAGACGGCGGCGTTCATGCTGCCTTCGCTCGACCGCCTGGCCGCTAACCGCAACATCCCGCGTCCCGGCCAGATCCGGATGTTGGTGCTTGCGCCGACCCGTGAGCTAGCGTCGCAAATCGCGGCGAGCGCCGAAACCTATGGCCGGTTTATGCGCCTTTCCGTCGGCGTGATCTTCGGCGGTGTGCCGAACTCCAAGAGCGTGCGCACTGTTGCACGCGGCCTGGATGTGCTCGTCGCGACGCCCGGTCGCCTGCTCGACCTGATCGATCAGCGCGCGCTTAGCCTGCGCGACCTGGAGATCCTCGTTCTCGACGAGGCCGACCAGATGCTCGACCTCGGTTTCATCCATGCGCTCAAGCGGATCGTCGCCCTGGTTCCGGCCAAGCGTCAGACCCTCTTCTTCTCGGCCACCATGCCGAAAGCAATCAAGGAGCTGGCCGACAAATATCTGACCAACCCCGCCGAGGTGGCGGTTACGCCGGTCGCCAAGACTGCGGACCGCGTCCAGCAGAAGGTCGTGCTCGTCAATCAGCCGGAAAAGACCGCGCTGCTCACCATGTTCCTTCAGTCGGAGCAGACCGAGCGGACCCTCGTCTTCAGCCGCACCAAGCATGGCGCCGACAAGATCGTGCGGATGCTCGGCGCAGCGGGAATCCAGGCTAGCGCCATCCACGGAAACAAGAGTCAGGCGCAGCGCGAGAAGGCTATCCGTGAGTTCCGCTCAGGCGAAGCGCCGGTGCTGATCGCGACCGACATTGCCGCGCGCGGGATCGACATCCCCGGCGTCAGCCACGTGATCAACTATGATCTTCCCGAAGTGCCCGAGCAGTATGTCCACCGCATCGGCCGCACTGCACGCGCGGGCGCCGAAGGGCAGGCCATCGCCTTCTGCTCGCATGATGAGCGCGGCCTTCTGCGCGACATCGAGCGGCTGACCCGCCAGAAGATCGAAGTTGCTCCGCTCCCGGACAATTTCGTCCAGACGGCCGAAGCGCTCAAGCGCCTCAAGCCGGCTCCGGCCAAGCAGGAGCAGCCGCAACGCCAGCCGTCCCGCGCGTTCAAGTCGGATCGCCGGTTCGAAGGCCAGCGCCGCGAGAACCGCAATGAACGGCCGTCGCCGGATCGTTCAGGCCAGCCGCGGAGCGATCGCCAGCAGCAGCGGCATCCTCATCGCGCTGACGGCCATGCCGCGCATCGTCCCGAAGGCGGCCGGCCGAAGGCTCCGTTCCGTGGCCGCCGCGGCGGTCCGCGTCGCGCTCAAGGATAAGAGCGGAAACAGCCTCTGTGACTCACGCGTGCGCACGCGCGCGCACGCGTGACTTTCCCTTCGGAAACCCTATATCTCTTCTATGGCAACCGACCCCAATCAGAACTCGTATGGCGCCGACAGCATCAAGGTCCTGAAGGGCCTCGACGCGGTGCGCAAGCGTCCGGGCATGTACATCGGCGACACGGACGATGGCTCCGGCCTCCACCACATGGTGTTCGAGGTCAGCGACAATGCAATCGACGAGGCGCTGGCCGGTCACTGCGACAAGATCCTGATCACCCTGAATCCCGACGGTTCGGTGTCCGTGGAGGACAACGGCCGCGGAATTCCGACCGGAATCCATCCGGAAGAGGGCGTCTCCGCGGCCGAGGTCATCATGACTCAGCTGCACGCGGGCGGTAAGTTCGAGAACACGTCGGACGACAATGCCTACAAGGTATCCGGCGGTCTCCACGGCGTCGGCGTCTCGGTCGTCAACGCGCTAAGCGAATTTCTCGACCTCACCGTCTGGCGTGACGGCGAAGAGCATTACATGCGTTTCCGACACGGCGATGCCGAGGCTCCGCTGAAAATCGTAGGCACGACGGAGAAGCGCGGCACCAAGGTTACCTTCCTGCCGAGCCCCGAGACGTTCAAGATCGTCGACTTCGACTTCGAGCGGCTCGAACATCGTTTCCGGGAGCTCGCCTTCCTCAACTCAGGTGTTCGCCTGGTCCTCCGGGACGCGCGTCACGACGAGCTGAAGGAAGTTGAGCTGCACTATGAGGGCGGCATCGCGGCCTTCGTGAAATATCTCGACCGGGCCAAGACGCCGCTGATTCCCGACCCGATCTCGGTCACTGGACAGCGCGAGGACGTGGGCATCGAAGTCGCGCTTGAGTGGAACGACAGCTATTACGAGCAGGTCCTTTGCTTCACCAACAACATCCCGCAGCGCGACGGCGGCACGCACCTCGCGGCGTTTCGCGCGGCGCTGACCCGCACGCTCAACAATTACGCCGACAAGTCGGGCGTCCTCAAGCGTGAGAAGGTCAATCTGACCGGCGAGGATATGCGCGAGGGCCTGACCGCCATCGTCTCCGTTAAGCTGCCGGACCCGAAATTCGGCAGTCAGACCAAGGACAAGCTCGTCTCGTCCGAAGTCCGCCAGCCGCTCGAGAGTCTCATGGCCGACAAGCTGGCTGAGTGGCTCGAAGAGAATCCCGCGCATGCGCGGACGATCGTCCAGAAGATCATCGACGCTGCCGCTGCTCGCGAGGCCGCGCGCAAAGCGCGCGAAGCGAGCCGCAAGTCGGTGATGGGCATCGCCTCGCTGCCGGGCAAGCTGCACGACTGTTCGGAACGCGATCCAGCCAAGTCGGAACTGTTCCTAGTCGAGGGCGACAGCGCCGGCGGGTCAGCGAAGCAGGGTCGCGACAGCAAGTTCCAGGCGATCCTGCCCTTGAAGGGCAAGATCCTCAACGTCGAGCGCGCGCGCTTCGACCGGATGCTGTCGTCCAAGGAAATCGGAACCATCATCCAGGCGCTGGGCACGGGCATCGGCCGCGAGGAATTCAATCTCGAAAAGCTCCGCTATCACAAGATCGTGATCATGACCGACGCCGACGTCGACGGGGCGCATATCCGCACGCTCCTGCTGACGCTCTTCTATCGACAGATGCCGGAGCTCATCGAATCTGGGCACCTCTACATTGCGCAGCCGCCGCTCTACAAAGTCGCGCGTGGCAGGTCCGAGGTATACCTGAAGGACGACACCGCGCTGGACCAATATCTCGTCGACGCGGGTCTCGAAGGGGTCATCCTCGAAACCAAAGACGGGCCGCGTTCGGGGCAGGACCTGCGCAGCCTGGTCGACCATTCGCGACGGCTGCGCACGCTGATGCGCTATGCGCCGCGCAGATATGACCCCGCGCTGATCGAGGCGCTCGCAATCAACGGAGCGCTGAAGCCCGACCTCAGCGATTCGGCTCGTCAAAAAGCCATCGCCGAAGTCGCCGCCTGGCTCGGCCGCGCGGATACGGAGGCACAATGGTCGGGCGAGATGGCATCCGAGGGCGGCTATCTGCTTAAGCGCCTCTGGCGGGGCGTGACCGACGCCTACATCATCGAGAAGAGCTTCCTCATCTCCGCCGAGGCACGCAAGTTGGCGTCGCTCGCGCAGGAGCAGGCGGACGTCTACGCCGCCCCGGCCACGCTCAGGACGCTGAAGAAAGGCGCGGTGACCGAAGAGCAGGCTCCCGAGCCGATCGAGGGCGTCGAAGCCGACGAGCAGCCGGCCGAGAGCGAAACCAAGGGCAAGACGGTCCCCGTCAGCCGCCCCTCGGAGCTTCTCGAAGCCGTGCTGTCCGCAGGCCGTAAGGGGCTCAGCATTCAGCGCTACAAAGGCCTCGGCGAAATGAACGCGGAGCAGCTTTGGGAGACGACGCTCGATCCTTCCAATCGCTCGCTTCTGCGCGTCGAGATCGCGCAGGCTGACGTGGCGGACGAGATCTTCACCCGGCTCATGGGAGACATCGTCGAACCGCGCCGCGAGTTCATCCAGGAAAACGCCCTGAGCGTCGCGAACCTGGACGTCTAAGGAACTGGCCAAGCCAGCCCCGGGTTTGCCGCTATTGTGACCGCTCCGCCGTCGATCACCGTTGCCAGCTATAATGTCCGAAAAGCGATCGGCACCGATCGCAGGCGTAATCCGCAGCGCATTCTCGACGTGCTCCACGAAATGGATGCCGACGTCGTTGCATTGCAGGAAGCGGACAAGCGCTTTGGTGGGCGTGGCGCCGCGGTACCGCACGAGCTGATCGACGAGCATGGGCTCTACAAGCCGGTCTACCTCGGCGCGAAGAACCGACGAGTGATGGATCGCATGCCCGGCGGCAGGAGATTCGACGCGCTGCTGAAGGTCAACACTCGCAGCATCGGCTGGCACGGCAATGCGCTCCTCGTGAAGCAGCACATCGGAATCCTGGACTGTGCAGCCCTGGAACTTCCGACGTTCGAGCCGCGCGGTGCCGTCATGGCGGAACTCCTGGTAGGCGACCAGCCCATCCGCGTCGTGGGCATGCATTTGGACTTGTCGGGGTTCTGGCGCCGGCGTCAGATCCGCTCGATCCTCGATGCGGTGGCGCAGAGGCCTCAGAGCATGCCGACGATCCTCATGGGCGATACCAACGAGTGGCGCGACGCCGCGGGCTGCCTCAAGGATTTTGAGCCGGACTTCCATATTGCCCCAACGGGCCCGAGCTTCCATTCGCGGCATCCCGTGGCGGCGCTGGACCGGATCATTGTCGACAAAGACTTCCGCATCGACGCGGCGGGCGTTCACATGAGCCCGTCCGCGCGCCGAGCCTCGGATCATCTGCCGATCTGGGCGAGGCTTTCGAACGGGGCCTAGGCCGCGCCGGCAATCTTTCGCTGCCGCCGGCGCTGAACGGACGATCCAATCCCCATCGATTCTCGGTATTTGACGACCGTTCGGCGCGCGCAGTCGAAACCGCGCTGCTTGAGCAGGCCTGCGATCGCGTCGTCGCTCAGGATGTCGGCTTCATTGTCGATGATCACGCGGATGGCAGCCTTCACCGCCTCGGCCGCCGCGCCGTCGCCCTCGCCTTCAGTGGAGGCTACGCCGGATCCAAAAAAATATTTGAGCTCGAGCAATCCGCGGTCGCACAACAGATATTTATTTGAGGTCACGCGGCTGACCGTCGATTCATGCATCTCGATGGCTTCGGCGACCTCGCGCAGAGTCATCGGCTTCATCGCTGCAACGCCGTGGTCAAAGAAGCCCTGCTGACGCTTCACGATCTCGCTCACCACCTTCACGATCGTGCGAGCGCGTTGGTCGAGCGCCTTCACCAGCCAGTTGGCGCTGGCGAGACATTCGCTCATCCAGGCGCGCGACGTCTTGTCCTGCGGCCCCGCCTTGAGCTCCTGATAGTAGCGACGGTTGACGAGCAGTCGCGGCAGCGTCGCCTGGTTGAGCTCCACCGCGTACCCCGCGCGCGTGCGGCGGACGAATACGTCGGGCGCGACGCTTTCCATGCCCTTGTCGGAGAAACGGCAGCCAGGCTTCGGATCATAGGCCCTCAGCTCCCGCACCATGTCCGCGAGATCTTCGTCGTCGACTCCGCAAATGCGTTTGAGGTCCCCCATCCGGCCCTTGGCGAGCAGGTCGAGATTATCGATCAGCCTTGCCATGGCTGGGTCATAGTGGTCGGCGGCCTTGGCCTGAAGCGCGAGGCATTCCGCCAAGGACCGCGCCCCAACGCCTGCAGGTTCGAGATCCTGCACCAGTGCGAGCGCATGTTCCACGGTCGCCAACGGCGCTCCCGTAGCTTGAGCAATGTCGCGGGCGGACAAGGGAAGGTAGCCGGTGTCCTCGAGCATCTCGACGATGGCGCGTGCGAGATCGCCCGCCTGCCCCGAAGCTCCGTGCAATTGATTCAGCAGATGCTCGGCGAGCGAGTCCGCCCCATATTCCATTCGCTCGAAGTCCGGACCGTCTTCGTCACCCGAGCCGTTCGGGACGGGCACGTCGGCGAAGCTGTCCGTCTCGAGCGCTTCTCTTTCCCAGTCATAGTCGAGCGGCTGGTCGGACGTGCCGTCGGACGAGACCATCAACTCGTCCGCGCCCGGCGCCGATGGCTCCTCCAGCGAGTCAGCTATCTCAACTTCGGAATCGGCGGGCGGTGCCGGCTCATCCTCGCCGGACGCAGTTTCGAGAAGCGGGTTCTTCGCCATTTCCTCAGCGATCACCGCTTCCAGCTCCAGGTTCGACAGCTGTAGCAGGCGGATTGCCTGCGTCAGCTGCGGCGTCAGGACGAGTGCCTGCGTCTGCCGGATGTCTAGGCGTGGGCCGAGGGCCATGTGCCGATACTAGCGCGAGATTCTAGAGCGCGAAGCTCTCACCGAGATAAAGTCGGCGGACTTCATGGTCGGCCACCAACGCCTGCGGCGTGCCAGCGAAGAGCACCTGCCCGTCGTAGATGATGCAAGCGCGATCGACGATGTCGAGCGTCTCGCGAACGTTGTGATCGGTGATCAGCACGCCGATGTCGCGCTTCTTCAGCTCACGAACCAGCTCGCGAATGTCCGCGATCGAAATCGGATCGATGCCGGCGAAGGGCTCGTCGAGAAGCACTATCGACGGGTCGGCCGCAAGGGCACGCGCGATCTCGCAACGGCGACGCTCGCCGCCGGAAAGCGCCATTGCCGCGGACTCGCGAAGGTGGGTTAGTCCGAACTCGCCGAGCAACTGCTCCAGCCGGTCGCGGCGCGCCTGCGCATCGGGCTCGGCGACTTCGAGTACGGCCATGATGTTCTGCTCGACGGTCAAGCCGCGGAAGATTGAGGTTTCCTGCGGAAGATAGCCGAGGCCGAGGATTGCGCGGCGATACATCGGTAGCTCGGTGACGTCCTGCCCGTCGAGGAAGATGCGGCCGCTGTCCGGCTTCACCAAGCCCATGACGGAATAGAAGCAGGTCGTCTTGCCCGCGCCGTTCGGTCCCAACAGGCCGACGACCTCTCCGCGATGAACGTCGAGCGAGACGTCGTGGAGTACCGCGCGGCGATCATAGGCCTTGGCGATCGAGCGGACTTCGAGGCCGCCAACGGCCCCGGGCGGCTCGACCGCCGCGCGCGGTAGGGTGGCCGCCTCGTTCACCTAGCTGCCGCGCTGCGGAACTGTGAAATGACCGGTGACCCGGCCGCCGTTCTGCCCGACGCCCGCCGGACCGCCATCGATCACCGCGCGGCCGGAATCGAGGTCGATGACGAGGCGCTGACCGCTAAGCTGCGATCCCTGCCGCTGCAGCACCACGTTGCCGACCAGAGTGATCAGCTTGCGGTCGAGGTCGTAGATTCCGAACGCGCCCCGGGCGGTCTCCGACGGGCTGCGAACCGTCACTCCGCCGCTGGCGTCGAGACGCTTGATCTGCACTCCGCCGGCGCTCGAGTAGGCCACGGTCAGGCGCGAAGTATCGAGCGTCAGCTCGTCCTGCTTCACATGAACGTTGCCGGAGAACATCGCGCGGTCGGCGCGATCCTGGACCTCCAGCCGGTCGGCGGTGAGGTCGATCGGCGCATCGCTGTTGTGTCCCTTGAGCGCCGATACCGGCTCACGCGACTGGGCGAAGGCCGCCGCAGCGGTCACCAGTGCCAGCGGCGCAAAAACGAGGATCGGCAGTCGGCGCATTTTCCTCATCTGACGGCCCCCTGTACGATTTTCAAGCGAGCCCCGCCGTCCAGGACGATGGTTCGGTCGTTCAGGTCGGCGCGCATCCGCCCCGCTTGGAACTGCCCGAGCTCCATCCTGCCGGCGACGCCGCCCCGGCTGGTCATCAGGTTCTGCTTCAGGTCGACAGTGACGTTGCGGGTGACGAGATGCTCGCCCTCCGGACCGTTCACCCGCACCGGCCCCTGGACCGTCACCTTCTGTTGGTCGAGGTTGTACTGGCCCTGGTTGGCGGCGACCGTGACCGGACCTTGTGATAGGCCGAATCGGGCCATCATTCCCCAGATGTCGACGATGGGCTGCTCTGATGTGCGCTGAAGGGCGCGATTAGCCGTGATTTGAAACTTCTGACCGCGATTGTCCTCGCCGGTATAGCGCGCCTGCTCGACCCGCATGCGCTCGGGGGCATTCTCCACCTGGTTCTTGTCGAGGATGAAGCTCACGTCGCCGCGATTGTCGAGCGGGGCCATGGCCAGGAAGGCGATCACAACGCCGACGGCACTCGGCAGAGCGATCTTGGCAAGGCGCACGACCCGATCATGCGAGCCGCCGGGCACTGCCCAGCGCTGCTTCGTCGCTCGTTCCTGGTTGGCAAGTTCAGACATGGTCGATCAGCCGTCGTGCGCGAAAATATCCTGTTCCGGCCAGCCCGCCAGATCGAGGAGGGCACGGTGCGGAAGGAAATCGAAGCAGGCCTGGGCAAGTTCGACCCGGCCCTCGCGAACCAGCCGCTCGTCCAGCTTCTCCTTCAGTGCATGAAGGTAGCGGACGTCGCTCGCGGCATATTCGCGCTGGGCGTCATTCAGCTCCGGAGCTCCCCAGTCGCTCGTCTGCTGCTGTTTGGAAATTTCCGTGCCCAGCATCTCGCGGACGAGGTCCTTGAGGCCGTGGCGGTCGGTGTAGGTGCGCACCAGGCGGGACGCCGTGCGCGTGCAGTAAAGCGGGGCGGCCATGAACCCCAGATAGGCCTGCATCATGGCGATATCGAATCGGGCGAAGTGATACAGTTTCAGCCGGGCCGGATCGGCAAGCAGCGCCCTGAGGTTCGGTGCCGAATAGGAGCTGCCTTTGGCAAAGCGGACGAGATGCTCGTCGCCGCGGCCGTCGGAAAGCTGCACGAGGCAAAGCCGGTCGCGCGACGGATGGAGCCCCATCGCCTCCGTATCAACGGCGATCGGGCCCTCGAAAGTCACGTCGGCGGGCAGGTCTTCTTCATGGAAATATATGCTCATTCAATCGTCCCGGATACCATCGTCACACCCCCTTAGCAGACCTTCGGGTTCCCCGCTTCAGGCCATGCCACGGCAAAGAGTCGGGAACCACTGGAGAGGCACGCTTTTTTGATGTAAGGCGCTGAACGGTGCGTGAGCAAATTCGCGCCTGACCGGTTGCGCTCTTTGGGCCCAGCGCGTTGGTTCTAAGACTCTGTGGGCACAAGGATTTTGGATTTTTATGGGTTTCGATAGAGGGCGTAAGGGGGACCGCGGTGGTCGCGGCCGTGACAAGCGCGACGATTTCTTCGGTGGTGAGAGCAGCAGCTTCGGCGA
>Ga0307414_10001717_pt1 | contig 11411 bp, 14 predicted proteins | sample DK1Ometagenome_FD_203804 | JGI IMG/M metagenome (GOLD analysis project Ga0307414, IMG submission 203804) | Maize rhizosphere microbial communities from greenhouse at UC Davis, California, United States - DK15-O-3 | ecosystem: Host-associated > Plants > Roots > Rhizosphere > Soil | place: USA...
GCCCTGCAGCTCGAGCACGTCGGGGTTGTGACCAGCGACGATCGGCCCGCGCTCTTCGAGGGATTCGATCACGGCCGCGTTGATCTCCGGGGACTGCGGGACGATGCGATCCAGCGCCGGGAGTCCGGCGTACCGGTGGTACCCGGCCCGGCGCAGCACTCGCTCCGTGACCGCCTTGTGGTTGACGCGAGCATTCGAGGAGATCTCGCCGGCGAGCACGACGCCCCGCGCCGTCGCCATGGCCTCGACGGCGACGTGGGCGCGCGGATCGACGTTCAGATACTCGTCCAGGATCGCGTCGGAGATCTGATCGCAGAGCTTGTCAGGGTGCCCAGGGGTGACGGATTCGGAGGTGAAGAGGCGCATGACGGGGAGCCTAGCAGACCTAATAGGCGACGCGCTCAGGCGTGCAGCCAGAGCGCGCGGGGGATCGCGTCAATGACCAACGTGTCCAGCACGTCGCCGTCGATCGGTAGCGCCGGGTCGAAGCCGCGGCGGCGAGCCTCGACGACCAGTGCGAGGTACGCGGTGCCGCGAGCGCCGATCGAGATGGACTCGGATTCGATCAGCTCATCGATGACCTCGACGAGGGTCGCGGCGGGAAGGGTGACGGTGGCGGATGCGGTGCTCATACCCCATAGCCTAACGTCACATAATAGGTGACGTCAACTCCGGCGATGCGGATGCGATCCACCGGACGGAGAGCGGAAGCCGAGCCAGCGCTCGAGCCGAGTGCCGACGAGGAGGCGGAACAGCATCACGCTCGCCGCGCCTTCTTGCCCGTGACAGCCTCCCAGCGGTCGACGATCGCGTCGACGTAGATCGGGTCCAGCTCGATGAGACGTGCGCGCATGCCGAGCACGTCGGCAGCGATCAGCGTCGAGCCGGAGCCACCGAAGATGTCGAGCACGACGTCGCGCGCCCGCGCCGAGTTGGCGAGGTGCGCCTTGATAAGACCGGTGGGCTTCATGGTCGGGTGCTCGCGAGAGGCGCTCGGCTTCGCGACCTCGAACACCGTCGACCCCGAGCCGCCGCCGAGCAGCGCCTCGACCAGGTCCACCGGATCGACCTCGAGCGCGTCGAAGGTGCCCTCCAGGATCGCCGTCGCCACCTCGGCGAGAGTTGCCGTGTCCCGCTTCTTGCGCGCCGGCACCGCGGCCGAGACGACGGTGGTCTCCGCGTTGTTGCCGTACCACCGCTTGCCGCCGCGCCCGAGGCGACCCTGATTCTTGCCGGCCTTCGTGAAGCCGTACAGGATCGGCTCATGCCGGTAGTGGTAGTCGGAGCGGCCGAGCACCATGGCGTTCTTCACCCAGACCAGGTTCTGCCGGATCTCGATGCCGGCGGCGCGCGCGGCCTGCTCGAACGTGATGCGCTCCGAGTCGGCGTGCGCGATGTAGACGGGAGCGCCCGCGCGCAGCACCTCGACCGCGCGCGGGAACGCGTCGGCGAGCAGCGCGGCGAGACCGGCCGCGCCGTCGTTCTGGATGCGCAACGCCTCCTTGGTCTTGCCGACGTATTCGACGCCGTACGGCGGGTCAGTCCACATGACGTCGGGGCGCTCATCGCCGAGCAGGTCGACGTACGTGGCGGCCTCCGTGGCGTCGCCGCAGATAACCCGGTGCTCGCCGAGCAGCCAGACGTCGCCCAGGCGGGAGCGCGCGACCTTGCGCAGCTCGGGAACGTCGTCGACGTCGGCACGCTTCTCGTTCGCCGCGCGATCCGACGCCACCGAAGCCTCCAGATCGGCGAGCGTCTCCTCGTCGAAGCCGAGGCCTTCCGCATCGTCGATCTCCTGCAGTAGGTCCAGCAGCGCCTCGTCCACCCAGCCGCCGAGTTCGGTGGTGCGGTTGAAGGCGATGAGCGCCGCGCCCGCTTCCGCATCCGTCTTCGACTCCCAGCCTTTGACGACGGGCACGAGCCAGTCGCCCTTAGCCGTGACCTTCACGCCGGCGGGCGCGGCCTTCTTGTCGACCCGCATCCGCGTCAGCGTTTCGACGCGGCCGTGACCGGAGGCGATGAAGCCGGTGCGCTCATCGACGACGATCGGCTCGACGAACCCGAAGCGGCCCACCGAATGCTCGATCGCCTCGCCGGCGTGAGCCTTCGGGTTACGAGGGTCGGCCCGGAGCTTGCGCAGCGACACATACTCGATCGAGCGCTCAGACATTCCGACGGCCCCACCCGTTCGCGTCGGCCTCGCGGTGCAGCATCTGGGCACGCTCGACCCGGGACCGAAGGCCGCCGAGACCGTCGCCGCCCGGAGCGAAGCGCGGCTCGTCGTCAGCGAGGGATCGATCCGAACCGGCGACCGGGGCAGCGGCGACGTCCTCGTCGATGACCTCAGCTGCCCTGTCGACACGCTCGTCGCGGGAGAGCGGAGTGCCCTGACAGCTCGGCGACGAGCAAGCCATACCCGGCCCGCAGGTGCAGAGCGCCGCCCCGCCGCAGCCACCGCCGCTCGAGACGCACGACGCACCCGCGCAGCCACCGCCGGCGAGAGGAAGAGCAGTGCGCTCGTCGCCTTCGCTGACGCCGTCGATGTACTCGGTGAAGGTCAGCGCCTCGCCGCGGTTGCCTTCCGGCGCGCGCAGCGCCTCGACGTCGCCGACATGCACGATTCGCATCCACGTCGGCTGCAAGAGGTCGCGAAGCTGGACGCCGTAGCGCTCGAGCACCGCGTCCAGCTCCGCCTTGTGCCGCGCCATCACCTCGGAGATAGCGTCGTCGACGCCGTCAGGAGCGGGCACCATGAGCGCGAAGCCGTGGGCGATTGCAGCAGGAGAGTCGGTCATGACCGGCCTTTCTTCGTGGCGGGTTTGGCAGGAGCCTTGCGAGGCGCGCGCTTGCGCGGGGTCTTGGGGGCAGGCGGGACGTCGTCGACGACCTCCGCGACGATCTCCAGCGGGTCGGCAGCCGAGGCCGTGATCGCCGGGCGAGGGCCGCCACGGGCCTCCAGCAGCCGCTCGAGCAGCAGCGCCCGAGCCACGTCCAGCTCGGCGGACTGACCGCGCGTGATGCCGGCGCGGTCCAGGATCGAGTTCGCGGCGCGCTGCCGGTCGCTTGACTTCTCCGCCTTGACCATCTCGCGGCCGAGCGTCGCGATCGCGGGGTCGACGAGAGCCGCGAGCCGCAGCGCCGCCTTGCGCTTGACGTTGGGGGCACCGCCACCGTGGAAGCGGCAGACCGTCCCGCCCGCGATGGCGGTCTGCCGGCACTGCTCGCCAGTGCCCTTGGAGCGAGCGGAGCAGCGGGGGCGCGCGAGGTCGGCAGCGCTCACCATGGGGTCACCAGCACATAGGGTCGACGTCGCATATCAGGAACCTACCACCGAGGCCGCGCGCACGCGCCGCTGCAGCTCCACATAGGTGACCTTCACGCCCCAGGGCGAGCCGACGATCGACAGCCGCGTCGTCCCCATGCCCGCGCCACGGTAGCCGACCTTGCCCGTCCGAGCCTTCTGGTCGATGCCGATCGGGCGCTCGTCGCTGATGATCTCGTAGCGCCAGGGCGTGCACCACACGAAGACGTCCGCCGACCCGCGCAGCCACCCCGCGCGGAAGCCGAGCTTGTCCGGCTCCAACCGATACCCCTCCACGATGCAGTGATCTCCGGCGACCAGCAGGTGCGCCGTGAAGCCGTTCTCCTCCGCGAGGGTCAGCAGCGCGCGGGCGTTCCGCGATACCGGGTCGCCCTCCCAGACGGACGCCGGAGGATTCCCGTGCTTGGTCACGATGCCACCGCGATGCTCGCCGCGGCCGTCCGTCCACCCGCCCACCATCCGCTGCACCTGCCGCTCGTGCGCCATGCGCTGCATCGAGCGCACCGCCTCCCGCGCAGCGTCGGTCTGCGCATGCAACGGGATCGGCATCGCGAACAGCCCGTGCGAACTCTGATAGGTCACCACACCCCCATCGTACCTCACCTAATAGGCGACGTCGAATCGAGATGAGCCACCCGACTAAGCGCGCCGAGCAACCCGCCTTAAAAACACCCTGGACAGGCGGACACGCGATTTTTCCTATGTCCCTATAGACCCTGCATATATACCCTTATAGGTAGGGCTTTTCCCTTACCTCTTCTCTTAGACTTGTCCAGTTGTCCAGTTGTCCAAAGTCAATAGAGAGTAGAGAAAGAGGGCGATTCGAGGGGCTGACCACTAACGTGTCCGGTCAAGGGCGCTTAGTTCTAAAGGCGAGCAGAGACGAGACCTTAACGAAGACGAGCGCACATCACCCCCTTGTCCCCTTGACCGTGGTCAAGGCATCGGCGATGACGCCCTGACCGCCTCCGAGCTGCCCCGCGACACTCCGACGGCGGCCAAGGTTGCCACCCGCAGACGACGCCCGATAAGGTGAAGCCGCGGACGCTTGACGGCCTCGCTTCACCGCCCGCTCCCAGGACCGCATCCGGCCGATGCGCAGGAGCGGGCGGTGAGTCCCCGCAGCACGATCGCAGGGCAATGACCGTCAGACGACCAGCAGCCGTCAAGCCGATAGGAGCACCGCCACCATGACCTCGACACCCCTCGACCCTCCTTACGGCGAACACCCCGCCGACGCGATCACCGAAGCGGACGCCGAGCAAGAGGAGCGAGACCGGGCCTTCGGTGATCTGGACGACGATGCCACCCTCGGCCCCGACGGAGCCGTTGACCTGAACCCTGACCGCTGCCCCTCCACCTGGAAGCCCGGCGTAGACACCCCGCTCGGCAAGATAGGCTTCGACCGCGTGCGCTGCACCGCTCGGGTCAACGAGATACACCAGCACCGCTGGGATACTCGAGAGCAGGACCGCTGGGTCGACGAGACGCGCGCAAACATTACCACCTCCTTCGCCCCGAGCATCCTCCTGCAGACCCGTGCCGAGCCGACGATCACGATCGACGCGCTCGCGCAGATCATGTGCCGTCTTGAGGGCCGCCGCACCGGGAAATCATTCGACGAGGTCGTTGCACCCGGCATCGAACGCTGGACGCGTCACCGGTACGAAGCCGAGCAGCTGCTCGACGACCTGCACGAAGCGGGCTACTCGGTGAATGGCCCGCGCGCATGACGAAGAAGAAGCCGCAGCCGACACCCTATGCGGACGGCGCGAAGGCCTACCGCGGGACCGGACTCGGCCAGGCGATCCCCGTCCACCCCACCGAGAACAACCAGCCCGCGAAAGGCCTGATCGGCTTCGAGGCACCGCTCGAAGGCGACACTCCGAAGAAGCGCGAGAAGCTCTGGCGCGAGACCGCCGACATGCTCGACGACGCCAAGGCCGAGGTGAAGGCGCGCACGCGCGACCAGAAGGCCGGGCGCTGGAACCTGGGCATCCACCCCGCGCGCACCGTCATCGCGCTCGACGTCGACGAGGTCGACGACTTCCGCCGCGGCCTCGCCGGCCAGCACAACCTTGGCACGCCACCGGCCACGCCGTACTCCACCGCGCGCGGAGCCGACAGTACCCGCCGACAGCTCGTCTATCGCCTTCCCGCCGACGTCGAATGGGTCAGCGACGGGAGGATGCCGGGCGGCGAGATCATCGACCACGCGCACCGCTTCATCCGCGCCTGGCCGAGCGTCCACCTGAAGACCGGCAACACCTACGATTGGTACGCCCCCGACACCGCCGATGCCCTCGGCGCAGGAACCCTCCTCCCCGGCCCGCCGTCGATCGATGACCTCACCGAGCTACCCGCCATCTACATCGAGCGGCTGCGCGCGAGCGAAGCATCCCGTCCGCGCAAGAAAGACAAGGTCGACGTCGACGAGTGGATCGACGAGAGGGCGGGCACCCCGAGCGCCGACCTCGCCGCCCTCGCCGAGGCGGTCCCCACCGAAGGGATCGACAACAACGATGTCATCCGCTACCTCGGACCCCTCGTGCGCGCGGCGTGGGACAGCCCCGGCGGCGGCCAGGCGGTGCGCGACGGCATCGACCGCTACTCGGGCGGCTACGGCCGCGACGCCGAGCGTGCGGCCTACCGCGCCGTCGCCAACGCGATCATCGACGAGACCGCCGCGCGCGAGGCGCGCACCATGCGCGTCACCTTCGACCTGAACCCCGCCCCGCGCACTGCGAAGCGGAAGAAGGCGAAGAAGAGCAAGAAGGCGAAGAAGCTCAAGCATGACGAGTACGACCCGGCGGAGACGATCGGAGTCACCGAGCCACCCGCGAAGCCGCTGGACGTCGCCGTCGACCTGCTCGCGCAGGAGGTGCTGCCGCCGCTGCTGTACTGGCGCGGCACCTGGCACCTGTACGACCCCGACCATTGGCGAAGCGCCAGCGCCGAAGAGATCGAGAACCTGCTCTACGCCGCGCTCGAGCGCGCGACCTGGACCGAGTACACCGCGAAGGGACCGACGTCGCGCGACTGGTCGCCGAGCAGCACGCGCGTGCGCGAGGTGATGCGCGCGCTGCAGTCGAAGTGCACGCTCGCCCGAGACGCCGACGCTCCGGCATGGTTGGACGGCAGCCACAAGAGCAGCTCGCTGGTGCCCGCGCGGGACTGCCTCATCGAACCGGCGACCGGGAAGGTCCACCCGCGGAGCTGCCGATTTTTCAGCACGGGTTTCATCGACGCCGAGGTCGCCTCCGAGCACGCGAAGCCGAAGCGGTGGCTCCGCTTCCTCGACCAGCTCTGGGGCGAGGACGAAAAGTCGATCGCGCTCCTGCAGGAATGGCTCGGGTACGTTCTCGCAGGCGACACCCGCCGGCACAAGGGCATGCTCATGATCGGCCCGAAGCGCGCCGGCAAGGGCATCCTCCTGCACATTGCGGAGGCGCTGGTGGGCGGCGCGCAAGGTGCGTTCGGCGCGACCATGTCCAGCTTCAGCGGGGACTTCGGCCTCGAGCTTGCCGAAGGGCGATCGCTCCTCACCATGGGCGACCTGCGCGGCTCGGGCCGGGAGGCGGCCACCGCCGCGCAGAAGATGCTGGAGATCATCGGCGGCGACAGCGTATACATCAACCGGAAAGGCCGCCAGGCGATCACCGCGCCGCTGCGCACCCGAGTGATGATCGCGACCAACTCGATGCCGAAACTCTACGACGACGCCGGCGTGGTCGAATCCCGATTCGTGATCCTCCGCCTCACGCGCACGTTCGCCGGGCACGAAGACATCGACCTACTCGACAAGCTCCTCCCCGAGCTGGGCGGCATCGTGCAATGGGCTCTGGAAGGCTACCGCCGTCTCGAGAAGCAAGGGGCGTTCACGACCCCGGCCTCCGACGCCGAAGACCGCCTCGAGCTGCGGCAGAACAGCGCACCGATCACCGAGTTCATCACCGACGCGATGATCCCCGTCGACGACACCGACGAAGAGACCCCGCGCCGGGAGGTCTGGGCGGCTTACCTCGCCTGGTGCCAGGAGACCGGATCCGCGCAGATGGATCAGCAGCAGTTCGGTCCCTCTCTCGCCGGAGCAGGGCACCCCGCGCACCGGCCGCGCACCGGCGACGGCTCCCGCGGCATCTGGCGCTACCGCGGCCTGGCGCTGCGCGAACACGAGACCGCCGAAGCGAAAGCGAAACGGCTCTGGGGCCAGGCGAACCCCGGCATCGTCTCGCAGCGCGACTAGGCGCGCCGCTTGACGTCGCCTAATAGGTCACGGTAAAGTCGAACCCATGAAACCCGCCACGGAACACCTCACCATCCACCTGCTCGCCCGCGTCGGCGACAGCGAAGTTCTCAACGAGATCGCGACCGTCACCCGCGACCTCGAAGTCGAACCGATCACCGAGCGCACCCGCCGCTCCGGCGACAGCGCCGAAGCCACCACGCGCATGCAGATCGACATGGTCGGAGCGCTCCGCGCCGCGGCTGCCGAGATCGACAAGCTCACCGGTCGGGAGCCGGGACCGGTGCCCCGGGAGAAGATCGAAGCCGGCATCGCCGCGGCGATCGCCACGCTGGAAGACCGGGAGACCGGGGCAGGCAGCGACCTCGACCGGGACATCTATCGCGAGCCGGATGACGTCTTTGTCGAGATCCACGGCAACGTCGACCTGCCGCAGCTGGTCCGCGAAATCCTGGAGGCGGGACGATGAGCGCCGCCGACGAGCGCGTAGCCGCACTGAACCGAGCGTTCGGCGGAACCGACAGTCCGCCCAGCTTCAACGCCGGGCGAGAGAGCGACGACTTCCTCTTCGGGAAGCGCCCGCGCACAGCTCGAGCGGTCGACGTGGTCGACGCCCTCGCGAAGCTCGACGCGGTGGGAGGCGACCTCAAGAAGCTGGACGCCCAGAGCATTGACGTACTGGCCGCGGCGGCCGAGGAGCTGCAGCATCCTGCACTCGCACGAGAGGAGCAGCGATGAGCGCGAGCGTCGACCTGCCGCAGTGCGATCGCTGCGAGGAGCGCGTGCATCCGGTGAGCCTGGAGAAGCTCCCGCTCATTGGCCGCCTCACCGGCAAGGTCCAGGTGGAGACGATCGTCCGAACCGTGCGCCTGCATGGTATCCGGCAGCGACTTAGCCCGATGGGAGCCTACGAGCGCCCCAGCTTCACTCGCACCGACGTGACGCTCTGCGACCAGTGCTGGGGTGCGTTCCTATCGTGGGTGAATGAGCCTGGCCAGGAGCGGGCGAAGATCGCCGCGGCGAACCGTCGAGCTGATCGACGCCTGCTCGAGGTCGCCGAGCGCCGGCGCGACGAGCAGGTCCGACGACACATGGCTGAAGCCGTGGACTCCCACGTTCTCGACGACATCGAAGGGGCATGACCGTGACCGAGCAACTGCTCAAGCTACCCGAAAAGCCGGGCACCGTGATCGCGATCGGCGCGTGGTGGCTGGTCCGCCTCCGCCCGTACGAAGACACCGGAGCACCGAGCGCATGGGAGCTGCTCCCGATGCCGAGCAAGGCGACCGAGGACCATGCGACGCGCCAGAACGTGAAGACGCAGTGCATCTACGACGACGCCTGGGTGCTCGCCGAGGCGGAGCAGGAAGGCGGCTACCTCGTCATCAGCGACCCGCGCGACACCCCGAGCGGCGTCCAGTACTTCAAGCCCAGCCTGAAGGTGAGCGCAGCGCGCGAGGAGCCGCGCCCGGTCTGGGACGGCCTCGGCAAGCCGCCGATCGGCGCGCGCGTCCGGCTTCGACATGACCCATTCATGAGCGGTGAGGTCGTAGGCAGGGTCGTGGATCGATTCGTCGACGTGCGGTGGAGCTTCGACGGCAGGGTCAAGGTCAATGTCCGGGTGGAGGACCTCGAACCGCAGCCGCCCGCGCCCGATCCGTTGAACCCCACCGGATGGACCCCCGAGCCGGGGCGCGAGCAGTGATCCTCACCGAGGCGCAGCTCGAGGCGGTCGTCGACCTCGTCGCCACCGACCGACCGGTGAGCCGCCTGCACGGGTACGCCGGCACGGGGAAGACGAGCGCCGTCGCCACCCGCGTCATCCAGGCGCTCGAGGAGGACCGCGTGCGGGTGCAGGTGCTCGCGCCGACCGGGAAGGCGGCGCGCGTGCTCCGCTCGAAGGGGCTGCACGACGCCGCGACGATTCACTCGTACCTCTACACGCCGTCGAAGCGCGAGCGCGAGGAGTGGCGGGACACATGGGAGCCGTTCGCGCTCAAGGCGATCCGAGAGAAGCCGAAGCTCGAGATCGCCGTGGCGATCATCGACACGGCGACGAGCGAGTCCGTCGTCGACGAGGAGTGGGCGGCGCTCGAGAAGGGCCTGCCGAAGAAGCTCGCCGAGCAGGCGAAGAGCCTTCGGAAGACGAAGCGGTTTCAGCTCGCCTTCAGTGCCGCCGGCGCGATCGCGCATTACGAGGAGAACGGCTGGCCTGCCTCCGACGTCCTGGTGATCGACGAGGCGTCCATGGTCGGCGAAACGGTGGGGATGGACCTCGCGCGCACGGGCAGCCGCTTGATCTACATCGGCGACCCCGCGCAGCTCCCGCCAGTGGGCGCGAAGCCGTCACGGGATGCGATGGGCAAGCCTCACCACCTCCTCACGCAGGTGCACCGCCAGAAAGGCGACAGCGACGTGCTGAAGCTCGCCACGCGGATCCGCAAGGCGGAGCATCCCCGCGTCGACGCGACGAAGCCGAAGCGGCTCCTGCGGCTGGAGGACTACGACCAGGTGCTCTGTTGGCGCAACGCCACGCGCGAGCGGGTCAACGCGGAGATCCGTCGACGGCTCGGCCGAGCGAACGCGATGATGCCGGAGCCGGGCGACAAGCTGGTCTGCATCAAGAATACGAAGCCGCGTGACGAAGAGCAGCGCCGGTGGATGAACGGCGAGCAGACGCTCGTGCTCGGCGCGGAGCTGACGAAGCACGAGGATTCGATCGCGCTCTGGCTCCGAGACGACGAAGGCATCGAGCACGAGGTGTTCAGTCCGATCGCGACGCTGGGCGGCCACCGCGCCGAGCAGGAATACCTCGACCGCTCCTGGGGGTCCAGCGATCCGGCATTCGCCTACGGCTTCGCGCTCACCGTGCACAAGTCGCAGGGATCGGAGTGGCCGACGATCCTCCTCGTCGACGAGACCAACGACATGATCGCGGTGGCGGCGCGACGCGAAGGCAGACCGAAGGCGCTCGAGCAGGCGCGGCAATGGCTGTACACCGGCATCACGCGCGCGAGCGATCGCGCCGACGTCGTGCACGACCTGAGGATGGTGTGAGATGAAGAGCGCACCCGAAGTCCCCTACCAGCCGGCGATGCGGAGCGCCGAACCCGCGCTACCGACCCGAGGCGGATCCACGACGATGAGCGTTTGACGGCGGGCCACCCGGCCTGTCATCATGAGACCGTAATCTGTGGCGGATTACCCAGCGCCCGGCCCAGCTCCCCAGCAGCGGCCGGGCGCTTTCCTGTGCGCACAGCAACGCAGCGCCCGGAGAACCGAGCGCTGCGAGGAGAGGGTGGTCAGAGACCAGCAGCGGCGCGGCCGCGCTCGAGCCAGTCGCGAGCGATCTCGCTCTTGCCGAGGCCGGTCTTCGCGACCTCGGTCTTCAACGCAGCCAGCGTGTCGTCGGAGACGAGGAACACGAGGGTGTGCGGGTAGTTCTTGGGACGCTCCACCGCGCCAGGCACGGCAGCGCCGGCGGGCTTGCGCTTGGGCTTGTCTGCGGTCATGGCGTCGAGCCTAACATATTAGGCGACCTTCTGCCGCAGGAGATTGCACGTCACCTAATAGGCGAGTAGTGTCGAGGTCGTCAGCATCCCGCCACAGAACCGAGGAGCCACCATGGCCGAGTCAGCGCTCACCGCCCGCATCGAGATCGTGAGCTACCAGACCAATCAGGTCATGGACGTCATCGCGGTCGTGAACGGGGCCGACCCCGATCGCGTCAACCGCGGGGTCAACATCAACCTGGACCACGAGAAGTTCTTCACGCGGATCGTGCGCGCCGAGGAGCCGGGCGAATGAAGACGCCGATCCCCATCAGCGCGACGCACGCCGAGG
>Ga0307414_10001719_pt1 | contig 11407 bp, 6 predicted proteins | sample DK1Ometagenome_FD_203804 | JGI IMG/M metagenome (GOLD analysis project Ga0307414, IMG submission 203804) | Maize rhizosphere microbial communities from greenhouse at UC Davis, California, United States - DK15-O-3 | ecosystem: Host-associated > Plants > Roots > Rhizosphere > Soil | place: USA...
GTTCCTGTTCTTTTAAGCGGAATAAAGGATTTCCATTTACTTCAGCACCGGAAGACACCAAACCATAAACTGCAGCTTCCGGAGCAGGCTCCAGCTTTACGCGAGCATTCAATAAGATATTGAACCGGTTTAAAAGTAAGCGGTAGTCTTTTTTCAACATTCCCAGCTGATTGCTGATCTGAAGCTTTTGGTTTTCGGCCATATTCAGTTCCAGAACATCCACATCGCCTGCCTTATAGCGTTGCATTGACTTCTCGAGAAAGTCAGTATACACCCGATCTGCTTCCAGCAGCAGTTTTTCCTTTTCCTGAAGCACGAGTAAGCCATAATAGCTCAGCTTCACACTTGTTTTCACATCCAGTGTTTGTTGTAGTAATGCGATCTCACTGAGCTGCACATTGGTTTTAAGCACAGCCGATTGCCGGGCATATACCGCAGGAAATTCCAGGTTCTGGGAGATGGAGAACTTATGGTCATTTACCAGGCTGTTAAATTTGCCATATTCAACGCCAAGGTTTGTTTTCTCCAGATCAAAGCCACTTTTCTTTAAAGCCTGGTGATAGCTCAGCTCTACGGCTGAAACACGTAATAATCGGTTATTTTTGACTGCAGTATCCAGTGCAGCAGACAGGGAAATCCGCTCCTGCGCCTTTACATTTCCAAGAACACCACAGATCAGTACCATCGCAATGACCATTCTTTTCCCCGGTTTAAAATAGCCGAAACCTTTTTCAAAAACAATATAAAGCATAGGTAAAACAAATAAAGTTAACATCGTAGAAATGATTAAACCCCCGATCACCACGGTGGCCAATGGCTTTTGTACCGCACCTCCTGCTCCCGTACTAATGGCCATAGGAATAAAACCCAGGGAAGGAACCAGTGCCGTCATCAGTACCGCACGCAATTTAGATTTGGTCCCATGGACCACGATGCGTTTCACATCATCCCAGCCTTCTTTTTTCAGGCGGTTAAATTCTGAGACCAGCAAAATTCCATTCAGCACAGCTACGCCAAATAAAGCGATAAAGCCCACCCCTGCAGAGATGCTAAAAGGAAGATCTCTTATCCAGAGTGCAAAGATTCCGCCGATCGCGGAAAGAGGAATGGCCGTATAGATTAACAAACCCTGTTTTACAGAATTAAAAGCAAAATATAACAACAGGAAAATAAGAAAGAGTGCGATGGGAACCACAATGCTCAATCTTGATTTCGCAGCCGTCATGTTCTCAAAAGATCCACCATAGGCGATGGTATATCCCTTTGACAGATTTAGTTCCTTAGCTGCTTTTCCCTGAAGCTCCTGAACGATAGACTGAACATCGCGGTCTTTCACATTAAAGCCGACAATGATTCTGCGTTTCGTATCCTCCCGCTGAATCTGGTTTACGCCCTCGACTTCTTCAATTGAAGCCACCATGCTCAGCGGAATCTGCGTTCCATTGCCGGTAGAGATCATCAGATTTTTGATATCTTCGACGTTCTTACGGGCATTTTCTGACAACCGGACCACCATATCAAAGCGTTTTTCCCCTTCATAAACCTGTCCTGCAACCTGCCCGGCAAAAGCCGTATTGACCACGCGGTTTATTTCGCCCACGTTCAGTCCGTATTTAGCCATTCCATCACGGTTATATTTAACCACCACCTGGGGCATCCCCGTCACCTGTTCTTCATAAACGTTTACCGCACCTTTTACGGTTCCGATAATTTCGCCCAGACGATGTGCATAAGATGCAAGAGAATCCAGGTCTTCTCCAAAGATCTTACAGACCACATCCTGTCTCGCACCTGTCATCAGTTCATTGAAACGCATTTGAACAGGGAATTGAAAGCCCACCGTAATGCCCGGAACTGCTTCCAGCGCTTTTGTCATTTTCTCACTTAATTCCGGAAAAGATTCGGCAGAGGTCCATTCCTTTTTATCCTTTAAAATCACCATCATGTCTCCTGCTTCGAAAGGCATCGGATCCGTAGGAACTTCTGCACTTCCGATTTTGGTGACGACCTTTTGTACTTCAGGAAAATCTCTGAGCAGTATTTTAGCCGCCTGCTGAGTTGTCTGAATCGTGTTGTTCAGGTTACTTCCGGTCAACAAACGGGTTTCTACCGCAAAATCCCCTTCTTCCAGCTGAGGAATAAACTCCCCTCCCATTTTACTCAGGACGAATAAGGAAAGTCCAAATAAGGAGATCGTTACGAATAAAATGGTTTTAGGAAAACGAAGCAATGTGCCGAGTAAAGGCTGATATTTTCTTTCCAGCCAAATGATCAGTTTATCCGTCAGGTTTTTCTTATGCTGCAGTTTTTTATTCAGGAATAAGGCCGACATCATCGGGACATAGGTAATGGAAAGTATAAATGCACCGAGGATGGCAAAGGCAATCGTGAAGGCCATCGGTTTAAACATTTTTCCTTCAATCCCTTCCAGGGATAATATAGGCAGGTAAACAATCAGAATGATGATCTGACTAAACACTGCTGATTTGATCATCGATCCGGTTGATTTGCTCACCTCTGTATCCATCTCATCCTGATTGATCCGGTCCAGTTTCCTGAAATGCTTCGAATGAGAGAAGCGATGTAAGATGGCTTCAACCACAATGACAGAACCATCTACGATGAGGCCGAAATCAATCGCTCCCAATGACATCAGGTTTCCACCAACACCAAATTTGTTCATCAGGATGATGGCAAAAAGCATGGATAAGGGAATCACTGAAGATACGATCAATCCCGCCCTGAGGTTCCCTAAAAAGAAGACCAGGACAAAAATCACAATCAATGCACCTTCCAATAAATTGGTCTCCACCGTTTGAATGGCATTGTCCACCATTTTGGTCCGATCCAGAAAGGGCTCTATCACTACGCCTTCCGGAAGCATTTTCTGAATTTCAACAATCTTCTCTTTCACGCGTTTTACAACCACAGAAGAGTTTTCGCCTTTAAGCATCATGACCACTGCTCCTGCCACCTCTCCCTGATCGTTATAGGTCATGGCTCCGTATCTGATGGCAGAACCCAGCTGTACCGTAGCTACCTGACTCATCAGGACCGGCATGCCATTGTTCAACTTTTTAACAACGATTTTCTGAATGTCCTCCGGAGTTTTCGTGAGTCCTTCACTCCGGATGTACAATACGGTAGGCCCCTTCTCGATATAAGCGCCCCCGGTGTTTTCATTATTCCTCTCTAAAGCATCAAAGATATCGGTGATCGTCAGGTTATAAGCTTTCAGCTGTTCCTGTTTAACAGCAATTTCGTACTGTTTTAATTTTCCCCCAAAGCTGGACACCTCTGCCACACCCGGAGTTCCGAGCAGCTGACGGCGAACAATCCAATCCTGAATGGTACGGAGCTCCTGCTCATCATATTTACCTTCATATCCTTTGAGTGGTCTGACCACATATTGGTAAATTTCGCCCAGACCTGTAGATACCGGCGCCATCTGAGGTGCGCCTATTCCCTCTGGAATCTCCTGTTGCACCTGCTGTAACCGTTCGCTAATCTGTTGCCGCGCCCAGTAAACATCTGTCTCTTCGTCGAAAACGATGGTTACCAAGGAGAGGCCAAAACGGGAGAAACTCCGGATTTGCTTCAGACCTGAAATACTGCTACAGGCTTGTTCTATGGGAAAGGTAATGAGCCTTTCAATATCCGGTGCACCCAGGGAAGGTGAAACGGTAATCACCTGAACCTGATTATCTGTAATATCAGGAAGGGCATCTATGGGTAATTTTGTAACCTCGTAAGTTCCCCAACCCATCAGGGCGAGTACAAACAAGCCAATAATCAGCTTATTCTTTACAGAAAAGCCAATGATTTTATTTAGCATAATCATGGTGTATTAATGAAACCGATAATATAAATCCTGTCTGATCAGGAGGAAAACCCCTGCAAACAATGGAAAAAAGAAAAAATTAATATCGGTTTAGGCCCTTGGTGGCTTAAAGAAAGCGCCCTGTTCGGGATTAGAATGAAGGTATTTTGGAATGCTCCAATTTTGATTGGCGATCAAAACCGAGCCTGCTTTTTGAATGGTAATTTTCCCAGCCGGAATCGCCAGGTGGATGATCGTTGGGCACTCTAACTTCTTAAAAGGAAGCTCCATATCCTCCTTTTGATCATTATCATCTATGTCCTGTCCGAGGTAATGCATGGCGATAAAATCCAGCACTCCGATCCGTTCATCCAGCTCATGGTGTCTTAAAAAATGAGACACCAGCTTTGGCATTTTAAATACTTCGATGAAGGAAGCATTTAAGATGAGCATAGGAAATAAGATGAATAAGCAGACCTTTTTCACAAGACAAATATAACCTTAGCTTTTTAAAAAGCAAGGCGATGGGATGATCACTTACTGTAGTTTTTTTATCCAATCCACAAAATCGGACCATAAACCCAGGATAATTTTCCGGGTTTCATCATCGGTTAACTCGCCCTTTTCATTGAATTTCTCTGCGGCATTTGCCAGATAAAATTCCGGCTGCTGCAGGCTATACATATTGAGATATACCAAAACCTGCCTCAAATGATGTACCGCTCCAAAGGCCCCCAGATTGTAGGGTGTACATCCGACTACAGCAACAGGCTTTTTATCCCATTTATTTTGTCCCTGAGGTCTGGAACCCCAATCTAGTGCATTCTTCAAAACCGGAGAGTAAGATCTGTTGTATTCAGGCGTTGCCAGTAAAATGGCGTCGGCATCAGCTATGCTATTGTGCAGGTCTTTCAGTACCTGTGGTAAATTTTCTTCCAGATCCTGATTTAGCAAAGGTAATTGGCTAATGTTTATGATCTTAACATTGACTCCTTCCGGGGCCAGTGTTTGAAACGCTTTGACCAGTTTAGTGGTATAAGATTCTTTTCTCAGGCTTCCTGAGAATGCAGCTACAGTGATGCTCATAGAAATAAGATTTAGAATATAATAACAAGGCAACAAAGCTGTTTGTTTACCTGCGATCAATTATGAAGCATTACTTTTCCGTCGCCAACTATCTTTTCAACTGGAAAACCGTCATTAATGCCGCATGATCTGAAGGAAACATTACCGGGTGATAATCGATTACCCTGGACTCAATCGGATGGAGCCCATTACCTTTATAGTAGATAAAATCAATTCTGTCCCTTAGCCCATAAAGATCTGTTGTCGGTGCCGCCCTAACGCCCCAGGTTAATCCGGGATCTGATAAAGGGTTGACATGTAGTTTCCGGTAACTGTCCGTAAACCCTGCTTTTAACATCTCCAGGCTTTCGGGCCATTCCACTACCAGTCCGTAGTGAATGGCCTGAGTTGCTGCGGTCCAGTCGAGGTGAGACCCCATATTGAAATCTCCACCCATAATTACCGGCAAGTGATCCGTATTCTTCAGGTAGGGACTGATTTTCTTCAGGATTTCTTTTATTTCGGCATGTCTGGTAGGCGCTTCTTCCTTTATCAATTGCTGCGCATTTTTCTTATCCTGCCTGATGCTCGCGTCCACATCCGGCAAGTAGTTCAGCCAGGTATTCAAATAGATCAGTTTTTTATCCGGCCCCAGTTTTAAAGTTACTCCACCAAAATTGGAGGGATGGAATTCCCTGATTGTTTCCAGAATCGGATAACGGCTCATGATGGAGAGGTTAGCGCTGATGAGGTAGAAATAATATCCTAAGGAATCGGCAATGACTGGTCCTGAACCATACGTTTCCACCAGTCCGACGATATCGGCATGGGTAGATTTGATCGTTTCAATCACACGTTCCAATCCTACTGCCTGCCCATAGCGGTGACCGCCATGCCAGATGTTCCAGCTGAAAATCTTTAAATGTCCCGGATCGGGTAATTTTTCTTTGGTCTTGTTTGGAAAGAACTGTAAATATTGCTTTTCCACATCTGTGGCGTCCAAGGCCTCGTTCCAGACCTTTACTTCGTCTATGAAACCATTAAAAGCGTTCCATTGGGCATTCGATCCATACTCCCATTTCTCATCAGAGCCACCGATCACGGTGGAAAATTTGCTTTCAAAGCCAGCAAAGCCCGGCGTATTATAAATGGCCACATTCTTTCCGTCCAGGTACATCCAGACTTCATGCTGATCTCTTTTGACCGTAAAGACGATCTGATGCCAGTTGCCATCATTGATCCGCTGCCTTTCTGCCGTTGGCTTGTAGTCTTGTCGCTGTTTCCCGTCATTCAGGGACAGTGCCCAGGCTCCGTTTTCCTGAGTATAAATCTGCCAGCCTATGCTGGAGAAGTCGTCCGCAATTTTATTTCCCATGACCGGAGCTCCCATCTTTGCGTTGAGCAAGGTCTTTACCCAAATCTGGACAGAGAAGGAAGTCTTTTCACTGAACTCAGGTAAGGCTCCTTTATCCAGTTTAACTGGTCTTCGCAAAATTGCATTTGCAGAAAGATCCAGTGCTTTTCCGCTCAGGCCTGTAGCATATTGTGATTGCTGTAAGTCAACGGCATAATAGGCACTGTCTTTTGGGGTGGTGTGTTCCTGAAAACTGAAATCATCAAAGTTTAACTGATACATTGGCTGCTGTGCATTTACACGATTTTTGCCAAAAATTAAGGCTAACGCGAACACTAAATTTAGTATCACTATACAATTCATGATTTCCTTATCTTATGATTTCGGTATGTTTTCTTTCTTATTTCAATATACTTTCAATTGCTGCTCCGATCGGATTTACAGAACTGAATTCAAATCCCAATAATTTTACCATTGTTTTTGCCAGCTGGTCCTGGTAAATCTGCCCTTCAGTTTTGAATTCACCCAGGGCTCTGATTCCAGGTCCCATCGCAATCAGCCAGGTATCATTCGCATGTGGGATACACGCCCCGTGACTGGTCCATTGGGTTCCTTCTCCCCTGCCATGGTCTGGCATAATCATTAAAGTTGTTTTCCCCTTATAAAAGGGGTCGTTTTGAAGATCATTCCATAAGCTGGCAATCATGGCATCAATGTTTCGTGTGGCATCAAGGTAGAAATCATATTTATCTTCGTGCCCATAGGCGTCTGTATCCACAAGATCAAGGTAAAGAACCTTTGGATGCCTGGCTTTGAGATAAGATTTCGCTAATGCGTAGGTCGTAGCATCCATACGTTCGCCTTTACCCCATATTTTAGGCTCATAATGTTGAATTTCATTTGCCAGCGCTTCTCCTTCACTGAGTTTTTGCCCGATGATATTCTCACCCGGAACGTTCACCAGTAATCCATTTCTGTTTCGGTTAATGACCTTGCCAACCACGTCCCTGGAAGCAAAACTGGCCACTTTTCCTTTATACCCTTTCTGCTGATCCAGAAATTCCAGGATATTGAGATTCTCATTGTCCGGATGTCCATTAGATTTTACTTTAGGATCTGCATAACCAGTCAGGTTTTCATTGCGACCGGGATAAGAAATCCAGTAAGGGTTTTTAACGTTTACCTTATTTCCCAAATCCCTGTTTCCATAAATCTGTCCATTCTTTACTATGGTTGTCCAGAGGAAGGGCATCAAGCTAATTCTCCGTTGCTGCAGGTCCTCGGACCAGTACTTTTTAAAGCGTTCTGCTGAATCCTGAGAATTGAATTTTTTATGGAGTAGCAATTCTTTTTCCGCTCCTTTGAAGACTTCTCTCCACCGCAATCCATCTATAGAAATGATGATCAGGTTTCCATCAGTAGTTTTAGTTTGTGCGAAAGTTCCCTGTATAGATATCAGGAAAAGAAAGAATAGAATAGATTTCATCTTTGATTTATTTATTTAATGGCATCCGGTCTAATATTCCGGTAATCGGTCCTTTCACGCCAATCTTACGATTAAAAAAAAGTGCGGACAAGATGAGTAGTACCAGACAAATGACGGTAAGCAGGTAGCTGAATTGCATTAATACCTTTGCCCAGCTTAGGTCCTTCATAAAAAACTCTTTATAAAGCAACAGGCCAACGCTGCCCAGGTAACCTGCAGAATCACACATGTAGACGAAGAATCCTGCATTTGCCTTGATTTTGAACAATGCGATCATCCGCTCAAATAAAACCACCTGAATCGGAGTATAGGCTAAGAATAACCCCATTCCAACCAGGAGCATCCATAAGAACGGGCTCAATAGCTGAAAATGGAAAAGCAATGTACTTCCACCACTAAGCAAGAGGCCCAATGCCACCAGGTATTGAGTTCCCCAAAAGCCCTTGATGTTGTTTCGAATCAGTGACAAGCAACCTATCGCCACTAATACAATTACTCCTGAGATGGCTTCGGTAAGCGAAAAAACGGTTTTATCCCAATTTGGCGCAATTTCACTCCAGATCTCTACGGAGAAATTATCCCGGAAATCCCGCATTGTGGTCAGCATCGTGTAGATCAGTCCAATTCCGAGTATCGCCGGGCCATATTCTCTTAAAGCCAGGCGTTTATCTTCAGCGGTCATAGGCAGTCGTTCTACCCGCAATAGTTTATCCGTATCGTCAGGTTCAGGAATTACGGACAGCATCCATACAAACAAGAGGAAGGCGGGCAAAAAGAGCAGGCCCATGACGCAAGGCATCCAGAATTCGCTAATGAAGGGGAGCCATTCATGTACCATAAAATAAATGGTTTTGATGATTCCTGAAGATACGATGAGACTGATGCTCATCCCCATTGCCAGCATTTCGGTAAAACGTCTTCCTTCGAGATAACTAAAAATAATGCCCCAGACCATTCCTAAAGGCAAACCATTCAGAAACAAAAAGAAAAAATTATAGGGATAAGGAACCAGGCCGAAGAGCAGCAGCGACACCTCTGCAAACAGAATCAGGCAGATGATGAGCTTTTTCCTTCCCGAAGCTTTGAGCTCAGAGATCACTTTGATACCCAGAAATTTAGAGACCATATACCCAAATACCTGGGCAATGATCAACACGGCTTTATAGTCCAGGTCCCAGAGGCTCATTCCCGCATAAGTACCACTGGTAAAAGGCTTCCTGAAGGCATACATGCAGAAATAAGTACCAAAGGCAGCAATCATACACCAGAACACAAAGAATACTTTGGAATGGCTCAGCAAATGTTTAAGTCGGTTCATTCTGATGGTTTAAGTTAGCCGCTTACTTTTGTTGATCTTGCACGCGCACATCTTTCAAGCCATTCGGAGCTAAAAGGATCTACCTCCCCAAACCGCTGAAGATCAAAAGCAGAGAAATCATAAGGATTTGCCTTTCCCGCTGCCAGTTCTGCAAAGGCCAGACCTACTCCCCCGCTCACAGAAATTCCGGCACCCACACATCCGGTAGCCATCAACAGGTGATTTACACCCGGAGCAACGCCCATAGACAGGTTATTATCCGGCGTATATCCGGAAAACCCAGCCACATAATACTTCATTCCGATATCGTAAACTTTTGGAAAGAAACGCGCCAGCCTGTCGATCACTTCTGAAAGGTCCTGTACCCCTTTATCCGGACTAAAGGAAAAGTCATTGACATTGGAAGGAATCAGATCCGCGGAAACACTCAAAGAGTTACGTTCCCTGATTCCAAACAGCAGACTTCCACCTTCCGGACGGGCATAAGCCTGCGCATCCGGCAACAAGACAATTGGTGAATTCACCGGAAAAATGTGGTTCTTTTCTGTAATCCAATACTGGCTTCTGGTGGGGGCCATCGGCAGGCTTACTCCTGCTTCACGGGCAAATTTTGGCGCCCATGCACCAGAAGCAACGATCGTTGTTCCTGCGATGATGTCTCCTTCTTTGGTATGAACACCCAGGATATCATTGCCTTCCATGATCAGATTGGTCGCCTCCAGTCCCTGAATAAATTCTGCGCCCTGTAATTTGGCACATCTGGAGAAGAAAGTCCCCAGAAGATATGGATCACAATAGGCTTCATCCGGCATATAACCAATGCTCAGGGCTTCATCTGTTTTTAGCCATGGCGACATTTTATGCGCTTCCTCAGGAGAAATATAATGGGCCGGCTGATTAAATTCAGCTGCAATTTCCATCAATTCTTTCAGTTCAGCTAACCTCGCTTCAGAGGCGGCCAGGTGAATTACGCCACTAAACTTCATGTCCATAGATTCGCCCAGGATTTTCTCCATTTCGGCAACCACCTGATAAGTTTCAAGAGAAAGCGGGATAAAAGGTTTTTTAGCTCTGATTTTGGTGACCAATGCTGCAGCATGACTTGTTGCAGCATTGCAAAGTTCATTCCGGTCGAGAACGATAATTTTCTTTCCCGGATTGTTCCGGGTATAATAATAGGCGATGGCACAACCAAAGACACCTCCCCCAATGATGACAACATCGGCCTTCTTATATTGTTTGTTCATACTCAGTCTGGTTAGTAAAGGTCTTGTTGGTTTATTGGTATATCTTTTTAATGCTCGCTTCGGCATAACCCGCAGCGGAGGTCATTCCCTTTCCGCCTATTGCCGTTCGGATATGTATCCGGTCGTCGATATCATACTCCACAATGGGTTTGGTCTTGTGCTGGGGATAAAAACCGGCCCAGCTTTCCATTATTTTACGGACATCAAAATTCACGATGCGCTGTGCTTCATTAATCATCAGCTCATTTACCTGATGGTTGATTTTGAAGCTGAGATCATCAGTATGTTTTACTTCCGCATATTCATGGGAATCCCCAATAATTATGGATCCGTCTACTCCTTTTTTGAACAGGATATGAATGCCCCATTTCCTCAGTTCTTCCTGATCTTCGCGGTTGGAAAGTTTTTTAAAAGAGGGACATTCCTGAAAAGATTCATACCTTCTGACCGATAGGCCCGTCAGGATATTCCCTTCCAGCTGTACTTCCGGCATAGGGATGGTTTTCATCATCTGCAGTTTACAAAGTGTGATTCCGCTTTCCTTAAACAGATCGGCAAAGAGCAGTTTAAATTCCCCTCCGTTGCAGATCACCACTTTTTCCGCCTGCATGGTTTCTCCGGTAGCACTGACGATGCGGACCTTGTCGGCAACCACCTGACATTCCAGAATTGCAGTAGCTGGTTTATAACTGAGATTGGGATATTTCCCGCTGGCCCAGGCAATCACCCTGTGGATCATTTGATCCGGTTCTACGCTGATTTCCTGCGGAAAGAAAAGTCCTCCTTTGCAGTATTCCTTTTTTAAGGAAGGGTATTTCGCTAAGCAGTCGGCGGCAGACAACAAGACCGATTCATACTCCGATTGGTCCATTTGTGTTTTTAATTCCAGAACCAGCTGCAGTTCTTCCTGATCTGAAGGGATATAGAGTGTTCCGTTGTTGCGGACACTGATGTCAAATTCCTGCTGAATTTCTTTATATAGTTCAGTTGCGCGCAAGGCGTAAGGGAACCAGTCGGAGGCCATTCCGGAAGGTACCACCTGACCAAAATTCCTTACCGTAGCATTTACCGGATACTGGTCTTTTTCCGTCAGCAATACTTTCTTTCCCATGCGGGC
>Ga0307414_10001721_pt1 | contig 11403 bp, 10 predicted proteins | sample DK1Ometagenome_FD_203804 | JGI IMG/M metagenome (GOLD analysis project Ga0307414, IMG submission 203804) | Maize rhizosphere microbial communities from greenhouse at UC Davis, California, United States - DK15-O-3 | ecosystem: Host-associated > Plants > Roots > Rhizosphere > Soil | place: USA...
CCGCAAAGGGGGGTTGTTAAGGATTTGTTGGGTGTTCTATAGTCGGCCTGTCATGCCACCTTCGGCCTTGACGTACATGTACATCAATTCTTAGGTCCATCTCCGTCCCTATGGGGGGTTAAACACAATGGCTTCCAAGCAATTTGCCAAAGGCCTGAAGCGAAGCGCGCTGACCGTTGCACTCGGTCTCTGCTTCGTCGGCGGCGTCCAGGCGCAGACCAACACCGGTGGTGCGGTGATCGGCCAGGCGGCTTCTGGCGACACCATTACCGTCGCCAATCCGGCAACCGGCTTCTCGCGCACGATCACCGTCGGCTCCGACGGCGCCTACCGCTTCTCGCAGCTGCCGACCGGCACGTACACCGTTTCCCGCAACGGCGGTAGCGCACGTACGGTCAACGTCAGCGTCGGCACGGCTTCCAATGTCGACTTCGTCTCCGCTTCCGGCGACGCCACGACCCTCGATACCGTCACCGTCGTCGGCACCGGCGCGATCAATCCGATCGACGTGTCCTCGGTCGAGTCGACCACCATCCTGACCGCCGAGCAGATCAACAAGATCCCGGTTCCGCGCGACACCACCTCGGTGGCGCTCCTCGCCCCGGGTACGGTCCGCGGCGACGCCGCGTTCGGCAACCTGGCTTCCTTCGGCGGTGCGTCCGTCGCCGAGAACCAGTACTACGTCAACGGCTTCAACGTCACCAACACCTTCCGCAACCTGAACTTCGGTGCCATCCCGTTCGAGGGCGTGGCCGAGCAGCAGGTGAAGACCGGTGGCTACGGCGCCGAGTTCGGCCGCTCGCTGGGCGGCGTGGTCAACCAGATCACCAAGCGCGGTACCAACGAGTTCCACGCCGGCGGCAACATCTATTGGGAGCCGGAAGACCTCCGCGAGGACGTCAAGAACACCTACTATTCGAATCCGCTGACTTCCGACTTCGGTGACCTGCGCTCGGACAACTCGCAGGACTCGCAGAACTCGGCGACCGTGAACCTCTGGGCCAGCGGCGCGCTGATCAAGGATCGGCTGTTCGCCTACGGCCTTGTCTCGTACGAGAAGGAAGAGTTCGAGACCTGGGGCACGACCGCAGCCACGACGCACACCACGCAGGAAAGCAAGGCTCCGACTTGGTTGTTGAAGCTGGACTGGAACATCAACGACAACAACATCCTTGAGTTCACGGGCTTCTCGGACAAGAGCACCGATTACGTCGACACCTTCCGGAATACCCCCGGTGAATTCGACGAAACCGGCTACAACGGCCAGACCGTGTTCGAGAATGGCGGCAAGAACTACATCCTGAAGTACACCGGTTATCTGACCGACACCTTCACCCTGTCGGCGCTGGCCGGTCACAGCGAGTTCTCCCGCGGTGTGTACCTTGTTGCACCGGATGGCCAGGTGAGTTCCTACGACGGCGACATCCACAACCCTGTCCAGCAAGGCTGCCCGGCCGTCGGCGACTCGCGTCCCGGGTACCGCCGTGAGCTGACCGGCACCTACGGCAGCTCCTGCAACATCAGCGGCACCACCATCGACCGCCGCGACTCCGGCGACGAGCGCGACCAGTTCCGCCTCGATGCCGAATGGCAGCTGGGCGACCATCTGGTGCGCTTCGGCTACGACGCGGACAACTACGAGTCGCTGGCCGGCGTGGCCTTCGAGGGTGGCTCGCAGTGGGTGTACTTCACCGACACTGGTGACAATGAACTGCCCGACACGGAAACCGGCGCGGGTTCGGATAACCCGGATCTGGCGGACGATGACTTCGACTACGTGCGTCAGCAGATCTTCTCGCAGGGCGCTGGCGTCAAGGTCAAGCAGCACGCGTTCTACATCGAGGACAGCTGGCACGTCACCGACAACTTCATCGCCTACCTCGGCGGCCGCTGGGATACGTTCGAGAACATCAACTCAGCCGGCGACACCTATGTCCACATCAAGGACCAGTTCGGCCCACGCCTGGGCTTCAGCTGGGACGTGAACGGCGATTCGACCTTCAAGGTGTTCGGTAACGCCGGTCGCTACGCGCTGCCGCTGACCCCCAGCGTGGCCGTCCGCGGTGCCTCGGCGTCGATCTTCAGCCTCGAGACGTTCACGTTCTCCGGCGTCGACCCGGAGACCGGCGCGCCGATCAATCCGGTCTCGCGCGGTGACCACAGCTTCCTGAACTCCGAGAATGGCAACCCGCACATTGCGGCGACGGTCGCGTCACAGAACCTCGACCCGATGTACCAGGACGAGTACATCCTGGGCTTCCAGAAGCAGCTGACCGACCACTTCTCGCTCGGCGTTCGCGGCATCTTCCGTGACCTGAAGGCCGCCATTGACGACAACTGCGACTACACCGCCGTGCTGAACGCCGAGGGCTCGCCGTTCCACTTCGACGAGGAAATCGGTTTCTGGGTCGACGACAACGGCGAGTACCCGGGCCTGCCGTTCATCACCGACTCGAATACGGGCTTCCCGTACTGCCGCATGTTCAACCCGGGCGAAGACGCGGTGTTCGTGACCGACTTCTACGGTGACGGCAACCTGACCACGGTGACGGTGCCGGGCGACCAGCTGTCGCCGAAAGCCAAGCGTACCTACAGTGCCCTCGAGTTCTTCTTCGATGGCAACTGGGACAGGTTCTTCCTGCAGGGTTCGTACACCTACGCCAAATCCAAGGGCAACACCGAGGGTGGCGTGAAGTCGGACATCGGCCAAGGCGATACCAACGTCACCCAGGACTTCGACTACCTGGCCCTGACGGTGGACACCTACGGGTACCTGCCGAACGACCGTCGCCACAGCCTGAAGCTGTTCGGTTCCTATGAGATGACCGAAGAGTGGAGCGTGGGCGCCAACCTGCTGGTGCAGTCTGGCCGTCCTCGCAACTGCCTGGGCACCCTCGACCTGAACCCGCTGGCGCCGGAACCGGCCGGCGAGGACACGGATGGTGACGGCAACATCGGTGAGCGCAACTTCCGGGCGCATCCGTACGGCTCGTCGTTCATGCGCTGCGGCACCACCACCGCGGGTGGCTCGGGCGACGTGCAGGTGTACCCGCGCGGTACCTATGGGCGTCTGCCGTGGACCACTCAGCTCGACCTGAACGTGGCCTACCAGCCGAACTGGATGGAAGGCCTGCAGTTCAAGGTCGACGTGTTCAACGTGCTGAACTCGCAGAAGGTGACCTCGGTCGTCGAACAGTCCGAGAACCGCACCAACGGCCAGCCGGTGAATACCTTCGGCTTGCCGGCTTCGTTCCAAGGGCCCCGCTCGGTGCGCCTGATGGTGCAGTACGACTTCTAAGCCGCAAGGTTCCGAAGTGCTCCACGACGGCCGCCCCAGGGCGGCCGTCTTTTTTATGATCACGCAAGGAGGGTTTTCGCATGTCAGCCAGTCTCGAGCCGCAGTGGCTCGCCGCGAGGGATCACGAGGCAAACGGAGCCTTGGACGCGGCCCGGGAGATCTACGAAACGATCCTGCGCGCGGATCCGACCCAGGCGTTCGCATGGCATCGACTGTCAGCCATCGCATCTCGCCAGGGACGATATCGGGAAGCCCGTGCTGCAGCGCTGCAGGGCGCATCGCTGGCAGTCGCACACCGGCGCTGGAAAGCGCTGCCCCGGCTGACGCAGCAATTGCTCGCCTTCGACGAACGCGAGGAAGTGCGCCGGAGCATCGAGGCGGCTGATTGGGCTCACCCCGCGGTGCTGGTGGAGTCCGCGGTGCTGGCGCAGCAACTCTGGCTGGCCGATGCGCACGAGACCGGCCTGCGGCTCGCGGACGACGGATTGCGGGTCGCGCCGCGCAGCCATCTCCTGCACTACGTGCGCGCGAATCTGTTGCGTCACCTGGGCAGGGCGGAGGAAGCGACGGCCGCGTTCGAGCGTTGCCTGCAACTGGCGCCCGGTTTCCCAGAAGCGCACTGGGCCCTGGCCCACCATGCGCGGTCTCAGCCGCCAGGCGCGCGCGTGGAGCGCGTGCGCGCGGCACTTGAGGCGGCGCCACGGGATCCTGTTGCGAAGGCCCATCTCGGCTACGCGCTGTTCCGGGAGCTGGATGATGCCGACGAGACGGATTCCGCCTGGGACGCGCTGGAGGTGGCGGCCAGGCTGATGCGCAGCAGGGTGCGGCATTCGCCGGAGCGGGCGCGGGCGACGGTAGACGCCCTGCGACAGGTGTTCGATGTCGCGGAGCAGGCGCCGCAGGGTGGCGCTGTCGGAGACATCCCAGTTTTCATCGTGGGGATGCCCCGCACCGGTACCACGGTGCTGGAGCGCATTCTCGGCAATCACAGCCGGATCGCCAGCGCCGGCGAGTCGAACGCCTTCGCAGCAGCCGTCAGCGAAGCCCTCGATTGTGAATTCGGCGCGCCACCGTCGGCGGATCGCGTACGCAGCGCTGCAGCACTGGAGCCGGCGGGGATCGGAGCCGGTTACCTGCGGCGAACCGCCGCGCTCTACCAGGGGCGCAGCCATCTGCTGGACAAGAATCCGCTCAACATCTTCAACGCGGGGTTCATCGCGCGCGCCTTGCCCCAGGCGAGAATCCTGTGCCTGCTGCGCAACCCCATGGATGCGTGTTTCTCCAACCTCAAGGAACTGTTCCCCGGCGGTGGCTACGGGTACAGCTACGACCTCGAGGACCTGGCCTCGCACTGGCGATGCTTCAGCGACCTGGTGCGGCACTGGGAATCAGTACTGCCGGGACGTTTCATGACGGTCGAATACGAAGCGTTGGTGGCCGATCCGGAAGGAGTTGCCAAAAGGGCGATGGCCTTCTGCGGCGTTCCCTGGGAACCGGAGTGCATCGACATCACCCGCAACCTGGATCCGGTCTCGACCGCCAGCAGCTCACAGGTGCGAAGCCCCATCCATCGCGGTGCGGTTGGCGCCTGGCGACGTTACGAGAAACAGCTCGAGCCGCTGCGCGCGCGGCTGCAGGACCTCGGCGTCGGGTTGGGCTAGCATTGCCTCGCATGGATCTGCAGGCCCTCTGGCGGGAGGCACACCGTCACGCCGAAAACAGGCAATGGGAACAGGCCCGGGCCTGCTTCGATGCCATCCTCGAACAACGCCCGGACGATGCGGCGGTGCTGACGCAGCTGTCCTACGTCCACTCGCTGGCCGGCCAGTATCGTGCCGCCAGGGCTGCGGCATTGCGTGCAAGTGCGAGCAGGGGGGCAATTCCGTTCCCGGTGCTCAAGCAACTCCTGCCGAGGCTGCGGACCTTCAACGAGGCGCAGGCGTTCCATCGCCTGCTGGATACGCTGGGTCCCGCGGAAGCGATGCCGATCCCGCAATTGCTCGTCTGTGCGGCGCAACTCAGCTATTTCAACGAACAGGAGCGCGCGTTGGCGCTGCTGGACGAAGCCCGGCGCGCCGACCCGGATTTCCCTGCCACGCTGATGTCGCGGGGCCAGGTCCTGATCTACATGGCGCGCTTCGAGGAAGCAGAGCAGGACCTGTTGCGCAGCGTCGGCCGCGCGCCGGAGTTCGCCCAACCGTACTGGTTGCTGTCACGCCTGCGTACGCAGACACCCGAGGACAACCATGTCGCCATGATCCAGGCGCAGTTGCAGCGGTCCGGCCGTACGCCTGTCGATATCGCGATGCTCGGCTATGCGCTGCACAAGGAACTCGACGACCTGGGCGATTACGCCGGGGCCTCCGCGGCGCTCGATACCGCACGCCGCGCCAAGCGGTCGACTCTCGACTACGAGAGCAAGGATTCGCAGGCGCTGGTTGACGCCCTGACCGCGTTCGTACCCTCGACCCCGGTAAACCTCGCACCGCACGCGGATTCCCGGACGCCGCTGTTCATCGTCGGAATGCACCGCTCCGGAACGACCCTGCTGGAGCAACTGCTCGACGGGCACAGCCAGGTTCGCGGAGTCGGTGAACTGTACGACTTCACGGCGCAGATGCGATATGCGACCGACCACCACTGCCGGGGGGTGATCGACAGGACCATCGTCGAGCGAGCCAGCGATGCTGATTTCGCCGCCGTCGGCCGCGGCTACCTGGCGGGGATGGAATGGCGCCTGGCCACCGAGCGTTGCTTCACGGACAAGCTGCCGTCGAACTTCCTCAACGTCGGGTTCATCTGCAGCGCGTTGCCGAACGCACGCATCCTGCACATGGTCCGGGATCCGGTCGAAGTGTGCTTTTCCAACCTCCGCGAGCTGTTCTCGGACGTGAATCCCTATTCCTACGACCAGCTGGAACTCGCTGCGTATTATCGCCAGTACGAGCGGCTGATGGCCCATTGGCATCAGGCATGGCCCGGACGGATCCTGGACGTGGATTACGCGCGGCTTACAAGGGACCCCGAAGCAGTCCTGCAAGAGATCTGCGGTTTCTGCGGGCTGGAGTTCGAGCCGCGGATGCTCGACATGGGGACTCGCACCCGCGGCGTCGCGACAGCGAGTGCGGTCCAAGTGCGGAACAAGGTGGAAGCGCGGGAGCAGCCGAAATGGGCGCCCTATGCCGAATACCTGCAGCCCCTGATCGAGGCGTTACGCGAATAAGTAACGAACGACGTCGCCGCGGGGCCCCGGGATCCCGGGCTCAGAGGTCCTGCTCGTAACGCACGTAGGGAACGGCGCCCTTGTCCTCGGCATCGGCCGGCATCGAGAACGGGTTCTTGCCGCGGGTGACGATGTTGTCCGCACCGACCGTCAACTGGCCGCTCCAGGGCGTGCGCCAGGTGAGCCCGAGCCCGAGGCCCTGCCACTGGCTGGACTGGCCCGGGACATCGACCACGCGGCCGACGATGTTGCCGCTGAAGGCACCGACGCCGCCGCCGATGCTGACGCTCTTCGCGTTCCAGCGGTCGGCCAGCACCGGTGCGTCGGCCGCCGGAACCAGCCGGGCCTTGGCCACGGTGCCGCCGATGGTGACGAAGCCCTCGCGGCCGATGTTCTTCTTGCCGAACACGGTCAGGTCGGTTTGTTCGACGCGGCTGCGTCCGTTCGGGCTGAGCCACGCTGGCAGGGTGTCCTCGCCCTTGCCGAGCGAAAAGCCCACTTTGCTGCCCGGGCGGGTCAGACCGAGGCCGAGCGAGGCGCGACGGCTGCCGCCGGCGCCATCGTCGCCGAGCGCAGCCAGCATGCAGTGGTTGGCGAGGTTGCCGATCGCGCTGGAGATGCCGGCCTTGCGGTCGCACAGCAAGCCCAGCGAGTCGCCGGCACTGAGGCCGAAGGTGGCGTCAAGCGCGCTCTCGCTGAAGCGCATGCGTGCCCCGATATTGGCTTCGCTCGCCGGTTCCAGCAGTAGCAGCGCCTCGACCTTGCCCGTGGCGTGGTTCCACACCGGCAGCACGGTGCTGCTGTCCGTCGGGACGGATTGCGCATGCACGCCCATCGCCGCAAGGGCGAGGACGAGGCTGGGGAGCAGGCGGCGGAGGGGAAGGCGCATGGCGAGCTTCAGACCGGGGGGATCGGGCGAAGTTCCTCGGCGGATAGGGGTCGGATGCTAATCGATTTATGTTTCTTTAACAATGCGAAACGGGTCACCTTCCAGCTATTGCAGGCGCTCCGGTGCCGGCATTTCCAGGCCAGGCCCGGGAGCGAACAAGGCGTCGAGGTCCGCCTCGGTGAAGGCATAGCCCCGGCCGCAGAACTCGCAACGGACCTCGGCCCGCCCGTCGGCCAGTGCGGCCCTGGCTTCTTCGTCGCCAAGCGACTGGAACATCGCCTCGACCCGTTCGCGCGAACAGGAGCAGGCGAAGCGCAACCCGCGCCGGGCCAGGACCTCGGGGGCATCCTCGTGGAACAGCCGATGCAGCAGAGCCTCCGTGCCCCAGTCGAGCAGTTCGCCGGGCGCCAGCGTTTCGAACAGCGCGCAGGCCCGGTTCCAGCCATCGGCATCCCCGGCATCGCCCGGCAGTTTTTGCAACATCAGCCCCGCCGCGCGGCGCTCGTCCGCCACCAGCAGAAGTCGCGTGGGAAGTTGTTCGGACTGCACGAAGTAGTTCTCGAATACCTCGTTCAGCCGCTCTCCCTCGACCGGCACCAGGCCCTGGTAACGCTGTGGATCGCCACCCCGGGGGGACGGGTTCTCGATGGTGATCGCCAGGATCGGGTCGGGGCCCAGTTCGTCGAGGGCGCCCGGTGGTGGGGACTCCTCGTCCAGCCGGACGATCCCGCGCAGGGTGCCGGCCGCCGTGCACTCGGCGAACAGGGTGCGCAGCGCGCCAGTGCCGCGCAGCTGGATCGACAGGCGGCCGTCGACCTTGGCGTGGCCGGTGAACAACGCGGCGGCAACGCAGGTTTCGCCCAGCATCCGCGCGATCGGGTCGGGATAGTCCGCGCGGCCCGCGATATCCCGCCAAGCCTGGTCCAGGTGGACGCGCACCCCACGGACGCCGGCGCCGGCAAGGAGGAAGCGGGTCAGCGAATCGCGGTCGTCGTGCAGGAGATCGGTCATGGGCGCGGTGCTCGGCAGCGCATCGGATAATGCGTGCCCTGGATGAGAATTCGGAACAGCAAAGATGGGGTCCGCATGCGGCGTGATCAAGTAAGGCGGACCGGATGGCGGCGGGTGCGTCGCTGGCTGCTGTGGCTGCCGCTGGTGTTCGTACTGGTGACGACGCTGCAGGTATTGGTGCTGCGATTCATCGACCCGCCGTTCAGCGCGTTCATGCTGGCGCGACAGATGCAGGCTGTCGGCGATGGCAACTGGAGCTTCCGGGTCGCCTACGACTGGCGCGACCGCGGCGACATCGCGTCGCACCTGCCGGTGGCGGTCGTCGCCGCCGAGGACCAGAACTTCGCCCGCCACCACGGCTTCGACCTTGAGGCGATCGAGAAGGCGCGTCGCAACAACGCGCGGGGCCGCAAGGTGCGCGGCGCCAGCACCATCAGCCAGCAACTGGCGAAGAACCTGTTCCTGTGGAGCGGCCGCAGTTGGGTGCGCAAGGGCATCGAGGCCTGGTACACGCTGCTGATCGAAACGTTGTGGCCGAAGTCGCGGATCCTCGAGGTCTACGTCAACGTCGCCGAGTTCGGCGACGGCGTGTATGGCGCGCAGGCGGCAGCCCGCACCTACTTCGGCAAGGATGCGATGCATTTGTCGACCGCGGAAGCCGCGCGCCTGGCCGCGGTGCTGCCCAGCCCGAAGCGCTACAGCGCTGCGCGCCCGGGGCCGTACGTGCAGCGCCGGACACGCGCCATCCAGCGGCAGATGCGCTACATCGGCGGCGTTGGGTACCTGCGGTCGCTCGACTGAACCGGTTCCCTCGACGGAGCGACTCCTGGTTGGTGCGATGCCAGCAGCCATCTCGCCAGCAGCAGTGCCAGCGCGCCTCCGGCCAGCTGCGCGGCGATGAAGCCCGGCGCATCGATCGGGCGGATCCCCGTGAACGTCCGGGTCAACGCGCGTGCGAGCGTCACCGCCGGATTCGCGAACGAGGTGCTGGCGGTGAACCAGTACGCGGCAAAGATCCATGCCGCCACCAGCGCCGGCAGCGACGCCGGTCGGAAGCGCGCGCCGAGCAGGATCGTCAGCAGCAGGCCGAACGTGGCGACGCCTTCGCCGAGCCATTGCCCGGCGCCGGTCCGGACCCGGGTTCCGGGTTGCCACGATGCCTCGCCGAACATCGCGTGCGCGAGCAGCACGCCGGCGATCGCGCCAGCGAGTTGCACCGCGACGTAGGCGATCGCCGGTGCGGGCAGCGTTTCCCGACGCCAGCTCATCGCCAGCGTCACCACCGGATTGAAATGCGCGCCGGACACCGGCCCGAACAGTTCGATCAGCACGTACAACCCGCCTGCCGTGGCGGCCGCATTCGCCATGAGTGCGACCGCGACATTCCCGCCGGCAAGGCGCTCGCCCATGATCCCGCTGCCCAAGACGATCGCGAGCAGCAGCAGCGTGCCGATGAACTCGGCGGCGAGTGCGTTGCGCGCGCTCACGACAGCGAAGCCAGCAGCTGCCGCACCCGCGTGTCGATCTCGTCGCGCACCGCGCGATAGCCGGCATCGTCGAAGTCGCGTGGGTCGGGCAGGGCCCAGTCCTCGCGACGCATGGCGGGGACCCACGGACAGTTGTCGCCGCAGCCCATCGTCACCACCGCGTCGAATTGGAGTCCGGCGATGTCGTCCAGCGATTTCGACGCATGGCCGGCAAGGTCATAGCCGACTTCCTGCATGAAGCGGATCGCCTTCGGGTTGATCCGTCCCGACGGTTTCGAGCCGGCGCTGAACGCCTCGACCGCGTCGCCGCCGCGCAGGCGCGCGAATGCTTCGGCCATCTGGCTGCGGTTCGAGTTCTCGACGCACACGAACAGGACGCGCTTCGTCATCGTTCCACCTCAGCCGCAGCAGGCGGCGGCGCCGGCAGGCCGCACCTGCTCGCTCGCCGGAACGGCGCAGCTCGTCCCGCACGCGGCTTCGCCGGACGCCGATGCGGGGCCACAGCAGCTGTCGCGCTCGACCGGCGCGCCCGCGGGATCGGCGTAATAAGTGGTCGCCTCGCCGTGGGTGTGGAAGCTCTCCCAGCGCACGCCCTGCGGATCCTCCGCCCAGAACTTGTCCGACTTCGCGTAGCAGCAGGTGGCGCCGGCCTCGGCCAGGGTCACCGCATCGGCCGCCTGCAGGCGCGCGCCGATCGCCGACAGCGCCGCCGGCGAAGCGGCCTGCAGCCCGAGGTGGGCAATGCCGGGTGCGCCTTCCTTGCCGGAGGAGATGGCGAAATTCAGGCGCGGGTCGTCGAGCATCCACTTGGCGTAGTCGTGCTTGCGGACGACAGGCGCGGTGCCGAACAACTGGTTGTAAAAATCGATGCTGGTGTCGAGATCGGCGACGTGGACGTGCACATGGAAGCGGTTCATGTCAGCAGCTCCGGGGTGGGGAGGACGCGGAAGGCACGCAGGGCGTGCCGGTGCAGCAGTTCTCGGTGAGGTAGGCGATCAGCGCATCCATCCGCGCGTAATCGGCGCGCAGCCGGATCACCCGGCCCTCGCGCTCGTCGACGACCAGTCCGGCGGCGCGCAACACGTTGAGGTGCGCGGTCAGGGTTGCCGGCGCGAGGTCCAGGCGTTCACGCAACTCGCCGACGGCCAGGCCCGGCGGACCGGCCTGGACCAGGGCGCGAAAGGCGGCCAGCCGGTGTTCGTGGCCGAGGGCGCGCAGGGCGGAGAGGGCATCGGGCGTGATCATGATTCGATATTTCCGGAATTATCGAATCATGTCAACCCCGCGCTGCCGACGGCTACCATCCCGGCATGCCACGCGACCAGCTCACGATCGTCATCGCCGCCTACAACGAGGCCGAGGCCCTGCCGCTGCTGCAGCCACGGCTGCTGGCGGTGCTCGACCGGCTGGCGGCGGAGGACCGGCTCGACGGCCGGGTGCTCTACGTCGACGACGGCAGCACCGACGGCACCTGGACGGTGTTGCAGGCGTTCGC
>Ga0307414_10001722_pt1 | contig 11400 bp, 14 predicted proteins | sample DK1Ometagenome_FD_203804 | JGI IMG/M metagenome (GOLD analysis project Ga0307414, IMG submission 203804) | Maize rhizosphere microbial communities from greenhouse at UC Davis, California, United States - DK15-O-3 | ecosystem: Host-associated > Plants > Roots > Rhizosphere > Soil | place: USA...
AAAGTTAAGAAGTCCAGATTTTTCATTTGTTCTATTTGCAAAGTCGTGAATTGTTTTTGCAGGAATTCTTAAAAAAGTTCCTCTTCCAACTTCCACCCAATGGTCGCCAACACGTATTGAGGTAGTTCCCTCAATTCCGTAAAACACTTCGTCATTGTCTTCGTGTTGATGTGGCCCAGGTCCGCCTGAGTTTGGTTCAAGCCACCATTCGGAAATGCTGTATTTATCTGCCGTTTCATTTTCATCTGCTTTAAAAATGGCAGTCATTGTCCCGCAACTATAAATTCTGCCTTCTCCTGATTTAAGAAGTAATTTATCTGTTTCACTATGTTTGTGTTTCATAATTTCTTATAGTTTCGATATTTCTATCCAGTTCTAAAATACGCTGATTATTTTAGTTCATTGAGTGAAGTCCGATTCTATTTCCTTCTGAGTCAATGAAAATTGCAAAGTATCCACTATCATCTACGTGAAGAGATTTAGGCGTATGAATTTTTCCGCCATTATTTTTCACCTTGTTAAGAATTACTTGTAGATTGTCTCCACCATTTAAATATATGGTAACCCCTTCTCCTGAAGGTATATGTCCTTCGGCTTGGGTTATAACTCCCGTCACCATCTGGTCTTCATAAGGCAATATTCCCATTTGCATTTCGGACATTTCTATTTTTTCAATTTTAATATCTAAAATAGCTTGATAAAAATTAATTGCTCTGGTAATGTCAGTTGCCGGAATTTCAAAGATTGAAATATAACTTTTCATAGTGGTTGAATTTGAATTAGTTAATATTTGCAAATATAGTTTGGGGTTTTTAAGTCAAAATTGTAAAAATGCGACACAATCAATTTGATTTGTAAAGAAGAGATGAAAGCATCATTTTTTCGTCTGTCAAAAACTCTTTCGGTGTAAGTCCGGTAAACTCTTTAAAGTCCTTAATAAAATGTGCTTGATCGTAATATTCACTTTCATAGGCTATGTCCGTTAAAGTTCTTGTTGTATCATTTAATAGAATTTGTAAAGTCGCCTGCAAACGGATTGCTTTGCTTAATTGCTTTGGACTTAAACCAATTTGTTTTTTGAAATTTCTTTCAAGCTGTCTTCGCTTTGATTTGTCGTCTTTCAGAATTACATTCAAGGGTTTGCTTCCATTTGATAATAATATAATGTCTATTGTTGATTTAACAATGTTGTCAATAGTAGCTTTGTCATATAACTTTTCTAATAGAAATTTTTCAATTATTTGAATTCTATTTTCGGTTGATACAGCTTGAATTATTTTTTGACTCAACTTTTCTGCTTTTTCGTTTCCGAATAATGTATTTAAAGGTGTTTCCTTATTACAAAGTTCATTAAGGGGCAAGTCTATAAAGTTAACTAAACCATAAGGATAAAAGCGAATTGCAAAAGTGTTTACAAAACCTGTGGGTTCAATATAAAACTGCTCAGTTATTTGCCCCAGTAACATTTCTCTAGGTTGAATTACAAAATCAATTTCTGAAGTGTATCTTTTTATATTGTCTCCAAGAATAAAGCACATATCAACACAACCGTCTGGTAAAATAAGTTGTCTTTCAAGGTTCTGTTGTGCAGGAACTTCTAAAGTCCAATAACATTTTACTAGGGTCTCTAAGTCTGAATGTGGTTTGAATGTCTGATAGTACATTTATTTTTGTTGGCTTGTATTAACATTTTCATTTACAGTTTATGGTAGACTGACTTTTTATATATGAGTATTTCCATTGATTCTATTTGCTCTTTTGAGGATATTTGTCCTTAATTAAATTCAAGTTGATATTATGCTCTAAGTATGCTTTCATTCCGTCTAAAACTGTTGTAAATCCACCAGTATTATCTTTAATAGATTCAATTAATTTATCGCCAGAATTATTAAATCCATAATGCTTTATGGTGACATAAGTTTGGTTTTCAGCCAATTCCTCAAATTCAAAATCCACATTTGTAGGTGGTTCGTCCCATTCAATCGCTATTTTTTTATTCTCCACGATTTCTTTCACAATAACTTCGGTTGAGTGACCGTACATTTCCCATTCCCATTTTAATGTTTTTCCTTTTTCCATTTTTCCGCTCGATTTTGTAAACCAAAAATTGGTAGTTACTTCAGGGTCAATGAATGCTTTAAAAACCTGTTCCACTGGTTTTCTTATCATCATTTGGCATTTTACAGTTTCTATTTCATTATGTTTCATATTAGAATTTTTAATTTTAAATGACAAATTATGTCAAAATAGTTTAATATGTTTAATTCAGGTGGTAAATTTTTCATTCCTAATTATTTAAAAAAGAGGGAATCATTGCCATTAACAAATCCGTTTTCTTAGTTAATGCAGTATGCATGGTTCCAGGTAATATGGCAAGTTGCGAGGCAGGCATTGATAGCTCACCTAAGCTACCGCCACCCAATAATTTATATAAAGATAAGGCATGTTCAGGCAGCACAATGTCAGCATCACCAGCGATAATTAGAGCAGGAGCTTTAACTTTTCTGATGTCATTTACGGACCAATCCTGCAATTTTTGCTCAAACGTTCTTACTTTATTTAATTGTTTGATCCAGTCTTCAGGTCGTGGGGCTGTATTTAGATACTCGACTTCATATGGACTTCCTTTTAGGGCTTGCTCCATGAATTCTGGGTTAAATAAGGTTTTAAGATCTGGATGACGTCCGCTACTTTTGTAGCTGACAGATGCTAATATGAGTTTTCGAATAAGGTCAGGTCTTTGCATAGCGACCTGCAAAGCCACACCCGCTCCGGTACTGTATCCGAAAATATCAATTAGAGATATATCTAAAACTCTAAGTAATTCAATGACATCGGATGTAAGTTGCTCATATGTAAGTGGACGTTCTGGTATATCTGCTGTATGGCCGTATCCTTGAAATTCAACGGCAATTACCTGCCTTTCCTTAGCAAACAGAGGGATTAACTCGCCAAATGCAGTATTAATTCCAGAAAGTGCTCCAGGTAATAGTAGCATCGGTTTTCCTTCCCCATGTATTTCATAATACATTTTTAATCCATTAATATCGGCATAGTTTTCATGTGTTTTCATAAGCGTATTCGATTTACTTTTATGTCACACAAAAATCGGAACTATTGAACAAACTAATCTTGGTCTGCACCAACATCAAAAAGTAATGTTGTTAAATAACTTGCTGAAATTGGTGGGGTCTATTCCAAGATAAGAGGCTATATATTTATGCGGAACAAGTTGGAGTAGATGTGGACTCTTACGGCAAAATATTTTGTACCGCTCTTCAATGGTCATTGCGCGAAGTTCAATATGTAAATCTATCATTCCAGCAAACATGGCTTCAGTCATCCGCCTAAAAAGTCTTTCAATTTGTTGCGATTGATCAACTAGTTTCTGCAAAGTATCATAAGTAATATATTCCAATTCACTGTCCGTCAAACAAGTTAAATAATATTTTGAAGGCACTTGAAATGAAAAAGATTCGGCTATGGCGCACAGAGTAGGGAAATAGGTAAAACCAAGTGTATAGATTTTTTCATCTGTGTCAAAATAAGACATCTGTACACCGCTTTTCACAAAATAAAGTTCCCTTTGAATCTGTCCTGGAACTGTAATAAAGTCCCCTTTTTTAAAAATCTTGGTTTTAAACTTTTCAGTTAATAAATTATAGTCTGCTATGCTTATATCATGAAAAAGTTTAAAGTATTCGTATCGCTCCATAAAAAATAAATCGTTAGTAAATTACTAATTTTTGTGGGATGGGTTCAAGTATTTTTACCTTCTTGAAAAGTACATCAAAACGAATTTAATTAAATCTTTGACAAATTTCTAATTAAAACATCAAGGAGTATAACCTATAAATTATGCAATTCATATCAAAAATTCTATAAGTTTACTGAAAAGTGAATAAGTAAGTTTGTTATATCCCATTTTAAGTATAAACATTCAAAAATCATGGAAACAGACACTCAAGGATATAATTTAACCATTCCATTACATGATATTCAATTATCTTATAATGATGTAGGATTAGGGAGTCTTCCCATTATTTTCTTGCACGGTTTTCCGTTTGATAAAACCATGTGGGACGCTCAAATGGAATTTCTAAAATCGTCTTTTCGAGTAATTGCTTTTGATATCAGGGGATTTGGACAATCCACGGATGAGACATCGAGCTTAAGCATGGATTTATTTGTGGATGATTTAATTCAATTAATGGATAAGTTGAGTTTAGGAAAAGTCATTATTTGCGGATTATCCATGGGTGGATATATAGCACTTCATGCCATAAAAAGATTTCCCGAGCGTTTTGGCGCATTGATTTTAGCTGATACCCAATGTATAGCTGATAATGCGGAAGCGAAAGAAAAACGATTTAAGGCTATTGAGAAAATTGAAGCCGATGGTGTTTTTGATTTTAACGACGGATTCATTAAAAAAGTGTTCCATAAGGATTCCTTTGAACATAAAAAGGAATTAGTAGAGGATATAAGAAATGTTATTTTTTCCAATTCAGAACATGTTATGAAACAGGGATTGATAGCTATTGCTGAACGCTCTGAAACTTGCTCTATTTTGGATACAATAAATGTTCCAACACTAATTGTATGTGGCAGGGAAGATGAAGTCACGCCATTGGTTCAGTCCGAAATGATGTTTGCATCTATCAAAGGTTCTGTACTTAGTGTGATTGACCATGCGGGTCATGTGTCTAATTTGGAACAACCGGATGCATTTAATAAACATCTTTTGGATTTTTTAAGGAGTTGGAAAAGTTAAACTATTAAAAGGCAAGCAAGGATTGAATTACTGAGATTTATTGAGAATAGGTTAAAACTGTTCTTTTAAAGTGTTTCTTTAAAATGTTTGCATAGTTTAAACACCTTATTTAACAAATAAAAACCTAATAAATAATCTGCAAGAATTTATATAAATAAAATTAATTTTATTTGCAGAAAGAAAAGGTATTTATTAATATCCTTTTATAATTTCCCAATGTTTTGGGTCAACCACTTTCCAATAAACTTCATAAAAATCTTTTTTCTTTGTATTATGAGACTTTATCAAATCAGCGAATAAACTAGTGATAGTAGTCTTTTCAGTTGAAATCTCTGATAGTAAATCTATCTCCTTACTGTCAAATACCATAATTGAAGCATAAATATGGTTCCATTCCTCAAGTCCATTTGTCATAATAATGTATTTTTTCCCATTTGAGAATAAGTCGATATTTTCCCATATTAGAATAGGGTGTTTTCTATTACTGGGAAATATTTCTTTATTCCATTTTCCATACTTGTCATACATTACTTTATGGGTATAAAAAGCAGAATTCACGCATTCAAATCGAATTTCATTAAATTCTACTGTATCTTGTTGGTAAACAGTTTTATATTTTTCACTTCGTATTTCAGTGAAGTTATTTTTATAAATTTTAGGACATTTATTTTCTTTCACAACTTTTTGAGAAGAACAACTTAAAAAAATCAGTAGGCTTACTATAATAAATGTATACTTCATTTGTGGGGTTTTATTGTTTTCTGTTTATAGTGATATGAAAAAATTATGTTCAATATCAGAAATTAAGAAACAATTTCAAAACGAAGTTAGCCGAAATTTTTCACAAAATCAAAACAAGAATCAAGCCGTATGCTCCAATCCACCCGGAAAAGGTCTGTATGCATAATATTGCAATACTTCTTCCAAAGCCAATTTTAAAGCTCTGTTAATCGGTACTACTTGGTTTCCCAAATGAAAATCGATTTGATTTAGTTGCATGTAGTAATCTGTAAACATAGGCACATACAGTCCTTTGTTAATCGCTTCAACAGTATCTTGGTATAAATTAGCTTGGTTTTCCTTAATGATTTTACAAGTCACCAAACGTTGTTGTCCATATTTATCCCTAGTTGCGGCATATCCAAAAAGCCTGCAAATAAGAGCACGGTATTTGTAGTTGCTGCAATTTCCCATAGTGGTATCAATGGCATTTAACGGACTGTAAATATGGCAAACCGAATGTTTTTCTTTAGTGTTGAGTTCTTTGAGGGTGTCTTCGGCTTTTCCCATTAAAAACATATGGAATGCCCAGGGTAAAAATTCCAGAGGGGAAGCTTCTATAGTTGGATTGTTACAGCAGTTTCCACAACCAGTTAAGCAATGCAATTTGGTTTGATCTTGAAATTGTGAAATCTCCAAATCAAGCTGTTTAAACAACGCTTCAACCAACTTTACTTTGTTTTCTACGGACATGGAATTTTTTCACGAATGTACGCTATAATTGGTTTGATTGATAAGCTGTTAAATAATTTTTTTTGAAGATTAAAAAGAAAAAATTAAACTTTATGGAACAATTTTTTTACCTCGGGTTTATTTAATTCAATGAGAGTAAAAATTCCTAGAACAATGCCTAAAATACCAGTTAAACAATTTAAAATGGCAATGACGAATATAAAATTATAGTTTTTTACGTCTTTAAGGTATTTAGAAGCCATTAATGTAAGAATGCCAAATGTGACACAGATAATAACGCCTATGATTCCAATGATGAGAAAAATAAAACCAACATTAAAAGGCATGTCGTTATTAGCATCGTTAGCGTCAATTATTTTATCAAAAAACAAACCCATAACGGCGTAAGCGATAAAAAACAATGAAAAGCATAAGGTTAAAATGCCTTTTACTAAGTATAATGTTTTAAATAAACCCAAGTTGTTTGAAGGAGTTTCCATTTAAAAATAGTGTAAATTGATTTTACTAAGGTATCTTTTTTTCCTTCAAAAGTGACATTCAGGATACAAAAACTTAACATTGGCATATATTTTTATACGCTATCTTTGGTGATTAAGTAACTAACAAAAAGTAACACCATGGAAGAACATATTTCAAACTTTAACGAACCCAATGAAAATGTTGTTAACGATACCGTAAATAACACGATTGATGAACATGTTGAGGCCGTTAACAATGAAGTTTCTCAAGAAAATGCTCAAGAGGAAATAACCGAAGAAACTAAAAAGGAGAAGAAAGATAAAAAGAAAGACAAGAAGAAGGAAAGTAAAAAAGATAAAGAGAAGGATAAAAAGAAGAAAGAAAAGGCAAAAGAGAAAGCCAAAAAAGAAAAAACCAAAGCCAAGGAAAAAGCAAAAAAGGAAAAGGTTAAAGCAAAAAAGGAAAAATCCAAAAAGAAGAAGAAAAAATAATTCCATAAAAAAACCACTTCGTTTTGAAGTGGTTTTTTGTTAAATGCTACTATCAATGTTATTTAAATTTACTTAATCTAAGCATCTCATTTTTTCATCTAACTAAGTCTAGCTATCTAAAGCAAAGCAGTCTAAAAATCTAAAGCGCAGCCGTCTAACCATCTATTTTATCATCTCATAACTACGCTTAATAAAGTTTGTAAGTTCTTCACCTTTTAACAAACCTTGTGATAAACGAGCTAAATCTAAACTCTGATTAATCAAGCGTTCTTGCTTATTTTTTGTTTTTGTTTCTAAAATATCACCGACTAACTTAGAATTGGTATTTACGACCAAATTGTACATTTCTGGAAAACCACCCATACCAAACATACCGCCACCGCCAGTTTGTTGCATTTCTTTCATACGGCGCATAAATTCTGGTTGCGTAATGATAAATGGCGATGCATCACTATCCATAGCCTCCAATTGTACCATAAATTTTTCTGATGGAATCACTTCTTTCAAAAGCGTTTCCAAAGTAGTTTGTTGCTCTTCAGAAAGTTTAGAAATTTTAGTATCGTCTTTCTTAATTAAATTATCAATATGGTCGCCATCAACACGGGCAAACGAAATATTTTCTTTAGTAGATTCTAGCTTTTGGATTAAATGTGATACGATTGGAGAATCCAACAGCAACACCTCATAACCTTTGGCTTTTGCCATTTCAATATAGCTGTGTTGTGCATCTTTATTGGAAGCGTACAGAATCACCAACTTGCCATCTTTATCCGTTTGATTGGCTTTTATTTTGTTGAATAATTCATCATAGGTAAAATACGCATCATCAACCGTTGGGTATAATGCAAAATCACCAGACTTTTCAAAGAATTTTTCTTCGGAAAGCATCCCATATTCAATCACGATTTTAATGTCATTCCATTTCGTCTCGAAATCCTCACGATTTCCAGTGAAAAGCGATTTTAATTTATCGGCTACTTTTCTAGTAATGTAAGAGGAAATCTTTTTAACCGCGCCATCCGCTTGCAAATACGAACGTGAAACGTTTAACGGAATGTCTGGAGAATCAATCACCCCGCGAAGCATGGTTAAAAATTCAGGTACAATCCCTTCTACATTATCAGTTACATACACTTGATTTTGGTACAGTTGAATTTTGTCTTTTTGAATGTTCATATCCTGTCCCATTTTTGGGAAATATAAAATCCCAGTCAGGTTAAACGGATAGTCTACATTTAAGTGAATATTGAATAAAGGCTCTTCAAATTGCATCGGGTACAATTCACGGTAAAAGCTCTTGTAGTTTTCTTCATTTAAATCCGCTGGTTGTTTGGTCCAAGCTGGATTGGGGTTGTTGATAATATCATCAACAGTAATTTTTTCTGGTTTGGCATCCTTTGGAGCATCTTCAGGAAGCGCGACATTTACTTCTTTAGTTCCGAATTTAATCGGAATAGGCATAAATTTGTTGTATTTTAAAAGAAGGGTTCTAATGCGGTTTTCTTCCAAAAACTCAGTTGAATCCTCCGCAATGTGAAGAATAATTTCCGTGCCTCTTTCGGTTTTGTCTGATGGTTCTAAAGTGAATTCTGGACTTCCATCACAAATCCAATGCGCCGCAGGTTCATCTTTATAAGATTTGGTTATGATTTCTACTTTTTCAGCCACCATAAAAGCGGAGTAAAATCCGAGTCCAAAATGACCAATAATACCAGCGTCTTTAGCAGAATCCTTGTATTTATCCAAAAATTCTTCAGCACCGGAAAACGCCACTTGGTTGATGTATTTTTCAACTTCTTCGGCTGTCATACCCAACCCTTGGTCAATAATGTGAAGTTTTTTGCCTTCTTTGTCAATCTTGACTTCAATTTTCGGATTGCCATATTCGGTTTTGGCTTCACCAATACTTGTTAGGTGTTTCAATTTTAAAGTAGCATCTGTAGCGTTACTGATTAATTCACGTAAAAAGATTTCGTGATCGCTATACAGGAATTTTTTAATAAGTGGGAAGATGTTCTCTACCGAAACATTAATATTTCCTTTTGTCATATGAATTTGTTATTTTTTTAGTTTCCGTGAAGACGGAAAACTGTTAAACATTCAATTTTAATTTACTGATTAAGTATTAGTCAACAAAAATGCCAAGACTCAAAAAGTGACAAACTGACACTAGTTATTTTTGAATTACGATATTGGATTTTGCAGATTTAATTTTGTACTTTGTATATCTAAATAAGACAAAAACAATGTATAATTCAAGAATAATTGGTTTAGGTAAATATGTGCCACAGCATGTGGTTACGAATGACGATTTATCTAAAATGATGGATACTACTGACGAATGGATTCAAGAGCGCACGGGTATCAAAGAACGCCGATGGATTAAGGAAGGTTCAGACGATACTTCTGCTGTTATGGGAGCAAAAGCGGCAAGAATTGCTATTGAAAGGGCTGGTTTGACAAAGGATGATATTGATTTTATTGTGTTTGCGACTCTGAGTCCCGATTATTATTTTCCAGGTTGTGGCGTGCAAATTCAAGATATGCTCGATATGAAAACCATTGGAGCTCTTGATATTAGGAACCAATGTTCGGGATTTGTGTATGCTATTTCTGTGGCCGATCAATTTATAAAAACGGGCATGTACAAAAATGTACTTGTCATTGGGGCGGAATATCATAGTAACGGATTGGATAAAACTACTCGAGGCAGAAATGTAACCGTCATTTTTGGAGATGGAGCCGGTGCGGCCGTTTTAACAAGAGAAGAAGATAATACCAAAGGTGTTTTATCCACGCATTTGCATAGTGAAGGGAAGCATGCCGATAAATTGATTGTAGCGTCGCCAAGCATTGCACATTGGGTACCAGAAATTTTGGAGTCGAAGGAAGAAGATATATCATATTTTCCCTATATGGATGGCACGTTTGTGTTTAAGCATGCCGTGGTGCGTTTTAGTGAAGCTATTGTGGAAGGTTTGAAAGCAAATAATCTCCAAAAAGAAGATATTGATATGTTGATTCCGCATCAAGCGAATTTGAGGATTGCACAATTTATTCAGCAAAAATTTGGGTTGAGAGATGACCAAGTTTTTAACAATATCATGAAATATGGCAACACCACAGCGGCATCTGTAATTATTGCGCTTACTGAAGCTTGGGAAGAAGGTAAAATTAAAGAAGGCGACCATGTGGTTTTAGCGGCTTTTGGTAGTGGATTTACTTGGGGAAGTGCGATTATTAAATGGTAATTTATAAAGTTTAAGATGACATTCAAAAGTAGAAAAGATTGGTTTTTCAGTTTGATAATACTTGGTTTTTCTATGTTCATTATTGGTATTGTTTGCTATAGAATTTATTTAGATGATTTAAATTGGGGCTTAGTTATACTTTTATTAGTTGTAGGCTTAATTTTATGGCTCTTTTTTGGTACAAACTATGAGCTTAAGAATAATAAGTTTATTTATAGAAACGGACCAATGAGTGGAATTATAGACGTTAACAGAATTGTTGAAATTGAAAAAGGGAAAACACTTTGGGTCGGTTTTAGACCTGCTACAGCAAGACGTGGTTTAATTGTGAAATATGATAAATACAACGAAATTTATATAAGCCCTGAAACAAACGACACGTTTATTGATGCTATTTTATCAATAAAAAGCGATATAAAAATAGTTCATTAGTATATAAAATTAAAAAATCCGAAACTGAAGAGGTTTCGGATTTTCCTAGCTATTAATCATTAAACAATTAACACTAACCTACTTTCAAAATTTTTTATTGTGGTGACTAACTCAAATAAATATTATTTCAAAGATTGGCTGTTTTTTTAACGTAACTTATTAAGTGTATATTGTGCACTTTTAATTTTTATATAAAATTTAACATTTGTAATCAGATAGTTAGATGATATTTTAAGACTAATTATATTATGAATAAAAAAACATTAGTAATAGGAGCTTCTTTAAATGCGAGTACGTATTCAAATTTTGTGATACAAAAACTAGTTAAGCATGGGCATGAAGTGGTTGCCATAGGAAAGAAAGCAGGAAACATTGCGGGAGTTAATATTGATACAGAAAAATTGCCCTATAATGATTTAGATACGGTGACACTTTATCTCAACCCCATGAATCAAAAACAGTTTTATGATTATATTGTTTCGTTAAAACCAAAGCGTGTTATTTTCAATCCGGGTACAGA
>Ga0307414_10001725_pt1 | contig 11357 bp, 11 predicted proteins | sample DK1Ometagenome_FD_203804 | JGI IMG/M metagenome (GOLD analysis project Ga0307414, IMG submission 203804) | Maize rhizosphere microbial communities from greenhouse at UC Davis, California, United States - DK15-O-3 | ecosystem: Host-associated > Plants > Roots > Rhizosphere > Soil | place: USA...
GATCGCCGCAATGAACCAGTCCTACATCCTGTTCGAGGCGTACTCGCCGGTGGTCGAGTTGCGCCAGTACACCCTGCACCCCGGCCAGCGTGACGTGCTCATCGAGCTGTTCGAGCGCGAGTTCATCGAGTCTCAGGAGGCGACCGGCATCCGCGTGATCGGCCAGTTCCGCGACCTCGACGATCCCGACCGCTTCGTCTGGCTGCGCGGCTTCGCCGACCTGCCGGCGCGGGCGCGGGCGCTGCAGGCGTTCTACGGCGGGCCGGTATGGCAGGCCCACCGCGACGCGGCCAACCCGACCATGATCGACTCCGACAACGTGTTGCAGCTGCGTCCGGCCTACAGCGTCTCCGGGTTCCAGATCCAGCGTGCGCCGCGCACCGCGATCGGCGCGTCCGGCAGCGGGCCGGGACTGGTGGTGGCGACGCTGTATCACTTCGACGCGGCGGTGGACAAGGATTTCCTGGCGTTCTTCGCGGACGAACTGGTGCCGGTGCTGGGCAAGTGCGGCGCCGCGGTCAGCGCAGCACTGGTCAACGATCCGAGCCCGAACAACTTCCCCGCGCTGCCGGTGCGCGAAGGCGAGCACGTGTTCGCCTGGTTCGCGCGCTTCGGCGACCTGCAGGCCTTCGATCGCCACCGCGCCGCGCTGGCCGCGCTGCCGGACTGGCGCGAGCGCCTGGAGCCGGCGCTGCGGCGGCGGCTTGCGCGGCCGCCGGAGACCCTGCGGCTGTCGCCGACCGCGCGATCGCGTCTGCATGGCTGAAACGTCCCGGAACGTTCATCCGGCGTTGAACTGGGACCGGCTTCGCCGACTAGACTGACGGTTCGACCCCAGACTGTCCGCGCATGTCCGTACCGAGATTTTTCGCCGCCAGCTGCCTGGCCCTGTTGCTTTCGGCCTGCAACCCGCAGGCGCCGGAGGGTGCCACGGTGCCGCTGTCGGAAACCCGTGGCGACACCGACCCGCGGGGTGGGGCGATTTCGGACGCGACCGTGGAGGCGCCCGCGCCCGAGCAGGTCGAGGTCCCGCCCGCTGAACGCAGCGACGAGCCGCGCGAGGTCAACTGGCAGCCGATGGAGCTGACTTCCGGCGAGGCCTGGATAAGCTGCGATCCCGATTACGTCGCCCAGGGCGATGGCGAGCCGCTCCAGTCGCTGGGTTACTCGGCGATGCGCAAGGCGCTCAAGCCCTGTCGCGAGAACGGCCTGCTGCGGCTGCGCTACCACGGCAAGATCTCCGCCGAGTTCACCGCGATGGTCGAGCGCACCGCCGAACTGGCCGACACCCTGGGGATCGACAAGCGCATCCTCGACCTCGATTCCACCGGCGGCCAGATCGAGCAGGCGATCATCGCCGGCGACATCATCGGCGAATCGGGCTGGACCGCCTGGGTGCGCGAGGGCTCGGTCTGCCACAGCTCCTGCGTGCTGGTGCTGGCGGCCGGCGACATGCGCATGATCGCCGGCAAGGTCGGCATCCACCGGATGATCCGGATCGGCTCGCAGGCGACCTCGCGGGCGGAGTTGCAGCAGGAGTTGCAGGAGGTCCATGCGCAAGTGCGCCAGTACCTGCAGCGCAACGGCGTGGCGTTCGCGATCGCCGACCTGATGATGACCGTGCCCAACCGCAGCCTGCGCCTGCTGACCGACGCCGAGATGGACTTCTACGGACTCGATGGCCGCAACGCGGTGGAGGACGACCTGCAGCGCATCACCCTGACCCGCGAGTGCGGCGAGGCGTTCGTGCAGCGCAAGGACGCGTTCTTCCGCGCCTACGATCGCGAATGCCGCGCGCCCAGCGAACAGGTCGATGCGATGGCCGATTGCGGCCAGGCCCTGCGCGAACGCTTCGGCTTCCCCGACCCGGAATGCCCGGTCGAAAGCCCGCTGTCGGAGTACGACCTCGGCACCCGCCTGCCGTTGGCGTCAGCCGCACGCGACCGCGACGTCTGAACCGGCTGGCGCTGGGGTGGGGTCCTCGCACAGCGCCCGCTTGCGGGCCGCGGGCAGTTGCTTGATCGCGTACTCGGCGCGGCTGGCAGCGCCGCGGTCGGGGTACTCGAAACTGCCGAGCAGGCGCACCGGCGGCCGCGAACGGGTGTAGCGCGCACCCTTGCCCGCGGCATGTTCGGCATAGCGACGGGCGACATCGGTGGCGATGCCGGTGTAGACGCTGCCGTCGCGGCATTCGATCAGGTAGACGTACCAGCAAGGCATCGCCACAGTGTAGCGGTGGGCGGTACCGGTGGCTGCCGACGAGGCCTTTACGCCGACGCCCGCACAGTGGCGGGCAATCCCCACCCGAACCTGGCCCATGGGCGACTGGATCACCGGCACGATCATCGCGATGGGCTACGTCGGCGTACTGCTGCTGACCTTGCTGGAAACCGTGTTCTGGCCGCTGCCGTCGGAACTGATCCTGCCGCTGGCTGGCTACCTCGCCTCGCACCATGAGATGACCCTGGTCGGGGTCATCATTGCCGGCACCGCCGGTTCGGTGCTTGGGGCACTGCTGCTGTACGCGGTCGGGCGCAAGCTGGGGGAGGAACGGCTGAAATCGTTCGCCGACCATTACGGCCGCTGGTTGACCTTCTCGCGCGACGACATCGACCGCGCGTCGGTCTGGTTCGACCGCCACGGCGGCGCGGCAGTACTGCTGTGCCGGATGGTCCCCGGCATCCGCGCGCTGATTTCGATCCCGGCCGGGATCAACCGCATGAGCCTGCCGAAGTTCATCGCCTACACCACCTTGGGCAGCGCGGCCTGGACTACGCTGTTGGTCTGCATCGGCTACGTGCTTGGCAGCAATTTCGAGCAGGTCGGTACTTACATCGATCCGCTGACCAAGGCAGTATTCGCGGCCATCGTGGCGATCTACCTGTGGCGGGTGGTTCGCCACAAGGGGGTATCCGGCCGCGACCCCTGAGCCGGAGTCTGGCAATGTCCTACGAGATCCTGATCAACGACGATCATGACCTGATCGAAGTGCGCTACCGCGGCGCGGTGCCGGTCGCCGAGCGCGAGCGCGCATTGACCCGGGTCAGCGCGCTGGTGCGGCAAACCGGGCTGCGCGCGGTGCTGATCAATTTCAGTGCCGCCCAGGCGGAGTCGGAGGGTTTCGAGAGCAGCAACCGGTTTGCCGCCCAGCTCGCCCGCGACCCGAACCTGCGCACATGCCAGGTCGCCTATCTGGCGATCGACGGTTTGCAGGTCAACGCCGTGGTCGAGGCGCTGGCGGCGGCGCGCCAGTTCCCGTTGCGGCGATTCCACGACCGCATTGCGGCGATCCGCTGGCTTGACGGTGGCGAGCCGGAGTGAAGCCGCTGCTACAAACAACCTGACTGCTCAGGCATGCAGCGTCCTGGAATCGCTTTCATCCGGCGGGCGGGAGCAATCGGTATTGCGTCGCGTGCCGGCTTCGCCCGCGTGCTGGCGGCCCAACTGGTTGTGGATCGTGCGCACGCTGACCCCGAGCGCGCGGGCGGTGCGGGTCTTGTCGTTGTCGTAGCGGGCCAGGGTCTTGTGCAGCATCTCCTGCTCGACCTCGGCATAGCTCATGCCGACGGCGAAGCTGACGGTATCGCCGCGCGACGGGGGCACCAGTCCGTCGGGAACCCGGAGATGCACGCGATCGCCGTCGCCGAGGATGTAGGCGCGCTGGACCACGCTTCGCAGCTGGCGCACGTTGCCAGGCCAACTGTAGCGGCGTAGCGCCTGCTCGGCGTCGGGAGCGAGTTGCTTGCGCAGGCCGTGCTCGGCGTTGAGGCGGTCGATGAAGTGTTGCGCAAGCAGCCGCCGGTCGTCGCCACGCGCGCGCAAGGGCGGCAGCACGACGATGAAATCGGCGAGCCGGTAGAACAGGTCCTCGCGCAGCCGCCCTTCGTCGATTGCCAGCATCGGGTCGCGGTTGGTCGCGGCGACCATCCGCGCATCGAAATCGATAGCAGTGGTGCCGCCGACCCGGGTGAGGGTGCCGCTCTCGAGCGCGCGCAACAGGTAGACCTGCAACGCCGGCGGCATCTCGGCGACCTCGTCCAGGAACAGGGTGCCGCCATTGGCTTGCTCGAAGAAGCCGATGTGGCGTGAGGCCGCGCCTGTGAAGCTGCCGCGCTCGTGGCCGAACAGGTGGCTGGCGAGCAGCTCGGGGGCGATGGCGCCGCAGTTGACCGCGACGAACGGACCGACGCGACCGCTGCGCGCGTGCAGGGCACGCGCGACCAGTTCCTTGCCGGTGCCGCTTTCGCCGGTGACCAGCACCGAGGCGGTGGTCGGCGCGATCTTCGCCAAGTCGTCCTGCACGCCGCGCAGCGCATCGCACTCGCCGATCATGCAGTCGACGGCGGTATCGCGTGTGTGCGTACCCTGCGTTCCCGTGCCCATGCGCGACACGTTAGTGGCGCGGCGGTTAACGGTCCGTCACCGATGTGTTGCCGGCAAACGGGCCGCGCCGGTCGGCGCAGCCATGGCGGCTGTGCGCGCGCTGAAGCGTTCAGCCACGCCCTCACGCGTTCAGCTGGTGGCGACGACCTCGATCACCGTGTCGTCGACGCCGTCGAAGCCGTTGATCGCGACCCGCTGGCCGCACCGGATCTTGCAGGTCTTGCGCAGTTCGACCACTCCGTCGACAGTTACCGCGCCACTGGCCACCAGGGCCTTGCCCGCGCCACCGCTGCCGCATAGCCCGGCCAGCTTGAGCAGCTGGTTGAGCTCGACGTGCTCGCGGTCGAGCTCGAAAACTTGTGTTTGCATCGGCATGCGGAGATGGACGGAGGTTCAGGGTCGCAGCGCAACCGATCACGCGCAAGAGCCCGCCGGCGGCGTTCACAGGCGCTTGGCTGAACCGAAAAATCCCGGCGAAGGTCATGGACTCGGCATCTGTCGACCGCGACAATGAACCGATCCTACCGGAGCCATCTCCCTTGAATTCCGCCGCAACCCCGCTCGATCCCGCCGCCGACCCCGACACGCCGCATGCCGCCGTCACCAACCTGCGCAAGCTGTGCGCGCAGTTCGCCAAGCCGCATCCGGGTCGTGCCATGTGGCAGCTGGTCAACACGCTGGTGCCGTTCGCCGCGCTGTGGGCATTGATGGCATGGAGCGTGGTCGCCGACTGGGGCTACGGCTGGACCCTGCTGCTGGCGTTGCCGACCGCTGGCCTGTACGTGCGCACCTTCATCATCCAGCACGATTGCGGCCACGGCTCGTACTTTCCCGACCAGCGCCTCAACGACCTGGTCGGCCGCTGCCTCGGGCTGGTCACGCTGTTCCCGTACGGCTACTGGAAGAAGACCCATGCGGTGCACCACGGCACCTCGGGCAACCTCGATCGCCGCGAGATGGGCGACATCGAAACCCTGACCGTCGCCGAGTACCAATCGCTGTCGTGGTTCCGCCGCTTCTGCTACCGCTTCTACCGCAGCACCCCGGTACTGCTGGGGATCGGACCGGCCTACCAGTTCGTGATCAAGCACCGCTTCCCGTTCGACCTGCCGTTCTCGTGGAAGCGCGAGTGGGCCAGCGTGCTGCTCAACAACCTGATGCTGCTGCTGGTCGGCGGCGCGATGGGCTTCGCGATCGGTTGGCACACCGTGCTGCTGGTGCACCTGCCGGTGGTGTTGATCGCCGGCGCCGCGGGCGTGTGGCTGTTCTACGTGCAGCACACCTTCGAGCAGACCTACTGGACCCGCAAGGGCGAGTGGGACTCGCACCAGGCCGCGATCGCCGGCAGCTCGTTCTACGACCTGCCACGGGTGATGCACTGGTTCACCGGAAACATCGGTTACCACCATATCCACCATCTCGCCAGCCGGATCCCGAACTACCGCCTGCGCGAGTGCTTCGAATCGAATCCGCTGCTGCAGGCCGCGCCGCGGCTGACCATCTGGAGCAGCCTCAGGAGCGCGCGGCTGAAGCTGTGGTGCGAGGAAACCCAGCGGATGGTCGGTTTTCCGAAGCGGGTGCGCGGCCACGCCGCCTGAGCCGGTAGCGCGGGAAGCTGCGATCATGGCGGCATGACCGCCACCCCCCCGGATTCCAGCTTCGCCTCCCTGTCGTTGTCGCCGGCCCTGCTGCAGGGCGTCGACGCACTGGGCTACAAGCAACTCACCCCGATCCAGCAGCAGGCGCTGCCGGCGATCCTCGACGGCCGCGACCTGATCGGCCAGGCCCCCACCGGCAGTGGCAAGACCGCCGCGTTCGGGCTCGGCCTGCTGCACCGGATCGACCCTGGCAGGATCCAGACCCAGGCGCTGGTTCTTTGCCCGACCCGCGAACTCGCCGACCAGGTCGGAAAGCAACTGCGCAAGCTCGCGGTCGGCATCCCCAACGTCAAGGTATCGGTGCTGTGCGGCGGCATGCCGCTGGCACCGCAGCTGGCATCGCTGGCGACCCACGATCCGCAAGTGGTGGTCGGCACCCCGGGTCGTATCCAGGAGCTGCTGCGCAAGAAGGCGCTGCACCTGCGCGGCGTGCGCACGCTGGTGCTGGACGAGGCGGACCGCATGCTCGACATGGGCTTCGAGGAACAGATCAAGGAGGTCGTCGGCAAGACCCCGAAGGAACGCCAGACCCTGCTGTTCTCTGCGACCTATCCAGATGCGATCCGGGCGATCGGCAACGCCATGCTGCGCGAGCCGCTGGAGGTGACGGTCGAGAGCCATGCCGCCCAGCTGCCCGTCGAACAGTATTTCTACGAGATCGACCCGGCCCGCAAGACCCAGTTGCTGGCGGCATTGCTGCTGGAATACAGGCCCGAGTCCTGTGTGGTGTTCTGCAACATGCGTCGCGATGCCGACGAGGTCGCCGGCTCGCTGCAGCATTACGGTTTCACCGCGCTGGCACTGCATGGTGACATGGAGCAGCGCGACCGCGACGAGGTGCTGGTGCGCTTCGCCAACCGCAGTTGCAGCGTGCTGGTGGCCAGCGACGTCGCCGCGCGCGGGCTCGACGTCGAGGACCTGGCGGCGGTGGTCAACTACGAGTTGCCGACCGATCCGGACGTGTACGTGCACCGCATCGGCCGCACCGGTCGCGCTGGCAAGGGTGGGGTCGCGCTGAGCCTGTGCAGTGCGCGGGAAAGGGCGCGGGCGCAGGCGATCGAGGCGATCCAGGCAAAGCCGCTGCAGTGGCGCCGCGCGGTGCCGCTGGCGGGCCGCGCATCGAACGTCCCGGCCGCGGCGATGGCGACCCTGCGGATCGACGCCGGAAAGACCGACAAGCTGCGCCCCGGCGACATCGTCGGCGCGCTGACCGGCGACGCCGGGCTGCCGGTGGCGGCGATCGGCAAGATCGACGTGTTCGCCACCCGTTCCTACGTCGCCATCGCGCGTGGCCAGGCCGGCGCCGCGCTGTCGCGGCTGCGCGAAGGCAAGATCAAGGGCCGGCGCTTCCGCATCAACCGGCTCTAGGAACCCGTCGCCACCTGCGGCAACTACCGACCGTTTACGCTGAAACGCCCCGGCCCGAGCAGCGCGATCGCCACCGCGGTGCCGAGGAACATGCCCTGCAGTTCCAGCGCCCAGCCGCCCTCGCCGTTGAGGCTGCCGAGCTGGCCCATGTGCACCAGCACGATCGCCACCACCATGTTGAGCGCGATCAGCACCGCGCCGATGCGCGCATGGAAGCCGGCGATCACCATCAGCGGCGCCACCACTTCGCCGATCAGTACCGCGTAGCCGAGGAAGCCGGGCAGGCCCTGGGCCTCGACCATGCCGGTGATGCCCGACAGGCCGCCGTTGAGCTTGGCGATGCCGTGCAACAGGATCAGCACGCCGAGGGTGATGCGCAGGAGCAACTTCGCCAGGTCGTGCTGGGTATTCGCGTTCATCGTGGCTTCCCCGTGGTGGTTGGACCGGTCGGCGGTGTTTGTCGCGCCGGGCCGGATCAGTGGATCGGAATATGCACGCGGCGGCCGCGCCATGCCAGTACCACGCCGTCGCGGGTGATTTCGTCGACCACCGCGTCGCCGAGCCGGTCGCCCTCGTTGACGCGGGCGCCGTCGACGATCGCGAAGCGCCGCGCCGAAGTCGGTGCCCACATATGCATGCTGACCTGCAACGGCGGCAGGGCGCGGCGCTCCGCGGCGGCGAGATCGGACAGGCGCATGGGTTCGGAATCGTCGACGGCGGTGGTGGTGGCATCCGCAGCGGGGGTGATGGCGGGTGTCGTGACCGGCGTGGTCGGGCGCGGTGGGGGCAGGGGATCTGAGGATTCCGCTGTTGCCGGAACCGGTTCGCGGCCAAGGGCAGGGTCGAGGTCGGGTGTCGTGGTCGAAGCAGGTTCGGGCGATTGTCGCGACACCGTGACCGGGTCTGGGGACGCGGGCGGAGGTGCGGTTGTCGCCGGCGCCGACGCCGCGACCGAGGCGACGTCGGCACGTGCGGTATCAGCGACGACGCGATCCACCTCCGTTGCCGCGGCGGGTTCCGTGGATGCCGGTGCGGGCTCGTCTGCCGGCGGCGTCGGGACCCATTTGTCGCGCAGCAGCCAGGTTGCCGCGACGATCGTGATGACCGCGATCGAGGCCAGCCAAGGCCAGTGCGCGGGACGCGGCCGCGCCGGTCGCGCCGCCGGCGGCATTTCGGCATGCAGGCCCGGCACCTGGCCACGACGGCGCTCGGCTTCGGACTTGCGCAGGGCTTCGAGGATCAGCGACATCGGCTACTCCAGCACCCGCAGCAAATGCGGGCCGGCTTCGTTCGGCGCCATCGCCATCAAGGTTTCGGGACCAATCACGCCGTCGCTGGCAAGGCCGTGCGCGCGCTGGTAATCGCGCAGCGCGCCAGCCATCGCGGCATCGAAGCGCACCGGCCCGTCGGTCGGTGGCAGGTAGCGCGGGCGCAGTCGCTGGCCGACCCATTCGACCACCGGCCCGCTCGCGCCGGGACCCAGCGGTCCCGATAGCCCCGTGCCGAGCGCGGGCGGAATCCGCCACAGCGCGACGTACTCGCCGTTCCACAGGCGCTCGAAGGCGATGCGATCGGTGTCGACCACGTCGTTGCCGAGGCGCAGGCGCACGTTGACCGCGTCGATGCCGAGCAGCAGCGCCCACGTGGCCTGGTCATCGCTGCGCAGGTGGACCAGCGCCGGGTGGCCCTGGCGGGCGAGCTTGTCTAGGGTGGCCAGGCCGCGCACGCAGTGCACGTCCTCCGCCACCGGCTCGGCGCAGGTGGCGGCTCGCGCGGCGTCGGCGTCCTCGGCGGGCAATTGCCACAGTTCCAGTATCTGCCGCCACGCCGGCAACACCGAGGGTTCGCTGTCCTGCAGCCGTTGCGCCAGCGCCTGCGCGTCGAGCAAGGGCACGGTGGTGGCCGTCGCCTGCGCCGATGCGAGGTTGGCCGCCACCGGTGGCGGTGATGCGGCCGTGGTGGTCGTCGCCGCGGCGACCGGTCCGGGTTGCGAGCGCAGCCACAAGGCCGCAGCGAGCGCGAGCAATCCCACCGCGGCGACCGCGATGGCGCCGAGTGCAAATGCATGCGGGCCGCGCAGCCAGCGTCGTGGCGGCGGCGCGAGCGCCTCGCGTGCGGCGCGCTCGACCCAGCGCTCGCCGAGACTGGTCTCGTCGTGCGCGTAACCGGCCAGCAGGGTGCGCTCGGCGATGACGTTGATCAGCCGCGGCACTCCGCCGGAATGGCGGTGGATCCGCTTGACCGCGCCGGCGGTGAACGGGAACCGCTGGCCGCCGGCGACCCGCCAGCGATGGCGCAGGTATTCGCCGGTCTCGTCGGCATCCAGCGGGGTCAGGTGGAAGCGCGCGGTGATGCGCTGGGCGAGCTGGCGCAGATCGTCGCGCGCCAGCATCGCGCGCAGTTCCGGCTGGCCCAGCAGGATGATCTGCAGCAGCTTCTGGGTCGGGGTTTCCAGGTTGGTCAGCAGCCGCACCTGTTCGAGCGCGTCGATCGACAGGTTCTGTGCCTCGTCGATGATCAGCACCACCCGCAGGCCCTGGGCGTAGGCGTCCAGCAGGTAGGCGTTGAGCAAATCGACCCGCGACTTGAGGCTGGCCCGGCGGGGGCTGCCGGCCTCGTCGGCGAGGTCGATCCGCAGTTCCTCGCAGATCGTCTCGATCAACTCGACCGGTGACAGTTGCGGGTTGAGCACCAGTGCCGCCCGGGTCCTGTCCGGCAACTGCTCCAGCAACACCCGGCACAACGTCGTCTTGCCGGTGCCGACCTCGCCGGTGAGCTGCACGAAGCCGCCGCTGCCGCCCTGGTCGATACCGAACAGCAGGTGCGCCAAGGCGTCCCGGTGGCGCTCGCTGAGGAACACGAAGCGCGGGTCGGGGGTGATCGAAAACGGCGGCTCGTTCAACCCGTAATGGGCGAGGTACATGCCTGGACCCGATGCGGCAGGGCGAAGCCGCCAGCCTGCCACGAAACCCCGGTTGGGGCGAGCCGGCGGCTGGCGCGCGCGAGCGTGCTATTCGATGACGCCCTTGGCCTCGCTGGTGCCGAGCATTTCCGGGTGCTGCAGGCGCCGCCGGCTGACCAGCGGGTGGATGAACACCGCGGCCAGGATTATCACCACGCCGAGGTAGAACATCGGCGTCACGTCGTGCTGCTCGCCGAGCAGGACGATCGCCAGCACGATCGCGTAGACCGGCTCCAGGTTGACCGCCAATTGCACCCCGAACGCGCTCATGTGGCGCAGTGCGACCAGCGACAGCGCGAACGGCAGCAGCGTGCAGGCCAGCGCCAGCGCCAACAGCAGGACCAGGTCGCGCATGCCCGGCAGCACCAACAGCTCGCCGGCGAACGCTTCGGCGAGCGCCGGGATCGGCAGCAACGGCATCAGCGGCGCCAGTGCGGTCAGGGCGAGGGTGCCGGCGCCGAGTTCCAGCGCGGTCACCGTCAGTGGGTCGCCATGCTCGACGAACCGCTTGTTGAGCGAGCCGAAGATCGCCACGAACAGCGCCGACAGCGCGCCGACCGCGATGCCGATGCGCATGTCCCCCGGCACCCCGCCGACCACCAGCGCGACCCCGGGCAATACCGCAATGCCGAGCAGGAAGTCGCGGCGGGAGAACTTCGCATTCGCCAGCCACGGTTCGACCATCGCGGTGAACACCGTCGCCAGCGCCATGCAGGTCGCCCCGACCGAGGCGTTGGCCAGCTTGATCGCGCCGTAGAAGGTCAGCCAGTGCAGCGCCACCAGCACGCCGATGCCGGCGTAGGCCCACAGCAACCGCGCCGGCATCGCACGCAGCCCGCGCCAGACTTTCGGCAACAGCGCCAATGCAACCACCACCAGCAGCATCCGCGCCCACACCAGCGGCAAGGCAGGCAGGGTGATGAGCTTGCCGAGGATGGCGGTGAAGCCCCACAGGACGACGCAGAAGTGGATCTGCAGGAAAGCCT
>Ga0307414_10001726_pt1 | contig 11356 bp, 6 predicted proteins | sample DK1Ometagenome_FD_203804 | JGI IMG/M metagenome (GOLD analysis project Ga0307414, IMG submission 203804) | Maize rhizosphere microbial communities from greenhouse at UC Davis, California, United States - DK15-O-3 | ecosystem: Host-associated > Plants > Roots > Rhizosphere > Soil | place: USA...
TAATGCTGCGCTAAGTTCGATTCAGATCGATAACCTAAAAGAAGCCCGGGAGCACTTGGAAGCGGCAGTCTCGCTCGAACCCAACTCGGCTGAGGCCCAGCTCAATCTGGGGGTTGTCTATGTCAGGCTGGACAAGAAAGAAGAGGGAGAGGCGCGCTTTAAAGAAGCGCTTCGCTTAAATCCCGGTCTCGTCAGAGCCTACTATAACCTGGGCGTGCTTGCGCTAGAGGCAAACCGTATAGCGGATGCTGAGAGCCTTTTTGAAAGGGCGATTTCCGGTGACCCACCCCATCAACCATCTTATCTGCGTCTAGGCACGTTGTATGTGCGGCAGAAAAAGTTCTCCGGAGCGATAGAAACACTGGATCGCGCGCTTTCTTTGGATCCCACTGATTCCGTTGCTTTGTTCAACATTGGCATCGCGTATGAAGGAGTTGGTGATCTTGATAAATCGCTCGCTGCTTTTAGAAGGGCGGCCGAGATCAAGTCATCTTACGTTAATGCGTACTATAACCTTGGGACCCTATTCATGAAGATGGGTCGGTATGATGAAGCGATTCAATCCCTAAATCGAGTTATAGAGTTAAATCCACAATTCAGCGACGCGCATTACAATATTGCTGCCTCGTATGCCCAAATGAGCGATAAATCAAATGCGGTAAGTTGGTTGAGGAACGCTGTCGCGTTGAATCCTCGACTCGCCGATGAAGCGCTCAAGGATGAAGACTTTAGAAAAATATGGTCAGAGGCAGATTTTAAGGCGCTTACAGATCAAGTAGTACATCCTTCTGAGAAAAGTAATAAAAATCGTTAGCCCCTTTCAATGGTCTTGTTGCTAAGGGAGCATCATCCGTGTCGGAACCGCGGTGTTGGAGTGGGAGGACTATATTCTGCTGTACTCTCGTGCGTCGATCCTACCAAAACAAACCACCGCTTCCCCTAGCGGGAGTTGTCACAAGCCAGCAGCAAGAACGCTCGTCGGATGAAAAGCATTCCCACACCATCATACCGGGCCTACTCACAGCCTGGTATAATAGCCAAGACTCGCTGGCCTGCGCCCATCACTAGCCTTCTCGACTTAGTAGCCACCTCATTAACAAGTAAAGCTAAGATTCTTCAAGCTATAATACAGTCGTCCCCCACTATGAGGATTTTCTCAGGCACGGCTAGCACAATACGTTCTGAAAAACGAAATTTATTCGGCAGCGCCAATCGATAGAAATCACGCTCAGGCGTCGATTCTGGACCCTGATCTCAGCGCTCGCGCAGTTTTTCACCGATGACGCACGCGAGGGGATTGGTCTGCCAGGGATTCCAGAGACTCAGCCAATGCCGGAGACCAGAGACCATGATGTCTCTGTGGTGCCCGGGACATTCGGTCGCTCTTCCACGGCCAAAGGGTCTCCAACGTCGCGGTGCCGATAGCCGAAGGGGCTTGCGCGAGAAGCTCGTGGTCTGCGCGATCACTTCTGCGATCGGAGCCATAACCGGTGCGGTCATCGTATTAGGCGCGCGGGCGCTCGTCGATCTTCCCACCACAATCATTGCCCTCGTCAGTCTTGCTCTGTTGTGGCGCTACAAAATTCCAGAGCCCATCATGGTTACGGTGTCAGGAATCGTTGGATTGATACTCTGGCCTCTATTGCACGGTTAATCTCAATTGTTCGATCTTATCGTTTGGCTGACCTGTAGGAGCGTACCGCCGATATCGGTATCGGAGTTTTCCGAGCTCTTGACAGCAGGCGCTCTTCGGCGCGATCCGCTTGCGCTGAAACTTTGTCGAACCAGGCCATTAAGAACGTCGGGAAACAAGACGATGCTGGTTAACCCCCCCTCGCTCTCTGCGCGCAGGTTGTTAAAAGCGCAATTACTTTGCCGGTCGCACGCGACAGAGATAAGAACGATGCGGTAACGAGCCGCTAATCGGATCAGCGAGATCGGAGCCGATTAGCAGGCTCGGGTTAGCCGAACCACTTCCGACCGAGGCGTAGCCGGGAAGGTCGAGTTGCTTACAGTCCTGCCACCATCCATGTTGGCAACAGACGACACCCGGCGCTATCGCGCCCGTGACACGCGCTCTCGCCATGATCGCCCCGCGCGGGCTTTCGATCACCATCCAGTCTCGGTTCTTGATGCCATGCGGCACGGCTGTATCGGGATGAATATCAGCGGTTGGCTCGGGCGACGTCTTACGCAGGCTGGAGAGACCGCGCAGCTGGCTGTGGATGTAAGTTGTAAACTTCGCGTTAGTCAGGACCAGCGGGTATTCGGCGGCCAGATCGCTCCGGCTGACCGGGCTGATCAAAGGTTCCACATACTCGGGCAGAGGCGAGAAGCCATGCGCGGCAAAAGTATGGGAGTAGATCGCCACTTTCTTATCCGGCGTGTTAAACCCGCGGCCAATGCCGTGCTCGTCCGTTGCAGCGAACTTTCGATAACGCGGCGTCGCGGCAACGCTGATTCCTCCGGGAGATTCTTTGAGTTGCGCAAGAGTTACACCGGTCGGCTCCAACTCGTGCTCGTAGCCTGCTTCTGGATCGCCTTCCCAGAATTCACGGCCGAGACCCACGCGTTTAGCTAATTCGAAGATCATCCAGGTATCGGACCGTCGCTCAGCCAGAGGCGGAACCACCGCCGGGCGATATTGTAAATGGAGTTTTCCTTTGGGCCGGTGTTCGAATCCGGCGGCTAAATTGCCCATCTCGAGGAAACTTGTCGCCGGCAGGACATAATCGCAGAGTTCCGCTGTTGGGGTCATGAATAGCTCGGTGGCCACGGCAAATTCGACAGCGCGAAATGCCTCCCTCGCCCGCTGGGAATCGCCGGTGGACATAACGGTATTAGAGCCGAAATTCAAAACCGCCTTGACCGGATACGGAGTGTCTTCGAGAATGGCCGTGAAGATATCGTAAGCGGCGCAATTGCCGGGTTTCGCCGGAGGTCCCAGCGGTTTGCGCTCGCGCCCAATTCTCTGGAGAGCGACTCGGTTTGGCAGAAATGCCTTACCGGCAACCGCGTTGACCGGTGCCTTGGGGAAGACTACGTTACCGCCCGGCCGGTCGAAATCCCCCAAAAGCGCGTACAGAGTTGCGATCGCTCGACTGGTCTGGGTCGCATTGGTGTGCTGCCCCACGCCATTGTGCATATACAAGCTTACCGGCCGGTTCGCTGCCAGCAGGTGCGCCGCCTGCCTGACCTTATCGCCAGGAACCCATGTAATCGCCTGGGACCGCGTGGCGTCATAAGTTGCTGCAAGCGCCGCCAGCGCGGCAAAAGCCGTGTGGCAGAGAATTTCTTGCCCGGTTCTCGATTTGATGCGGCGCTCACCCAACAAAGCAGGCCGCACCGACGGCTTGTCGAAACTGCCGGAGCTTGGGTCATAGACAACAGGAGCATCGGCGCTTTCGTCCCAGACGATAAATCGTTGCGGCGAGCCGCCGATCATGAGATCGGCTTCCGTCAGAGGCGTCTCTGTATCGGTTCGCAATAGAAGCGGCCCGTTAGTCCATTGACTCACGAACTCCTTGTCGTAGAGTTTTTCTCCGATGACCACATCGATCAGAGCCAACGCCAAAGCGCCGTCCGCGCCGGGCCGAACCTGCAGCAGCACATCTGCTTGGGCGGCAGTTCCCACGCGCCGTGGATCGACGGCAACGATTTTCATGCCGCGCTTTTTTGCCGCAACGATGTCATGAGCCAGAATCAGAGACGTCGAGCTCGGGTTGTGGCCCCAGAGGAGAAAGGCGTTGCTTTGAGCGACGTCGGGTGTGGGGATTTCCACGCCGAACGTATAGCTGAAGCCGGTATCCTTGTGCCAATTACAAACATGCGTAGTGGATACCCAGTTGGGACTGCCAAAACTATTGAGAAAGCGCGCCAGCCAGCGCTCAGCATCGGAAACGGATGTGCCGCCGCGTGTGCCCTTAGCCAAGGCGACTGCGCGCGCGCCGAAGCGCTCGCGAATGGAAATCAGCCGCTCGGCGATTTCATCCAGCGCCTGATCCCAACTGACTCTTTGCCAGCCCGGATCGGCATCGCTCTTCGGGCGTGTCCGTTTGAGCGGATAATTCAATCGATCGGGATGATAAACCAACTCCGGCGCCGCTTTGCCTTTGATACACAGCACGCCGCCGTTGGGATGATCATGGTCCGGCTCGAGGTGGGTTACTTTACCGTTTTCTACTGTTGCGCTGGTGGCGCAGTGAGCCGTGCAAAGCGCGCAATAGCCGCGCACCCTGTGCGAACGTCCTGTGTGATCGGTCATATAGTGGAGACTATGTCAAAGGCGCGTGGCTGCGCAACTCTCCGCAAGCTTCGGGTTTGGAGATGAATGCCGTTGCCGATCGTTTGTTCATCGATGTTTTATGGGACAAAACACTTCAGGTACTCGGCAAGCGATTGGGAAGCTTGGACGAACTTGAAAGCTGCAACCCGCACAGCGAACACGATAGCGTCGGGAATAGGAATTTTTTTTCGGCGGCAGCGATCAATTAGAAATCAAGCTCAGGGGTCGATTTAGCCGTATCGTAATCTCAGCGGTTGCGCAGTCGTTCACCGATAGCACGCGCGAGAGGACTGGTCTCGAGAGCTTCCAGAGACTCAGGCAGCGCCAGAGACCACGATGTCTCTGTGGTGCCCGGGATGTTGGGTCGCTCTTGCACGGCCAAAGCGTCTTCCAATGTCGCCGTGACGATCGCCGAAGGCGCTTGCGCGAGAAGCTCATAGGTTCGCGTGATCACTTCTTCCACCGGGGTTTCGTCCGTGCTACCCGTCATCGCGCTCAGGCGTTCGGAAATTTTCAAAGTCCCTTCTTCGTTGGGCTCAAGCCCCAGTTCACGCTGCGCTTTGAGATCAGCGCCACTCCACAAACCCGCAATCGTCGGCAAATCATGCGTGGTCACCGCCGCAAGCGCCAATTCAGGATATCGCGCCGGCGGCTCGTTCTCGAACCAGAGTAGGCGGTAAGACAGGATGCGGCTTTCGGCGAGCTGCTTACGGACGCCTTCTTCCACCGTGCCGAGATCTTCGCCGACGATATACGCTTTGGACCGCTCGCTTTCCAAAGCGAGTATCGCCAACAGCTCGTCTTGAGGATACCGAACGTAAGCGCCGGCAGTCGGACTCACGCCTTGCGGGATCCAGAACAAACGGAAAAGTCCCATGACATGATCGATGCGAAGACCTCCGGCATGCCGCAGTGCTCCCCGCAGCGTCTGGATGAACGGATCATAGCCGGCGGCGCGAAGTTTTGATGGAACAAACGGCGGCAAACCCCAATCCTGACCTTGCGCATTGTATTCGTCGGGCGGGCTACCGACGCTAAAACCCTCTGCAAACACCTCTTGCCATGCCCAGGCATCGGCGCCGTTCGGATCCACTCCGATGGGCAGATCCTGCATCAAGGAAATCTCCGCGGCGGCTTTAAGTAATTGCTCATCGAGCAGCCACTGCAGCCACTGAAAATAGCGCACACGCGTTGCCCGTTCGCTGACAAAGCGAAGCACCGCAGGTGAGTTCGGCGTGCGATACTGATCGGGCCACTGACGCCAGCCCGCTTGGTAGTGCTCGGCAAGCGCGCAAAAGGCGGCAAATTGTTGTAGCGGCTCTCCTTGCTCGCGGCAGAACGTGTCGAAGCGCGGATCGCCGGAAAAGCGCTGCCAAAGTATGTCCAACGCATCTTTTTTAAGCTTGAATACCGCATCGCGATCAATCCGCTGCTGAAGGTTGAGAGCTTTGCCGGCGGCAGCTAATCGTTCCAGGTCAAGCTGAACCTCAGCGGCGCCCGGGATCTCCTCGATACGTACGTACAATGGGTTTCGGAAACGCCGGCTACTGGGATAATAGGGGCTCCGCTCCTGCTGCGCATAGGGCGATGCTGCGCCCAACGGATTGATTAAAAGCAATCCGGCAGCGCGCTCCCGTGACGACCAGCGGCCCAACTCACGCAGATCAGCGAAATCGCCGATGCCCCAACTGCCGGCCGAACGAAGCGCATAGAGCTGCGCCGACCAGCCCCAAACCCGCAAATGTTCGGGCAGATAACAGAGTCCCGGGCTGACGATCAATTTAGTTTCACTCTCGCGATCCAGGTAGCGTAAAGTGTGATAACCAAGCGGCAGATCCTCCGGCAGTTCACTTTCCACTTGCAGCGCAGTGCCGTCTTCCAGCGTAACTTCCGCCGGACCGAGCAGATGCTTTGGATCGCCGCGCCGAACTATCCAGACCGGCGCGTCCGCTTCTTCCGGCGTTTGCCCCATCGTGGCTAGAATTGCCGCGCAGGTCTCATCGGTTGCTTCACGCCAGTTGCCGAAGGCATCCTGGTATCGTTGGACGATTGCTGCTCGGTTGTCCACGTTAGCCATGGTCAAGATCTCACCGCAGAACGATTACCATTCGCCTCGATGACCGCCATCGAGTCGGCCGGTAATTCGACTCCATCGCGGGCGAGCCGAATTTCTTTCTCCGAAGCAAGCAGGATGCGCGCGTCTTTGCCGCTGGTTAGCGGCGTGTGCTGCCGGCCTTGGCTCAGATTACAAGCTATCGCAATCGGACCACGCGCCATCACCAACCACTTTTGTTGCTCGTCAAAAGTCACGCTGACGCGGTCCAGCCGAGCATCCGAGAGAGCGACATATTCGTGCCGCAGCCGGATCAGTTGGCGGTGCCAATCGAGCATTTGAGCGTGCGGCTTGCGGCCGCATTCGTCCCAGACGAGCTTGGATTGTTCAAACGTCTCAAGCGCTTGCGGATCAGGCACATCGTCGGAGTGCGCGCTGAAGGCGGCAAACTCCCGGCGACGGCCCTCGGTTACCAAGCGACCGAGTTCGGCGTCTTGATGATTGGTGAAATACAAAAACGGCGAGCTCCCGGCCCATTCTTCACCTTGGAACAACATCGGAATGAAAGGCGCGCTCAGCACTAGGGCGGCGGCGATCTTGAGCCGTCCGAGACTCAAGAGATGACTGCTCCGTTCTCCTTTGGCGCGGTTGCCAATCTGATCGTGATTCTGCAGGTAGCCGAGAAAAGAATGGCCGAAATTACTCTTAGGAGCTCTTCCATGTCGTCGTCGGCGAAATGCCGAGTAGCTGCCATCATAGACGAATACCCGCTCGATGGCTTTAGCCAGATCCGCCAGCGAGCCGAAATCAGCATAGTAGCCGTCCCGCTCGCCGGTGAGCACAGCATGCAAAGCATGATGGAAATCGTCGCTCCATTGCGCGTGGATGCCATAACCACCAATCTCCTGAGAGCGGACGATTCTAGGATCGTTAAGATCGCTCTCGGCGATCAAAATTAAATGGCGGCCGCTTTGAGCCTGCAGTTCCGCCACCTCGCACGCCAACTGCTCGAGAAGATGCGTAGCCGAGGTGTCGATCAGCGCGTGCACCGCATCGAGGCGCAGCCCGTCTAAGTGATAATCGCGCAGCCACATCAAAGCGTTGTCGCAAATAAAACGCCGGACCTCATCGCTGTCCGGTCCGTCGAAATTGATCGCTTGGCCCCAGGGCGTGGCATAACGCTCGGTGAAATACGGCCCGAAGCGCGCCAGATAATTCCCCGCCGGTCCCAGGTGGTTATAAACCACATCGAGAATCACCGCCAGGCCGCGCCCATGACAGGCATCCACCAGACGCTTCAACTCATCCGGCCCGCCGTAAGCATGGTGCGGCGCGTACAGGTCGGCGCCGTCATAGCCCCAGCCTCGGCTTCCGGAAAATTCGGCAACCGGCATCAACTCGACATGGGTGATGCCGAGCTCGACTAGATAGTCGAGCTTGTCGATCACCCCGGCAAACGTTCCTTGCGGCGTGAAAGTACCGACATGGAGCTCGTAGATAATGGCCGCAGAAAGAGGCCCGGCTTGCCAGCGCTGATCGGTCCATGAAAATGCTTGATGATCGACCAGGCGGGAGGCGCCATGGATGCCCCGCGGCTGCCAGGGCGAGCGCGGGTCGGGCAGCGGCTCGCCACCATCGAGCACGAAGGCGTAGTCGGCACGATTTTCGTCCGAACCTAGCTCGGCATGCCACCAGCCGTAATCGGTGGCGGTCATCGGGTGCCGTTTGCCGGCAATATCAAGTTCAATCCGTTGCGCATGAGGCGCCCATACTCGAAACGGAGTCATCAAATTTCTTCCTCTCGTAACAGAAGCGCTACCGGAAACCGCGTGAGCAACTTAGCCACTGGAGCCACGCCGCCATCTGACTTTTCGCCGGTGAAGTAATTGCGCCACCGGCCATTGGGGATTTCGATGGCGGTGTCGCGCCAATCTCCGGCGAGCTTTAAAGCGAACCGCGGTACCACCGTGACTGCGCGTTCATTGCGCGCGAACGCGACTACGTGCCCGCGCTTGGCTCCGGATGACGTCAACGCGCGGTAACTATCCTGCGGCTGAAATAGTTGCCGCTCGTGCCGCGCTTTGAGAGTTTGCCGAATCACCCACAATTTAGGCAGACCCTCGTCTGCGCGAGACCATACCTGCTCCAGCGACAGGCATTTTATCTCGGCAAGCATCCGGCGCCTCAGTTGATAATCGACCGGCCGGCGGTTGTCGGGATCCACCAGACTTAGATCCCAAAGTTCAGTACCTTGGTAAAAATCGGGAATACCGGGGGCGGTGAGTTTAATCAGTGTCTGTGCCAGAGAATTGATCCGGCCTGGCTCGATCAACGGTCGTACAAAACTTTCCAGACTCTTTTTGAACTCGGAATTGTTCATGATGCCTTCGACGAACTTTTGCAATGCATCGTCGTAAAGCGGATTCGGATCGGTCCACGAAGTATGTGTCTTCCCCTCGCGAGAGGCTTTTTCCATGTAGGCAAGAAGACGCTCGACTTCGATGGGCCAGGCACCGACGAGGCTTTGGTAAAGCAGGTATTCCGTATTTCGATCTGGGAAACCGTCGCGGCGATAACCGGTATTCAGCTCGGCCCATCCCCTCACCGCCGCAATCCAAATCTCTGGAATTTCTGAAAGCAAGTTGATGCGCGCACGCACGTCCTCGCTGCGCTTGGTGTCATGTGTGGAGGAAGCCAGCATGGTGCGCGGCCAGCGTGCCTGAACCTCGGCGCAGGCTAGGTGGAATTCATCTGGAGAAAGGCCGAAGTGTCCGGGATCACCGCCGACTTCGTTCAGCGAAACCAGGCGGTTGAAACAATAAAAAGCGGTGTCTTCGAGACCTTTTGCCATTACGGGGCCGGTCAATTGCTGCAAACGCATCACCCACTCAGTCTCTAGTGGGCCGCGTTCGCGCAGCAGAAGAAGGCTGCGAAAAAAATCAAACAACTCAGCGTCCAGGTCCGGCCGGCGCGTTTTCGCCTCATCGATGGTGCGGTTGATGATTCGCGCATCCTCATCACTTATAACTCCAGCTTCGGCGCGCACGTAAGTTCGATAGATCGGGAAAGACGCGATCAATTCGCGTAGCGCTTCGTGCAGCTCGTGACGCGTATAGTCGCGATGCCGGCGATGCCGCTCGCAAATATCGACCAATAAGGCGGTCAGACGGTTGAGATCACTGGCCAGAATTTCGCGCAAGATGAATTGTTTTTTATCACGCACCAGCGCGGCAAAATCGGTCGGCTCGCCGGTGAACTCGCTGTAAAACTGGGTCAGCGCCGCCTCTGCAGTGCTGTCGACGAAGAGACTGTTCACGCGGTAGATAAAATCATAGCCGGTGGTTCCGGCTATGGGCCATGCTTCAGGAAGCCGCTCGCCGGGCTCGAGTATTTTCTCGGCCGTGATCCACGCGCGTGGGCAGGCCGTATGCAGGCGATCAAAGTACTGCTCAGGATCGCGTAGGCCGTCCGGATGATCCACGCGCACACCATCGAGCACGCCCCTGGCCAGCCAGTCGAGGATCAATGCGTGGGTTTCGGCAAACACCCGCTCGTCTTCGGCCCGCAAACCGACCAAACTATTGATATCGAAAAACCGCCGGTAACCGAGTTCTCGTTCCGCGGTACGCCAAAACGCCAGTCGATAGTTCTGGCGCTCCAATAGCGCATCCAACTGATCGGGATCGCAATTGAGCTCGGCGACCGTTTGGTCGAGAGCGGCGGTGACTTGCGGTTGCTCTTCACAGAGGCGCACCAGCTGGCGCCGCAGAACCTCTTTGTTGCGATGCCGCCTCTGCACTGCCGCCCAATCAGTCGCCGTTGACGGCGGCAATTGACGCAATGCCTCGGCGATAAATGCCAAGTCGTCCGAATCGCATCGTCGGGCGGTATTGGCGATCAGCTCATCTAAAGAGCGTGGCGAGACCGGAAACACGTGATCGTGATAACGGATAATAAACTCCCCGCCTTCTCGGTGCAGTGCGAGTTCCGATTTTTCAAGGACTCGTCCGTAATGATCGCCTAGCACCGGCAGAAGAACCGTGTTGCGCAATTTGGCTTCGGGCGGATCCCAGTCAACATCGAAATAGGCGGCATAGCGGCTCGACGGTCCGTTCTCGAGAACATCCCACCACCAGGGGTTTTCTCTGCCACCGATGGCCATGTGGTTAGGCACGATATCGAGCACCTGCTTGAGCCCGACTTTCTCGAGCGCCGCGCATAAGCGAGCATGACCGTCGGCGCCGCCGAGCTCGTGGTTAAGCTGCTGCGGGTTAACCACATCGTAACCATGTGTGCTGCTGGCCGCTGCTTGCAGGTAAGGTGAGCAATAAAGATGGCTGACGCCGAGTTCAGATAGGTACTCGGTAATTGCGGCAGCATCGATGAAGCCAAAGTCGCGGTGCAACTGAATGCGGTAGGTAGCGCGCAGATCAGGTGACACGACGCAGCACCTTTAGCGATCGTGCTTCGACGCCGACTTCCTCGCCCGCCTTGTAGGGCTGCTGTTCTTCTGTTTGTGTGCCGGCGGTGTCTAAAACCGGCGTCCAGTCTTTGCCCCAGTTTTCTTTCGGGAGAACAAAGCGCAATGGTTCATGGTGAGCATTGAAAAGCACGTAAAAGCTGTCATCGACGATCCGCTCGCCGCGTGGATCCGGATCATCGATAGCTTCTCCATTGAGAAAAACTCCGACCGCTTTTGCAAATCCTTCGCCCCAGTGTTCCTCAGCCATCTCGATCCCTTCGGGTGTAAACCAGGCGAGGTCGGTAATCCTTGCGCCGTGAATCGGACGGCCCTGATACCATCGACGCCTACGAAATACCGGATGCTGTTTGCGCAGCTCGATTACTTTAATCGTAAATTCAAGCAGATCCTGGTCGACGGCGTGCCAATCGAACCAAGAGATCTCGTTGTCCTGACAATAGCCATTGTTGTTGCCCTTTTGAGTGCGGCCAATCTCGTCCCCGCCGAGCAGCATGGGAATGCCTTGGGATAAAAACAAGGTCGAGAGAAAGTTGCG
>Ga0307414_10001727_pt1 | contig 11354 bp, 9 predicted proteins | sample DK1Ometagenome_FD_203804 | JGI IMG/M metagenome (GOLD analysis project Ga0307414, IMG submission 203804) | Maize rhizosphere microbial communities from greenhouse at UC Davis, California, United States - DK15-O-3 | ecosystem: Host-associated > Plants > Roots > Rhizosphere > Soil | place: USA...
AGATATTATGGTATTCGCGGGTGGTGTGATACCCGAACAGGATTATAATTATTTATTGGAACGTAAAGTGGCTGCCATTTTCGGCCCTGGAACGGTGATTTCCAAAGCTGCTATGTCCATTATGGAAAAATACTTAGAACAAGATTAATAGCTTAACGCGTTCAACATGAAAACCCCACTTGAATTGTGAAAATCAAGTGGGGTTATTTTTTCTCCAAAATGTTTTGGCTGTGCCACAAATTGTATTGCTCCCTTCAATTTTTATAGTATGTGTAAATGAATTATCTATTGTGTCAATATTTGTTAAAGATAAAATACTGTCGCCGTATTTGGCTTCCGCTATGAACCGACCATCTATAATATGTAAATGGTAATTATCAACAATATCTTCAGGCATGGATTCGATGACCCATTGTAAATATCGAATGTTGTTCACATGCTTGTTCATATCGGTATCATACCTGTTGACTATAAATTTTTTTATATAGCTTGCCGTGTGTATCGTTTCTATTTTTTTCTTGATGTTTTTTACAATCGATTCTTCGCTGTAATAGGGCCATTTTTCTTTAATGTCATTAAAAATAGGAATTGGTTTTCTTTTTTCAATATTGAAGAAAACCCATAAACCTTTGGCACGACCAATGATGTTGCGCTGGTCATCAAAAATAATATTCTCTCGATAACCTTTAATAGAAGAATAGCTTGATAACCAGGTTCGAATAGTGATTTTTTCTTTGTAGTATGGATAACGGTCTATTTGTAAAATACCAGATACTAATACCCATCCAACATTTTTTTTATTAAGGTCAAATAAACTATGATTTATGCAGTAACAATGGTCTGCGGCTGTTTCTTCTAATAATGCTAAAATGATGGTAGGCGTTGCCAAGCCCAATGAATTCATTTCAAAATATCTTAGCTCAAATTGTTTGTCAAAATAATGTTCAAACATCATGTTTATAGACTTTCAAAAACCTAAAGAATATGCTTTTATTCAAAAGATTTTTTAAATGTTTCAATAATGTCTTGTGCCGCTTTTACGGGCGATATTTCCGAAGAAATGATTTGTTTTTCTAAAGTAGAAAGTTGGAGTGCAATATCTTTTGAGCCATAAAAAAGCTGTTTTAATGCTTCGTTGATATTGTTATACATCCAACGAATTTTTTGATGGTTTCTGTTTTTATCGAAATACCCATTTTTGGTAACCAATTCTTTATATTTTGTAATTTCATCCCAAACAATTTCAATCCCAATATTTTTTGTAGAAGACGCTGTGGTGACTACTGGCATCCAACCTGATTCCGATTGTGGAAAAATATGCAACGCATTTTGGTATTGTAAACGTGCCAACTCACTTTTTTTAATATTATCGCCATCGGCTTTATTAATGACCACCATGTCAGCCATTTCCATGATGCCTTTTTTAATCCCTTGCAGTTCGTCACCCGCACCTGCCAACATTAAAAGAAGGAAAAAATCGGTCATACCATGAACGGCGGTTTCAGATTGTCCCACGCCAACGGTTTCAATTAAAACAACATCATAACCAGCAGCTTCACAAAGCAACATGCTCTCAGCTGTTTTATTAGCAACACCACCAAGCGTGTCACCAGAAGCTGACGGACGTATATAAGCATTTTCTAGATTACTTAGGGCTTCCATACGGGTTTTATCGCCCAAAATACTGCCTTTAGAGCGTTGGCTGCTTGGGTCTATGGAAAGAATTGCAACTTTATGTCCTTGATTAATAATGTGTTTCCCAAAAACTTCAATAAAGGTACTTTTGCCCACGCCAGGAACACCTGTGACTCCAATGCGTATGGAATTTCCCGAAGCTGGTAAAATAGCTTGAATGATTTCTTTGGCAAGTAGTTTATCGCTTTCTAAATTACTTTCTATAATGGTAATAGCTCTGGACAGAATAACCCGATCACCACTTAAAACACCATCAATATAAGCTTGTGCGGTAAGTCTGTTTTTGGCTTTGTACTGTGTCATTTAATTGTAGGAATTACAGATATAAAGATACTGATAAAGTAAAAAATTGCCATGTAAAATAGGGTGTTTTTTAATTAAAATGCTACTAATAAAAGCCATAAATAAGGTATAGAAATAGGTTTGATAGTCAATTATTGGTTTGCTTGATAAAGTTTCCTGAAAAAATCTTTACTTTAACATGATTTTTAAAATTTGCATTACAAATAGTATAAATACATTTAAATGAAAATCAGGCATTCCATAGTGACCCGTTTCGCCTTATTTTTTACGGGGTTAATTATATTTTCCATTTTGCTTTCTGGATATTTGGTTTTCACGAATGCCTCTAAGGTGATTGTTGATTATTCTAAGGAACGCATTATGCACACCTCTGAATTGGCTGAGCAATCCTTTTATGCCTTATTGAATGAGGTTTCCAACGATATTGCTGTAATATCCAACAGCCCAACTCTTACAAATTACATCACGGAGCATTCCAATAAGACTACTGGTGAAGTTCACAAGCTTTTTGAAGTTACACTGAAAAATAAACCATCTTATTTTCAAATTCGATTGATTGGTGTTGATAAGGGCAAGGAAATCATTCGATTGGATAAAATAAATCAGCAAGTTATTATCTCCAATAACCTTCAGGAAAAGGGAAGCCAAGAATATTTTAAGGAAGCCATAAAAATGAATAAAGGCGATTTTTATTTTTCTGAAATAAATTTGAATGAGGAATATGGTATTATTAGTGAGCCTTACATACCCACTTTAAGAGCTGCAAGTCCCATTTTTGATGTTAACAATGCCGTGATAGGAATTGTTATCATCAATGTAGATTTAACAAAACTGTTTGCAACATTAAATAATATATCTGGTAACGAATTCAAACTCTATTTAATAGACCACAACGGACAATATTTATATTCTCCCGTAAAAGGGCAGCAATTTGGTGTTCAAACTAAAACCAACTTTAATTTTTATGACGATTTTAATTTAAAACCAAACCTTGTTTTAAATGAGGGCTTTAGCCAATTAAACGAAAAAACGAAAAATGAGGTGCTAAGTTACATTAAAGAATTAACCTATTTTAAAGGTTTAAGGACTCTGTATTTGGTATCTACAATTGAAGATAATGTGCTTATGGAAAGTGCTTCACTTGTTCGCAAAAATAGTATACAAACATTGCTTGGTGTTTGTTTACTTTCAATTCTTATTTCATGGTTTTTTGTTAGATTCTTCTCTAAAAAAATCAATAAAATTACAGAAGCTATTAGCAATTATGATAAAGGAATTGATAATTCTATCGAGCTTCCCATACATAGAAAAGATGAAATTGGTGCTTTGGCATTGACTTTTTATAAAATGAAAACCAAAATAGACACCCAAGTTCATGCCTTGCAAACATCACTTAAAAAAGAAAAAGAAGCAAGAAACCAACGTGATGAATTTTTGCAAAACATGAGCCATGAAATGCGCACACCGCTGAATGCCATTTTGGGACTCACCAAATTATTACATAAAAATGCCCCGACAGAAGCACAATTGCCTATTATAAATACCCTAGAAAGAACTTCAAACAGTTTGGCTGGATTGGTTTATGATGTGTTGGATCATAAAAAACTTACGGAAGGAAAAGTGCATATTGCCCATGAACCCACCAATATTGAAGACCTTTTAAAAGATATTTACGCAACTTATCAATATGAAGCCATTCAGAAAGGATTGACATTTTCTTTGAATGTTGATGAAAAACTTAAGAGCCAATCTTTTTTAACAGACCCTTTAAGGTTATCGCAAATCGTCATAAACTTGGTAGTAAATGCCATTAAATATACCCAAGAGGGCACGATTCGGCTTTCTTCCAAATTAATTGACGAAAAAGCACCACTGTTGGAAATAAAAGTAACAGATACCGGTATTGGTATCCTTCCGGAAAATATTGATAAAATAAACGATCGTTTTTTTAGGGAAAAAGATGATTTATCTGGAAGATACGGTAGTTATGGATTAGGTTTGTCGATAGTAAAACAGCTAACTATTTTATTTGGTGGTACTTTAAAAGCATTATCAGAAAAAGGGAAAGGCTCAGAATTCTGCGTTAAAGTTCCTGTAATTGCTGCTTTAAAAACAGAGAAAAAAGTAGTTGATAAACCTATTGTGTATCCCAAATTAAAGAAGCACTATAAAATTGTTCATATTGAAGACGACTTGTCTACTTTAGAATTAATATCATATATTTTTGATGAGGATAACATTCAATTAATTCAATTAAATAAGTGGCATTTGGTTATTGAAAGCATCAACCAAAATGAACCAGATATGATCATCAGTGATTTAATGCTCGAAAACGAAAATCTATCGCCTAAGCTTCTTGATTGGATTTCAACTAAAAAAGTTACATGCCCTATTTTGTTGGTTTCAGCTACTGAGCCAGAAATGATGTCCGCAATAAGTGCCTTATATTTTCAAAAGCCATTTAATATAGATCATTTAAAAGATACTGTTTATAAACTATTAGGAAGTCATGAATTTTCGGCCCCCAACTTTTCAAGTATTTATAGTAATTACGATTATAATGCCAGTAAAATCATTAAAGTATTGAAACTTCTTGAAGAAGAGTTTGAAACCTATACAAAACGAATTGATACGGTTTTTAAAAACAAGGATGAACATGAATGGGAAGCTATTTTGCACAAACTGATAGCCCATATTAATAATTTAAGATTACTGTCGCTTTCTGAAGCATTACCACAAAAAGTAAAGAATATAACTATTGAGGATTTAGAACATATACACAATGCGTTTGCTTATTATTTATGTTGTATTCGGGCAGAAATTCAAATTAATTTAAAAGATTGATTTTTGTAAGTAATTCTTTTTCATAACTCTGGCTTACAGGAATGTAATCTTTGCCCATTTCAATAACATTATTATTTATAAAATCTATCTTGTTTAAATTCACAATGTAAGAACGGTGAACCCGCAGGAAAAATTCGGGAAGTTTAGATTCCAATTCCTTTAAGGTCATTAATGTTAGTATCTTTTTGTCTTGAAGAACTACGGAGATATAATTGGCTTCAGACTTAAAATAAATAACCTCACTCAATTCAATTTTAACCAATTTATTCCCATCTTTTATAAATAATCTGGACTCCTTTTCCCTTTGTTTTGTAGAAAAATTTTTTGCTTTTTGAAATGCTTTGAAGAAGCGGGGAAAATCTACAGGCTTCACCAAAAAATCCACAATTTGGCTGTAATTATAAGATTCTGCCCCAAAAGCTTGGTATGAGGTTATCATGATGACAGCCGAATTTGCACTAATAATGTCCAATATATCTTTACCAGTTATATCGGGTAAATTAAAGTCCAAAAAAATCAAATCAAAAGCATGCCTATTAATAAGATTAATGCATTCAAACCCAGAAGTGGTTGTGGTAACACTCTTTATGTCATCAATTTTACTACAAAAATGTTCAATCAAATCACAAATTAAAGGGTCGTCGTCAACAATTAGGCATTTCATAACTCATCCAATAAATTACATATTTCGTCAAGCAATATAAACAATTCATAGAAAAAATGAACATTATAATAAAATAAAGCTTACTATTGAATTTTTAAAATACCAACTAAATGAAAACTAAAAATACCTTACTTATTATTGTAGTCTCTCTCTTTTTTGGATTGACAAATTGTAAAAACTCTTCAAAAGAATCTTTATCTCTTGTAGAAAATCAAAAACAGATTGAGGGCGAGCCATTGGGCGTAGATAATGTGGCCTATCAATGGGCTTACATGGTTATTGAAGGGACCGCTAATGATACTGAAAAATTTAAACCAAGGCCTACCGTTTCATCTCGGTTTTTAGGGTTGATATTTACTTCTGTTTTTGATGCTTGGACACGATATGATGATAAAGCAACTCCACTCTACATTAAAGATATTGAACGCCGACCAGAAAATGAAAGAACATTAAAGAACAAAGAAATTGCTGTGAGTTATGCCGCTTATAGAACTTTAATGAAATATTACTATTCAGATAGTTTAATGTTTACCAATAAAATGAAGGAGTTGGGTTTAGACCCCAATAATACATCATTAGATCCAAGTACTCCTGAAGGGATTGGCAATCTAGCTGCCAAAACGGTAATTGAGGCAAGAATCCACGATGGTTCTAATCAAATAGGAGATATTGAAGGGTCTAATGGCCAACCTTATTCTGATTATACTGGTTATAAACCTGTAAATGATGCTGATAACAATGTTGATATTGATAGATGGCAACCAAAATATTTTTCTGATGGTAATGGAGGGACGTTTGCGCCAGGGTGCTTAACGCCTTTCTGGCCAAATGTGAAACCACTTTTATTGGAAAGTGGCGATCAATTTCGTCCAGGTCCACCACCATTAGTGGGTTCAGAACAAATGGCTATAGAAATTAAAGAAGTGGCCGAATGGCAATCTAAATTAACGCCTGAAAACAAAGCCTTGGTAGAATTTATGAGAGATGGGCCAAAGTCGGTTCAGCAAGCTGGGCATTGGCTTAAATTTGCACAAGACGTTTCAAGAAGGGATAATCATTCTCTAGATGAAGATGTTAAAATGTATTTTTTAGTAGAATCTGTGGCAATGGATGGCTTTATAGCGTGTTGGGATGCTAAAATGACTTATGATTCCGCAAGACCATATGCTTTGATGCATCACTATTATAAAGATCAAGAAATCACAGGATGGGGAGGCCCTGATAAAGGCATGGTGACGATGAAGGGTCAAGACTGGCGTCCTTATTCTCCCGATGTGTTTTTATGTCCGCCATTTCCAAGTTATGTGTCTGGACATAGTACCATCAGTGGTGGTTGTGCCGAAGCTTTAAAACTTTTTAAAGGCGACGATACGTTTGGTGTTGAAGTAGAACTAATCCCAGGCGCCTTAACAGAACCAAATAATTTAGGACAGGCTGTTACCCTTAAATTCCCAACATTTACTCAAACTGCAGAAATGGCCGGTATATCACGAGTTATGGGAGGTTACCATATCCAAGCAGATAATATTGAAGGTTTGGAACTTGGAAGAAAAGTAGCTCGTTATAATTATAAAAAATATCTTGAATTAATAGGGGAAGAAGATAAGAATGTCGCTCAATTAAACCCCTCAAAATAATTAATGAAAACTCTAGTATATTATAGCTTAGTTTGGTAATAGGTTGGTTATCTATTGGTTAGTTTTAAAAATCAAATGGTTGCCAGACTAAGCTTTATTAATATTATACTTTATTCAGAACTATTTATTCATTTCTCTTTAAACTAAATTTTACATCTATAAGGAATGGGAACCACCTTGTGTTTTCTATTCCATAGATAGTTATGCTAACTAAATACACACTTTTTTAAATTATGACAAAATTGAACAACTTAAGACAAATATTTACAATTGGCATTCTTTTAATGATTCTAAGTGCTTATAAACTCAGTGCGCAAGGCTGCGTTGCCATTCGTGGATTCTCATCTAGCAATAGCCTTATGGGCGAAGGAGGGGTTCTGGTTAAAGGAGATTTCGCTGTTGGAACTAATTTTAGATACTTTCAATCCTTTAGGCATTTTAGAGGCCGACACGAAGAAAAAAATCGAGTTGCCGATGGTACAGAGGTTATAAATGATTCTTACTTTGTGGATATTAGTTTCAATTATGCGCTTACAGATAGATTGTACGCTACGGTATTACTCCCTTTTGCATCCCATGTTAGGTCGTCTATGTATGAACATGGCGGAAATCCACCAAATGGTTTAGGAGAAAGGCATATTACACGTTCAAGTGGATTGTCCGATATGAGGTTAGGAGTTGGTTATTGGCTATTTAAAGACAATCTGAAGCCTTATAATTTTGCTGTTGGTGCTGGGATTAAATTGCCTACAGGAGATTATAGTTATATGGATACATTTTATAACCAAGGTCCTAATAGAGACCAAGATAGAGTGAGTGTAGTAGATCAATCCATTCAATTAGGTGATGGTGGTGTTGGATTTAATCTTGATTTTCAAGGCTATTATATGCTATCACACAGCTTTACGCTTACAACATCCCTCTTCTATTTATTCAATCCAGAAGTGACAAATGGCGTGTTAACCAGAGGGAGTACTACTAACGAGTTTTCCGTACCCGATCAATTTGCAGCACAATTGGGGGCTTTATATTCTCCAAATATTAAAGGTGTTAATTTTTACTTAGGAGGTAGAATTGAAGGTGTTCCTTCATCAGATTTAATAGGAAGTAGCGCTGGTTACAGAAGGCCTGGTTATGCCATATCCGTTGACCCCGGAATTAACTATAATACCGAAAATTTATCATTAAGCCTAAATGTTCCTATAGCTGTAGAGCGTAATAGAACACAAAGCTATTCTGATAAGCAACGTACTGCTGAAACAGGTGTTTTTACACAGGGAGATGCCGCTTTTGCTGATTATCTTATAAATTTCAACATGACTTACAGATTCAGAAATAATAAAAATAAACCTGTAGATTTTAATATGGCTCATTAAAAAACCACTTTTGAATAAGAAAAAAGCATTCATGGGTTTAAATTATGAATGCTTTTTTTATACTATACTTTTGAGGTTAATGATTGGACAAATACATATCCAAAACCTAAGAATAACATTAAATGAAAAGGGAACAATCCAAAATCGCCACCTTGGTTCCCAACTATAAAAGCACTATACATGCCAAAGGCAAAATATAACATTAATAAGCCTTCAAAAATAACGTGAAGTGATACTGTTTTTTTAAGGTATTTATTAGTCTTCCAACTATCTTTAATGGTACTGATATTGAACTTAGGAGTACGCACAAACTCACTCTTTTTACCAAAATGACCTTCTAAAACAGCTATGGAATTATGAAGTGAAAAACCCATAGCAATTGAGAAAAATACAAAAAACATAGCGATGTAGCTGATAAAGTTTTTAATGCCTGCACCGTAAATTCTTTTGTACATAATCCAGTAGCAAATAAAGAAAATCACCGTGCTTAACACAAAAAAGCTCATTACATAAAAATAGGGTTTTAAGTGTTCATATTGGTTTTTAATATAAAGCATAGGGATACTTAATATGGCAACTACTAAAATGTTCAAAAACATGGTGCTATTTAATAAATGTAGTAACCCGTGTACTTTAGTTTTAAAGGGAATGTTTTTACTTTTTATAACACGTAAAGACATTTTTTTGAAATTTTCGGCACCACCTTTATTCCATCTAAATTGCTGAGATCTTGCAGCACTAATGACGACGGGCAATTCGGCAGGCGTTTCAACATCTTCCATGTATTTAAATTTCCAATTCTTTAATTGTGCTCTATAGCTTAAATCTAAATCCTCAGTTAGTGTGTCACCTTCCCAATTTCCGGCATCAATAATGCAGGTTTTTCTCCAAACTCCAGCAGTTCCATTAAAATTAATAAAGTGTCCTTTGCTGTTTCTGCCTACTTGTTCTAATGTGAAATGGGCATCCAATGCAAACGCTTGAATTTTTGTAAGAATGGAATAATTTCTATTAATATGCGACCATCTTGTTTGAATAACACCTATCGATTCGTCTTTAAAGAAAGGAATGGTGCGCTTTAACCAATTTTCATGCGGAAGAAAGTCGGCATCAAAAATAGCAATAAACTCACCTTTAGCAATTTTAAGTCCTTCTTTTAATGCGCCAGCTTTAAAACCACTTCTGTCAACTCTGGTTATATGTTTAATATCTAAACCATTTACACGTAAGCTTTCAACATGTTTTCGAGTTGTTTCAACAGTTTCATCAGTTGAATCATCTAAAACTTGAATTTCTAATTTATTGTGGGGATAATCAATTTTTGCAATGTTATCTAATAATCGTTCCATAACATACATTTCATTATAAACGGGAAGTTGTATGGTTATAAATGGAATTTCATCTGGATTTGAAAAGTCAAAAGACTCACAATCAATCTTTTTCCTTTTTGATCTGAGGTAGTTGAATAATAAATTTAATTGAGCTACCGCATACATGAAGATAAGTAAAAGCGATATGGTGTAAACAACAATAATTATGGTTTCGACAATCATTATTTAAAAACTGTATTTAAAAATCCAACTTAGTATTTTTATGCCTGCAAATATACTACCTTTTATGGTTCCTGAAACTTTTGAGACACCAATTCTCCGTCTATATTTAACAGAAACTTCTGTATAATTCAATTTTTGCTTTAAGGCTTTTAATTGCATCTCTACCGTCCATCCATAGGTTTTGTCTTGCATATTAAGTCTTAATAAAATACCATATTTAATAGCTCTAAATGGCCCAAGATCTGTAAATTTCGAACCAAAAAGGTGTTTCATTAAAAATGTTGCCAACCAATTGCCGAAAATTTGTTGAGGTTCCATAGAACCTTTCTCCCTTAATTCTTTAACTCTAGCACCTATAACAAAATCAATATTATTTTGCAAAATAGGTTCAATAATTTTGGTCAGCTCTTCAGGATAATCACTATAATCACCATCAAGAAATACAACAATATCTGGCTTTTCCTGTTGATTTGCAAGATAATCAATTCCTTTTAAACAGGCGAAACCATAACCTTTTCTGGTTTCTTTTAAAACAATTGCTCCAGCTTTTTTTGCATTATTTTCAGTATCATCCGTCGAGTTATTATTAACAACAATAATGTTTTTTACTAAGGGAGGTATATCTTTAATAACCTTTGCTATTGAATTAGCTTCGTTATATGCTGGAATGATAACTGCTATTTTGGTCATGTAGTTGCTTTTTAATAATTACTTTCTGTACAGAAAATAATTATTAACCAAGTCTATATAGCTTTGTTTAGCTTCATCTTCACTGATGTCTTTCGCTTGGAATAATGCATTTATTTTAAACGCATTAATAATAGGCTTTTTACTTTTAGGTTGGCTAAAATTATTAGTCGCTTTTTTATAATAAGCATAAAGCTTAAGCAAGGTATCAGCTGGGAATGGCTCTGTGTGTGCATTTACCCTTTCTACAGCTTCTAGGAATAATATATCTAAATCTTTATTACTCATAATTCAGCAATAATACTTTCGCCCCCGCGAACTTTTTGATTTAATGTTACTTTTATATTGGTATCTATTGGCAAGAACAAATCAACTCTAGAGCCAAATTTAATAAAACCTGAGTCGCTACCTTGTGTTACAACATCATTTATTTTACAATAATTTACAATACGTTTAGCCAAAGCTCCCGCTATTTGTCTGTATAATATTTTACCTTTATTATTTTCAACAACAACAGTAGTTCGTTCATTTTCTTCACTGGCTTTAGGATGCCACGCTACTAGATATTTTCCGGGATGGTATTTACTAAAAATAA
>Ga0307414_10001728_pt1 | contig 11353 bp, 10 predicted proteins | sample DK1Ometagenome_FD_203804 | JGI IMG/M metagenome (GOLD analysis project Ga0307414, IMG submission 203804) | Maize rhizosphere microbial communities from greenhouse at UC Davis, California, United States - DK15-O-3 | ecosystem: Host-associated > Plants > Roots > Rhizosphere > Soil | place: USA...
TCGCAATCAAATCGATCGCGCGCCGGCTCTAATTCCGCCCCGCGCCCAGAAATGCAAAGTCTGAATCAGGAATGGAAAAACCGCCAACGCGGTGCAATGCAGACTCAAACCTTTGAGAGCTTCCGACGTTCTGGTGGGGCCAGTAGTGGGCGCGCACGCAGTGGCGGGGGCTATCGGGGCGGCGGACGCCGGCGTTAACCATCCGTGGCCGAACTTGTCTGCCTAACCGAGCGGCTAAGAAAGATCTACTCCACGTAAAAGAACCGAGCGCGGTCGCGCCGGGTCGGATCAAATTCCAACTCCAGCTGCATTTGGAATGACTCGGCGCTACCGCACTCGGTTCTTTGTCTTTAGCATTCCATCGTTCCCTCGTTTCCTTCGAAGCCTTCCAACGTACCCGGCCCTTTTCGGCTATTGGCCCAAAGTCTAATAACCCAAGGTCCAATATCTTCCTCGTCTCACACCACTTACAGTGGGCCATCGTGACTAAGACCCGATCTTTGATTGCTGTTGTGGATGACGAGGAACCGATCCGCAAAGCGTTGAGCCGTCTAATACGTTCAGTTGGTCTGGACGTGGAAACATTCCCGTCCGGCGCCGAGTTGCTCGAATCCCTTTCGACGCGACGACCCGATTGCATCGTGCTGGATCTACACATGCCTGTAGTGAGCGGCTTCGAGGTCCAGACGCGACTTGCGGAATCTGGCACGACCGTGCCCGTCATAATCATAACCGGCCACGATTCCGATGAGACGCGCAACCGCGCTTTGCACTGGTTGCCCGTAGCCTATCTGCGCAAACCTGTGAACGATCAGAATCTGCTCGACGCCATTCAACTCGCGCTAAGCCACAACCTGCAACGATGAGGAGCGAGGAGTCAATGGTTTTAGAACGCAAACATAGTCAGCAATACCAATCCAGAGAGGGCACAACCGCTGCCCTAAGGGATTTGATAAAGAGGTGAGAAAGATGCGCAAGAAAACTGCACCACCACCAGTTACTTCAAACTGGCTAATCAGGCAAGTGGGCAACCGGCTTCGCATAAAGCTCCTTAGCGCAGCTCTTGTTAGCCTGGCAATAGTCGGTTCGCTTTACGCAATAACTAGATCAGGATCGCAGGTGACTGCAGTCAATACCGTCGCGGCCTCCGCACTTTGTGATTCAGGCCTTTCGTCATCTCATGCAGCCCACCTCAACGAATCAATCAGCGAGGTAGATTCGGATCTTTCTGCAAGTGCGCCTCCCGTGATCAATGCTGGCATTGCTCCCATACCGGGGCCGGATGGAATGGTTTGGATCCCTGGCGGCGAGTTTTCGATGGGCAGTGAAGATCCAAAGATGAGTGATGCTCGCCCGTTTCATCGTGTCACATTGGATGGCTTCTGGATGGATCGCACGGAAGTCACGAATGAAGAGTTTACGCATTTTGTCAAAGCCACCGGCTACGTGACCGTGGCCGAGCGCCAACCCGATCCGAAGGATTTCCCCGGAGCACCTCCTGAGAATCTTGTGCCCGGCGCCGTAGTTTTTACCCCTCCACTTACAACAGTGCCACTGAATGACCATTACGTGTGGTGGAGTTACGTGCAGGGAGCCAACTGGCGCCATCCAGAAGGGCCGAAGAGCGATCTGAAGAGCAAAGAAAAACATCCCGTCGTCCATATCGCCTACGAAGACGCGAACGCTTACGCGAGGTGGGCTGGAAAACGTCTGCCGACAGAAGCTGAGTTCGAATTCGCGGCGCGTGGTGGGTTGGATCGCAAGCGATTCGTGTGGGGCGATCAGTTCAAGCCGGGGAACAAGTTCCAGGCGAATTCCTTTCAGGGTCACTTCCCTGACAAGAACACAGGCGAAGACGGTTTCATCGGCAGCGCACCGGTGGGCAGCTTCGCACCCAACGGCTTTGGACTTTTCGATATGGCCGGGAACGTTTGGGAGTGGACGGCCGATTGGTACCGACCTGATTACTACCAAAGCCTTGCGGCGCAAAAGAAGGTTGCGCGCAATCCGCAAGGACCATCTGACAGTTTTGATCCATCAGAACCGGGCGTAGCGAAGCGTGTGCAAAAGGGCGGTTCTTTTCTTTGTACGGACGAGTATTGCGCTCGCTACATGCCGAGTGGGCGGGGAAAGGGCGAGCCGAACACGGGAACGAACCATGTGGGGTTTCGCTGTGTACGGTGAGCGAATATCACGAGACGGCCTAATGCAATTCAAACTGAGGAACCAAACCAAAGATGAATCACAGATCCATTATGTTCTCCATCATCTTGCTGATCATTTTCTCTTTGCCGGTGATCGGGCAGGAGCGCGGCCAGTACATACCTGGAACGGCAGGACTCAACTCGGGCATGCAGGCTGAGGGAATCACCTATGCGAACTTCTTCTTCTGGTATCCATCAAGGAAATTCAAGGACCAGAATGGGAATACCGCAGCAATCAATTTTGATCTTGACCTGTTAGTTGATTTGAATCTGCTCTCCTACACGACCAAGGCAAAGTTTCTTGGCGCTAATTACGGCATGGCTGTCGCAGTGCCGATTGTAAATTCGCCGGTGTCCCTTCCCCGTTTGGGTGCCGGCATCAGTCCCACGGGTATAGGTGACATTTACGTCGAGCCAATCAATCTAGGTTGGAAGCTGAAGAAGGCCGACGTCAAAGTCGCGTACGGATTTGTCGCTCCCACGGGCAGATTCGATTCGGTAGGAAATGAGACCACGACTACAGACTACTGGGGCCATGAGCTGACCTTTGCCAGCACCATCTACCTGGATAAAACAAAACTCACGCAATTTTCTTTCAGCACCAACTGGGAGTTCCATCAAAAGAAGCGTCACGAAGATCTGAAAGTCGGTAACAACATGACCCTTGAAGCAGGTGTGGGCAAGATCTTCGTCAAGAACGATGGGAAGCAACTCATTCAGTTTGGCGTCGTTGGCTATTCTGAATTCCAGCTGACCAATGATTCGGGAACAGATGTTCCCGCGCTCACGGCAAACAACAAGGATCGCGTGTTCGCAATCGGCCCGGAGTTTGGAGTGATTCTTCCCACGAAGAAACTCAACTTCATGGTTCGAGTGCTGCCGGAATTCGGCGCCCGCAACCACACCCAGGGCGTCACCTTAGTCTTGGGCCTTGGCAAGAGTTTTTAGAAACGGAGAAACGATATGGCAAAAGAAAGTATTCGCACTTATGGAGCCGAGTTAAGGAAGCTTTAGAAAACGACAAAGGAGAATTGTGAGATGAGAAGAACTATTTTGCTTTGCCTGCTCTCATGCCTGATCGCCAATGTGACGCTGGCTGCACGAGCTGCAACAAGGCGGGGCAACACGATTGACATCCCTAACGCAATGGTCCCTGAGGGCGGGCTCTCCGCTGAACAGATGGACAATTTGCTGGCGCCCATTGCGCTTTACCCCGATCCGCTGCTGGCGCAGGTGTTTCCCGCTTCGACCTTCGTCGATCAAATCGATCAGGCCGCGCGTTGGCTGCGGAGTAACAACAACAATCCTGCGAAGATTGACAGTCAAAAGTGGGACGTGAGCGTCAAGTCAGTTGGCCACTATCCGCAAGTGGTCTACATGATGAGCGACAAATTGGATTGGACCACGGCGTTGGGACAGGCTTACGTCAATCAATCGACGGATGTGCTGACGTCCGTGCAGCGGCTGCGGGCGCGTGCCAAAGCAGCTGGCTATCTTGTCACCACTCCACAACAGACAGTGATTGTGGAGAAGGAAGTCATCAAGGTTGTGCCGGCGCAGCCGCAGGTGATTTACGTTCCCACTTATAACCCGCAAGTCGTCTATGTTCAGCCCTCGGGTCCTTCAACCGGGACGGTAGTTGCCGCCGCGGCGATCTCGTTTGGTGTGGGTCTGGCCATCGGTGCATGGCTCAACAATGACTGTAACTGGCATACGCATACCGTCTACTACCACGGTTGGCACGGGTCAGGGTGGATAACCACCAGTTCACATTACGTTCACGTCAACAGCGTGTACGTGAATCACCGCTATAGCACTGTCCACGTCAATTCCGCAGTTGTGAATCGCAATGTGAACTACAACAACATCAACCACTACAACAGCGTCAATCGAAACGTTAATTACAACAACGTGAACGTCAACAACGTCAACCGGAATAACGTGAACGTAAACAACGTCAATCGGAACAACGTGAACGTGAATAACGCGAATGTGAACAACGTTAATCGGAATAACGTGAACACGAACAACGTTGCCAGCAAGAACATTAATACCAACGACGCGCGCATCAACTCGATGCGAGGGGGCGAAGCGGCGACCAGACCGGCGCAACCAGCGCAGCAGCGATCCTCAGCCTTTAGTCGAGGCGGGAGTAGCTTCGAGACCAGAGCTGCGAGTCAACGTGGACAAGCCAGTCGCGCTAGTGCTCAACAGAGCCGTTCGGGCGGCGCCCGCAGGAGCGGCGGCGGACGACGACATTAATTATCGCTTCATAGGAGACTTCATCATGAAAAATCACAGGAGCATTGAACATCGTTTCGCCTCGCGCAGCATAAACTTGGTTGCCTTGCTTGCCATCACATTCTGCGGCGCCGGTGTCGCGATGGCCCAGACGCAACAACAACTCTTCTCTAGCCCCGAAGAAGCCACCCGGGCACTGCTGACAGCCACCCAGGCGAAAGACCAGAGCTCTCTCGCGCGGATCTTCGGTCCCCGCATAAAGGACCTGCTCTCCGGTGACACGGTCTCGGACGCTAATGACCTTTCAGACTTGGCCGCGTTTATCTCTGAAGGCACGAAGCTCGAAAAAGAAAGTGATCAGAAAGTTACTTTGATGGTGGGCAACGACGAATGGCCGTTTCCGGTTTCCATTATCAAGACTGGCGATCGATGGCGTTTCGACACCGAGAACGGCGTGGAGGAAGTTCATGCCCGGCGCATCGGTGGAAACGAGATCGATGCCACGGTCGCCTGCAGGGCTTATGCGCTGGCTCAGTATGACTATTTCAACAACGGAGATTGGGACGGGGACCAGGTATCGGAATACGCAATAAGGCTGCTCAGCTCTCCTGGCAAAAAGGATGGGCTGTACTGGGAAGTGGTCGGCGATGAAGAACAGAGTCCCTTGGGTCCGCTGGTCGCGCGCGCAGTGGACGAAGGCTACACCCGCAAGAAAGGAACAGGGACGCAGACTGCGGCTCCTTTTCACGGCTACTACTTCAAGATTCTTACGCGGCAGGGCACGAGTGCTCCAGGTGGCACATACAACTACATCATTAACGGCAACATGATTGCCGGCTTCGCTTTGGTTGCTTATCCGGCAAACTGGAATAACTCCGGTGTTATGACCTTCGTCGTGAATCAGGAGGGGCGCGTTTACGAGAAGAACCTTGGACCACGCACTTCTCAAATCGCAGCCGCGATGACTGAATACAATCCGGATTCAACCTGGGTTCTCTCTCGCGACGAGTAAGAGTGGCGAAAAACAGCTGGCTTAATTCACTGGAGAAAATAGGACGATGAGATCGCCAGTACTTACAAGTGGAATGAAGCTAAACGGCGCCGCCATATTAATAGCGCTATTGGCGTTTAGCAGTTTTTCGCAGAACGCCTTCCCGCGATCCGAGGCGACAAGCAATGCGTGCGACTTGACTATTGTTAATGCGTTACCGGAAACCACCGTTGACGGAGCAATTTCACAAAGTAGCAACCTGAAAGTCGAGTTGTTTATCTCATCGCATTCCATGCCGAAGTGCGACTCCTTGTCGTTGGCTTTGCCGTTGCGCGCGCTCAATAAACAAGCGAGCGATCGGGTTCATAGTGAAGAGGGATTCACTTTTGATTCGAGAGCGGCAAAACCGTGTGATGACTTAGCAATTCGGACGAGTGGGAAATTGGACCAAGTTAAAGACAGGCCAGCACAAGCACCACAAGACAGCGCCGGTGAAGCACAGGAACTCGCGAAGAAACTCGCCAATCCAGTGGCCTCCCTGATCAGTCTTCCGCTGCAGAGCAATTTTGACTTCGGCATGGGAACCGGATCAGGTTGGCGATACACACTCAACGTTCAGCCAGTTATTCCGATCGCGCTGAGTCCGAACTGGAACCTGATCTCGCGGACCATTATCCCGATCATCCATCAGGGCAACGTTACTGGGCCAAACCAGAGCCAGAATGGCCTTGGCGACACGGTCCAAAGTCTCTTCTTCTCGCCCAACAAGTCAGAACCATTTGTCTGGGCCGTTGGTCCGGTGTTTCTTCTTCCGACCGCCACCGATGCCGCAGTGGGCGGTCAGAAATGGGGAGTTGGGCCAACAGCACTGGTGCTTAAACAAAAAAGCGGCTGGACCTACGGCGCACTCGCTAATCACATCTGGTCAGTAGCAGGGAAGTCTAATCGGGCCGATGTGAATGCGACCTTCATTCAGCCCTTTCTGTCATATACGAACGAACAAGCATGGACTTACGGCCTGAACACGGAATCCACATACGACTGGAATGGCCACAGTTGGTCCGTTCCAATCAATCTCTCGATCTCCAAGTTGGTCAGGTTTGGCAAACAGCCGGTGAGCTTTGGCGGTGGGCCGAAGTGCTGGGTGACGACTCCGACCGGCGGTCCCGAGGGCTGCAGCCTGCGCATTGTCGTCACTGCGCTTTTCCCCAAGCGATGAATTAGTCACATGAAAACTTTGAGTATCAAAATTATTGGCAGTCACACTGGATCCGACCGAGTTTGTGAGGTGGTTCCGCCGGTGAACCATTCAGAGGAAATCCACACGCACGCAGACCAGCGTAAGAACTGGCCCACGCCTACACAGGCAGATGTATACAGGCGATTAAATTAAAACTCCATGAAACTCTTACTCATCATCGCGGCAGTAATCGAAGCAGGCGCCGGCCTGGCCTTGCTTCTCATACCTACCGTGGCGGTTTCGGCGTTACTTGGCATTCCACTGGACACACCTACTGGTTTGGTTGCAGGGCGGATCGCCGGCGCGGCCCTTGTTGCCCTTGCCGTCGCATGTTGGCGAGCAAGAAACGGTGAACGCGCAAGCCCGGCGACTGGCGTCGTCGAGGCCATGTCGTTCTATAACTTTGCGGCCGCGATGGTGCTCGTGTACGCCGCCATTCGTTTGGACCTGCGCAGTGCATTGCTTTGGCCGGCGATCGTTTTGCATTTGTGCCTCGGCGTGTGGTGCGTCTCGAATCTCTGGTTTAGTCGCCGAAAATTATCAAGATCTGAAATGGCGTTATGAGTGGTTCGACAAGACCTGGCGGCCGGGTGAGATCAAGTTGATGAAGTTAATTCCAACCGATTTATGAAAGCGAAACGTACTACTATGAAAGCAACATGCATATCACATCTGCTCGCCGTCGCGCTCACTGCCACGCTGGCACTCACGACCGGGCTGGCGCTCACGACCACCCGCGCGGCGGACATCACTCCGGATGAAGCCCGCGCCATCGCCAAGGAAGCGTACACATACGGCTACCCGATGGTGGATAGCGACCGCATCCTTAACGCTTACTTCGTGAATCGTGAGAACCCCGAATACAAAGCGCCCTGGAACCAGATCCTCAACATCCCTCGCGTCTATACGCCAGACGACAAGGCGGTGCAGACTCCCAACTCGGATACGCCCTATTCCATGGTCGGCATGGACCTGCGCGCCGAACCCATCGTGCTCACCGTGCCGCCCATCGAAAAGAATCGCTACTTCAGCATCCAGCTCATCGACCTCTACACGCACAACTTCGGCTATATCGGCAGCCGCGCTACCGGCAACGAGGGCGGCAGTTTCCTCATCGCGGGGCCGGGTTGGAAAGGGCAGGCGCCCAAGGGCGTGAAGAAAGTGATCCGCTCGGAGACCGATTTGGTGCTCGCCGCCTATCGCACGCAGCTTTTCAATCCGGGCGACCTCGGTAATGTGAAGAAGATCCAGGCGGGCTACAAAGCGCAGCCGCTCTCGGCGTTCCTCGGTCAGCCCGCGCCGCAGGCGGCACCGGCGATAGACTTCGTCAAGCCGCTCACGCCCGATACGCAGAAGACATCGCTCGAGTTCTTCAACATTCTGAACTTCGCTCTACAGTTCTGCCCGACGAAACCATCAGAGGAAGAACTGATGGCGCGCTTTGCCAAGATCGGCGTCGGCGCTGGCAGGACCTTCGACGCAAGCAAGCTCTCGCCCGACATGAAAAAAGCCATCGAGGCCGGTATGGCCGACGCCTGGGCCGAGCAAGCGGCCTTGAAGAAACGGATAGATGATAAAGAATTGACCTCCGGCGACATGTTCGGCACGCGGGAATATCTAAAGAACAATTACGCTTACCGCATGGCCGGAGCGGTGATCGGCATCTACGCCAATTCAAAGGAGGAAGCGATGTATCCGGCTTACACCGTGGATTCCGGGGGGCAGGCGTTGGACGCCGCCAAGAACCGATACACCATGCACTTTGAGCCGGGCCACTTGCCACCCGTCAATGCGTTCTGGTCGCTGACGATGTATGAGCTGCCGGCGAGCCTGCTCACGGCCAATCCGCTCAACCGCTATCTGCTCAACTCGCCGATGCTGCCGCAATTCAAGCGTGATGCCGACGGCGGGTTGACGCTGCTCATCCAAAACGAATCTCCCGGCAAGGACAAAGAAGCCAACTGGCTGCCTGCGCCTAAGGGTCCGTTCTTCATGGCCATGCGCCTCTACTGGCCAAAGGAAGAAGCGTTGGAAGGCAGGTGGACCGCGCCGCCGCTTGAGCAAGTGAAATAGAAGAGGCTTGCTGGCTCAAAATCTTTCGATCTGAAACAACGCAGGTGTGCCGGTCTAATGGGCAGTTTGCACACAAATTAAGGAGACGAGAAAGTCATGAAGAGAAATACAGTCATTGTTGCCACTATGCTCACCCTGGTGATGTTGGTGGGACCAATTTCGACATTGCGCGTGGTTGCGCAATCAAGCGTAGTTGCGCCCGTGGACCGGACGATTCTACCTATCCCTGAACCCAAAGTTCCCAATAGCACCGTATTCAATGCCCGCAATGCAACGCCGCCGCCTCGGTTCGAGGTCAAGGCGCCGGCGGGTGCGCCCAATGTTCTGATTGTGCTGATCGACGACATGGGCTTTGGCATGTCCGAAGCTTTTGGTGGACCCATCAAAATGCCGACGGCTACACGCCTGGGAAATAACGGGCTTCGCTACAACCAGTTTCACACCACGGCGCTCTGCTCTCCAACCCGAGCGGCGCTAATGAGCGGGCGTAACCACCACACCGCTAACTTCGGCTCGATCGCTGAGACAGCCACGTCCTTCCCAGGACAAACTGGTCAACGTCCAAACAGCGTCGCATATCTGGCGGAGATGGTCCGGCTGAACGGTTACAGCACCGCACAGTTTGGCAAGAACCACGAAACTGCGCCTTGGGAGGTTAGTCCCTCCGGGCCGACCAACCGCTGGCCCACTCGCTCGGGCTTCGACAAGTTCTACGGGTTTATGGGTGGCGAGACAAATCAGTGGGCGCCGTTTCTGTACGACGGAATGACCCCGGTTGAATTGCCAAAGGACCCGAACTACCACTTCATGACGGACATGACGGACAAAGCGATCAGTTGGATGAGCGCAGAGAAGTCTCTCACACCTGACAAGCCCTTCTTTATGTATTTCGCGCCCGGGGCCACACACGCGCCACATCATGTACCCAAAGAATGGATCGCCAAGTACAAGGGTAAGTTTGACCAGGGCTGGGACGTGATGCGCGAAGAAACGCTGGCCCGCCAGATCAAGCTTGGCGTGGTGCCTGCCGGCACCAAGCTCGCCCCGAAGCCCGAAGCGATCAAGGACTGGAACACGCTGTCGGCTGATGAGAAGAAGCTCTTCGCCCGACAGATGGAGATCTTCGCTGGCTTTGGCGAGTACGCCGACACAGAAATCGGGAGGCTGATTGATGCGATTGGCGATACGGGTCAGCTCGATAACACACTAATTTTCTACATCGTCGGCGACAACGGTACCAGCGCGGAAGGCGGCATGAGCGGGCTCTACAACGAGATGACCTATTTCAACGGCCAGCGCGAGGCCGTTGCAGACATCCTGAAACATTACGATAGCCTCGGTGACGCAACGACCTACCCGCACTTCGCCGCCGGTTGGGCAGTTGCCGGCGACAGTCCTTTCGCGTGGACGAAGCAGGTCCCTGCCGATTACGGCGGCACGCGCAACGGATTGATTATCCACTGGCCTAAAGGCATCACCGCTAAGAACGAGGTGCGCTCGCAGTGGCATCACGTCATCGACGTAGCTCCGACGATTCTGGAGGCAGCGGGTCTGCCCGAGCCGAAGAGCGTGAACGGAACAGTGCAAACGCCATTCGAAGGAGTGAGCATGCTCTACACCTTCAACGATGCCAAGGCGCCGGACCGCCACAAGACCCAATACTTCGAGATCTTCGGCAACCGGGCCATCTACAACGACGGCTGGCTAGCTCGAACCATTCATCGGATGCCGTGGGAATTCAAACCTCGCGGCACGCTCGAAGCCGACGTGTGGGAATTGTTTGACACCCGTTCGGACTTCAGTCTGGCTAATGACTTGGCCAAACAGAACCCCGCCAAACTCAAAGAACTGCAAGCTCTCTTCCTTTCGGAAGCCACGAGGTACCACGTGCTGCCTCTGGATGACCGAACGCTCGAGCGGCTGAACGCGGCAAATGTCGGGCGGCCCGAGTTGATGGGCGGACGTACTACTCTCAATGTGTTCGACGGGATGCTCGGCATGTCAGAGAACGCTTTTATCAACGTCAAGAACCGATCGCACACGATCACCGCGGAAGTTGAGAACGGGACTAACGGCGCCATCCTGGCCCAAGCCGGCCGGTTTGGTGGCTGGAGCCTGTACGTGAAAGACGGCAAGCCGATGTACACGTACAACTTTCTGGGACTGCAGGAATACACCGTAGCAGCGACTGAAGCATTGCCCGCTGGGAAAGCCACCATCCGTTTCGAGTTCCTCTACGACGGCGGTGGCGCTGGCAAGGGCGGCGTGGGTACGCTTTTTGTCAACGGGCAAAAGGTAGCTTCGGGCCGGATCGAACAAACCCAATGTTGCATGTTCTCAGCAGATGAAGGAGCCGACGTTGGTACCGACGATGGCACGGCGGTGAGTGCAGGCTATGCGGTGCCGTTCAAATTCAACGGCAAGATCAAAAAGGTGACGATCGAACTGAAACCGATGACGCCGGCGACTGCAACCGAGGCTGACAAAGCGCGGAGGAGGGCTGCTCTGAAGGTGGGGCTGTCTAACTAACGAATCATCTGTTAGTCAGAGGAGGGCGAGAGCAGTGTATCTCCGGCGCCCCGCGTAGAAATCGAAAACGTCTCG
>Ga0307414_10001729_pt1 | contig 11351 bp, 11 predicted proteins | sample DK1Ometagenome_FD_203804 | JGI IMG/M metagenome (GOLD analysis project Ga0307414, IMG submission 203804) | Maize rhizosphere microbial communities from greenhouse at UC Davis, California, United States - DK15-O-3 | ecosystem: Host-associated > Plants > Roots > Rhizosphere > Soil | place: USA...
GGGGGCACGGGGCACCGGGGAAGGGGGAACGGGGCAGAGCGTAGCTGCTTTCACTCATTCCTCACTCCTCTCCACTCACTCCTCGCCTCTGCACCAAAGCCGCCATCACCGCCTTCTGCACATGCAGGCGGTTCTCGGCTTCGTTGATGGCGATGCATTGCGGCGAATCCATGACCGCGTCGGTGGCCTTGATGTTCCGCCGCAGCGGCAGGCAGTGGCTGAAGACGCCATTGTTGGTCAGCGCCATCTTGCGTTCGTCGACGATGAAATGCCTGTACTGGTCGCGGATGGGCTTCTCCGGTTCCCAGTTTCCGAAGTACGGCAACGCGCCCCAGCTCTTGGCATAGATGATGTCGGCGCCCGCATAAGCGCTGTCGGTGTCATGGCTGATCGAGAGCGAGCCGCCGTTTTCGGCCACGTTCCGCTCCGCCCAACCCATGTAGCGCTCGTCCAGCACGTATTCGGGCGTCGGACACAGGAGGGTCACGTCCATGCCCATGCGCGTGGCGATGGTCAGCGCCGAGTTGGCGACGGCGGTGTTCAACGCCTTGGGGTGATAGGTCCAGGTCAGCACGTACTTCTTGCCGCGCAGGTCCGGCGTGCCGAAATGTTCCTGCAGGGCCAGCACATGGGCCAGTTCCTGGCAGGGATGCGTGATGGTTTCCAGGTTGATCACCGGCACCGTCGCGTGCTGGGCGAAGCCGCGCAACACGTGGTCCTGCCGGTCCTGAGACCAGTCGATGAACTTGGGAAACGCGCGCACCGCGATCAGGTCCACGTAGCGCGACAGGACCTTGGCCACTTCGGCGATGTGCTCCTCGGTATCGCCATCCATCACCGTGCCGACGCCGAACTCGATCGGCCAGGCATCCTTGCCCGGCTGCAGGACCACGGCGTGGCCGCCCAACTGGAAGGCGCCGAGCTCGAAACTGGTACGCGTACGCAGCGACGGGTTGAAGAACACCAGGGCGATGGACTTGCCCTTCAACTCATCGCCCAGCTTGTGCTTTTTGTACAGCGCGGCCTGGGTCAGCAAGGCGTCCAGTTCGTTGCGCGACCAATCCTGCGTATTCAAGAAATGTTTCATTTGCGACTTTCCCAAGGATCAGAAACGAGAAAACCCAGCGCCAGGCTGGGTTCCGGTTGAACAAGCACACACGTCCGGGGACCCAGCTAGATAAGCGGTTCCGGTCGGCGGGCACGCGAAGTCATGCCGGAGGCCATCCGGGCGGAGCTTGCGTACGAATGCAGGTTGATCTTCATTGCACGCATCGTCGCATGCGGGAAGCCGCTGGCGCAAGGCTCAGGGGCGGGCGATGTCCTGGCCGGGCACGTAAGGCATCACCGAAACCCGGATCCGCAGGCGGTTGCCGGGATCTTCGGCCAGGCGCGAACGGTACTTGAAGCCCTTGTAGACGTAGTCGACGTCGTAGGCGATGGGCCGGCGGAACTCGCGGTCCACGGGCACCATCCGGCAACTCTGCCTGACCGGCCCCGTTTTCGGTTCCGGCTCCGGGGGGTGCACGAATACCCCTTTCACCGAATCGACGATCCGCGACCAGCGCCCTTCCTCGGCGGCGGGGGCAGGTTTCGGTGCCGGGATTTCCTCGCAGCGCATCTCGGTCCGGGAAGCACGCAAGGTCTGGTACACGGGCTCCACCGCAAGCACCTGGGCATAATCCAGGCGGACGTTCTCCACCGGCACGACCGTGGTCTGGGGCTGATCCTGCGCGGCTGCCGGCATGCTGGCGAAAGCCGGCAGGCACAGGCAGAGCACTGGATAAAAAATCAGGCGCATTGGGCCGCTTGGTTGGGAATCCCGGGCCACAGTGTAGGCAGCGCGACTGGAGAAGGGCTGAATCGATGCTGTCGGAGCCCTGTACGGGCCGGTAGAATCACCTTGCTACCCCATTGCGCCAACACACCGATGACCCTGCGACTGCACAACAACCTGACGCGACAGGTGGAATCCTTCGCGCCGCTGGATCCCTCCTGCCCCACGATGTACCTGTGCGGACCCACGGTCTACAACTACGTGCACATCGGCAATGCGCGCGGCCCGGTGGTGTTCGGGGTGCTGGCCGCCTTGCTGCGCCGCCGCTTCGGCGGGCTGCGCTACGCGCGCAACATCACCGACATCGACGACAAGATCAATGCCGCGGCCCGCGAACTGGGTGTGCCCATCGCCTCGATCACCGGCAAGTATGCGGCCGCCTATCGCGAGGACATGGCCGGCCTGGGCGTGGTCCCGCAGGACCTGCAGCCCGAAGCGACCGCGCACGTTCCGCACATCATCGCCATGATCGAGCGCCTGATCGGAAACGGCCACGCCTATGCCGCGGAAGGCCACGTGTTGTTCGCGGTGGCCACGTTCCGGGAATACGGCAAGCTGTCGCGCCGCGATCCGGAGGAAATGCTGGCCGGTGCGCGCGTGGAAGTGGCGCCATACAAGCGCGACCCGGGCGATTTCGTCCTGTGGAAGCCTTCGACCGACGACCTCCCCGGCTGGCAATCGCCGTGGGGCCGCGGCCGCCCGGGCTGGCACATAGAATGCTCGGCGATGATCGAGGCGATCTTCGGCGAGACCATCGACATCCATGCCGGCGGCGTCGACCTGCAGTTCCCGCACCACGAGAACGAGATCGCGCAGAGCGAATGCGCGCACGGCGGCAAGGTCTTCGCCCGCTTCTGGCTGCACAACGGCATGTTGAATTTCGGCGGCGCCAAGATGTCGAAATCGGTCGGCAACGTGGAGCGGGTGCACGAACTGCTGAAGCAGCATCCGCCGGAGGCCTTGCGTTATGCGCTGCTCTCGGCCCACTACCGGCAGCCGCTGGAATGGTCGGATGGCTTGATCGAGCAATCGGTGCGGACGCTGGATCGACTGTACGGGACGTTGCGTGATCTTGCCGATACCCTGGTCGAGGCCGTCATCCCGGCAGCGGTGGAAGCGGCGCTGGACGATGACCTGAATACCCCGTTGGCCCTGGCCGAACTCGCGCGGATTGCGGCAGAAGCACGCAAGGCTGTCACCGCGGAAGAAAAAGCCCAGCTGAAATCGGAACTGCTGGGCGCCGGACTGGTTCTTGGGTTGCTGCAGCAAGAGGCTGCGGCGTGGTTCGGCCGCGGCGCTTCCAGTGACGACGATACCCGCATCCAATCGCTGATCGACGAGCGCAACGAGGCGAAGAAGAGCCGCGATTTTGCCCGTTCCGATGCGATCCGCGACCAGCTCGCCGCAGAAGGTGTCCTGCTCGAAGACACGGCACAGGGCGTGCGCTGGAAACGATCCTGATAGCAATCACCGTCATTCCCGCGAAGGCGGGAATCGCTCTTGCTCTTCGGATGGATTATCACGAGCCGGCCGAAGAGCGATTCCCGCCTTCGCGGGAATGACGAACCTTAGAGAATCCTGTCGTGACCGAACCCCTCTTCCCCCTCGAGCCTTCCACCACCGATGCGCAACTGGCCATCAGGGACGAGTTCGCGTTCTTCAGCGACTGGTCCGAACGTTACCAGTACCTGATCGACCTGGGCCGCAAGCTGCCGCCATTTCCCGAGGAATGGAAAACCGAGGAAAACCGCCTGCTCGGTTGCCAGTCGCTGGTCTGGATCGTGCCGCAAGGCGATGCGGCCCGGCTCGACTTCAGCGCCATCAGCGACTCGGCCATCGTTTCCGGGCTGATCTACCTGGCCTTGCGCGTGTATTCGGGCCGCAGCGCGCAGGAAATCCTCGCCACCACACCGGACTACATCGCCGACATCGGCCTGGCCAAACACCTGTCGCCGACCCGCAGCAACGGGCTGGCCTCCCTGCTGGCCTTCATCCGCGACGCAGCGCAACGCGCCGCGGCATGAGCGAAGCTCCAGCGGCCCCGCTGCACGGCGTTGGCTTCCGCTGGCTGATGCTGTATCGCATCTGCACCCTGTTCTCGTACCAGATCGTGGCGGTGGCGGTGGGCTGGCACGTGTACGAGATCACCGGCGATCCATGGTCGCTTGGCCTGATCGGCCTCGCCGAGGTCATCCCGTTCTTCTGCGTGGCGCCGTTCTCCGGTTACCTGGTCGATCACCTGCCGCGGCGCAAGCTCGGCGCAGCGGCGTGCCTGGGCCTGGCCGCGAACGCCATCGCCCTGACCCTGATCGCCATCGACGTGCTGCCTTTGCACGGACTGTGGCCGATCTACCTGGCCATCGCGGTCGGCGGCGTCGGCCGCTCGTTCCTGGGGCCGGTCTACAACGCCTTGTTCGCGCGCGTGCTCAAGCGCGAGCAGTTCACTCGCGGGGCCAGCCTGGGCAGCGTGGTGTTCCAGTGCGGACTGGTGCTGGGGCCGGCAATGGGCGGCCTGCTGGTCGGCACGCTCGGCACGCCGTTCGCGTATGGCCTCGCCGCCTGCTTCGCCGTCGCCGCGGCCGGCGCTCTGCTGGCGATGCAGGTAACGGAACCGGCCCAGCAACAGCAGCGCGGCCCGGTGTTCGCCAGTATCGCCGAGGGTGCGCGCTTCGTCGCCGGCAACCAGATCATGCTGGGCGCAATGGCGCTGGACATGTTTTCGGTGTTGCTGGGCGGCGCGCTGTCGATGCTGCCGGCCTTCATCAAGGACATCCTGCACCATGGTCCGGAGGCGCTGGGCATGCTGCGCGCAGCGCCAGCCGTGGGTTCGATCGCGGTGGCGCTGTGGCTGACCCGCCATCCGCTGCAGCGCCATGCCGGCCGCGTGCTGCTACTGGCGGTGGCCTGCTTCGGCCTGTGCACCATCGCCTTCGCGCTGTCGCGGCATTTCTGGTTGTCGGCGGCGCTGCTGGTCGCCTACGGCATGTGCGACGGCGTGTCGGTGGTGCTGCGTTCGACCATCATGCAACTGGTGACTCCGGACCACATGCGCGGCCGGGTGTCTTCGATCAACAGCATCTTCATCAGTTCCTCGAACGAACTGGGCGCGTTCTACGACGGCGTGATGGCGCGCCTGCTCGGTCTGGTGCCGGCGGTTTTGATGGGCGGTTTCGTCACCCTCGGCGTGGTCGGCGTCACCGCATGGAAGGCACCCAAGCTGCGGCGGCTGGACCTGCAGGACCTGCAGTAACGCCAAGGCGTGAGCGGCGTCCCCGCCGCGAGCTCTGGCCCTTGTCTTCGGAGGGAATGGAAAATCAAGGGGCTTGCGGCGGGGACGCCGCTCCCACGAAAGCGCTCCCACGAAAAACCCCGCCTGGGCGGGGTTTTTGTTCGCGCGAATCCCGTCGATGGATCCGGGGGATCAGTCGCCCTGCTGCTTCTGCATGTGCTCCCAACGCTCCTGCGCATCGATCGTGCGCTCGGCGGTCAGGCGCGCTTCCAGGCGCTCCAGGCCGATCTCCTCGCCCGTGTCGGCGCAGTAACCGTAGTCGCCGCCTTCCAGGCGCTTCAGCGTGCTGTCGATCTTGCCGATCAGCTTGCGGTAGCGGTCGCGGGTGCGCAGTTCCAGCGAGTTCTCGGTCTCGCGGGTGGCGCGTTCGGCTTCGTCGCCGACGTCGCGCACTTCGTCCTTCAGGTTCTCGATGGTCTGCTTGGATTCCTCCACCAGGTCCGCGCGCCAGTCGAGCAGGCGCTTGCGGAAATACTCCAGCTGCAGCGCGCTCATGTATTCCTCATCCGCCGCCGGCTTGTAACCGTCGGGGATGATCGGGCGACCGGTGGCTTCATCGGTCTTGAAGGGCACCACCTTGACCTTGCCGCGCGGCGCGGGCGTGGACGGGGTCTTGGAAACCACGGCCACGGCCACTTTGCCCACGGGACGCGGGATGGGTGCCTTGGCGACGTGGACCGGCGGTACTGCGGAGGCTTTCGAGGTGTTCTTTGAGGAGGTCTTGGGGGAAGGCACTGGTTTATTGGGAGTCGGTTTGACGGCTGGCGCCGGTGCCGGGGTTGCAGCCTTGGAAACAGGCGCTACGGCACGGCCAGCGGCCGGGGGAGCGGTCTTGGCAGGAGTCGCTTTGGCCGTAACCGGCTTGGCGGCCGGTTTCGGTACGGATTTGGTCGAGCCAGATTTGGCAGGAGCTGGCTTGGCAGAGGGTTTCTTGGCCGGCACGGCTTTCGCAGCTGCCTTGGCTGCGGGTTTCGGCACGGGCTTCTTGGTAACAGGCTTGGCGGCAGGCTTCTTGGCCGGTACCGGCTTCTTGGCGACGGGCGCCTTCTTGGCTACGGCTTTCTTCGCCACGACCGCTTTCCTGGCTGCCGGCTTCTTCGCAACCGGTTTGGCCACTGCCTTTTTCGCCACGGGCTTGGCTGCCGGCTTCCTGGCGGGAGCCGCTTTGGCGGCCGGCTTCCTGGCGATGGGCTTGGCGGGTTTCCTGGCCGGCTTGGCGGCCTTCTTCGCAGGTTTCTTTGCAGCCACGAAAAGCGTCCTTCAACTTCCCGAGGTCCGGGAAGGGGGCGCCTTTATAGCCTACCCGACCGGGTCCGGCAACCACGAATCCGGCCAAGTCGCATATCATCACCCGATGATTGGCAGATTCCTCATTGTTCTGCTGCGGTTTTACAAGCGCTTCATCAGTCCATTGCTGGGGCCGCGCTGCCGCTTCGAGCCCACCTGTTCGGAATATGCGATGCAGGCCATTGCCCGTTTCGGCCCGCTGAAGGGTATCTGGCTGGCGGCGCGTCGTGTCGGTCGCTGCCACCCGTTCCACCCCGGCGGGCACGATCCCATTCCCGGAAAATAGCCTGGAAGCCACCATCCCCCCTCACTATTCCACAGGATCCTGCTGATGCCCGGTACGCTGATAGTCAACGCCCGCCTGGTCAACGAAGGTCGCGAATTCGACGGAGACCTGCGTTTCGCCAACGGCCGCATCACCCATGTCGGCGGCGAATTGAGCGCGCAACCCGGCGACCAGGTGATCGAGGCCGGCGGTCGCTGGCTGTTGCCCGGGATGGTCGATGACCAGGTGCACTTCCGCGAACCCGGGCTGACCCACAAGGGCGATATCGCGACCGAATCGGCGGCGGCCGCGGCCGGCGGCCTGACCACCTTCATGGACATGCCCAACACCACGCCTCCCACCCTGGACGCGCAGGCCCTGCAGGCCAAGTACGACGCCGCGGCCGGCCGGGCCTGGAGCAATTTCGGCTTCTACTTGGGCGCCAGCAACGACAACCTGGAAGCGGTACGCAGCCTGGACCCGAAGACCGCGCCCGGGATCAAGGTGTTCATGGGCGCCTCTACCGGCAACATGCTGGTCGACAACCCCGACACCCTGGACGCGATCTTCCGCGAAGCGCCCACGCCCATCATCACCCACTGCGAAGACACGCCGACCATCGATGCCAACCTGGCCTTGTTCAAGGTGCGTTATGGCGAGGACATCCCGGTGGAATGCCATCCGGACATCCGCTCGCGCGAGGCCTGCATCAAGTCGACCCGGCTGGCGCTGTCGCTGGCGCGCAAGCACGACACCCGCCTGCACGTGCTGCATATCTCCACTGCCGACGAACTGGCCCTGTTCCAGCCCGGTCCGCTGGTCGGCGCCGATGGCGTGCGCAAGCGCATCACCGCCGAGACTTGCATCCACTTCCTGCGTTTCGACCGCGGCGACTACGCGCGCCTGGGCAACCTGATCAAGTGCAACCCGGCGATCAAGGATGCCAGCGACCGCGAGGCATTGATCCGCGCCTTGGCCGAGGACGTCATCGACGTGCTGGCGACCGACCACGCGCCGCATACGCTGGAGGAAAAATCCAGGCCGTATTCGCAGGCGCCTTCCGGTCTGCCGCTGGTGCAATACGCGCTGGTCGCGGCGCTGGAACTGGTCCACGAGAAGAAATCGACCCGCGCGCAGATCGTCAACAAGCTGGCGCATGCGCCGGCACAGTTGTTCGACGTGAAGGAACGCGGTTTCCTGCGCGAAGGCTACTGGGCCGACCTGGTGCTGGTGGAAGACGAGCCGTTCACCGTGCGCCGCGCGGACGTGCTGTCGAAATGCGGCTGGTCGCCGTTCGAGGGCATGACGTTCCAGTCGCGGATCGGCGCCACCTGGGTCAATGGGCGCATGGTCTGGAATGGCGAACAACTGGTCGGGACGCCGAATGGGCAGCGGTTGGAGTTCGATCGTTGAGCCAACCGTTCGGCCTTGGTCTTTGCTCGTCATTCCCGCGAAGGCGGGGTTTTCAACAACCGTATGGTTGGTCATCGCTCCTTTGCTCTTCGGACAAGTTGCTGCAATTTGGCCGAAGAGCGATTCCCGCCTTCGCGGGGTTTTCAACAGCCGGGTGGCTGGTCATGACGGCTTTATTTTTCGCGCTAGCTGTAAGCGCAACAGCTGCTTCTGCGCAGGCACAAGCGAACAATCCACCCGCCCCCACGAACATCGCTCCGAAGCAGGTGCAAACCGACACCCGCATCGTCTTCCCCGCCACCGTTTCGCAGGGCGCACTGGTGTTCGGCAAGGTCCCGCCCGGCAGCAAGGTCGGCTATGCCGGCCGCGAGCTGCGTGTCAGCGGCTACGGCACCGTGGTCTTCGGCGTGGGTCGCGACGAAAAGGGACCGCTGCAGATCGAGATCAAGCGCCCCGACGGCATCCGCGATGCCGCGCAGATCCTGGTCGGCGCACGCGACTGGCCGCTGGAGTACATCAACGGCGTGCCGCCCAAGACCGTCAATCCACCGCCGGACATCGCGGCACGGATCAAGCGCGAGCAGGCGCTGGTCGTGGCCGCACGCGGACGCGACGACGATCGCACCGACTTCGCCCAGGCCTTCATCTGGCCGGTGCAGGGTCGCATCAGCGGCCGCTTCGGCAATGGCCGCGTGTACAACGGGCAGCCGGGATCCGGGCATTCGGGGATGGATATCGCGGTGCCGACCGGCACCCAGGTCAAGGCGCCCGCAGCCGGCGTGGTGACTTTCGCCGCGCCGGACCTCTATCTCACCGGCGGTACGCTGCTGCTCGATCATGGGTTCGGGGTCAGTTCGAATTTCCTGCATTTGTCGCGCATCGACGTGAAGGTCGGAGATCGGATCGAACAGGGCCAGGTGATTGGCGCGGTGGGGGCTACGGGGCGGGCTACGGGACCGCACCTGCATTGGGGCATGAACTGGTTCGACGTGCGCATAGATCCGCTATTGGTGCTCGATCGCGGAAAATAAGCTTGGGCGGGTCATTCACCTCTACCGCGCTGCGGCGCGTTCATCTCCCTCGATCATCGAAGGCCTGCCCGGCGCGGTTCGACGTGCGCATCGACCGTTGCTGGTGTTCGAGCGGAGGCAAGAGAGCCGGCGTCCTTGTAGAGCCGAGCTTGCTCGGCTGCTTTTGCTTCCGCGGCAAGAGCAGCCGAGCAAGCTCGGCTCTACAAACAAGGCGTCAGGCGTTGGTACCGCTGACCCGCGCCACCGCATCGTGCGGGTGCAGGCTCTCGAAGTGCGACACGGTCGCGTCGTAACGTTCGATCCGCGAGTCCTTCGACAGTACCGAGGCGACGCGGCGCGCGGCGTCCTCGCAGAACATCAGGTTTTCGGCGTTCAGGCGGGCGAAGGCCTGCTCGTCGACGCGCTTGACCGCGGTCTGCACAGGCGTGGCCAGCACCGCTTCCAGCGCATCGATCAACGGCACCAGCGGCAATTCGTCGAACTGCGTGCGCAGTTCCACCCGCATCTGCGCGCGGCTGCGCTGCGCATGCGGGGTGGCGGCGAGGCCCCGTTCGGATTGCAGCCAGTCATGAACCACGCCGACCGACAGTGGATGTGCGGCGGCGAAGTCTTCCGAGAAACGTTCTGCGTTGGCCTGGCGCGACAGCGCGGCAGACGCTGGACAGGTGCTGGAATATTCCAGCGAAAAGCACAAGGCGAGTTGCAGATGTCCGTCGCCGAGCGTCGCTTCTATTTCCACCGGATAGCGTTTCCAGCCGGAGTATTCGCTTTCCAGCGCGCGCCGTTGCAGCAGCGCTTCGTAGCGGATCTTCAAGCGTGCCCGTGAAGCCAGCCCGGATTGCGAGGCGATGCTTTCCTGCAGCAGGTGGCGCAGGCCACCCGGGGTGATGGCTTCTCGCGCCAGGCTGTCCTGCAATTGCAGGTACAGGCGCGACATGTGGATGCCGCGCGCATCGGGATCGGCCAGGTTGACCGACAGGTCGATGCTGGCGGCGACCTGCAACTGCCCGCCGGCGCCATCGGAGACCCGCACCGGCAGGGCGATTCCTTCCATGCCCACCCAGTCCAGCGCACGCGCCAGGGGCACGGCATGGCCGGCGACATCGGGAAGATCGGTGTTGGGGGTGGTCGGGCGTGTAGCGGACATCGGGGAACCGTGGGGGCGGAACAGGAGCGAATTGTACCGGCTCGGCCGTCGGCGCCCCTGCAACGGTACGTTACGTCAGCGCCGCCTTGCCGCGCGCCAGCCCAGCCACAAGGCTCGCGGCGGCGACAGCGTGGCGATGCTTTCGCCGCCCGCCGCGGACCGTTGCAGCTGCGAGCGCGCCAGCGCCGCCGCCAGCCGGCGCGGCAGCGGGCCCAACAATCGGGCGTCGCGCGATGGCCAGCGCCGCAGCAATTCGCCGAGCCAGGCGACGCGCGTGGAGCCCTCGGCAGTGGCGATGCGCAGCGGCACCGCCGCCTCGCCTGCTCCCTCCAGCCGCGCCGCCAGCAGTTGTGCGCAAAGGGCCTGGATCGCTTCGTCACCGACCGACGCTGGGAACAGCGCATGCTCCACGCCGGCAATCGCGACCGCCAGCGGACGTACCGCATCGAACGCGCTTTCCGCATCGAGGGGACGCTCACGCAAGCGAACCAGAGTCGGCAACGCTTCGGCCAGCTCGAACCACGGCGCGCGATGTGGTTCCAGTACCCGACCCAGCGGATGCCGCGAACGGTGCCGGCTCCAGTCGCGCAATTCCTCGCCCCACCACGCCAGCTTGGCGTCGGCGGGCAGCGGATCGCCACTGATGTTCATCGCATCGGTGAATTCCTGCTGCAGGGCGAACCAGGCGATCGCAAGCCGGCGCTGGTCAACGGGAACGAAGGTTTCGACCACGCGCCATTCCGGCCAGCGCGCGAGCCATTTGTCCAGGAAACTGTCGAGTGCGGTGGAGTCGCTCATGGCGTCATTGTAGGAGCGGTTTCAGCCGCGACCGGGGAAAGTCGGGTATCGGAAGTTTCAGGGGAAGTCCTGGCGTACGGTCGCGGTTGAAGCCGAGCCTACGAGGTCTTTGGCCAATTCGCGGGAGCGAGCAGATCGGCTGGAGTTGCAAGCACCACGTCCGCGCCCCACTCCATCGGCCGCTCGTGATCCTGCCGATAGCCCCACAAGGCGGCGATGCAAGGCATGCCGGCCGCGCGCGACGCCTGGATGTCGCGCTCGTCGTCGCCGACATAGACGCAATCGCC
>Ga0307414_10001730_pt1 | contig 11343 bp, 11 predicted proteins | sample DK1Ometagenome_FD_203804 | JGI IMG/M metagenome (GOLD analysis project Ga0307414, IMG submission 203804) | Maize rhizosphere microbial communities from greenhouse at UC Davis, California, United States - DK15-O-3 | ecosystem: Host-associated > Plants > Roots > Rhizosphere > Soil | place: USA...
GCGTCTACGCCTGCGCCCATGTGCGTGAACCGCAGCACGTCGCTGACGCGGATGGGGATGGGCAGGTGCTCGATCTTGACCTGCGCCTGCACTGCGGACATCTGGACGAGGGTCGTCTGCGCACGCTTGTCGAGGAACGCCTCGATTTCAGTCGGGGTGCCCTCGGGGGTCTCGACCGAGTCGAGCACGTGGGTGATCCACCGGCCTCGGGACTGGTAGGAGTACGGGGAGTTGATGTCCTCGTTGGTCCAGACACCGGTCAGCGCCTCTTCGTCCTCGCCCCCGGCTGCCTGCACCGCGATAACCTTGTTCGGTACCTCGAAGCTGTCCCGGTCACGTGTCCATGAGGGGCGGTAGATGGACCGCTCGCCGTCCCGCAGCTCCCTCGGGACCCCCAGTACCTCGTAGGTGATAGAGCGGTCAGCAGGGAGCACACGGGGCGTCGCCTGGAAGTTGCCGAAGCCATCCATCCAGAGCGCGCTGTACCCGGCCACGTCGAGCAGGTCGTTGATGATCTTGAGCTTGCTTGTGCCAGCCTCCCAGACCATGCCGCTCGATGTGGCCAGAGTGACAGAGTCGTCGACCGCGATGAACTCGTCGCAGCTTGCCAGGATGGCCTTGACCTCCTGGAGGATGAGCGTGCCAGCGGCCACGGCGTAGGCTTCTTCGACAGCGTCCTGAGCGGGCACCGTGCACCGGTCGAGAAGCTCGAGCGACCAGACCCTGCCGGTGTCCTCCCACTCCTCGAGCGCAGCCGACACCAGGAAGGTCCCCAGCGGGGTCTCGGGCAGCCCCTGAATCATGCACACCGGGCGCACCCGCAGTGACTCCAGGGGCAGCTCACCGATCCGCAGCATACCAGACTGAGCAGCGGCCAGATCGATGACCGACGCCTTGCCACCACCCTTGACCGCAGCGTTCTGATTCCAGCGCAGCGAGCCCTCCGACACACCGTCCAGCAGGCCGAGGAGCTGGTCTACGCCGTTCACGTGCTCCAGGACCTCCCACCGGTACGTCGTGATGCGGTCTCCATAGAGAACCTCTTCGGCCGTGGGGTCCATGACCGGGATGGTAAGGTACTCGGTCCAGGCGGGAATGTCCACGACCCAGACATCAGGCCCGGGTTCCCAGTGGCCTTCCTCTGGAACGTGCTCAATCCACGCCTGCTGCGTGACGACAACACCCCTCATCTCAATCCAGATGGTTGAGAAGGCAGAAGTGGAACCGGGGTTGTCCAGAGCTTGGAGAGCCAGCTCAGTATTCGAGCCGGTCGCCTCGAACTCTGGAGTCGAGCGAGCTCCTCCGGTAGTGCCTTGTGCCGTGGGGCTGACAGCCGTACCGAACTTGAGGGATACTTGACTGTTGGAAGTACTCGATCGGATGTTATCGGCAGAGACCACGTAGGAGCGTCCGGCCACCGTGGGCACGCTACGATAGCACCTCATCTCGAGCACGGGGTCTACAGCCGTGGTCGCGCCGGTCGAGGTCTGGCGCACGGTGTAATTCGGGCTAGAACCCTGCCGAGCGATGCTGACTCCAGTAGCTCCTGAGCCGTTGGCGTTGGTGATTTCTCCGGACCAGCCGGTCGTCACCGTGGTGACGCCGGTGTTGGAATACACGACCTCAGGGTCATGGAAGATATCGAAGGCAGGCTCGTCTACGACCCAGACATCAGGGCCAGGACCCCAGTGACCGACCTCCGGGTGGTGAATCGGGTAGATGATGTCAGCCATGTCAGCTCGTCTCTGTCAGCGTGAAGGACAGTTCGCCACGGTCCACCTTGGTGTACTGAACGGAGCCCCGCACCGTGCCGAACACGCGTCGGCCGGAGGAGTCCCGGAAGCACGACTTGCCCGGCACCAGCAGGATGGAGCGCAGCTCGTCGATCGTGGAGCCGAAGCCACCGAACACGAACGAGCTGACCTTGAGCTGCACGCTGGTCTCCACGCCGTAGAGGCCGATGGGCTTGGTGCGCCCCGCTGCCTGGACGGTGTCACTGGCCACACTGAGCGACTCGTCGACGCTGAGGTTGCCGCCGAAGACCGCCACCGTACCGAAGCCGGGACCCTTGCTGAGGAACGCCTTGCGGCACTCCGTGGTGACCAGCTCAGCCGTGACTACGGTCGTGGCACCAAGTGCGCTGATGGTAGTGATCGTGTAGAGGTTGGTCCCGTTGATGCTCGGGGTCGTGTCGAGGAAGGTCATGTCCGGCTCGGTCGGGTAGTTGGCCAGCACGACCTCCTCCACGCCGTCAATGGTACGGGTGATGGTGAGCGTGGTAGCTGCGGCCTGCCCACCACCCGGCGCGGGGATGTCGAGGCCGATCTGACCGAAGCCGGTGTCGGGCAGGTAGGCCAGCGTGACCGCAGCAGGCACCGGCGCGAGGTAGACGACGTTGAAGTCGTTCTCAGTCCATGCCGACCAGAGGCCGTTGGAGTCCTGCACCCGGGCGCGGATGACGTAGCTTACACCATTCTGAACCGGTGTGGCCATCGTGATGCCGGTGGTAACGACCGACTCCAGTTCCTCCAGGAGGGCCACACCCTGCATCAGCTGGAGCTGCGCCTTGACGAAGGTGGCCGCTTCGGGCTGGCTGAATCCGATCGTGACCCGCAACGTGGCGTCGTTGACCGTGGACCCATCCGGCGGGTCCGTGATGGTGACCGTGGGGATCGTCTTGTAGGTCACCGTGCGGGTGTTCGACCAAGGGCTTGCGCCAGTGCCCTCGGATCCGCCAGTGGTCGCTGAGCCCCACGTGCGGACACGTGTGGAGACGGCCACGTTGGCCGCGTGCGTGCCCCCGGCGATCGTGCGGCTGGCAGCGGTCGAGACCACCTTGCCGGTGGAGGTCCAGGAGGAGCCACCGTTGGTCGAGGTCTCGAACTCGTACGCCGTCTGAGGCGTGGTGTCAATCGGGTTGTGAATCCACTCGAACGTGAGCGCCGAAGCCTTGTCAGCGAACGCGGCCATGGCAGGCACGGTCGGCGCGTTCGGGGGAGCCAGGAGCTGGACCGTGTTCGAGGTCGAGTAGCCCGACAGCAGTGCGCCGGTCTTGGCCCGCACCCGGTAGACGTGGACGAAGCTCGGGTCAGGGGCGACGTCGGTGTATGATACCACACCTGATGCCAGCGTGGCCAGCGCAGCGCCATCCCACGTGGTCACGCCTCCGGTGACGGTACCGTGCCAGACCTCATGCTCGTGCTCGGAGTAGTCGACGTTCTCGGTGAACGTGATACCGATGTCGAGGCCGGAAGACTTGGTGGCGATGACGTTGGTCGGTGCAGCCGGGGTCGTGTACACTGGAGCCGACGCTGCGCTGAAGGCCGTGGTTCCGGCCGTGTTGGCTGCCCGGACCCGGTACGCAGTCTTCCGGTTCGCAGCCGAGGACACCGTGACCGAGCGCACGTTGCCGAGGCCGATGAGGTCGGTCCAGGCTCCTCCGTTGATCTGCTGCTGAACGAGGGTGCTGGTAGGTGCACCGTTCGAGGCGTGGCTGATGGCCCACGCGAGGTTGATGCTGCTGTCGCTGACGCGGGTGGCAGTCATGCCGGTCGGGGTACCGGGCACGACCTTCAGGGTCGTCATGCCGATGGTGCCGCCTGCGCTGCTGTCCCCCAGCTCTCCCCATGTGTCGTTGTCGTTGAAGCCTGCCGAGCTGTAGACAGAGCCGGTGCCATCGGCGTTGTGACCGATGTTGACAGTGCCCGACCCAAGGTGCAGAGCACCGTAGGCGCGGAAGTCGTAGCTGCCAATGGAGCCTGAACCGGTGATGCCGCCGATGTTCACCGACCAGTAGTGCGGGCCATCGGCCCACTTGCCAGTTCCGGAACCCTTGATGATCTGGAGGTTCCACGAGATCGCCGAGTAGTTGCCTGCGGCATTGTACCCGGATTCCCAGACGTCCAGCCGGAAGATGTACCCGGACGCCATTCCGCCGTCGAAGTTAGCCAAGGCTCACAACCCCCTGTCGTGACTGGACTCGCATGGAGTCGACGATTGCGGAGGCCAGCCGGTTGACCGACTCCTTGGAAAGGGACACCGACGCCTGCTCCTGGCCCCGGTCGTTCTGCGCGAAGGCATCCGCGATGGCACTCGAGATGGCGAACGAGTCCAGTGTGGCCTCCACGCTCATCTGAGCGGGTGCCGTGGCCGTGGCTTGCATGGGCACCAGCGTCTGCGTGAAGCTCTGATCGTGGGTGAAGGCCACACTTGTCTGGAGGGACGTAGCCTCCGCCATGATCTTCTTGTTCATGTCGGTGATGGGCTTGATGGCGTCGGACTCGTTCTTCTCGACACCCACGCCGACACCGGCAGGCAGCCAAGCGCCGATCTCGTCTTCCATCCGCTTGGACGGGGAGGCGATGCCGAAGAAGCTGCCGATGTTGGCCATCACGTCGTCGACGAACCCGCCGATCTGGCGGAAGAGCCAGCCTGCCGCACCGGAGATGCCCTCCCAGATGCCGCGGACGATGTTGCCACCGATGCTGACGACCTGCCCGACCGCGTTGCCCAGCGCACCTACGATGCCGCTGATGACCGTGCCGATGCCGCCCAGCACCGCGCCCATGGCCTGCGGGAAGCCCTGCGCCAGCGACGTGATGATCTTGATACCGGCACCGATGATCTGCGGGATGGCGTTGATCAGTGCACCGACGATGCCGCCGATGATCTGGGGGATGGCCTGCACGATGGTGCTGATGATCTGGGGCAGTGCGCCAATGAGCGCGATGAGCAGGTCGATGCCAGCCTGGATGAGCAGCGGGATGGCCGTGATGATGGCCGTGATGATCGCCGTGATGATCTGGGGGATCGCGGCCACAATAGCCTGGATGATGGTGGGCAGCGCGGTCACCAGCGAGGTGATCAGCGTGATACCAGCCTGGATCAGCATGGGGATGCCGGTGGTCAGGAAGTTCACGATGGCGGTGATAACCGCAGGCAGCGCGGCCACCAGTGCAGTGATGACCTGCGGCAGAGCCGTGATGAGCGAGGTGAAGAGCTGGATGCCAGCCTCGAGCAGCATGGGGATCGCCGTGATGAGGAACTCGATGATGCCGATGATGAGCCCGGGCAGCGCCTCGATGAGCATCGGGATGGCAGTGATGATGCCCTCCGCCAGCCCCATGATCAGCTCCAGGCCAGCAGCGATGAGCAGCGGGGCAGCGCTGATGAGCGCTTGCACCATGCCGATGACACCCTGTACGATGGTCGGGATCAGCGTGGGCAGGGCGCTCGCGATGCCTTGCACCAGCGCCACGATCGCCTGAGCGCCCGCTGTGATCAGCTGAGGAGCCAGCGTGGCGACCATCTGCACAAGCTGCACGATCCCCGGCACGATAGCGCCCACGAGCTGCGGGAGCGCCCCGATGATGCCGGTGATGAGTCCGCCCACGAGGGCCACACCAGCGTTGATGATGGCCGGGATGGCTGCGGCGATGGCACCCACCAGCCCCTCCATCATGGTGCCGAGCTGCGGCCCGAGGGTCTGGATGTTGGAGCCGATGTTCTCGATGACCGGGACCACGTTGCTGAGGACCGTCTCGAGGGAGCTGATGACGTTGCCTGCCAGCGTGGCCACGTCTGCGTCGGCGGAGCCAAGCCCTGCCAGGAGGTTCGCGAAGCTGCCCTTGAGCATGTCCACCGAACCGGAGATGGTCTGGGCTGCCTCACTGGCCGTGGTGCCGGTGATGCCCATCTTGTCCTGCACCGCGCCGATGGCTGCGATGATCTGGTCGTACGAGACGTCGTTGATGTTGGAGGCGTCTGCGACGAACGAGTCGCCCAGCACCCCGGAGTCGTTGACGAGCCGGGCCATCTCCTCGCGGGTACCACCGTACCCGAGCTTGAGGTTGTCCAGCATCGTGAAGTTCTGCTTGGCGAAGCCCTGATAGGCGTTCTGGATGTCGCCGATGTTACTGCCGAACTTGGCAGCGTTGTCGCTCATGTCGGTGATGGCCCGGTTGGCCACGGTGGCAGCAGCCTCGGTGTCGCCACCAAGGCCCTGGAGCAGGGCAGCGCTGAAGCTGGTAGCCTGCGACATGTATTCGTTCGCGCTCAGGCCCGCGGTCTTGTAGGCGTCGGCAGCGTACTGCTCCATCCGCCCCGCGCTGCCCTTGAACATCGTCTCGATACCACCGATGTTCTGCTCGTACTGGGCCGTCTGGTTCAGGACCCCTGCTGCCAGCGCACCACCGGCCGCGACGGCAGCAGTGGCGAACCCAAGAAGCGCCACACCCGCACCCTTGAGCCCGCCACTGAGCATGCTCGTCTTGGAGTCAGCATCGCTGGCACCGGAGCCGATACCTGCGAGGCCCTTCTGGACCTGATCGGCACCGTCGAGTGAGACCTTGATCTTCACGTCGTTGTCGGCCATGCTGCCCTCCTTACTGAATCATCGTTCCGGCTGTGGTAGGGATTCACCTGCCCGCTGGCTGAGCCAGAAGGTCCCCATCCTGGGGTCGGGACCGTTGCCCCGTGCGTGGGAGTCGATTGCCGACTTGTTAGCTGAGTTCCACTGCGCCTGCCCGCTGGCGATGGCCTGCTGTGCGGGGCACTCCATGGACCAAGCTGTGTAGTCGTCTACCGTCTCTTCCCTACCCAATCTTGAGTTGTGCAAGTGCTGGCTGAGCGGTCTGCCGCAGCCGGGGCACTTGGCCTCCTTCATGTACTTCCACTGAGACAGAACCTCGAGGTCCAGCTCAGTCCAGGAGTCGGGGCTTGCACCGTCAAGGAGGCGAACCGGCGGTCGCCCCGACTCCAGGGCCAGATCTAGCAGAAGCGCTAGACGAGGCCCGATTTCGTAGGGCGGATGGTGACATCGCCCCCCGAATTCTGCCAAGCCATGAAGTTCTGCACGACCGAATGCAGCGCCCCACCCGGCAGAATGCTCTTGCTTCCGCCCTTGGAACTCACGGACAGGGAATCGGTCGTCAGCGGCACGGGCTTCACCCAGTCGTCGGGCTTGTCCTCGTCGTCCGGAGCGGGGTCCTCACCGAACACGCCGATGAAGGTCTTGAAGAGGACCTTCTCGTACTGGTCGATGGGGCTGGCTCCGGCCTGCTTCATCAGCGCGGCCCATTCGTTCAGGTCGAGCTTCTGGAACTGGATCCAGACAGAGCGCGTCGGAGGCCGGGTGTCGGCCACACGCTGCTCCAGCTCCGCGAGGTTGTCCCCCAGGAACTGCGCCCCACCAAGGGCGGTCTTCATGGCCTTCGCCTGAGCGAGCTCGGCCTTGGCTGCTTCGTGCTCCGGGGAGTACGCGCCTCCGAGGTCGATCTCGAGCGTGAGGAGGTCCTTGCGGCGCTCCTCGACTGCGGCCATCAGATCTTCGTAAGTGCTGAATACCATTTCTCTGTCCTCCTTGGACGGTTGATGGGTTAGTGTGGCCCGGTCAGGCCACGATGGCCACGGCCTGCGCACTGCGCGACAGGACCGTGATGTGGGCGGTGATGCCGACGAACACGTTGTTCGCCTCGAGCGGGTCGATGGAAGTGATGATGACCTTCCAGACCCAGACGAACTGACCAGCGGCCGGAGCCGTGTCGTGGGCCAGACCGTCACGACGCCAGATGTACACGACGTCGCCGACGTTGAGGTCCGCGATGAGCGTGGCGTCCGCCTGCCCGGTGCCCTTGATGACGAGGTCGTCGATCGTGTGCGTGGTGCTGCCCGGGAGCTGCTCGCTGGCCGGGTCGCAGAGCCAGTCGATCGACTCGCTGTCGGTGGACGACGTCCCGTTGAACGTCTGGATGGAGCAGTCGAGGCCGGTGCCCGTGGTGAGCTCCGCGACTGCGGGTGCGTCGATGTCGACGACAGCCGGTGCGATACCGACCGACACGTTGCCCCGACTGATCTGCGTCGAGGGGTTCCACTGCACGAGAGGTGCCATTGTCCTAGTTCCTTTCTACTTGCCCTTGGTGCCTGCGGGTGCAGACCCCTCGGTCTTGGTGGCCGCAGCGGCGGAGCCTGCGGACTCGCTGAGAGCCTCTGAGGCGTCGCTCTCGGACCCAGCGCCGGTCTCGTCGGTGCCAGTGCCGGACTGGTCCCCCAGAGCGCCCTTGGAGCGCGGCTGGTAGGTGAGCACCGATTCACCCGGGCGCAGGTCGCGGATCTTGCGGTGGACCTTCGGGTTGTAGTTCGCGTCGGACACGGCGAACCTGATGTCGTTGTCCTTGTGCTCGACGACGATGCCGTGGTCGGACGGCTTGATTTCGGTCATCAGAAACCTCCCTGATTGAGTTGGACCGTTATCTGGGACTCATAGTTGCCCTCGACTTCGGCTCCGTTGTAGCCCATCGAGGCTGAGAGGGTGGTGCCCCTCATCCGTGCACCCTGCAGAGTCCCAATGACCGCAAGGGCGAGGTTGAAGCTGGCCTCCACACCGGCTGCCACGCAGTAGGCCGCGATCTGGACATCCCAGTCGACCGCGTCGCCGTTGATGGCGAGCTCGGTGACGGTGTCGATGTCCAGAGGCCGGGTGACCACGTAGGGCAGCGCTGCCCCGCTGGGCGCGTAGCCCGGATACACGGCCACACCTACCTGAGCCACGATCGCGTTCACGTCGCCCAGGAAGCTGCCCGTGGGCGGAAGCTCTTCCTCGACGATGGGTGCCCCGGTGACGTACCGGTAGGTCATCCCAGCGTGGGTGTCCCCAGATCCGAGGTAGGCGTAACCGAGCCCATCAGGCTGGATGGCCAGCGAGACCCCGCTGACATACGGGTAGACCTCAGCCTCCGGCCGGAACTCCACCGCACGGGCAGGCTCCCAGTAGACGTAGAGCCCGTTGTTCGTGAAGCCGTCGATGAGGTCGGCGTCCAATGTGATCTCGACGATCTGAGTGGACGTGTCGCGGGTCCATGTGATGGAGCCTGCCCAGCGGCGGAAGCCGGACGTGGCCGGGGTGCCTGCTGTGATGTCGAACGGGTAGACTTCCTGGATGATGCTCATCGCAGCCCCAGATCCCTCAGGATGTCACCCTGATTGATCATGCCCTGGAGGCGCTTGGCTGCACGAAGATGGAAGGGGCGCGCGGCCATCCGGCTGGTGCCGAGGGCCACGTAGGGAGCATAGGTGACGGTCGGCCCGATGAGGTAGGCGGACTTCCCGATGCGGTCGGCAGTGGTGGAGTTGAGCATGGTGCCGGTGTCCACCGCGTGCACAGCCTGAATCTCGGACTTTACCAGACCGACGCCTACCTGCGCAAGCGACCGGATCTGGGTGTCCGTGACGGGGCTGACCTTGGTGGCAGCTACGGCGAACCGGCTGGCGAGTTGGCCCATGGTGATGCTCATCAGAGGCCCTCCTTGCCTTCCTGGTTGACAACCTCGAAGTCGGCGGCGACACCCTTGCGGATCATCGCGGCACCGTTCAGGCTGACCTTGTCCACGAGCAGCACCTTGCCCACCAGCTCGGGCTCCAGCTCACAGGTGATGACCGTGACGGCCATGCCCGGGCTGAGGACGGTGCCTGCGTGCACCTTCACCGAATAGGTGGAAGAGGTCTTCGACTCGACGGCGTTCTCGAGCACGGTGGTCTGGACGAGGCCTGCCACCGGGTCACCCAGTGCAGTGAGCTCGCGGGTGACCTCGAAGCCGACGGTGACGGGGGGACCCACGGTGCTGATCTGGATGGTGTCCCGCAGTGTGGCCTCAGCCAGGACGCGAGCGGCCTCAGCCAAGATCTGTGTCGACATTGTCATATCCGTACGCCTCCATCCGCATGTTGGTCCGCACCACGTGGGATGCTTCGTCGATGAGGATGCGGTTGAGGCCCCCGTTGTTCGTCGCCTGGACGATCACGGACATGCCTCGGTAGTAGTTGGCGAGCGCGCCCCAGTTGGGAGCGTCTACGGCGACGCTGGTCCCCTCTGAGGACGACTGGCGAACGACGGGCTGGGCCTGCAGGAAGCCCAGAAGATTGAGTGCAGCGAAGTAGACGTCGTAGGTGGCCACGTAGTCCACGTCGCCCGGCCACACGCTAGCGGCGTCGGGGACGAGCGCGCCTGCAAGGGCTGCTTCCTTCATTCCGACGGTGATCAGGGACGCGTTGGGAAGGTTCACCAGCAGTGCGTTCAGATCGTCGATTGCGGCCACGCTTCTACCCTCCTTGGGTTGAAGAGAGGGGCAGGCAGACCCGCTACCTGCCCCTCCCGTTCAGTTGATGGTGCTCAGCCCTCGGGCTGTTCGGTGCCTTCGGCCTGAGCGGCGTCGGCCTCGACGAGCCGGGCGATGAGCTCGTCCTTGGTCCCGGAGTGCGGGAGGTCCCGCTCCTTCAGGAGTTCGGACAGTTCGGCGACCTTCAGGTCGTCGTACGTGAACTCGTCGTCGGCTGCCACTGCCTCGACCTGCGTGCGAGCCGCGTTGTGAGCCGACTCGATCCGCTTGGCCCGGGCCAGGAACTCCTCGTTGCCGAGGGTGGGGCGCTTGGCCGCTGCTGCGTCCTTCGCCTTCACGTTGTCCTCCACGACCTGCTGGAGCGTCGCGTTGCTCTTGGCCTCAGCCCTGAGCGCGCTGTACTCCGCCGTGGTGATCCGGTGGCGGGTCATGACTACATCCCCACCGGCACGCCGTCGAGCGCCACCGGGTCGGTCGGGGCGATGATCGCGAACGGGTAGTCGTCCGGCGAGCCACCCACCCGGGCGGTCGAGTAGGCCGTGGCGAACGCGACGCGGAACTTGAACCGCAGCGCCACCATGTCCCGCTCGGCGAGGTTGATGCCGCCCACGGTGGCCTCCGTGAGGAGCTTCACCTGGACGTCCTCGCGGATGCCGATCACGACCTTCGAGGCGTCACCGACGAGGGCCGTGGCCACCGTGCGGTCCCAGCCACCGTTCGTGATGTAGCGCAGGTCCTGGCCGTAGATGCTGGCCGTGGAGCCGTCGCTGCGCAGCGCGTCGAGGTAGATGGGCTGCCCCTGATCGTCGCGCAGGCCTCGGAGCGAACGACGCAGGAAGCGACCGGTGAAGGCGCTGTTCACGTCGAACTCGTCGTCCTCCACCAGACCGAAGGCCTCGTTGAAGTCCTCCGCGAGGTCCTGCGAGGCGGTGCCATCGGGGAGGAAGCCCTCGACGATGTAGTTCTCCGCCGCGATGGAGCCGGGGATGAGGGCCGGGTCGGTCCACGTCGTGGGCTTGTTCGTGCCGAAGAAGACAGCAGCATCGAGGATGCGGCCGAACTCCTGCGCCACCAGCGGGCGAACCTCGCCCCAGATGTCGAAGTCGGTGTCGGCGATGGTGTTCTCGTGCACCGGCACGATGACCGCCATCTCTTCGGCGATGAGCTCCTTGTTCGCCCACGTCACCTTCGAGGTCGGCTTGACCCCATCGGCGTCGGTGGCGTTCGAGTC
>Ga0307414_10001731_pt1 | contig 11343 bp, 13 predicted proteins | sample DK1Ometagenome_FD_203804 | JGI IMG/M metagenome (GOLD analysis project Ga0307414, IMG submission 203804) | Maize rhizosphere microbial communities from greenhouse at UC Davis, California, United States - DK15-O-3 | ecosystem: Host-associated > Plants > Roots > Rhizosphere > Soil | place: USA...
ACGCCCCGGCGACGTGGTGGCGCGCTACGGCGGCGAGGAGTTCGGCGTGCTCATGCCCGACACGACGGCGGAGGGCGCCACGGCGGCCATGGAGCGGCTGCGCCGCGAGCTCGCGGCCACGCCCATCGACCTCCCCCGCCACGCCGGCGTCGCGCGCGTGACGGCGAGCGTCGGCATCGCCACCTGGCCGCGCGACGTGGGGGACACCGCGGAGCTCGTCCACCGGGCCGACGACCGCCTGTTCGTCGCGAAGCGGCTCGGACGGAACTGCGTCATCGGCCCGAACGACAGCGGCAGCGCTCCCGACGACGGCTCGTCCATCCGGCGGACGGCGGGCGGGTGAGCGCCCCACGCCGCTCGCTCGCGGCGCGGTGGGCGCAGCTCGTCGCCGGCTTCCTGCTCTGGGGGCTGGCCATCGCGCTGATGATCCGCAGCGGGCTCGGCCTCGGCCCGTGGGACGCGTTCCACCTCGGCCTGCACCGGCTCACGGGCGCGAGCGTCGGCGTGGCGAGCATCGTGACCGGCCTCGTGATCGTCGTCGCCTCGCTCCCCATCGGCATCCGGCCGCGCGCGGGCACGCTCGCCAACATGGTGCTCATCGGCCTCTTCGTGGACCTGCTGCTCCCGCTCGTGCCGCCGGCGGGCGGCGCGCTCGCGGGCCTCGCGTACTACGCCGCGGCGCTGCCCGTGATCGGCATAGGCACCGGCGTGTACATCGCCGCGGCGCTGGGGAGCGGCCCGCGCGACGGTCTGATGCTCGCGCTGGCGCTGCGAACGGGGTGGCCGGTGCGGCGCGTGCGCACGCTCATCGAGCTGAGCGCCCTGGGCGCCGGCTGGGCGATGGGCGGCACCATCGGCGTCGGCACCGTGATCTACGCGCTGCTCGCCGGGCCCGCGGTGCAGTGGGGGCTGCGGCGCTTCGGCGTGCTGCCCGCGGCGGCCGCGCGCGACGCGGCGGGCGCCGCCGCCACGCGCGACGCGGCCTGACCGGAGCCGCCGCATGCACCCGCGCGCGCGGACGCTGATCGACCGCCTCGGCATGACGCCACACCCCGAGGGCGGGTACTACGTGGAGACGTACCGCTCGGCCGACACCGTGACGACCGCGCGGGGCGCGGCGCGCAGTGCGCTCACCACCATCTACTTCCTGCTCGCGGGCGGGGGCTTCAGCCGCTGGCACCGCGTGGCCGCGGACGAGGCGTGGCACTTCTACGAGGGCGCGCCGCTCGTGCTCCGCTGGGCGACGGCGGACGGAGAGCGGCTCGTGGAGGGCGTACTCGGCGCACTGGCCACGGACGGATCGGGCGACGGCGCGGCGCCCGTGCACGTCGTGCCGAGCGGCTGCTGGCAGACGGCGGAGACCAGCGGCGACTACACGCTCGTCGGCTGCACGGTGGGCCCCGGGTTCGACTTCGCCGACTTCGAGCTGTTGCGCGATCGCCACGCGGAGCGGGCGCGCCTCGTCGCGCGCCACCCACAGTCCGCGCGCTGGCTGTAGCGTCGCCGTTGTTCGCCGCCGGAGCGGCCGATAGCTTTCGCGTGCTCGCCGCGCTCCCGCGCGGCGGGCGTCGCGCGCCGCCCCACCGCGGCGCGCCCGCCACCTCTGCCGAGCGTTCGGATGGCCGACACCAGTAGACAGCCCGTCATCGTCGCCGCGGCGCGCACGCCGATCGGCAGGTTCCTCGGCGCGCTGACGCCCCTCTCCGCCACCGACCTGGGCGCCGTCGCCATCCGGGCCGCGCTCGAGCGCTCGGGCGTGCCCGCCGCCGACGTGCAGGAGGTGATCATGGGGCACGTGGTGCAGGGCGGCACGGGCCAGGCGCCGGCGCGGCAGGCGGCGCTCAAGGCCGGGCTCCCCTCCTCGGTCTCGGCGCTCACCATCAACAAGGTGTGCGGCTCGGGGCTCAAGGCGGTGATGCTCGCGGCGCAGGCGGTGAAGGCGGGCGACGCGCGGGTCGTCGTGGCCGGCGGGCAGGAGTCGATGTCGAACGCGCCGCACTACCTCTTCGGCATGCGCGGCGGCGTGAAGCTCGGCGACCAGCAGCTCGTGGACGGGATGATCAAGGACGGGCTCTGGTGCGCGAGCTGCGAGGTGCACATGGGCGGCCACGCCGAGCACACCGCGCGCAAGGCGGGCATCACGCGGCAGGCGCAGGACGAGTTCGCCGCCCAGTCGCACGCGAAGGCGGTGGCGGCGATGGAGGGCGGGAAGTTCGACGCCGAGATCGCGCCGGTGGAGATCGCCGGCCGCAAGGGGCCGACGGTGGTGAAGGCGGACGAGGGGCCGCGCAAGGACTCGACGGCGGAGACGCTCGCGAAGCTGCGCCCCGCGTTCGCCAAGGACGCGCCGAAGGACATGAGCGCGGACCAGCACACGGTGACGGCGGGGAACGCCTCGTCGCTCAACGACGGCGCCGCGGCGCTCGTCGTGACGTCCGAGGAGTACGCGCGCGCGCACGGCCTCGCGGTTCTCGGGCGCATCACCGCGTACGCCACCGGCGGCGTGGACCCGCAGGAGCTCTTCTTCGCGCCCATCCACGCCGTGCGGAACCTCATGGGGAAGAGCGGCACGGCGATCGGCGACTACGATCTCATCGAGGCCAACGAGGCGTTCGCCTCGCAGGCGCTCGCCAACGGGCAGGGTCTCGGCTGGGACTGGGACCGCGTGAACGTCCACGGCGGCGCGATCGCGCTCGGCCACCCGATCGGCGCGAGCGGCGCGCGGGTGCTCACGACGCTGCTGCACGCGATGCGCGACCGCGAGGCCCGTACCGGGCTCGCCACCCTCTGCCTGGGCGGCGGCGACGCCGTGGCGCTGAGCGTGGAGCGCGCGAACTGATGACGACCGTCGCCCTCGCCCGGCCGTCGCGCCGCGTCACCGTCGCGGGCGTCGTCGGCTTCGCCGTCGCCATCGCCCTCGCCGCGCAGGTCGCCGTGCCGCTGCCCGGCACGCCGGTGCCGGTGACGCTGCAGCCGCTCCTCGTGGTGCTCGCCGGCCTCTGGCTCGGCCCCGCGGCCGGCGCCGCGAGCATGGCCCTCTACCTCGCCGCGGGCGCGCTCGGGCTCCCGGTGTTCACGCCGTTCGGCGCGCCGGGCGCGGCGCGGCTGCTCGGGCCCACGGGCGGCTACCTGCTGGCCTACCCGGTGGCCGCGTACGCGACCGGCTGGATCGCGCGCCGCGGCACGCCGTCGCGCGGCCGCGCGCTGGTCGCGGCGCTCGCGGGCATGGCGGCGCTGTACGCGGGCGGCCTCGCGCAGCTCGCGCTGCTCTCGGGGAGCGTGGCGCGCGCGGCGGTGCTCGGCCTCGCGCCCTTCGCCCTGCTCGACCTCGTGAAGGCCGGCGTGGCGGCGGTCCTCGCGCCGCGCCGCGAGGACCGCGCGCGCGGGTGACGCGCGCGTCGCTCCTCTACACGCCGGAGGGGCGACTCCGGGCCCCGTTCCGGATCGGGGCCTTCCTCCTGGCGGCGGTCGTCGGCGTCGCCGCCGCGCAGGCGATCGCCTACCCGCTGGCGAGCGTGGTCGCGCGCGTCGCCGGCGCGCGCATGAGCGCGCAAGCGTGGCTCACCGCGCTGGGGCTCCTGCTCGCGCACTGGCTCGTGCTCCGCGTGGTGGAGCAGACGCCGGCGGAGCCGCGCGGCGCGCACGCCGATTCGCGCGGCTGGCGCTATGTGGGGCTGCATCGGCCGGCGGCGCGGCCGCCCGTCCTCCTGTTCGGCACCGCCCTCGGCGCGCTGGCCATCGCGCTGCCCATCGGCGCGCTGCTGCTCGCCGGGTGGCTGCGCGTGGAGCCGGCGCCGGCGGGCAGCTCGTGGGACACGGCGTGGCGCGTCACCGTGCTGCTCGCGCCGGCGGCGCTCGCCGAGGAGCTCGCGTTCCGCGGCTACGTGTTCGCCGTGCTGCGCGAGAGCGCCGGCACCGCCGCCGCGCTGGTCACGACCTCTCTGCTGTTCGGGCTGATACATTTCACGAATCCCGGCGCGGACCTGCGCGCGCTGGCGGTCGTCGCGCTCGCCGGGCTGTTCCTCGGCGCCGTGCTGATCGTGACCGGCAGCCTGTACGCGGCGTGGCTCGCGCACCTCGCATGGAACTGGATGCTCGCCGTGGGCTTCCACACGGCGGTGAGCGGCCTCCCGCTGCCGCAGCCCGACTACCGCACCGTGGACGCCGGGCCGGACTGGGCGACGGGCGGCGTGTGGGGGCCGGAGGGGGGGGTGGGCGCCGCGCTGGGGATGGGAGCGGCGATGCTCTTCCTGCGGGCCTGGGCCGCCCGGCGGCGGCGGGATCCAATCACGAACATCGCGCGGCCCGCGGGCCGCGGGGAGCCACTGGGATGATGGACCGCATCGCGGTCGTTGGGGCGGGGCAGATGGGGAACGGGATCGCGCACGTGTTCGCGCAGTCCGGGTACCGGGTGACGATGGTGGACGTGAGCGAGCAGGCGCTGGCGCGCGGCCGCTCGACGATCGAGAAGAACCTCGACCGGCAGGTCAAGAAGGGCACGATCCAGGAGGCCGACAAGCAGGCGACGCTCGAGCGCCTGGCGACGAGCGGCGACCTGGGCGCGGTGAGCGACAGCGCGCTCGTGGTCGAGGCGGCGACGGAGAACCGCGACCTCAAGTTCCGCATCTTCGGGGACCTCGACCGCCTGGCGCCGCCGGGCGCGGTGCTCGCGTCGAACACCAGCTCCATCTCCATCACCGAGATCGCCGCTCGCACCAGGCGCCCGGAGCAGGTGATCGGGATGCACTTCATGAACCCGGTGCCGGTGATGCAGCTCGTCGAGATCATCCGCGGGCTGGCGACCTCCGACGCGACCGCGAAGGTGGTGACCGAGATGTGCGTCCGGCTGGGGAAGACGCCGGTCGAGGTCAACGACTTCCCGGGCTTCGTCTCGAACCGCGTGCTCCTGCCGATGATCAACGAGGCGGCCTTCTGCGTGATGGAGGGCGTGGGCACCCCCGAGGCGATCGACCAGGTGATGAAGCTCGGGATGAACCATCCCATGGGGCCGCTCGCCCTGGCCGACCTGATCGGCCTCGACACCTGCGTCGCGATCCTCGAGGTGCTGCAGGACGGGCTGGGCGACCCGAAGTACCGCCCCTGCCCGCTGCTCAAGAAGTACGTGGCCGCCGGGTGGAACGGGCGGAAGAGCGGGCGCGGCTTCTACAGCTACGCGGCGGCCTGACGCATGGACGACGACAATCTTCTACCCCTCACGGAGGAGCAGCGCGAGATCCAGCGCCTCGCGCGCGACTTCGCCGAGGGCGAGATCGCGCCGCACGCGGCCCGGTGGGACGAGGACGCGTACTTCGAGCCGTCGATCGTCGGCAAGATGGGGGCGCTCGGCTTCCTCGGCATGCTCATCCCCGAGGAGTACGACGGGCTCGGCCTCGACACGACGAGCTACCTGCTCGCGCTCGAGGAGATCGCGGCGGCGGACGCGTCCACGGCGGTGCTGATGAGCGTGCACAACTCGCTCCCCACGCAGATGCTGCTGCGGTGGGGGAGCGAGCAGCTGCGCGACCGCTACCTCCGGCCGATGGCGCGCGGCGAGCTGCTGGGCGCCTTCGCGCTCTCCGAGCCCGACGCCGGGTCCGACGCCGCGTCGCTGCGCACGCAGGCGGTGCGCGACGGCGACTCGTGGGTGCTGAACGGCACCAAGGCGTGGGTGACGAGCGGCACGCACGCCGGCGTGATCCTCGCCATGGCGCGCACCGACAGCGCGCGCGACCGGCGGGGCGCCAAGGGGATCTCCACCTTCGTCGTGACGCCCGACCTGCCGGGCTTCCACGTCGGGAAGAAGGAGGACAAGCTCGGCCTGCGCTCGTCGCCCACCGTGCAGCTCGTGTTCGACGACATGCGCGTGCCCGCCGAGAACCTGGTGGGGGAGGAGGGGCGCGGCTTCATCTACGCGATGCAGTCGCTCGACCACGGGCGGCTGGGGATCGCCGCGCAGAGCGTGGGGATCGCGCGGGCGGCGCTCGAGCACGCGCGCCGCTACGCGGCGGAGCGCCGGCAGTTCGGCCGGGCGATCCGCGACTACCAGGCGATCCAGTTCAAGCTCGCCGACATGGCGATGCGCGTGACGGCGTCGCGCACGCTGCTGCACGCGGCGGCCGCCGCCAAGGACCGCGGCGAGACGGTCACGAAGTACAGCTCGATGAGCAAGCTGTTCGCGAGCGAGACGGCCATGTTCGTGACCGACGAGGCGGTTCAGATCTTCGGCGGCTACGGATACGTCAAGGACTACCCCGTCGAGCGGCTGCTGCGCGACGCGAAGGTGACGGAGATCTACGAGGGCACCTCGGAGATCCAGCGCATCGTGATCGCGCGCGAGCTCTACAACTGAGCGGGACGAGGTGCGAGATGAGCGGGGGGAGGAAGCCGCGCCCGTGCACGCCGCCTCGCCCCGCTCACCTCGTGCCTCCGACCTCGTACCTCCTACCTCACCTATGAACCTCTTCGATACGATCGCCGAGATGGGCCACGAGCAGCTCGTCGTCTGCCACGACAAGAGCAGCGGCTACCGGGGCATCATCGCCATCCACGACACGACGCTCGGCCCGGCGCTCGGCGGCACGCGCTTCTGGCGCTACGAGAGCGACGAGGCGGCGATCGTGGACGCGCTGCGGCTCGCGCGCGGGATGACCTACAAGAACGCCGTCGCCGGCCTCAACCTGGGCGGCGGCAAGAGCGTCATCATCGGCAACAACAAGACGACGAACCGCGAGATGATCTTCCGCGCCCACGGCCGCTTCGTGGACTCGCTCGGCGGGCGCTACGTGACCGCCGAGGACGTGGGCACGAGCACCGGGGACATGGACTTCGTGCACATGGAGACGGACTACGTCTCCGGCCTCGCCGGCGCCAGCGGCGACCCCTCGCCCGTCACCGCGCACGGCGTCTTCCGGGCGATCCAGGCGTCGGCGTTCCACCGCTGGGGGTCGGACTCGCTGGAGGGGAAGACCGTCGCGCTGCAGGGGTGCGGCAACGTCGGCCACCACCTGGCCAAGGAGCTGCACGCGGCCGGGGCCAAGCTGGTCGTGACCGACATCGACGCGGAGCGCGTGCGGCGCGTGGTGGCGGACACCGGCGCGCGCGCCGTGTCGTCCGACGAGATCTACGGCCAGACGGCGGACATCTTCGCCCCCTGCGCGCTCGGCGCGGTGATCAACGACCGGACGCTCCCGCAGCTCCGCGTCGAGATCGTGGCCGGCGCCGCCAACAACCAGCTCCACGAGGAGCGCCACGGCGTCCTGCTCGAGGAGCGCGGCATCACCTACACCCCGGACTACGTCGCCAACGCCGGCGGCGTGATCAACGTCTACAGCGAGCTCGCCGGCTGGGACGCGCAGCGCTCGCTGCGCAAGGCGGACGAGATCTACCACACCGTGCTGGGCGTGTTCGAGATCGCCAAGCAGGACTCCATCCCCACCTACGCGGCCGCCGACCGCCTGGCCGAGCGGCGGCTGAACGCCGTGCGCGGGATGGTGCGGCAGTGGCCGCAGTACCCGAACAGGGCGAACTAGCGAGGGACGAGGCACGAGGTATGAGGGACGAGGTAACCACGACCGCCCTGGCAGGTCACTCGTGCCTCCAACCTCGTGCCTCGTGCCGCTCGCTCATCCACCCTCACCCCCGCCCACCATGCCCAAGGAACGCATCCCGATCGCTTCCGACCACGCCGGCTTCGAGCTGAAGGAGCGGCTGCGGAAGGTGCTGGAGGAGGACGGGTACGACGTCGAGGACATCGGCACCCACTCGCCGAGCTCCACGGACTACCCCGACTACGCGCACCCCCTCGCGCAGGAGGTGTCCGACGGGCGGGCGCGGCGCGGCGTGCTGCTGTGCGGGACGGGCCTCGGCATGTCGTACGTGGCGAACCGGTACCCCAACGTCCGGGCCGGGGTCGCGTGGAGCCCGGAGGTGGCGGAGCTGGCCCGGAAGCACAACGACGCGAACATTTTGGTGCTCCCGGCGCGTTTCGTGTCGGAAGAGGACGGCATCCGCATACTCCGCACGTGGCTCGAGACGCCCTTCGAGGGAGGGCGCCACGGGAAGCGCGTGGAGAAGATCGAACGCGACGACGACCGAGGGGAGCCATGATCAAATGGAGCGAGTGGGACCGCTGCCCGCCGGGCGCGGCGCTGTCGGAGACCGACCCCGACATCGCGCGCCTGATCGAGCTCGAGACGCAGCGCCAGTCCGAGGGGCTGGAGCTGATCGCGAGCGAGAACTTCGTCTCGCCGGCGGTGCTCGAGGCGCTCGGCTCCCCGCTCACCAACAAGTACGCCGAGGGGCTCCCCGGCAAGCGCTACTACGGCGGCTGCGAGTTCGTCGACCAGGTCGAGCAGATCGCCATCGACCGCGCGAAGCAGCTCTTCGGCGCGGAGCACGCGAACGTGCAGGCGCACTCGGGCGCGCAGGCCAACGCGGCCGTCTTCCTCGCCTTCCTCAAGCCCGGCGACACGATCCTCGGCCTCGACCTCTCGCAGGGCGGCCACCTCACGCACGGCTCCCCGGTGAACTTCTCGGGGCTGACGTACAGGGCGGTGCACTACGGGGTGAACGAGGAGGGGTACATCGACTACGACGACGTGCGGCGCATCGCGCTCGAGCACCGGCCCAAGCTGCTCATCGCCGGCTACAGCGCCTACTCGCGCGTGCTCGACTTCCCGCGCTTCGCCGCGATCGCCAAGGAGGTGGGGGCGGTCTTCCTCGTGGACATGGCGCACTTCGCCGGCCTCGCCGCCGCGGGGGTCTACCCGTCGCCCGTCCCGCACGCCGACGTGGTCACGACGACGACGCACAAGACGCTGCGCGGCCCGCGCGGGGGGCTCATCCTGTGCAAGGCGGAGCACGCCAAGGCGGTGGACAAGGCGATGTTCCCCGGCACGCAGGGCGGCCCGCTCGAGCACGTCATCGCCGCCAAGGCGGTGGCCTTCCGCGAGGCGCTGCAGCCGTCGTTCGCCACCTACTGCCGGCAGGTGGTGGCGAACGCGAAGGCGCTCGCCGCGGCGCTCGCCGAGCGCGGCTTCCACGTCGTCTCGGGCGGGACCGACAACCACCTGATGCTGGTGGACCTCCGCAACAAGAACCTCACCGGCAAGGTGGCGGAGAAGGCGCTCGACGCCGCCGGGATCACGGTGAACAAGAACACCGTGCCGAAGGAGACGCAGAGCCCCTTCGTCACGAGCGGCGTGCGCATCGGCACCCCGGCGGTCACGACGCGCGGGATGAAGGAGCCGGAGATGCGCCGCATCGCCGAGTTCATCGAGGCGGCGCTCGCCGCCCCCGACGACGCGGCCGCCGCCGCGCGCATCCGGGGCGAGGTCCGCGAGTTCGTCGAGGCGTTCCCGCTCTACCCGGTCGCGGCACAGGCCGCGGCGAAGTAGGGCGTCCGGACCGGCCGGCCGGCGGCGCCGCGCCGGCGGCCCGGGACGTGCTCGGAGCGAGGGTGCGGGCGCGCGGCGCCGGGTGGGACGGGACGCGCCGGCGCGCCCCGCGCCGCGTTCGCCCGCGGGAGTTGTGGAGCGGGGGCGGGCGACGCATCTTTGCCGGGGCGTCGGGGCCGGGGAGGCCCGCCGCGCATTCGACGGACCTTTCACCGGTGGAGCAGAGTTGTCGGAGCTGGCGTTTCGCGACGGGATCATGGACCGCATACGGCTGCGCGAGCCGCGCTTCCACGAGAACGCGTACCTCTTCGTTCTCTCGGCGCTCGAGTACTGCCAGGCGCGGCTCACCGAGCGGCGGCACATCACGGGGCGCGAGCTCGCGTCCGCCTGCCGCGACCTCGCGCTCGACCGCTACGGCGTGATGGCGCGGCTCGTCCTCGAGCACTGGGGGGTGCGCGCGACGGCCGACATCGGCGACATGGTGTTCGCGCTGGTGGACCTGGGCCTCCTCATCAGCCAGCCCAACGACAGCCGCGAGGACTTCGCGGACGTCTTCGAGTTCGACCAGGCGTTCGAGCGCGACTACCCCTGGAAGTACGCGCACCACGCCTGACGCGGCGCCGGCGCGGCGCCGACGCCGTGCCGCCTAACGCACACCCCTTGGAGGCCCGGTGACGACCACGAGCGAGTTCCCCGCCTGCCGCAAGTGCCGCGAGGGCTCGATGCTCCCCCTGAGCGACTACGGGCGCGACGGGGCCCCGATCACCTACAAGGCGTGGGTGTGCAGCAATCCGGACTGCGGGTTCAACATCCGGATCGACAACGGCGAGATCAGCTTCGGGCGCTCCGTCGCCCAATCGCACAAGTGAGCGCGCGGGTCCGCCCGCGCGCACCCTCGGCGGCTCTCCGGGCCGCCGCTCTCGTTTGCGCCGGGCGCGCCGCGTCGTGAGCGACACGCGCACGCCGGTGGTGAGCGGGACGCACTACGCGGCGCTCCCCGCGCGCCTGCGCGCCGACCTCCGCGCGCTGCTCGCAACCGCGCCCGCGCCCCGCCGCGCGCGCGGCGTGGTCGTCCCGCACGACGCGCTGCGCTACTCGGGGCGCACCGCCGCCGACGCCCTCGGCGCCGTCGAGGTGCCGGCCACCTGCCTCGTGCTCGCCCCCAACCTCACCGGGCGGCGCAGCATGCCGCAGGGCGCCAGCCTCCTCACCTCGAAGCGCTACCGCACGCCGCTCGGCGAGGTGGAGGTGGACGCGGAGCTCGCGCGCGCCATCGCCGAGCGCTCGATCGCCCTCGTGGCCGACGACGAGGTGGCGCACGCGGAGGAGGAAAGCGTCGAGGCGCTCCTCCCCCTCCTCCAGCTCCGCAACCCCGACGTCCGCATCGTCCCGCTGCTCCTGAGCTGGGGCGACTGGGAGCGCACGGCGCTCCTCGCGCGCGCCATCGCCGGCGCCTGCGCCGGGCGCGACGACGTGCTCGTCGTCGCCGCGTCGAACATGCACGCCGGCGCGAGCGCCGACGCCGGCGCCGACATCGACTCGCTCGCCCTCGACCGCGTCATCCGCCTCGACGGGGAGGGGCTGCTCCGCGTCGTCGTGGCGGAGGGGATCGCCATGTCGGGCGCCGTGCCGGTGGCCTGCGCCTGCGAGGCCGTGCGCCAGCTCGGCGGCACGGCGGGGGAGCTGGTGGGCTACAGCCACTCCGGGCTCGCCACGGGCCGCCAGGACGGGGTCGTGGGCTACGCCGCGGTGCTGCTCGGGGCGCGTTAGGCGGTGGTGGTCCCCGTCGTGAGCGCGCCGCAGGCCGCCGCGCGCGACCGCGCGGCGATCGCCGCGGGCGTCTCCTCGCGCGCGCTCATGCAGCGCGCGGGCGCCGCCGCCGCCGGGGAGATCTGCCGCCGCTACGGCGCGCGGCTCGCCGGCGGCGTCGCCGTCTACGCGGGGCCCG
>Ga0307414_10001732_pt1 | contig 11327 bp, 7 predicted proteins | sample DK1Ometagenome_FD_203804 | JGI IMG/M metagenome (GOLD analysis project Ga0307414, IMG submission 203804) | Maize rhizosphere microbial communities from greenhouse at UC Davis, California, United States - DK15-O-3 | ecosystem: Host-associated > Plants > Roots > Rhizosphere > Soil | place: USA...
ATCTTTCAGTTTAACAAATATTCTAATTCTTTACCTGCGCCCGGGGATTAATTGAAATTACAAATTTCCTGCTTTAGGGCGGGTAGTACTTGCTTTACGCACACGTCTGGCGGAGATCTATCTTCTGTTTACACAGGCCTCTATCCTCCTAATTGCTAATTTTTATTTACCACAGTTAATTGTTTTTCTCATGCCTCGAAAATCCCGCAAACCTGCTTTACTCATCACCCGGGCTTAGCCGTGTTAAGTAGGGGTTTCCTAGTACTTTCCTAGTACTTTCCTAGTACTTTCCTAGTAGTTTGCTAGTAGGATATTACTAGCAAACCTTTACGAACCCTTAATGAAAAAACAATTGAGATGTAACCAGAGACATTGTCGACACTACGAAGTCAGGTCATTGCTATCTCTAAATCATTCCAGTGCCTTTGCATCTGTCTAAGAACACCTTACCAATAACTGAAATTCCATTCATCTGAGTTCTCTTTTTTGTAGTTTTAGCAACATGATCTTAACAGATACGCACACACATTTATATTACGAAGTCGAGCCACAAAAGAGAAAGGAACTATTGCAAAGATGTTTGGACAACAATGTTCAAAGGCTCTTCCTGCCAAATGTCAACACTGCTACCATTCCCCTGGTTTACGGCCTTTGTTCTGACTTTCCGGACCATTGTTATCCCATGCTTGGGCTGCATCCCTGCGATGTGAAGCCCAGTGCAGATGGTGATACGATGGCTTATCAGGAGGAACTGGATGCGATCAGAACTACGATGAACAGTCGAAAGTTCTATGCAATTGGTGAGATCGGAATTGATCTATACTGGGATAAAACTACACTATCTATTCAGCAGGAAGCTTTTATTAAGCAGATTGCGTGGGCTAAAGAGTTGGATCTGCCGATTGTTATTCACTGTCGCGATGCTTTTGATGAGATCTTCGAGATTGTTGAGCAAGAGAAGGATGACAAGCTTCAGGGCATCTTCCATTGTTTCACCGGAACTGCAGAACAAGCTCAAAAAGCGATCGACCTGGATTTTTTACTGGGGATTGGTGGGGTGGTAACCTATAAGAATTCGGGCCTGGACAAAGTGGTAGCTGGAATTGGTCTTGAGCACATCGTTCTTGAAACCGACTCTCCCTACCTCACTCCGGTGCCTTACAGGGGCAAGCCAAACGAAAGCAGTTACCTGGTTTATATTGCGCAAAAGGTTGCCGACTTGAAATTAACATCCATCGAAGAGGTGGCGCGCATTACAACTGAAAATTCAAAACGCATATTCGGCATTTAAATGTCAATCAGAACTCTTTAATGACCAGGATACTCATTATCTATACAGGCGGAACTATTGGGATGATCAATGATCCCGAAACAGGTGTTCTTATGCCTTTCAACTTCGAGCAAATTACTGACAACGTTCCAGAACTTAGGCGTCTTGACTATCAATTAACTGTACATTCTTTCGACCCCCTCATCGATTCATCGAATATGGATCCGGAAGTGTGGATTGGCATCGCAAAGCTGATTGAGCGGAAGTATGAACAGTTTGATGGATTTGTTGTTCTGCATGGGTCTGATACTATGGCGTTTACTGCTTCAGCTCTTAGCTTTATGCTCGAGGGTCTGCAGAAGCCGGTCGTGCTAACCGGTTCTCAACTGCCCATCAACGAGATACGTACCGATGCTAAAGAAAATTTAATTACCGCCCTGCAGATTGCTGCTGCAAAGCAAGACGGCAAGTCAACTGTACCTGAGGTTTCGATATATTTTGATTACCAGTTATTCCGGGGTAACCGTACCATCAAGTATAACTCCACAAATTTCGACGCTTTCCGATCGCCCAATTACCCGAAACTTGCTGAAGCAGGCGTGTACCTGAAATTCAATGATAAAGCGATCTTCACATCCCAAAAAGAAGAGTTAAAGGTACACACCTACATGGATCGCTCAATTGCGGTACTTAAGCTATATCCCGGAATCGGTATTCAAATAGTTGAGGCGATTTTAACGTCAGACTGCAAAGCGATTCTTATGGAAACCTTTGGTGCCGGAAATACCTCTACTAAGCCCTGGTTTATACAATTACTCAGGAACGCTATAGACTCGGGCCGGATATTGCTTGACATTTCTCAATGCCCAGTGGGCTCTGTAGAGCTCGGCAGGTATCAAACCAGTAAGGAACTTAAGGATATGGGTGTGATAAGTGGTTACGATATGACCTTTGAAGCTGCGGTAACTAAGCTCATGTTTCTGTTGGGGACCGGTAAGTCTTATGAGGAAATCAACGGACTATTGGAAACCGATTTAAGAGGTGAACTGACAAGAATATGAAATTCAGTTCTGTTTTGTATTACTCCAGTCCGGTTGTCTAATTTCTTCAGAAAAATAGTAGCATTGAATAACACTTCTTCCTGATTTTGTCAAGGCCTTTATTGTGAAAAGTTTACCACAATATATCGAGATCTGTCTTACACACTTTGCATGCTAATCTGCTCTATTATCCCATTAAGTGTGAAATTAATTTACAGTTGGGGAAAACATTACACAATTCACAAATAACCAACTTGCCCACGCTAATTTTATCTAAATTTAAGTTAATAGAAGTTATTAATTTCTATTATTAGGATTTTTTTATTCTTTAGCTTAATAATAAAGGTCATTTCTACTGTCCTTTTTGCCGTACCCAGTTCTACTAGCCGAAACTTTTTCTCTGTTCTAAAATCCCCCAGTTTGTGACTGAGGGAGGCGAAGCCGTTAAGGCAGGTCCATAATATCTTGATGTGAGAATGTGCATCTCAAACAAAATTAGTAGCAAACTATAAGGTATATGAAGAACTTATTCTATTTAAACGCCATCCGACATATATCATGTAAAACTTCGTCCATATTAGCGTTGCTATCCCTGGGATTGATGAGTTGCAATAGCTATGAGAAAGTTCTCTATTTTCAAGATTTAGATAAATCAGCTACACACAAAGAGGTGATAAACAATTACGCCCCTCTTTCGATTCAGACGGAGGATATTTTAGAAATAAATATTTCGAGTTTAAGCCCCGAAGCTTCGGCAATCTTTTCGTTTTCCAGTTCAGCCGGGACAAGTGGTTCAAGCGCAGGATCACAGTATCTGGTAGACCATTCAGGTCAAATCAATTTCCCTATGCTAGGTTCTCTTAAAGTTGCAGGGCTTACTACTGCTGAACTTAGAGAACAAATGAGGAGTAAACTTCTAAGCTATCTAAAGGAGCCCATTGTCAATATTCGGATTTTAAATTTTAAAGTTTCAGTGATCGGCGATGTGGCAAGTCCCGGAGTATATAACGTTGCTAATGAAAAAATAACTATTCCGGAAGTGTTAAGTATGGCAGGAGATTTACAGGTCACTGCTAAAAGGAATAACGTTTTGTTAGTCAGGGAACAAGATGGTAACCGGCAATTTATCCCAATCGATTTAACCAAAAATATCTTTCAGTCCCCTTACTACTATCTAAAAAACAACGATTTGATTTACGTACAGCCTGATAGAAGTAAAGTAGGTGCTACTTCCAAAACATTTAACATCGTAGCGTCTGTAATATCTATCACAGCTATCGTCATACAGCTTCTCAGATAGACTACTTCACTGATTTTAAATTAACATACAAATCTAGTTAAAGTGATTCATTACAGGGTTTTAAGATTTAAACTCTTAGCAAGTCAAAGATGATGGATTTTAAATGGTACGCCGTCTATACGAAACCACGTTGGGAGAAAAAGGTAGCGGAACTGTTATCTAAAACAGATGTAGAGTATTACTGCCCGCTAAATAAGGTTGTGAAACAATGGAGTGATCGAAAAAAAGTGGTTGAGGAACCATTGTTTACTTCGTATGTCTTTGTTAGGGTTGATGCCAAAATGCAAACTATGGTTCGCCCGATAGATGGGGTAGTAAATTTCGTTTATTGGCTGGGAAAGCCTGCAGTAATAAAGGATGAGGAGATAGAGTTGATCAAACGCTTTTTAAATGAATATTCTAATGTCAGATTAGAGCGAACACGTGTCAGTGTTAATGATAATGTGAAGATATTAAATGGACCGTTTATGGAATTTGAGGCGAAAGTAACTAAGGTTAATAGTAAAACTGTTACCGTGATTCTTCCTTCTCTAGGCTACAAGATGATCGCTGAAAAAGAAAACATCGAAGTGATCTCATAAGCAATTAATTAATAGTTCTCTTCTTCGTTTGATAAGACCAATATGAATGTAGATAAAATTCCATACTCAGATTTTGAAGAGTATGGGGAAGGTAGCAGCCCAGTAAATATTCGGGAAAAGTTAAACAAAATGCTATATCACTGGCCACTGTTTGCTATAAGCATCGGTATTTGTCTGGCCCTGGCATTCGTATATCTTAAATTTTCGAACCCCATATATTCGGTTAAAGCTAAACTATTGATTAAGGATGGGGCAAATACAGAGAGTACGCTGTCAGAACGAGACCTTTTTAAAGGTTTGAAGATGATCGAAAATGAGATTGAAATATTGAAATCGAAGACGTTAATGGAGCAGGTGGTTAAAGACCTGCAGTTGTGGACAACTTATAGTATAGTTAGTGAGTTTCGTATAAAAGATATTTACGGTGCAACACCGGTTCGCTTTGACCTAATCTCTTCATCACAACCGCTTGCCGGTCAAACAATCGAGATTACTATAATAGATGAAAATTCATTTTACCTGAAACAACCCCATTCTCTAGCGAAATACGCGTTTACATCTCAATTCAAAAATCGATTTGGGGTTTGGCAATTGGAGCGGACTCCTGAGTTGAAGAACTATTTAGGAAGTACTATTCGTATTACACTCAATGATCCGATCGCTGTTACCCACAGTTATCTTGGCGCTGTAAACGCGGACATATCCAGGGAGCAATCAACAGTTGTGGCTTTGGCCATCAGGGATCAGATTCTTGGGAGGGCAGAGGATGTACTGAACCGTTTAATTGTGGTATATAATAATGCTGCGATAACCGATAAGAATCGGGTTGCTGCAAGCACCTTACGATTTATTGAAGACCGGCTGGCTTCCATTACAGGTGAATTAATGTCAGTTGAAAAGGATGTGGAAGGATATAAAAGCAGCAGAGGATTGACAGATATTTCTTCTAAATCAGCGATTTACTTAGGTAATGTACAAGCAAATGATGCTAAGATAAACGAGGTCACACTACAGTTTCAAGTTATTAATGAAATTGAACGGTATATCAAATCTTCTGATAATTCTGAGATGGCACCAGCTACGGTTGGAATAACAGATCCAGTTTTGCTTAACCTGATTGACAAGCTAATGGGTCTGGAGTCGCAAAAGGATAAGCTGCTTGCAACCGTTCCGGAAGGCAACCCCATCTTTCAACCTATCAATAGACAAATAAATAGTACTAAGAAAGCTATCGAAGAAAATATTAAGGGCATTAAAAGTTCACTAAGAGTTACTCAAAATCAGTTAAATAATTTCAATTCAAGCTTTAAGGCATCCATTCGGGAAATCCCCGGGCAGGAGCGCGAATACATCAGCATCAAACGACAGCAAAGTATAAAAGAAGATCTTTACATCTACTTGCTACAGAAGAGAGAGGAGGCAGCTGTGAGCTATGCTTCAACGATTTCCGAGAATAGAATTGTGGATTCGGCTTACTCTGTTGGGCAGGAGGGGGTTAACAGGTCCTATACGTATGCGCTAGCATTAATTCTTGGATTGATATTGCCAGCGTCATTTATCTATGTCCGGGAGGCTCTTAATAACAGGGTCGTCAGCAGGAAGGAGATACAAACTTCTATCTCAGTTCCGATCTTGGGAGAAGTAGCTTTTCAAAAGACTACCAGTAACCTCGTTACACATGATTCTCCGGGTAGATTAATAGCAGAACAGTTCAGGTCGTTGCGGACAAACTTAACCTACGCACATGGTAAACGGGAGGGCGGAAGAATTACTTTATTAACCTCGGGTATGCCAGGCGAAGGAAAGAGTTTCGTGACCAGTAACCTGGGCTTAGCACTTGCGAATGCAGGACGTAAAACCATTATTCTTGAACTCGATTTTAGAAAGCCGGCTATAATGAAATCGTTTGACCTCACCAACTCAACTGGTTTAAGTGATTACTTAATTGGAAATGCTTCAAAGGAAGACATCATTCAACCCTCCGGTGTATCACCAAATCTTTTCATAATAGGAACAGGTCCTCTTCCGCCAAATCCCTCTGAACTGCTTGAAGAGTTGGAAATGGATGAATTAATTAGTTGGCTACGATTAAATTTTGATGAAATTCTAATTGATACACCACCGATTTTGGTTGTTACAGATGCTATGGTAGTGGCTCGATTTAGTGATGTAAACCTATATGTGATTCGACATGGATTTACCTATAAATCTCAATTAGATTCTGTGAATCAGCTTTGGAAAGAGCATAAGCTTCAAAAGATGAATATTGTCTTTAATGGTGTTGAAGTTAAAGGAGCCGGCTACGGTTACGAGTATTACAGAAAGGAAGAGCCAGTGAGTGTAGGAAAGGGTTTGCAAAGTTTTCTTAAGAGATTCTGATCTTCAGGAGATTGCATCTATAGTATTAATAGCAACAGGGTCTTTGACAGAGGATTATATTCTTAATAGTAATACGTCAATTTTATGCTACCCATGAAATGGCTTTGTTTGTGAAGTTCTTAAATAGGATAGTCAGATACGAAGTTGGTCGCTTTTAATAATTATGAGGTAATAAAAATGATATCAGAAGTTGGTAATATAACTGAGATTGCTGGTTCCGAATTGGTTTCGAAAAGCGAATCCAAATTTCGGTTACTAGTTAAAAAGATCAGTAAAAAATTCTGGTTATTATGGGTAATAGTTTTGGTGTTAACGTTTTCGATTCAGGTTTTAACAATTGATGTATTGCCTAATCTGCCTAAAGATGAAGCGCAGATAACTGAATATGGACGATTATTTTTCTACCCTAAAAGTGATTGGTCTATTAATTGGTTATTAATTGAGGAGCAACCTCTTCTACTCTGGTCATATATAGGTCCCCTAATTTCTGAATTAAGCTTTCATTTGTTCGGTTCACCGGGGCTTGGGCCTAGGATAGCTGCATTGATTGGTGGTCTGGTGGCAGCGACTATGATCTTGATTTTACTTCGGTCTCGAGGAGTTCCCCGTCGTTTTGCATGGTGGCTAAGTCTAGCGTTTTTATTAGATCCATTGTTCGGGCTTTCACAGCGTATTGGCAGGGTAGATAGCTGGGTAATCGCCATCTGCATTGCCTCGTGTGTGTTATTGCGTAACTCGAGAAACAGCAGAGCTGCCCTTTTTAATCCCAAGATAATGGCTGCTGGCGGCCTGGCTGCTATTGCGTCATTCGTATGGCCCTCGGCCATTTTTCTATACCCGCTGATAGCTCTAGAGCTTTTTCAACGCTCTCAATTTAATGAAGAGATTGGAAAATTTTGGAAGAACGTACTTTTGAACTGTGCTGCTTTTCTTTTAGGGGGTCTTATTGGTGTCGTTCTTTTGCTTGTGCCCATATGGCAAAACCTTAATTTGTTTATTAATCAGATTGAAATTGTGCTCATTAAAAATGTTGAATCTAAATCATTATTCGATCGGCTACAGAGTCTGTTTGGGTTTGATCAATGGCTGAAGCTTGCCAAGGCATTTGTAAAAACATTAAGCCTGTTTCTGCCGGTTTTTGCGCTTGTGGCAGTTGTCTACAAACGTGATAGACCTTTAATTTTAGCGTTAATGACTGCTATTTTTTTGATTTTAGCCACTTTAATTTATGAACACCGTGTTTTATATCTTATACCTTATTTACTTCTAATAGTTGGGGGTTTTTTTATACGGTTATCTGAGAGATCGTCAGTAGCAAAAAAGAATTCTACAACTGCCGTGTACTCGCTTTCAATAATTGCTGGTTGGGCAATTCTTATTTCCCTGATAGTTCGTACAGCACTTGGTTTTAGTGTCAAAGAAGAGCTTGACAGAAGTAAAATTCAACATGCAGTAAGAACAACAATCGGACAGGGCAATGTAAAGGTTTACCTTGCCAATACCTATGAACTTTATTATGCCGGACGTGAATTGGGTTGGAGACAATATATTCCTTATGCACACTTTAGCTATGACGCTAACGGGAATTGGACAGAAAAAGGATATGAACCGCGAGAAAAGTTTTTAACGCTCTTTTCAAATATGGATTATGCTGTTTTTGTTCAGGGTTCGATTACAAACGATCTTTCCAACTTATTAAATGAATCAGGTTTAACCTACTACCGAACAATTTTAAGGAGTGATTCGGCAAGCGTTCAAAAACTTCAGCCAATGAGAATGAAAAGCATATTACGGTGGTATTTGGGTGGGCCAAGTCATTATGGTCCCTATACTATTTATAGAAGATTATAGATGAGTATGACCAATCTTCTCAACAAGCCTCATTTCATTGCTTAACGGTGTAATAGTAATTGGAATCGCTTTTCTAGGTTCTGCAATACAACCATATCCTATTGTGATCTTTCCTTTTCCTTAATGGTGTTGAACCGCTATTACCACGGATATTATGCTAAGGAAGGTAAAGTCGGGATAGGGGAAGGCTTGCAGAAATTTCTGAAAAGATTCTAAAAGCATTTAAGAACTTTTCCAGTGGTACAGAAGATCCGGTTGTACAGTAACTAATAATATGCTAACCAGCCATCCTTTTTCATTATTCAAACCAGTTTTTTTTAATGCGAAACCGGAGTGGTTTTGGGCTAAGTGGTTTTTGACGTTACTCCTGGTATTTCTGTTTTTTTTATTAACCATACAGAACGCGCCAAAACTACACTCGGATGAATTCATGACTCTTGAGTTAGGTAGAATCGTGCTTGATCCGACTACCTCATGGTCGATTGCCTGGTTGACCGATAGAGCGGAATCTGTTTTTTTTTGGTCATATATTGGGCCGGTAATGCAGGAGATGTCCTACCAGGCAGTTGGTCAAATTGGTCCCAGAGTATCGGCTATAATAGGGGGATTGCTTGCGTCCACGATCTTAGTAGGTTGGCTTGTTGCCAGAAAGACGTCGCCAGGAATCGCATTTTTACTGGGCTTAGTTTTTCTTTTAGACCCGCTTTTTGTTCAGGGTTATACCATGGGAAGGGTTGACGGATGGGCAATTGGATTGTCTTTATGCGCTTGTTTGATCCTCAGGAATGCAATTAACAAACCTCCCGTAACAGGTTTCATCAACCGGCCTTTGCTTTTGGCGGGTGCATTTGCAGCCCTCGCTTTCTTTATCTGGCCATCGGCTATCTTCATTTTTCCGCTAATTATACTTGAATTCTTCTATTTAGCTAAAACTTACAAGGTTACGGATAAGAAAAGAGCTGTTTTACATATCACTCAATTTGCATTGGGAGGTTTGATTATGGGAGTTTTGATTCTTCTACCGATTGCAACTCTACTATATACGCAATTTGAAAAGGTTATCGAAGGGTTTACCGTAAATACACGGTTCGGCGCCAAGTGGGGAGAGAAGCCGGAAGGTCTAGCTCTGTTTGCCTCCAGCCTTGAGATCTTGCGGGTGTTAAAGTTTACCCCATTTTTATTCCTGTTTGGTCTTCTTGCCTTAATAATGCGGCAACAGACAGGGTTGTTAATTGCTTGTCTTTTTGCAGCATTTTTAATGTTAAGTACACTGGTCTATCTCCAGCGGGTTCAGTATTTGCTGCCCTATTTTATTACCTCAATAGCTGTTTTTAGCCAGATTGAGATCGCTAATAGTAAGCTGAGAAAACTTTTTAAGCCTCTGGTAATCATCACTCTCCTTATTTGGCCGCTAAGCCTTTCGTTAGGTGTAAGGACTGCATTAGCATTAGATAATGAAAGCGAGAGAGACAGGCACCTGGTGTTTGATGCCGCAAGATCTATGATCGGGCAGGGTAAGCATATGGTGTATATTCCATATGAGTTTTATTATTCAGGTCGATCATTAGGTTGGCAGATGTATAAACCCTATTTAGCTTTTGGTGATACCTTGTCAACTGATGCCCTGAAGAAAGTATTGCCCCACGTGGATTATGTGATCATGTATGAATGGGAGGTTCAAAAGTCGTTTGATGAACAACTAAAAAAGGACGGATTGGAGGATCGGGGGACTTTCTACATCTATAAAGATGCAACAGGCAAGTCAGATATTACAAAAACAACTAACATTTCGAGAATCAGAAACCTTTATTCAATTTTCAGAAAGCCATACGGACCGTACAAACTCTACGTTCGTCGTTATTCTTCAACTACATCTTCTCAAAACCGTAAACTTTTCTATCGCTGATTTATAAAAACTTACGTATATGATCAATATTGGAATTATAGGCTATGGCTACTGGGGCCCTAACCTGGTTAGAAACTTTTTTGCGGTTAACGACTGCTGCATAAAGTCAGTTGCAGATGCGAGACCGGAGCGCCTGGCTTTGTTAAACAAAAGTTTTCCAGGGATCGCAGGCGTTAACGATGCCGATGAAATCATATATGACACTGAAATTGACGCTATAATAATTGCAACTCCTGTATCTGGCCATTTCCATCTAGCGAAGAAAGCACTTTTAGAAGGAAAGCATGTGTTAGTAGAGAAGCCAATGACCGCTTCAGTACTTGAAGCTGAAATCCTGATCACTCTTGCTGAAACAAAAGGCCTGTTATTAATGGTTGATCATACATTCCTTTATACAGGGGCAGTGGAGAAGATGAAGTCATTGATTGAATGTCGCGAGTTGGGAAACATCAAATATCTGGATTCAACGAGGATCAATTTAGGATTATTTCAAAATGATGTAAATGTTCTGTGGGATCTGGCTCCGCATGACATTTCCATACTAAATTACCTTATAGGCGAACAACCATATAGCGTAAACGCAACAGGAATTACTCACACCCATAACTCGATTGAAAACATTGCCTACTTAACCGTTAATTATAACTCGGGATTCATCGCGCATTTCAATTGCTCATGGACTAGTCCGGTTAAAGTACGAATGATGCTGATAGGAGGGGATGAAAGAATGATATTATACAATGATCTGGAGCCCACAGAAAAAGTCAAAGTATATGATACCAGTTACATCCAGACCACTGACGAGGATAAAAAGAAGGTTATGGTCGACTATCGGACCGGAGATATCCATGTTCCGAAAGTAAGTACCACAGAAGCGCTTTTAGGGATGGCTAATGACTTTATTACTTGTATAAAAGAGGGAAGTCAACCGAGATCTTCCAGTCAGCTTGGTTTAGATGTGGTGAACATCCTGGAAGCCTCTAATCAATCTATAAAACAT
>Ga0307414_10001733_pt1 | contig 11323 bp, 5 predicted proteins | sample DK1Ometagenome_FD_203804 | JGI IMG/M metagenome (GOLD analysis project Ga0307414, IMG submission 203804) | Maize rhizosphere microbial communities from greenhouse at UC Davis, California, United States - DK15-O-3 | ecosystem: Host-associated > Plants > Roots > Rhizosphere > Soil | place: USA...
GCAGCGGCGGCAACGGCACCGGCGGCACCTCGCGGATAGGTGCCGACGGAGCGGGGGCGAGCCTGACCGCCGTGCAGAGCAATCTCGTCTCGGGCGGCATCGGCGGCAACGGCGGCGCGGGACGCCTCGACTTCAGCTCCTTCCTCGCCGTCGCACCCGATGGCGGCGATGGCGGCGACGGGCAAGGCGGCACGATCGAAATCGCCGCAAACGACGGCGGAACCGTCGCGCTGGGCCTCGACGGCGGCGACAGTGTCTCGCTCTCCAGCAGCGGAAGCGGCGGCGCGGGCGGCCTCGGCAGCGACAGCAGTTTCGGCGAAGGAAATGACTCGGGCGGCGGCGGCGACGGCGGCGCGGGAACCGGCGGCACCGTCCGCCTCGTCGCGACCGGCGGGACGATCACCTCGAACGGCGAAACGGTCGATATCACCGCCAGCGGGCTTTCGGGCGAAGCCGGCGGCGGCGGCACGGGTCAGGGCGGCGGCCGGGACGGCGGCTTCGGCGATCCGGGACAGACTGCGGGCGGCCGCGTCGTGATCGAAACGGCGGGTGGCGCTTCGGGGCCCGGCCAGATCGACCTTGGCCCGACGAGCATCGCGGCGAGCGGCGTTCTTGCCGGCCGCATTGAATTGCGCGCGGACGGCAATATCAGCTTCGCCGGCCTTACTGCCGAAGCGTTCGGGCTCGCCGCGCCGACCAATAACGACACCGACACCGCGCTCGCGGGCATCTTCATCGCACCGACCGGCGGCACGATCAGCAGCCAGGGCGACGTCACGCTGACCACCGAGGGCTCGGTCGGCGTCCATGCCCGGTCGAACGGCATCGTCGACGTCGATGGCGTCCTCACCATCGACGCGGGCGACCAGATCGACATCCGGCACGATGCGCGCGAAGGCGCGGCGCCGACGCTGCGCGCGCGCGACAGCCTGGTCGCGACGGCGCCGAACAGCATCAGCGGCGCAGCGGGCAGCTTGATCGCCGCCGGCGGCACGCTGTCGCTGACCGCGACCGGCGACGCCGGCACGATCGGTGTCGATGGCCTCGCCGGCGGCGACATCACGCTGACCAGCGTGGGGGCGACAACCGTCGAACATGCCGAAGCCACGAATGATTTCGCTGCCAACGCGGCCAGCTTCGCGACCGGTCTCAATTCGATCATCACCGGCGGCGATATCAATATCACCTCGCCGGGCGCGGTCGATCTCGGCAATTCGAGCGCGGGCGGTTTCGTTCAAGTCTCGGGACAATCGATCGCCTTCAACAATATCGACGCCGGCCTGTCGGTCGGCCTGTTCGCCGACGGAATCGACGGTGGCTCGATCGCGGCCGGCGGCGACATCACCCTGTTCGCCGACAGCATCGCGCTGACCGGCGCGGTGACGGGCGACGCCTCCTTCTTCGCCTTTGGCACCGCCGGCACGGTTGCGGTGAACGACGCCGACGTGGCGGGGACGATCTCGATCTTCGCGGCCGACGGTCTGACGGGCAATTTTGTCGCGGGCGGCAACATCTCCCTGAATAGCGAAGGCAATATCGACGCCTCGGCGCAGGCGAACGGCGGCTATGTCGACGCCAACGGCCTCGCCACGGAGGGCAATTTGTTCGTCGTCGCCGCGGGCGACGCGGCGCTGACCGACAGCTCGGCGGCGCGCATGTTCGGCGTCAGTGCCGAAGGCGCCGCATCGATCGATGGCGGCAGCGCGGGCGAGGACATGCTCGTGCTCGCCGGAACGACCGCCAGCCTGACCGACGTGACTGTGGGCGACGACATCAACGTCGCAGCGCCCGGCAACATCGACGCGGTCAATGTCAGCGCGACCGGCGCGGGCGCCGACACGCATATCCTCGGCCTGTCGTCGGGGTCCGGCAGTCCGAGCTTCACGATCGGCGTCGGCGATGGAAGCGGCGCGGACATCGTGATCGCATCGGCGAACGGCGCGATCGACGCCGCCGCGCTGTCGGCGGGCGACGATATCTTGCTCGACGCCGCGAACGTCACGCTCGCCGCGGCGACCGATCCCGGCGGCAACGCCGTCCCGACGCTGAGCGCGGGCGGCGATGTGGTGGTGAATTCGGCGGCGGGCATTGCGGGCGGCGGCGTTCGCGCGCTCGGCAACGTCGTGCTGACCGGGACGACCGGCATCGATGTGCAGGAGGTCGACGTGCTCGGCGCGACCAGCCTCGACAGCAGCGACGGCAATATCCGGATCGGTAACCTGCTCGCCGCGGGACCGATCGATGCCAGCGCAGAGGCCATCCGCATCGAAAACGGCGGCAACCTCGTCTTTGCGTCGCTCAACGCCAACGCGGGCGACGCCTATGTCCGCACGAACGGTGACCTTTCGCTCGCGAACGCCATGATCGCCGGCAACCTCGACGCCGGCGCACTCGGATCGCTGGCCGTCACCGGCGTCGTCACCGGCCAGTCGATCGCGCTCGCTTCGGCGAACATCACGATCGGTTCGGCAGGCCGCATCGGCACCGCGGGCGTCACGCAGCAATTGTCGATCGCAAACAATAACAGCGACAACCAGACCTTCGTCGGCGGCGCGGCGGGCACCAGCGTCGCGGGCTATCATATCGATGCCGAGGAACTGACCCGCCTCTACGCCAGCCAGATCGACATCGTCGCGCCCGCGGTGCACGCGGCGGGCAGCAGCTCGGTCGGGTCGGCGGCGGCGCCCGACGTCATCGTCGACGGCTTCACCATGACCGGCGGCGCGTCGAACTCGAACCTTGGCGCCAATGGCGCGCTGACGATCCGCACGCCGGGCAAGATGCGCGTGGTCGGCAATGTCGAACTGACGGGGCTCACCGACGCGAACGCGCTCAATCTCGTCGCGGGCGACGCGCTCGAGGTCATTCTGGGTCAGGGGAGCGTGCGGCTCGTGAACGACGCCGACCCGGCGGGACAGCTCAACATGATATCGGACGACATCATCGTCGCCACGGCCGAAGCGATCGCGGACGTCGGCGCGGCGACCTCGACCGCCGCGATCAACACGCGGCTCGAACAGAATGATGGCATCCTGCTCGACGAAGGTGCGCTCTTCGCACGCGGCATCCGCGCCGAGGTCGTCGGCGGTTTCTATGTCCAGAACAGCGGGGCGGGCACCGAAACCGCGCAGCGCCGCGGGCTGACCTTCGGCGCCGGCGGGCTCGACGTCGTGACCGAAGGACCGTCGCGCATCGTCGTCAACGGCGTCGGGCTCGGCCCGAACGGCCAAGTCACCGGCCTCGACGCGCTCCAGCTATTGACCATCGGCGGTGCGGCGCCGGTCGCCGGCAGCTATGATCGGCGGTCGACCGTCAACGGCTGCCTCATCTCCAGCCCGACCGTCTGCGCCACCGTCGCGCTCGACGCCGACAATAATTTCCCGGTGCAGGATGTCATCGAGGAGATCGACGGCGATGAGGACAGCGCAGGCGAAGGCAACACCCTGCCGCAACCGCTGATCACGATGCGCGAGGTCGACCCGCTGACCGGCGCGCCGCTGCTCGACGATCCGGTGACGGGCGCAGGCAACGACGATCTGTGGACGCCGCCCGCGCAATAGCACGCGTTTCGGTTGACGGATCGCATCGGGGCGAGGCATGGGCGGCGGCATGACCGACGCCCCCGCCCCCCGGATTTCCGCCTCCCCGCTCAAGCTGTTCAACAGCCTGACGCGCAGCCTCGAAATCTTCGAGCCCGTCCACCCCGGCGAGGCGCGTGTCTATTCGTGCGGGCCAACGGTCTACAACTATCCGCACATCGGCAATATGCGCGCCTATGTCTTCGCCGACACGCTCGGCCGCACCTTGTCGTACAAGGGCTACAAGCTCACCCACGTTATCAACATCACGGACGTCGGTCATTTGACCGACGACGCCGACGCGGGCGAGGATAAGCTGGAAAAGGCGGCGGCGGAGCGCGCCCAGTCGATCTGGGACATCGCAAAGCATTATACCGAAGCCTATTGGGCCGACGTGAAGGCGCTCAATATCCGCGAGCCCGCGCATTGGTCGATCGCGACCGACTATGTGCCGCAGATGATCGAATTCGCGAAGGCGATCGCCGACAAGCATTGCTACGAACTCGACGGCGGCCTCTATTTCGACACGACGACGGTGGCCGATTATGGCCGCCTCGCTCGCCACGGCAGCGATGAAGGCGAAAGCCGCATCGATCCCGTCGAGGGCAAGCGCCACCCCGCCGACTTCGCGATCTGGCGCAAGACCCCGCCAGGCGAGACGCGACAGATGGAATGGGATTCGCCCTGGGGCCGCGGCGCGCCCGGCTGGCACCTCGAATGCTCGGTGATGTCGGAGGCGCTCCTCGGCTTTCCGTTCGACATCCACACCGGCGGCATCGACCACCGCGAGATTCATCACCCGAACGAAATCGCGCAGAACCAGGCGCACAGCTGCTCCGATGCGAGCGGCGCGCGGATCTGGATGCACAATAATTTTCTCGTCGAACGCAGCGGCAAGATGTCGAAATCGAGCGGCGAATTTCTGCGCGTCCAACTGTTGATCGACAAGGGATACCACCCGCTTGCCTATCGCCTGATGTGCCTGCAAGCGCATTATCGCAGCGAGTTGGAGTTTTCGTGGGAGGGATTGGGCGCGGCGCTGACGCGGCTCAAGCGGCTGGTGATGGCGGTTGAGCGACTTAAGGCTTCAACGGGAAATGAACGAACCGAGTTCGAAGCTCTCAATGACTTTGACAAAGCGATTTGTGACGATCTCAACAGCCCGAAAGCGCTCACATTTCTTGAGAATGTCGTCACCGGGAAACGCTACGAGCAGCAGCGATTGCAATTGGCCACTGCAATGGATGCGGTTCTGGGACTAAACCTACTGACGTTGAATCGCGCAGACCTCCGCGTCCGCCCCAAAGCCGCGAAGATCACCGAAACTGAAATCGAAGCCACCCTCACCCGCCGCAAGGAAGCGCGCGCGGCCAAGGACTTCGCAGCCTCCGACCATCTCCGCGACGAGCTCATCGCCGCGGGCGTCGAGGTGATGGACGGCGATCCGCTCGGCTGGGACTGGCGGCTGGAGGCATAATCGAACCTCACAGTCCGTTCGTGTCGAGCGAAGTCGAGACACCCGGAAGGAATGCGCTAAACGATGGGCATCTCGACTTCGCTCGATGCGAACGGGAAAGGGAGAGCATAATGACCAAAACCGTCACCGTCCTGTCGGGTCTTATCCGCCCGCTCGTCGAAAACCGCCTGCCCGACTGGGTCGAACCGCGCTTTTTCCAATCGAAGGAAGAAGCACTCGAACTGGCACCCCAGGCCGAGATCGGCTGGTTCGACATGTACGACAAGAAGGACATGGCCGCCGTCATCTCCGCCGCGACGAAGCTCAAATGGCTGAACTCGATCTACGCCGGGGTCGACGGCATGCCGCTCGACTTGCTGCAAAAGCGGGGCACGGTCGTCACCAACGGCGCCGGCATCAACGCGATCACCATCGCCGAATATGTCGTGATGGGCATGCTCACCGTGGCCAAGGGCTATCGCGACGTCGTCCGCGCGCAGGAACGCCGCGAATGGCTGATGGACTCGCCCGGCAAGGTCGAGCTGTTCGGCTCGAAGGCGCTGCTCCTCGGCTATGGCGCGATCGGCAAGCTGATCGAGGAGCGGCTGAAGGCGTTCGCGGTCGATGTTACGGTGGTGCGCCGCTCGCCGGGTGCGAATACGCTAACCCCCGATCAGTGGCGGGGCCGGCTAGGCGATTTCGACTGGGTGATTCTCGCAGTCCCCGCCACCCCCGAAACCGACGCCATGATCGGCGCGGCCGAACTCGCGGCGATGAAATCGACCGCGACGCTCATCAATATCGCGCGCGGCAGCGTCGTCGATCAGGACGCGCTCGTCGCGGCGCTCGACAGCCAGCAGATCGCAGCAGCCTTCCTCGACGTCACGACGCCCGAGCCGCTGCCCGCCGACGATCCGCTATGGAGCCTCGACAATGCGCATATCACCATGCACCTGTCGGGACGCGCGCAGGACAAGATGTTCGTCCGCTCGGCGCAGCGTTTCCTCGAAAATCTGGGCCGCTGGAAAAAGGGCGAAGCCGTCGAACCGCGGGTGGATTTGACCCTGGGATATTGACCCGATCTCGTCATCCCGGCGAAGGCCGGGATCTCGCCGGTGCTTCAGGATGCGAGGGTGAGATCCCGGCCTTCGCCGGGATAACGAATAGGGTTGGCGGGCCGCTCAGCGCGGCCGCTCGGCCTTCAATTCGCGCACCAGCGGCTGCAATCGCTCGTCATATTTGGCGAGCATCGTGTGCGCGCCGGCATGATCGTAGAAACTGACCAGTTCGCGCCCGTTCCAGCGGTGGAGCGCATAGGCGGGGTCCTCGGCGACGATCATCGGGCGGTCGTCGGGGTGATCCTCGTCGATCGGACGCAGGTCGAGCGACACTTGCGGCGCGGTCGACGAGCAGATCGCGATCGTGCGCCCCTCCCATGCTACGGTCACGCTGCGGTGCAGATGGCCGCAGATCAGCCCGCGTACCTGGGGGTGCCGCCGCACGACGTCGGTGAACACGGCGACCCACGGCTCGTCGGGGTGGGTGTTCATCCATTCGATTCCGCTTTCGATCGGCGGATGGTGCATGACGATATAGGTCGGCTTGGCCCGGTCCTTCGCCAGCTCGGCGTCGAGCCACGCCGCGCGCTGTTCGCAAAAGGCACCGCCGTGGCGTCCCTCCTCCAGCGTATCGATCGTCACCAGCCGTAGCTCGGGCAGGTCAATCGCATATTGCACGAAGCCATTGCCGTCGTCGAAGCCCGGAAAGCGCGCGTGGAAATTGTCGCGCAAATCATGGTTGCCGACGCTCGGCCACACCGGAAAGGGGCAGCGCGAAAAGGCGGTGACCAGCCGGCGATAGCTGTCGTCGTCGCCGCGGTCGGTGATGTCGCCGGTGGCGAGCAGCAAGTCGGGGCGGTTCGGCCCCTCGATCAGCACGTCGAGCACCTCGTCGAGCCGCTTGCGGTTATATTCGGCCGGATTGTCCGGATCGAACCCGATATGGATATCGGTGATCTGTGCGATCAGCATATCCGTCCCCTGCTTCGGTCGACTGGTCCGACCCCTCAAGCCTATCCGCCCCGTCTTGCCGCGTGCAAGGAAGGTGTGCGCCACGTCACATCATAAAGCCCCCGCGCGCTCGAACCTGTGATCGCGCTCACACTCCCCATAGCACCGAGGCGTTTATTTGTAATTGCCGCCCTGTTAACCTTCCGCTGACGCTTCGGCTGCCACGGCTTGCCCGTGTCCGAATGATATTCGTGGCACATCGCGCACGGCGATTCGGTCGCGGTTTCGACCTTCACCAGCCGCGCGCCACCCTCGCCGACATGGCAATCGCGGCACTGGCGGAGGCCGGGCACGAGCAGGTCGGTCGATGCTTTCGACGCGGGCGCGGCGGTGTGGCAGTCGGCGCAATCGGTTTCCTGGTGCGCGTCATGGTCGAACCAGCCCTTTTGCAGATAGCGCGGCGTCTGATCGACTGCCGCGACGCGCCAGCCCTTCCCTGCTTGCGGGGCGAAGATGGTGTGGCAATCGTAACAGGCGCCGCCCTTTGAAAAGACCGCGCGCACCGCGTCCTGCGCGCGGCTCGGCCGCACCGCGACCTCGTTGAAATAGATGTTGTAGACCTGCCCCTCGGCATAGGCGCCCGGCCGCCGCCGCTGCATCCCCCCGAGCTGGAGCGGGCGCGACGGCGGGGTCGAGCGGTAATAAGCGGTGAGGTCGGCGACGACCTGATCGGGCTCGCCATGGCGCAGCGTCCGCGTCACCCCGCCGACGGTCTCGAAGGCGAGGCTGTGGCACATTGCGCAGTCGCGCTCCATCTCGACCGGCTTGACGCGCACCCCGTCGGCCTCGACGCGGTGGCAATTCGCGCACTCCAGCTTTTTCCCGAAATCATAGCGGCCGCGGAAACTCGCCGCCATGCGCGCCACCCCGCCCGTGGCCCGCAAATGCACGTCGTGCGGGAATTTGAGGCCGTTGTAATCGACCACGCCCTTGGCCAGCGTCGTGCGCACCAGCTTCCCGCCGGCGGCGGGGCGGACGAGCGGGCGGAACTCGGGATGGCGCGTGCCGAAATCACTGGCGTCGGCGAGCGTGGTCGGATGACCCGCCGCCTTGAGCCGCCCCTGCATCCCGTCATGGCAGTCGGCGCAGAATTTCTGCGGCGTCGCCGTCATCGGTCCCGCGCCTTCATGCTCGGTATGGCACTCGACGCAGCGCCCCTGCGGCTTGTTGAAGGTCTTGGCGAAGCCATCGAGGATTCTCTCACCCGCCCCCGGCGGATGGCGCGCGGCGAGCAACATCGCGGCCGGTGCGTTCGCATGCGCCATGCTCATCGCCTTGTGCTCACCGGTGTGGCAGCCGACGCACGCCTTGTCGGTCACCGCCACGAACGGCTCGACATGGCACGACTGGCAATCGTTCTTCAGGCTTGCATGCGCGCTCGACAGCGGCCCCGACAGCCACGCGCTGTCGGCATGATAGCCGTCGGGACGCTCGTTGAGATTCTTATAGCTGTACCACGCCCAGATCGGCCCGATCAGGAAGGCGAGCAGCATCAACAGGCCGAAAACCCACGCCCCCATGCGCTTGCCGGGCATCACGCCCGCGAGCGAAAAGGCCTTGGCTTCGTCGACATCCTTCGACGATTGCGAGAGCTCGTCGATCCGCTCGACGAGCAGGATGATCTTCTCGTCCTCACGCGCGATCGTCAGCCGATGACCGCCAAAGCGCAGCTCGGCGCCCGCGGCGCTATCGATGTCGGCGACGTCGACGCTGCGGCCGTTGAAATCGAAGCCCAGCCCTTCGAGCGCCGCGACGCGCACATGGCGGCCGTCGCCGCTGCTGATCGTCGCATGATGCGGGTTCACCGCCAGGTCGGCGATATGGATCGTGTTGCCGGCATCGCGGCCGAGCGTGATCGTATCGCCCGGCAAGGCCTGGTCGCGGACGATCTGCTTGCCCGTCTTCGTCGTCGCGATGCGGCGCAGGATGAAACTCATCGTCCGCGCCCTACCAATAGAAGAAGACGCTGATGATGTGCGCCGACAGCGCCGCGATCAGCGCGAAGGTCAGCGGCACATGCACATAGAGCCAGATTTCGAGCAGCGCCCGGATGCGAAGATGCTTGCGCAGCCGGGCCAGCGCGGCTTCCTTTTGCTTGAGCAGTCCTACGACCTTTTCGCGCGCTTCGGCATCGCTGCCGCGCGACAGGGTCGGGGTGCGGAGCGCCGCCGTCGTCGCGCAGCTCGGATAGCGGCCGCTCAGGCGCGTGGCGATATTGCCCGCGAAGGGATCTTCCTCGAGCGCCGCGAGCACCGGCGCCGTATCGGCAGGGGTCAGCGGCTGCGCGGCGCTGTGCAACTGGCGGTCGAAGGCGCGGATCGCCTCGAGCATCTGCATCTGCGTCATCTCGTCGCGGTTATTCGAGAGCGCCGCCGGCAAGGTCGCATAGGCGATCACGCCGTAGAGCCCCGACAGGATGACGAGCATCATCAGCGCCCAAGCCAGCGTGTGGACATTCCAGCCGAGCTGGAACCCGGTGTGCCAGGTCCCGACGACGATCAGGCTGAGCCCGAGATAGACATGCGCCGAAGTCCACGCCTTCAGCGACCAATAATCATTCGTCATCTTGCGCTTGCGATAACCGAGCGCGGTGAGCCACAGGATCAGCCCCGCGCCGATGGTGCCGAGCGTATAGCCGTACCAGCTGCCGCCATTGTGGCGCGGCGTGACGTCGACCAATGCGTAAGAAACGATGATGAGCAGGCAGAGCCCGCCGGAAATCTTCGCCCAGCGGAAGCCCGCGTAGCGCAGAAAGCCTTCGTGGCGCCGCTCGCGGACGCGCTCGACCTGCGTTGCCTTCGAGCGGCGGCGCTGAAAGAGGCTCGCCATCAGTCGGTGTCCTCATCGAGCCGCGCGATCGACAGGAACTCCTCGGGCGACACGCGGATCGCGGCGCCGGTCGGGCACGCTCGCACGCACGCCGGGCCGCCCGAAATGCCCTTGCACATGTCGCACTTCACCGCGATTTTCTTGGGCTTCTCGTCGCCCAATTGCTTCTTGGTCCATTTGGGCGATGGCTCGCCGGGGCCGGGGCCGAAGCCGGTGAGCAGCCAGCGCAGCAGGCTCGGCTTCTCGGGCGGCGCCGCTTCCATGCGGATCACGCCATAGGGGCAGTTGCGCATGCAATTGCCGCAGCCGATGCACCCCGGTTCCATGAACACCTCGCCATCGGGGCCGCGGTGGATCACATTGGGCGGACAATCGGCCATGCAATGCGGATGCTCGCAGTGGCGGCAGCTTGTCGGCACATGCAGATGCGCGAAGGTCTTGCCCGCCTCGCGGTCGAGCCGCGACAGCCCTTCGTGGCTGTCGGCGCATGCTTTCTCGCAATTGTCGCAGCCGACGCACAGATTCTCGTCGATCAAGAGCGCGTCGGTCGCCTCGCCCAGCCCCTCCTTCATGATGAAGCTCGCGGTGTCCGAATAAAGGTCGACCGCGCTCGAATAGCTCGCCTTGCGCGATTCGATGAAGTCGTTCATCGCCGCGCGCTCGGCCACCGCCGCCTCGGTCGCCTCGCGCACCTGCGGCCGCGCGGCGAGCATCTTGCGAAAGCTCTCGCCGGTCAGCTTGATCAGTTCCGCGCCGACCGCCGCCTTGACCGTGGCGTTGCGCGGCCGCCCGCTGAGCACGCCCATTTCGCCGAAGAAGCTGCCGGCGGGGAGGTAGCGGAGGAAGATCGGCTTGCCGCCGATATCCTTCTCGACGACCATCGATCCCGAGCGGATGACATAGACATCGTCGCCCTGTTCGCCCTCGGTCAGCACGACCTTGCCCGCGGGCACGCGCTCGACTTCGGCGGTGTCGACAACGGGGCCAAGATCGTCGACTGTCAGCCCGCCCTTGAAGATCTGGAGCAGTTGGCGTTCGAGCGAGATGCGGTTGATCGCACGCTTGGCGCCCGGAACCGAAGCCATCAGCTTGAGCGCGGCGGTGCGCGATACCTCGACGAAGATGCCATCCGCACCCGCGCGGATCGTCGCGCCGCGCTTGCGGCCCGAAATCAGGCCGACCTCGCCGAAGATCGATCCCTGTTCGATCGGCACCACAATGCCGGGGCCGACCTCGACCTGGGCAAAGCCGTCGGCGATCGCGAACAGCGACGACCCCGGATCGCCTTTTTCGAACACGACATCGCCTGCCCGATAGAAAGCGACCTTCGAATCGAGCATGAATTCGCGCATCTGCAGCGGCGACACGTCGGCGAAGATGCTGACGCGCGT
>Ga0307414_10001734_pt1 | contig 11320 bp, 9 predicted proteins | sample DK1Ometagenome_FD_203804 | JGI IMG/M metagenome (GOLD analysis project Ga0307414, IMG submission 203804) | Maize rhizosphere microbial communities from greenhouse at UC Davis, California, United States - DK15-O-3 | ecosystem: Host-associated > Plants > Roots > Rhizosphere > Soil | place: USA...
CTGAAATACAAAATCATCAACATTCCAAAAAAAAGGAGATACAATGGTATATTCATACTCAATAACACTGCCTTCTTTTATATTTGGCATGGTAAATTTCGTTTCATTATAATATTTTGAAACCTCTGTTTTAAAAATACCATCTTTACCTAATTTTGTCTCTTCTATTTTTCCATCAATCAGATTGTAAGTTTTGGCATTTAAACTTGTTAATTTTTCCTCTTCGCTTACACTTTTATAAAGTTGCACTTGACTTGTAGCATAATCAAATCCCTCTTGATTGTATATTTTTATACGTTCGCGAACGTCGGTTGTGAGTTGAAATCCGAAAGTTTGATCGTACTTAATATAGGATTTTCGGTTTTTATATAAATAGGTAGCGTTTGCCGATGTATCTAACGGATTGAATTTTTCCTCTAGCTCTTCTTTTGAAACTTTTCCAAAATCATAATTTTGAGCTAATGCAGTTATTGAAAAAAATAAGCTTAGTAATAATATGGCGGTTTTCATATTTTTATTATAATGCTAATTCTTAACCAAAACAATTTGTTCTGCTTCTTTTTCAATAAATTTATTAAAATATTCTTTTAAACTATCATAGTACATTGGCGAAATGATAGGCGTATTCATTTTAGATGAAATTACTACTTGAATACTTTTTTCATTTCCAGAAACATTATACTTAAATTCTGCCAAATTATCTGGCATTATTACTACTGTTGGCTGGGGCATACTTTCAATCTTATATCCTTCTGGCAAATTAATTAATATTCTATATGCTATTTCTGATGGAGACCCAAAATCTACAGGGAATTCTCTTTTTTCTAATTTGAAGGGATTATCATTAGTCTTAAAAAAGAACAAAGGTGAAAAGTACAATTTATCTCCTATTATATCTGCTTGGCTTTCTAACGAGAATTTGTAAGATTCTGTAATAGGTTCTGATAAATCGGAGTCGTTTTTAACTTCATAATCTGAAATTTCCATGCCTTTATATTTATTTTCAAGATCTTCTAAAAACTGGGATTTATCACTTTCCAAATAATTTTCTCGATATAGCATGGCGTCGTGATTGGTTTTTGTTGCCCTATAGTTTCCTGCTAAATTACCATTCCCATCCAAATTTGCCATCATTGTTATTGTGCTTTTGGAAAGTTGGTTGGGATATAAACTTATTGTAGCCGAACTTTTGTTTTTCCTAATAATTCGCCCTTCCCAATTTAAAACTCTGGATGGCAAAACATTTGGCATGGAATACTTGTTACTGGCATCCAGTAAAATAACTCCTTGTTCTGTTTCTATACCAGATATAACATAATTATACCCCTCTAATGTTGGAAATAATGGAATGCCATTTTGCCTTGTACTTACTAAAACTGGATTGGCGTTTAAGCCCGCATAGCGTAACATGGCCGTTAACATTAGATTTATTTCAGCAACATTTCCTACTTGATCTTTATACGCTTTTTTAACCCCTACATCAGTATACTTACCTATATAATCATTCCATTTTATTTTGGTTTTCACTAAGTTAAAAATCAACGATGCTTTTATCATTGGATCGGAAACAGTTGATATCAATGCATTAACATCATCTTCAAAATAACCAGTTTTATTTAATTCATCACCAAAACTAGAACTCTCATAGATGGTTTTAACAACATCTTCCCATGTTGTAGAATAGTATTTTATAGGTGATTGGGGAAATTTTGTGAAAGATAATTCATATTGAATAGCTGAACGGTAATTAGTAATATTATTAACAAAAGGTTCGTCTTTTAATGCAGGAATATCAGAAAGATTATAAGATGTTATTGTTTTTATAAAGTCTAAATTAGACGAACTGTAGCTAGTACTAACTGCTTCCCAACCTCCACCTGATCTTTCCTTATTTGTAAAAGTAATTTTATCATTTTTAGTCTCAACTTTTGGAGTTACCACTAAATATCCTTTAGTGTTTAATTTAAAGTTAAAATATTCTGGTGTTTCAAAACTTGCTTCAACTTTTTTAACTGGAATGGCATGTTGAAATACAAAATCATCAACATTCCAGTAAAAAGGGGATATAATAGTATATTTGTATTCAACAACACTGCCTTCTTTTATGTTTGGCATTGTAAACTTTGTTTCGTTGTAATACTTGGAAACTTCTGTTTTAAAGATACCGTCTTTTTCCAATTTTGTTTCTTCTATCTTTCCACTAACCCAATTATAAGTAGTGGCTTTTAAACCGGAAATTTTTTCCTCATCGCTTCCGCTCTTGTAAAGTTTGACTTCACTTGTAGCATAATCAAATGCCTCCTGTTTATATATCTTAATTCTTTCATGTATATCAGTTACCAGTTGAAATCCTTCATTTTGATCATATTTAATATATGTCCTGCGATTTTTATACAAATAGGTGGCGTTTGCTGACGTATCTAGTGGATTTAGCTTTTCTTCCAATTCTTCTTTTGAAACTTTTCCAAAATCATAATTTTGAGCTAATGTAGTTATGGAAAAAAATAAACTTAGTAATAATGTGGTGGTTTTCATATGTCGATATTTATTGCTTTTTATTTGTCATATGTTATTCGCATATCGTGATCAGTGTTTGCCACCAATTTTAGGTTATGCTCATTTCATTTAGTGTTAGCTTTTAATTAATACTACTTTTGTATTGTCATGTTTTGATACTTCTATATTAAATTCCCTAAATGCTTCATAATCTTCTTTTGGAAATTCTCCATCCTTTATAACAAATTGTCTTTTGTAAACGAGTTCATGTTCACCTTTTTTCTCGATTTCAACATGATAGCTTCCAAATTTATTTTCTATTGAAATATTATTGGGTATGGCTTCAATTTTATAATCTGATGGCAATGTAATTTCAACTTCATCTACATCTTTAAAACCTCTTTTAATTTTAAGTGGAAATTTTCTATCCCTGTATCGGTCCGGAATCTGTGTCTGCCTATTTAAAGCATTTAATGTAACCAACATCCTATTTCCTGCTTTGTTAGAATAATTACTGGCAACAAAATTAATATCTTCAATAAATGCTATTTCGTCTTTATTGTTGGTGATTTGCATGTTATTAATGGTTATGCCGTTGACATAATTCCATCTTTTTTTATAATAAGTATCTAAATCTCTTTTGGTTTGCGTTTCATACATATATTTATCGTCGTACTGAATACCTTTAGAATTCACATTGACCTTCACATCAATATCTCCAATATTTGACACTATATAATTACCTTTTAAATATTGTATGTTTTCTTCAGTAGTGTACTTTTTGGTGCGTTGTATTTTACCGCCTTCTGGCGTTACAACTAATACATCTCTGTCATCTGTAAAGTCGCCTATAAATCCGAAAGGGTTTTTTTGGCTAGTACATTCTAACCATACTGTATCGGTTGCTGTTGGAATGGATAGAATAGCATGATTTCCCTGCATAGAAGCAAAATCAGAATCTATGTTTCTTTGATTTTCACCTGCATATAAAACCGTGTAATTTGACTTTATATTTGCTACTTGAAGCAAACACATAGTGTAATTTGTTAAACCTTTACAATCTCCATAACTTAACCTATCGACTTCTGAAGCGTTAAAAGGTTTCCAACCACCAATGCCAACTTGAACGCTAATGTACCTAGATTTATCTTGTACATATTGATATATTTTTTTTGCTTTATCAATATCATTCTTCTCGTCTTTAACCAAATCTTGAATGAAAGACACCGTTTGTGGAGATAAATCGTGTGTGCTTATCAATAAATCGTTATATACCCATTTCCCAAAATCATTCCAGTTTTCAACATCAGCGGAAACACCCTCTAATGTAAATTTTTTTGTAGCAAATAACACTTTAGGGGACATATCTACTAGACTAGGGCTAAACTCTTCGGGTTTCATAGCCACTATGTTTTTCACACTATAGCTAATTTTGTTTGGAAGTTCTTCTTTAGTGACATCTACACCTTCTAAATTAGTTTCCTTGGTTCTGATTGGGGAATCTGCTGAAAAATTTATAGCATAAGAACTATCTTGAATACTTAAAAAATAACCATTTAAAGGCATGAAAGGTTCTACAAATGCCGTGTTAGTTGTATTTATGGAGTACTTAAATTCAAGGGTGTACGGATAAGAAATTGGAGTGTATTCTAAATATTTAACTCTAGAATCAGAGTACAAGGTACCACCATCAACCGCACTTACATCTTTAAAATCGCTCTTTTTTATTCGTTTTATTTCAATCCCTAATTGATTAAAAACTAAAACCTCCAATTCTTTAATCTTCACGCTATTATCATAATGTAGATAAGCATCAAGATTATCATTTCCTTCTTTGTTTAAAACAGTAATGATTCGTTTCTCAAAAACATCCATATTATTTATGGAATTTATCGAGACATTTACTTGATGCAGCCTAACAACAGCATTTGCATTTTGCTTAAGGTTTTCAGGAATTGAAGTTGAAGAATATAAATTTTCTTGCGAAAAAAGATTGGTTGTTAAGAGTAAAGTAAAAATAATTACTAAGCTTTTTATATTCATTTTTATGTAAAATGTAATTAAAGCTTTAAATATATTATTTTTTAGCAAATTAAAGCATGAGAAAAATCATATTTCGATGTATTGCTTAACTTTTTGTTATAAGTCTAAATCTTACATAATAAGAAAATGAATTTCATAAGTGGGAAATTAATTATTCTCTATTTTTAGAATCTATTATAATGGTAACTGGTCCATCATTAATGAGTTCCACCTTCATATCGGCTCCAAACTGTCCGGTTTGTATCTTTTTATTTAAATCAGATTCAAGTTGTTTCACAAAGGTCTCATATAATGGAATGGCAACATCTGGTTTTGCTGCATTTATATAACTGGGACGATTCCCTTTTTTGGTTAAAGCATGTAAAGTAAATTGGCTTACTACAATAATATCGCCATTTATTTCTAAAACGGACTTATTCATCACGCCGTTTTCATCACTAAAAATGCGAAGATTGGTGATTTTATTAGTCAGCCAATAAATGTCATCTTGGGTGTCTTCATCAACAATTCCTAAAAGAATCAATAGTCCATGACTAATGGAAGCTACTATGCTGTTTTCAATGGTGACACTTGCTTTTGATACTCTTTGGATAACTACTTTCATAACCCTAAATCCTCTAAAGGGACTTGTTTTTTATATGTTTAATTTAAAACTGATTTACTAAGACTGTAAACTGAGACTGCGACTTGTAAACTAATTACTCCCGTTCCCAATCTTCAGTTCTGTAATGTTCATCATCACCTTCAAGTATTTGCAGGTAACTACGGTAACGCGAAAAAGCAATCTCATCATTATCCAAAGCTTTTTTTACAGCACAATTTGGTTCTTGTACATGCAAACAATTATGAAATTTACAGTTTTGTTTAAGGGCGAAAAACTCTGGAAAATAATCCCCGACTTCTTCTTTATCCATATCTACAACACCAAAACCTTTGATGCCCGGTGTATCTATTATTTTAGCATTAAAACTTAAATCGAACATTTCGGCAAACGTGGTCGTGTGTTGACCTTGCATATGTAGGGTTGAAATTTCCTTGGTTTTAATATCTAAAGTTGGTTCTATAGTATTTACTAGGGTTGATTTCCCTACACCTGAATGACCAGAAAACATATTCACTTTACCTTGCATGATTGCTTTAATCTTATCGACATTTTTACCCGTTTTTGCCGAAACGCCAATACATTCATAGCCAATCTTTCTATACACATGGGCAAGAAATTTTACCTCATTTAAAGTCTCTTCATCATAAGTATCAATCTTATTGAATAGCAAAATGGTTTTAATTTGATAGGCGTTAGCGGTGACCAAAAACCTATCGATAAAACTAGTTAACGTAGGCGGATTATTTATGGTAATTAATAAAAAAACCTGATCGATATTAGCCGCAATGATATGTGTTTGCTTTGATAAGTTGACCGATTTTCTAATGATATAATTCTTTCTATCATGTATATTATTTATAATTCCCGAAACTTGATTATTATCGGTTTCCAACTCGAAATCCACCACATCGCCAACAGAAATGGGGTTGGTACTTTTAATGCCTTTAATACGAAATTTACCTTTTATACGACACTCGTAAATATCGCCCAAATCGGTTTTGACGGTGTACCAACTTCCAGTAGATTTATAAACAAGTCCTGTCATTAATGATTAATAATTACTTCTACAAATTAACAACATTTAGATATAATATAGCGTGGGAAAAAGCTATATATTGCGTCACTAAAACAAAAACCAACAACAACATGAAAAAAATTTTATTATGTGTTTTACTATTAGTATTCTTTCAAAGTACGTTTTCACAAACCAGCTTATATGAAAACCCAAACTTTGATGACATTGCTAAAAGTCACAAAATTATTGCAATGGTTCCATTTGAAACCCAAGTTAAGTTACGTCCGAAACAAATGAAAGATATGACTGCCGAACAACTTAACCGTATTGAGAAATCTGAAGGTGAAAGTATTCAAACAGCCATGTATTCATGGTTTTTGAAACGAAAAAAAAGAGGAGATTTACAATCTTTAGAAATCCAGGATCCTAGAACAACGAATGCGATACTAAAAAAACAGAACATTGATTATAATAACATTATGGATTTTACACCTCAGGAGTTAGCTAAGATACTAGAAGTGGATGCTATAATTTCTGGTAATTTTGAGACCAATAAACCAATGTCTGAAGGCGCATCTATTGCCTTGGGCGTTTTAATTGGATTTTTTGGAACTACAAATAGTGCTGTAATAAATATGAGTGTTCATAATACCTCTGATGGTGTTTTACTTTGGAATTATAATAAAAAAGTGAGTGGAAGTATTGGCAGTGATACTGAAGACTTGATTAACATTTTAATGAGAAAGGCATCCCGAAGATTAGCTTATACTAAAAACAGTCCAGAAGAAGATTAATTTATTTAATGAAGCACAAAAAAAATGCCTCACATATTTGAGGCATTTTTTTTATTTTAACCATTTATAATCTTCTCTTGATGATTAATGGATTCTTGATGAATGGCTTTAAACATTTTCAAAACAAACTCCTCGCTTAATCCTTTAGATTCTCCTTCTAAAACCATTTTACCTAATATTTCGTTCCAACGTTTAGATTGTAAAACAGCAACATTTTTTTGTTTTTTAAGGGCTCCAATACTATCGGCAGCTTTCATTCGCTTGCCTAACAAATCTATAATTTGATTATCAACAATATCAATTTGAGCTCTCAAATTATCAAGGGATCTATTATAATCGGCCTCAGGATCGCTCTCTTTTCTTATTTTCAAATCTTTCATAATTTGGATTAACACTTTTGGTGTTACTTGCTGAGATGCATCACTCCATGCATTATCTGGATCAAAATGCGTTTCAATCATGAGTCCGTCAAAATTCAAATCCAACGCGGTTTGTGATACATCAAAAATCATATCACGTTTTCCAGTAATGTGAGATGGATCGTTGATGATTGGTAAATCCGGAAACTTTGTTTGCAACTCGATGGCCAATTGCCACTCTGGATTGTTTCTATATTTTGTTTTTTCGTAGGTTGAAAAACCTCTATGTATAACGCCTAATTTTTTGATATTCGCCGTTGCCAAACGCTCAATCGCGCCCAACCACAAAGGTAAATCAGGATTTACGGGGTTTTTTACCAATATAATTTTATCAGTTCCTTGTAAAGCATCAGCAATTTCTTGAACAATAAAAGGACTCACTGTAGAACGTGCGCCAATCCATAATAAATCGACATCATGCTCTAAAGCCAATTTTACGTGGGCAGCATTCGCAACTTCAGTCGCCGTTTTCATACCAGTTTCAGCTTTTACTTTTTGTAACCATTTCAAACCTAAAGCACCAACACCTTCAAACATACCTGGTCTGGTTCTTGGTTTCCAAATACCTGCTCTGTAATAGTTAACATCTGTATCTTTTAGCTCATGAGCTATTCTTAATACTTGTTCTTCTGTTTCTGCACTGCATGGTCCTGCGATAACCAAAGGATGATCTAATTTTAAATCATCTAACCAGCCTCTTAATTCCTTCTTGTTTTCCATAATTTTAATACTTAACTAATTCCTTTTAAAATGTCTTTTATATGATTGGTATTTTTCATCTCATTATAAATGGCTTCAAAGTCATCTTGCTTCATCATATCCCTAAAATGAGTGAGATTCGTAATATATTCTTCTAATGATTCAATAACATTTTCTTTATTCTGTCTGAAAATGGGAGACCACATCTCTGGTGAACTCTTGGCAAGTCTTACTGTTGAAGCAAATCCACTACCCGCCATATCAAAAATATCTCTTTCATTTTTTTCTTTTTCAATAACCGTTTTTCCCAACATAAAAGAACTGATGTGCGATAAATGAGAAACATAGGCAATATGTTTATCATGTGACACTGGATTCATACGTCTTAATTTCATCCCAATGGTTGTGAAAAAATTTAATACGGCATCTTTAAGTTTATCATCTGTTTTCTCTTCTTCACAAATGATGTTGGTTTTATTCTGAAACAAATCATATATCGCCGCTTTAGGTCCAGAATATTCTGTTCCTGCAATAGGATGCATCGCTAAAAAATGTTTCCTTTTGGGGTGGTTTTCAACGACTTTACAAATAGCTTCTTTGGTTGACCCAACATCAATAACCAATCCTGATTCTGAGATTTTGTCTAAAAGCGTCGGCAATAACTTTACGGATGCATCAACTGGAATGGATAGAATTACTAAATCGGCATTCACAATATCGTCTATAGTCGCTTTTCTATCAATTAAATTTAGTGACAAAGCTTCATCAAGCGTCGATTCTTTTCTACTTATGCCATAAATAGTGACCGTTGGGTCTAGTCTTTTAATTTCTAAAGCTAGACTCCCGCCAATTAAACCAACTCCTATGATGTATATATTTTTCATTTTTACTCTACCTAAACCTCTCTAAAAGAGAGTAAATATTACGGATTTTATTTTATTATTTTTTGCTTAATGCAACTGCATCTCATATCACTCTTGAAATGGCTTCCACTAATTCTTCTTCCGAAGCGCATAAAGAAAACCTAATATATCCTTCGCCTTTGGTTCCGAAAATAGTTCCTGGCGTAATGAAAATGTAATTGTTTTTTAATATAGTATCTATAAATGCTTCCGACTTGATGTGTGAAGGCAATTTTGCCCAAACGAACAGTCCGGTAGCATGTTCATCATACGTACAGTTTAATGCTTTCGCCAATTTCCATACCAATTCCCTACGTTTTCTGTAAACACTATTTAAGGTAACGAACCACATGCTTGAACATTTTAAAGCTTCAATGGCACCTTTTTGTATGCCATAAAACATACCAGAATCCATATTGCTTTTAACCTTTAAAATATGGTTTATATAATTATTATCGCCTACAACCATTCCAACGCGCCAGCCAGCCATGTTAAAGGTTTTACTAAGCGAATTAAGTTCTAAACAAACATCTTTTGCTCCAGCAATGCTCATAATACTTTTAGGTGAATCATTCAGCACAAAACTATACGGATTATCATTTATAATCAATATATTATGTTTTTTCGCAAAAGCGATTAAATCTTTGAATAGCTTATCTGTAGCACCTGCTCCTGTTGGCATGTGTGGATAATTTACCCACATTAACTTTACGTTGCTTAAATCGTTTTTTTCAATGGCTTTAAAATCGGGAAACCAATGGTTAGCTTCATCAAGCTCATAAAGAACCGTTTTTGCTCCAACTAAATTTGTCACCGATTGGTAGGTTGGATACCCAGGATTCGGAATCAACACACCATCACCTTCATTCAAAAAAGCCATAGAAATATGCATAATACCTTCTTTGCTACCCATTAAAGGTAAAATTTCGGTAGTCGGACTTAAAGACACATTATAATGCTCTTTATAAAATTTAGCCATACCTTCCCTTAAAGCTGGTAAACCTTGATAACTTTGATATTGATGTGCCTTAGCATCTTGCATACCTTCAATTAAAGCATCAATAACTTTTTGTGGCGGCTGCATATCTGGGCTACCAATTCCTAAATTAATAACTGGTTTACCGTTTGCAATAAGCAAATTTACCTCTCTTAATTTTTTTGAGAAATAGTATTCTTCAACGGTATCCAATCTATCTGCTACTCCTATCATAATTTAGCATTTTTATATTCGCCCAGCACTCTAAAATTAATAGCCATAATATCAATAATGGATTTTGCTTTTTTAAAATCGGCATACGTTTCAAAAGTCACATCCACAAAAAAAGCATATTTCCAAGGTGTTTCTATAATGGGCATGGATTGAATTTTGGTTAAATTCAACTTACAATCGCTCATCACATTCAGTATGGTTGCTAAACTTCCTCGTTTATGGTCTGCTTCAAATTTTAATGACGCTTTATTTATTTCATGTTCAGGAACTTCAGAATTTACTCTTTTTACAATTGCAAATCTGGTTTCATTATGTTTTATGGTTTGAATACTGTGTGCCAAAATATCCAATTCGAAAATTTCCGCAGCCATGACACTGGCAATCGCTCCCACATTTTTAAGTTGGTTTAAATGAATGCGTTCTGAAACCTCAGCCGTATCCTTATCCTCAATAAGTTTAATGTGCGGATAGTTTTTAAAAAACTCTTTACATTGTAATAATGCCATGGGATGTGAATACACTTCTTTAATATCCTCTATGGATTGATTGGGCAATGCCATTAAATTATGCTGAATATCCAAATAATGTTCGCCCACAATATGCAAATCATGCTTATTTATCAAAGCATAATTAGGCAAAATAGATCCCGCAATTGAATTTTCCAACGCCATAATCACAGCATCACTTTCATTGGTCACTAGGGATTCCACCACCCCATCAAACGTCATACATTCTATGACATCAACAGGTTTTTCAAAATATTGTAATGAAACAATATGATGGAAAGATCCTCTAATTCCTTGTATGGCAACCGTTTTTATCATACATAAAAAAAGTCCCGATTTTCATCGAGACTTATATTAAATTTATATCTTATAAATTATACATACAACGCCTCGATCCTTTTGCTAAAAAAGAAATAAAAGTTGCTAAAATATGTATAATACGTTCTTTTCATGTGGGTGTTTATAATTTTCCCAATTACGCCGCTAAAGTAATTAATATTTTAATATATCAAAATCGAATATTTATTTTTTTTCATTTTGATCAAAAGTTTTAAAGATTTTACATCAAATCTTACATTAAGCGATATAATCATTATTTTTGAACAAACTATTTAAATATGTCAATAGAGGTT
>Ga0307414_10001736_pt1 | contig 11311 bp, 10 predicted proteins | sample DK1Ometagenome_FD_203804 | JGI IMG/M metagenome (GOLD analysis project Ga0307414, IMG submission 203804) | Maize rhizosphere microbial communities from greenhouse at UC Davis, California, United States - DK15-O-3 | ecosystem: Host-associated > Plants > Roots > Rhizosphere > Soil | place: USA...
CGTCGGTCAGCATGTCCTCGTCGATGACCGAGGCGACCATCGAGAGATGCTGCCATTTGCCCTTGGGATCGGTGAAGCGGAGATCGACATATTCAATCTCATTTTCCTCGATCATTTTCAGGATTTTCGCCGCGCCGCTCGCCATATTGGACCTCGTCAGAATGCAAAGAGAATCGCCCTTGGCCCCGCGGCCTCGGTTCGAGGACAGCGATTCCAGCGGCCGCGCACGGAGTCACGACCGGCGTGAACTTTTCACTCGAAATGGATGCTGGGCGGCACCCCGGCTCGTCCGGACAAGGAAAAGCCCGCCCGGTGCGTGCCGCCGGACGGGCTTTAACCCTTTTCACCTGAAGCGGTCAGCCTTTGACCTTGCGCTCCGGCGGGACGGTGATCCTCACAACCTCGCCCGAACGGCCCGGAAAACCGGTGAACATCGCCTCGATCAGGTTCGGCACCAGGACGCCGAGATTGTCGTTGGTCGAGCGGGCGACCGCCTTGCCTTCGAACAGCGAGGCGTTGTCGGCGCGACGGCGGATGTCGAGGTCGAGCTCGCTCCGATATTCGGTGTAGCTGCGGATCGACCCGCGATACCCGAACGGCGAATACCAGAACGGGTCGTTCCAACCATAATAGAAGGGCGAGCGGTAACGGCCGTAATAGCCCCAACGCGAAAAATAGGGCGGGCCAAGGGGGTCGTGGTAGGCGAACGGTTCCTCGACGATCCGCGTCCGGCCGTGGTCGACGTCATAGCCGAGCTGGACGATCATCGTCGCGGCCTGGGGCGACGTCGCCGGCTGATAACCCTGCGCGACCATCGCGTTGGTTACCATGTTGGCATAGCGCTGGAACTCCAGCCCGCCGCCCTGGGCATCGCCCGATCCCGGGACCACGTAAAATGTCTGACCCTGCGGAGCGGGCATCGCCTGGTAGCGCGAAACCTTGGCAGGGAAGCCGGTTGCGCAGGCCGACAGGCCCAACGCGGAAGCGCCGAGAAGGATCGCGGCGAAGAATTTGTTGATACGCATGACCTTACATCCCGAGTCGGAAAATCCGAAGTAGCGCGGAATATATCATGAACCGTGCTGAATAGGCGATGAAGCGTGGGAGTCGCCTGCGCGACTCACATTCAACGGCGCAAGCCGACCGCGCGATAGGCCCCGGCAAGCGTCGGGGCGGCCAGAGCGGCAGCTTTTTGCGCGCCGGCGGCAAGGATCGCATCGAGCGCGGCCTCGTCCCGGCGAAGCTCGATCAGCCGTTCCCGCAGAGGCGCAAGCAGGCCGATCGCGGCGTCGGCGAGCGCCGGCTTGAACGCCCCGAAACCCTGCCCGGCGAACTGGGCCAGGACCGCTTCGGGAGAGACATCGGTGATGGCGGCCATGATCCCGACCAGGTTCCTCGCTTCCGGGCGGCCCTCGAGCATGGCGGGATCGTCGGGCAGCGGTTCCGGGTCCGTCTTGGCCTTGCGGATCTTTTGGGCGATCTCGTCGTCGCTGTCGGTCAGATGGATGCGGCTCGCCTCCGACGGATCGGACTTCGACATTTTGGCCGAACCGTCGCGCAGGCTCATCACCCGGGCCGCTGTGCCGCCGCCAATGTAGGGCTCAGGTGCGACGAACAGCTCGACGTCGAAATCATTGTTGAACTTCACCGCGATGTCGCGCGCCAGCTCGATATGCTGCTTCTGGTCCTCGCCGACCGGGACATGGGTTGCCTTGTAGACCAGCACGTCGGCCGCCTGCAGGACCGGATAGGTGAACAAGCCGACGCTTGCGCCCTCGCGATTCTTGCCCGCCTTGTCCTTCCACTGCGTCATGCGGTTGAGCCAACCCATGCGCGCCGTGCCGTTCAGGATCCAGGTAAGCTCGGCATGGGCGGGAACGTCGCTTTGGCAGAACAGGGTCGACTTGGCGGGATCGATGCCGCTGGCGATCAGCGCGGCCGCCATTTCACGCACATTGGCGCGGAGCACCGCCGGGTCGATGTCGACCGTCAGGGCATGGAGGTCGGCCAGGAAGAACAGGCATTCGGTCTCTTCCTGCATCCTGACCCAGCGCAGGATCGCGCCGAGCAAATTGCCGAGGTGCAGATTACCGGTCGGCTGGATGCCGGAGACGACGCGCATCGCGGGCTGGTTCATTTCAGGCATCGACCTTCTTTCGGCGAAGCAGCACGAGGATGTCTTCCTTGTCCATTCCCCCCGTGATCCAGGCTAGCGCGAAATAAACGACCGAGCCGGCGCCGATCAGCGCGATCGTTCCGATCACCCTCTTGCCGGCTGAACCGGAAAAGAAGCCTTCCAGGGCCAGGCCGACGAACCAGATGGTCGCGCCCATCGCCGCTGCGGCAATGAGTTGCCGGACGAGCCGCGAGGCAAGCCAGCCCTCGATCTTGAACTGGCCGCGCATCGCCAGGAGCACATAAAGGGCGACCGCGTTGAGCCAGGCGGCGGCGGCGGTCGTCAGCGGCAGGACGATGATGCCAAAATCGTCGATCAGCAGGAAGTTGGCGGCAACTCCAAGGGCGAGGGTCACGAGGGTGATGACGACCGGCGTCTTCATGTCCTTGCGGGCGTAGAAGCCGGGGGCGAGCACCTTGATCATCACATAGGCCGGAAGACCCGCCACCAGGACGGACAGGACCAGCGCCGATGTCGCGGCGTCGGAGGCAGTGAACCGTCCGCCTTCGAACAGGACGGTCATGATCGGCCCGGCAGCGACCATCAGGGCGATCGTTGCGGGAATGGTGAGCAGCATGGCGAGTTCGGTCGCCCGGCCCTGGAGATTGGCTGCCTGCCGGTCTTCGCCGAGACCGATATGACGGCTGATGGCGGGCAGGATGGCGGTGCCGATTGCGGAGCCGACCAGCGCCAGCGGAAGCTGGTTGAGGCGGTCCGCCTGGCTCAAATAGACGAAGCTGCCCTCGGGCAGGCGGGTCGCGAAATAGGCGTAGAATAATTGGCTGATGTAATAGCCGCCGGCGCCGATCGTTGCCGGAAGGATAAGGATCAGCAATTCCTTGACCCGCGGGGTCATCCGCGGCGGCAGCAGGCGCAAGGTGATCCCGGCCCGTCGCGTCGCGATGACGCAAAGTCCAAGCTGGAGGACTCCGCCCACCAGCACCGCCCAGGACATCGCCACAGAGGTTGCGTTGCCACCCTCGGGAACGATCAGCAGTGCGCCGACCAGCGCGATATTGAGCAGCGCCGGCGCGAAGGCCGCCGCGGTGAATCGCGAAAGCGAATTCAGGATTCCGCTGAACAGCGAAACCATGCTGATGAAGATCAGATAGGGAAAGGTGATCCGGGTCAGGAAGACGGTGAAGGCGAACTTTTCCGGATCGCTGGTCCAGCGTTCGCTGGCGACCGCGATGACCACCGCCGGCATGGCGATGACGAACAGGGCGGTGATGAGAACCAGGGCGGGCAGGAAGACGGCCTGCACTTCCTCGGCGAAGCGCCTGGCGTCCTCAAGATCGCCATCCTTGCCGATCCGGCGCGCGAACAGCGGCACAAAGCCCTGGCTGAAGGCTCCCTCGCCAAGCAGCCGGCGAAGCAGGTTGGGAAGCTGGAATGCCCAGATGAACACCTCGGCCGCCGCCGAGGCGCCCATCACACGGGCGAAGATCATCTCGCGGATGAAGCCGAGGATCCGGCTGACGAGCGTCAGTCCGCCGATCGTTCCGCCGGCCTTGACCAGGTTCACGTCCGCCTGGTCCTCAGGCGTGGCCGACCGGCGGTTCGCCGTCGCCGCCCGGTTGACCGGCCACCTGTCCCTGACCCGGCTGCTGCGCTTCGAGCTGCGTCATGTAGGCTGCCCCGAAATCGATCGGATCGAGCAGCAGCGGCGGGAAGCCCAGGTTCTGCACGGCCTCCGCGACGATCTGCCGGGCAAAGGGGAACAGAAGTCGCGGTCCCTCGACGAGCAAGAATGGCCCCAGCGCATCTTCCGGCACGTTGCGGAAACCGAACAGGCCGCCGTAGCTCAGGTCGACGATGAAATGGGTGCCATTGTCGGACTTGGCCGCCACCTCGATTTTCAGCGTAATCTCATGGACGTCGTCGCCGACCTTTTCGGCATTCAGTCCGAACTGAACGTCAAGCGACGGCTGGACCTGCCACTGGAATACCTGCGGCGCCGAGGGACTCTCGGCGGACAAATCCTTGATATACTGCGCGATGGTCGCGACCTGGGGGCCGGCCGCGCCTTCTTCGCCGAGGGCTTCCGGCACAGCGTTGTTGGTATCCTCGTCGGCCATGAATTTTCCTTAGAATCGGCTGGGTTGACGGTGGCACGGGGCACAGCAAAGCGGTGCCGCCAGCTTGCGGCGAGCGACTAGCAGCCGCATGGGCGCGGTGCAATGCCGCACGGCTGCGATGGAGCGCCCTTTGAATCCAAACGTTGTCCGCATTATGTTGGCGTCAGGAACGCCCTATTTCGAACGGAATCATTTTTGACCGCCATCGTCATCCTTGCCCTGGTTGCCTTGTTCATCGGCCTTCGCCTTTACAGCGTGCTTGGCGAGCGGACGGGTCATGAGCAACCGATCCTGAAGCCGGCCGATCCCGAGCAGGCCGATGCACGCATCGAGCCGCGCACCGCCGCACAAGCCGGTTCGGCGCCGACGGCTGCCGAGCCCGACGACATGGCCTATCTGCCGACCGCCGGCCCCGGCGTCCGCGCATTGCTGGCGGCCGACCCGACGTTCGACGTCGCGCGTTTCCTCGAAGGGTCGAAGTCCGCATATCGGATGATCCTCGAAGCCTTTTGGAAGGGCGACATGGAGTCGATGCGGCCCTATGTCGACGGACATGTGTTCGAAACATTCTCGAGCGCGGTCGAACAGCGTTCGAAGGAAGGGCTGGTCCTCGACAACCGGCTGGTCGCGATTGAGCAGGCGCTGATCGCCGGGGCCGAGCTCGACGGGACTGTCGCACTGGTCACCGTCCGGTTCGAGGCCGACATTGCCGCGGTGACCCGCAACGCCGCAGGCGAAGTCGTCGCCGGTTCGCTGTCCGACGCCGTCCAGACTCGCGACCGCTGGACCTTCCGGCGCGATACGGCTTCGCGCGATCCGAACTGGCTGCTCGTCGAAACCGACGAGGAAGAGTGAGCCCGCTCCTCCGCGCGTTTGCGCTGTCCGCAAGCCTGTTCGTCGCGGCCTGCGCGACGCGCGGGCCGGTGCCGTCGCCGCCGCCAACGCCGCCGGTCCCACAGCCAACGCAGCCTGTCCCACCTCCGCCGCCGCCGCCTCCGGCCAACGCCAGGGCCGCGGGCGTTGCGTTGGCGGCCCCCGCGCCGCTGGCCGCCGCCCAGGCCGAGCGCGCGCTCGCGGCATTCCGGCTGAGTTGCCCGGTCCTCATCCGGCGCAAGGACCAAAGCGGGCTGACCGTCGCCTCGGATTGGCAAACATTATGCGCGGAAGCGACGACACTCCCGCTGACGGCCGCCCCAGCCTTTTTCCGCGACCGGTTCGAATGGGTGCGCGTCGGCACCGGGGAGGCGTTCGCAACCGGTTATTATGAGCCGGAAATCCGCGGTTCGCGCAACCGCCAGCCCGGATTCGAAGTCCCGGTTTACGGGGTTCCTGCCGACCTGGTTCGCTGCACCCGGCCGGATGGCGGAGAGGGGCGAGGCAGGATCGACGAAAGCGGGACCTGCGTCCTCTACTACACCCGCGCCGAAATCGAGGATGGCGCGCTTGCCAACCGGGGGCTGGAGATCGGTTGGGCGGCCGACCCGATCGAGCTGTTCTTCCTGCAGATCCAGGGCTCGGGCCGACTGCTGCTACCGGACGGCGGGGTGATGCGCATCGGCTATGCCAGCCAGAACGGGCGCGAATATGTCGCCATCGGGCGGCTGCTTCGCGAACGGGGCCTGCTGTTGCCGGGCAGAGCCAGGATGCAGGACATCGTGAACTGGCTTCGCACCTACCCCGAGGAAGGCCGTGCGCTGATGCGGGAAAACCTCAGCTACATCTTCTTCAAGGAATTGACCGGACCCGGGCCGCTCGGCGCGATGAATGTGCCCGTCAGCGCGCAAACTACCGTGGCCGCCGATCCGAGGTTCGTCCCGCTGGGCGCACCGGTGTTCCTGACCCTCGACCGGCCGGAAGCAAGCGGCTTGTGGGTCGCCCAGGATACGGGAGGGGCGATCAAGGGCGCCAACCGTTTCGATACATTCTGGGGCGCGGGCGCGGCGGCCGAAGCCACGGCTGGAGGCATGTCGGGCAAGGGCAGGGCGCTGGTCCTGCTGCCCAAGGGCACGGTGGCGCGTGCGCAAGCTCTCCCCTGAAGAATCCGCCCTTTGGGCGAAGGTCACCGCCACCATTCGCCCGCTGTCGCGCGTCCCCGATGACGTGTCCGTCCCGCCGGCCTCGATCGTCCGGCCATCGCTCCCCACCCCACCGCCGACGCCGCGCCCCAATGCGTCAACCGCGCAGGTTCGGACACCGCATCACGGCGCGACGCTCGATGGCGGCTGGGATCGCCGGTTGAGGTCGGGAAGGGTCGAGCCGGACCGCATATTGGACCTTCACGGCCACAACCTCGATCGCGCATGGGAAGCTATAGACAGGGGGCTCGAGAGGGCGATTGCCAATGGCGACCGGGTCCTGCTGTTGATTACCGGCCATGAGCGGAAAGGCGATCCGCCGCTGGAGCGTGGCCGGATAAGGGCGGCCGTTCATGACTGGCTTGCGGTTTCCCGTCATTCTTCGAAAATTGCCACCGTCAGGGGCGCTCATCGGCGCCACGGAGGCGGTGGAAGCCTCTACATAATCCTCCGCCGCGGATAGGCCGTTTCCACCCTTTTTTAACCTCAACTGTTTAGGCCCGATGCCGTGGACCCGTGAAGATACGGTTGGCGGCAAGGGGCAGGCAGATTTCCAGGTTCAAGGAAGGTACCGCGCAAAAGGTCAGCAACGCGATCCTGTCGGGCACGGCAGGCGTCGCGTCGTTCATCTTTTCCCTGCTGGCCTTCCTCTACATCACCAGCTTCAATGAAAAGGTCATCGCGTCGCTCGCCGCGGGCCTTTTTTGCCTGCTTGTCAGCTACATCGCGTCCGAACGGCCGAACAGCCAGAGCGCCCGCGCCTTGTCGGCCCTTGGCGACCGGCTGCTCGCGGTCGAGCAGGGGGATTTGACCAGCCCGACCCCGAAAATCGTCCGCGATAATATGCCCAAGCTCGCGACCGCCGTGGACAGCCTGTTCGCCGAAGTCCGCGCCTCCATCGAGAATGCCCATGCGCTGGGAATGTACGATCCGGTGACATCGCTGCCCAACCGGCTCCACTTCCGCGCCGAAGCCGACAAGCTGCTCGCCGCCCGCTCGCCCGAAACAATGGCCGCAATGCTGTTCGTCGACCTCGACCGGTTCAAGAACGTCAATGACAGCCTGGGCCATGCGCGCGGCGACCAGCTGCTGATCATGGTCGCCAACCGGCTGCGCGTCGTGGTTACCGCTGAAATCGGCGAGGCGCAGGCGGGGCGGCCCCTCCTGGCCCGTCTCGCCGGCGACGAGTTCACCATCTTCTTCCCGGAGATCGAAACGGCCGCGGATGCGGAGCGGGTTGCACGGCGGATCGCGCTGGCGATCTCGGAACCGTTCGAGCTGCACGGCCACAGCATGGACATCGGCGCTTCCGTGGGCGTCGCCTTGAGCCCGGAGCATGGCGTCGCCATCGAGTCGCTGATGCGCGCCGCCGACATCGCAATGTACCAGGCGAAGAACGCAGGCGGCGGGCGTTATTGCCTGTTCAGTGAGGAGCTCGCGGCAGAGCACCAGCGCAAGGTCGACACCGAGGCGGCGCTCAGCGAGGCCGTCCAGCGTGGCGAGTTCCTGCTCGCTCTTCAACCGCAGTTGAGCTTCGCCACCGGGGAGGTGGTCGGCGCGGAGGCGCTGCTCCGCTGGAACCACCCGCGCGAGGGGATGAGGCTCCCGGGCACTTTCATCCCAATCGCCGAGCAGACCGGGATCATTGGCGAAATCGGCGACTGGGTCATCGCCGAGGTCGCCTCGATGCTGGCCGAATGGCAGTCGCAGGGGATCGAACGGCGCATCGCCTTCAACGTCAGCCCGCGTCAGCTCGATCGTGCCGACTTCTTCCAGCGGATGAGGGCCGCGTTCGCGGATGCCGGGGTTCCGCTCACGATGATCGAGCTGGAATTTACCGAATCGGCCGCGATGGAATGTTCGGAACAGGTGCTCTCGGAGATTGCGGCGCTTCGCCGCGATGGCGCGTGGATCGCGATCGACGACTTCGGTACCGGCTATTCAAACCTTGCGAGGCTCCGGGCCATGCCGCTCGACCGGGTAAAGCTCGACCCCTCGCTGATCGCCGACATTGAAAACAGCGAGAAGGCGCGGGTCGTGATCCAGGCCGTCGTCCAGCTGATCAAGGGCGTTGGCGCCGGCGTGGTCGCCGAGGCAGTGGAGAATTCCGCCCAGGCCGACATCCTTCGCGCGATGGGCTGCGACACGGTGCAGGGCTTCGTCTTCGCCCAGCCGATGTTCGAGGAAGAGTTTCTGGAATGGACGCAGAACGCCGACCGCGGGTCGCGCAGCGTCGCCTAACCGAAAATCTTCTGAAGGATTCTTGCATAAATCCGGCTGAGTGCCCGGATATCCTCGACCGCCGCATGCTCGCCGACCTTGTGCATGCTGGCGTTGGGCAGGCCGAAATCGACAACCGGGCACAGCTTGATGAGGAAGCGGCCGTCCGACGTGCCGCCACTGGTCGATAGTTGGGGTTCGATGCCGGTCTCCTCGCGGATCGCCGACACGACCACGTCGTAAAGCTCGCCGGGCGGCGTCAGGAAGGCCTCGCCCGAGATGCGGGCGCGGACGGTGGAGACCGGCGCTTCCCGCTCGGCGATCTCTTCGACCAGTCGGACCAGGTCCGCGCCGCGCTGAAGGTCGTTGAAGCGGATATTGAGCTGGGCCGTCGCCGATGCCGGGATGACGTTGCTGGCGTTGGTCGGGGTCGTGATGGCCGTGAATTCGAGATTGGAAGGCGGGAAGGCCTCCGTGCCGTCGTCGAGATGAAGCGCATCGAGCGCAGCGACTACCCGCGCCAGCTTCGGAACCGGATTGTCGGCACGGTGGGGATAGGCGACATGGCCCTGGGTGCCGGGCACATCGATCCACATGTTGACCGATCCGCGGCGCCCGATCTTGATCGTGTCGCCCAGCCGGTCGACGGAGGTCGGCTCGCCGATCAGGATCATGTCGGGGCGAATGTTCCGTTCTTCGAGCCAGTCGATGATGCGGGGCGTGCCGTAGGTAGCGTAGCCTTCCTCATCGCCGGTGATGAGGAGCGAGAGCGTTCCCTTGGCCTGCGGCGCCGACGCAATGGCGGCGACGAAGGCGGCAATGGCGCTCTTCATGTCATTGGCGCCGCGGCCGGTCAGCACTCCGTCCTCGATCACCGGATCGAACGGATCGCTTGCCCAGCCTTCGCCCGGCGGGACGACATCGAGATGGCCGGCAAAGCCGAAGTGAGGGGAGCCGTTTCCGCGGATCGCGACCATATTCTCGGTCGGGCCGTCAGGCGCTTCGCCAATCACGAAACGATGTACATCGAATCCCAACGACTGGAGCGCCGCTTCCAACAGGTCGAACACCTCGCCCCGCGCCGGCGTGATGCTGGGACAGGCGATGAGTCGCGCTGCAAGCTCGACTGGGTCGATGGACGAAGTCATGACGCTCGCGTAGCAAGCCGGCTGTCATGCCGAAAGTCGATCTTTCCCGAATCGAGGAAAACAACCGGACGGGCTATCCCGAGCCCTACTCGAACGATGTCGCAGGCCGCTGGGCTCGCCGTCTTGCACCTGCTCTTGGCCTGGAAGACTTCGGGGCGAACCTGGTCCGGTTGGAGCCGGGCGCCTGGTCAAGCCAGCGGCACTGGCACGAGGAGGAGGACGAAGTCCTCGTCATGCTTGAAGGCGAAGCGGTGCTGGTTGAGGACGACGCCCGGACCATTCTCAAGCCCGGTGACGTGGCGGCCTGGCGCAAAGGCGTTCGCAACGGCCACCACCTGGTCAACGAGAGCGACAGCGACTGCAGATTTTTCGTGGTGGGGCGTGCGCCGTCGGGCGATTGCCATTATCCGGACATCGACCTGCATGTTGACGGGGCCACGAACTCCTACGTCCACAAGGACGGCTCGCCCTACTAGGCCTTCGCCGCAGCCTCATATTCCTCGATCACCCAGGGCTCTTCCTGGGCAAGCTCGATCCATTCGACGATGTCGGCGCGGTGGAGGACCGCGTCCATGTAGGTCGCGGCGAAGGGCGGGACCTTGACGCCATAGGTGACGAAACGGGTCACGACCGGCGCAAACATGATGTCGGCGGCGCTCCAGTCGCCGAACAGATATTCGCCGGTGCCGCCGAAGCGGGCGCGCGCCTGCGCCCAGAGGTTGAGGATCCGGACAACCTCCGCTTCCACTTCGGTCGAAAGCTCGACCGAGCCAAAGTTGCTGCGGACGTTGAACGGCAGCTCGCGGCGGAGCGCGGCGAAACCGGAATGCATTTCGGCCGCCATCGACCGAGCCATTGCGCGCGCCGACTCATTTTCGGGCCAGAAGCGGTCCCGGCCGACCCGATCCGCGCAAAATTCTATGATGGCCAGGCTATCCCAGACGACGCAATCCTCGTCCCACAGGATCGGTACCTTGCCGAGCGAGGGAGCGAACTCGTCGCCTTCGCGGCGCTGTTCCCAAGCTTCGTCGAACAGGGGAACAACCAGCTCTTCAAATTCGAACCCGGCATGCTGGAGCGCCAGCCAGCCGCGCATCGACCAGCTGCTGTAGGCACGGTTGCCGATAATCAGCTTCATGAGTTCACCGCCTCGAGGATTGCCGTCCTTAACTCGGATATCCCGCTTCCGGTTTCGCTCGACGTCGGCAGGATGAGCGGATGGGCGGCCGGGTGCTTCGCCGCTTCGGCCCGGATTGCATCGACCGTCTTGGCAAGCTCGGTCGGCTTCACCTTGTCGGCCTTAGTGAGGACCAGGTGATAGCTGACCGCCGCATCGTCCAGCATCTTCATCACGTCGCGGTCGACATCTTTCAGGCCATGGCGCGCATCGACCAGCACCAGCGCCCGCTTGAGCACCTGGCGGCCGCGAAGATAGTCGTTGATGAGGAAGCGCCAGCGCTTGACCATGTCCTTGGGCGCTTCGGCGAAGCCGTACCCCGGCATATCGACCAGCCGGAACACCAGAGGGTCGCGGCCGACGTCGAAATAATTGAGTTCCTGCGTGCGCCCAGGCGTGTTCGACGCGCGGGCCAGCTTGCCGCGGTTGGTCAGCGC
>Ga0307414_10001738_pt1 | contig 11295 bp, 22 predicted proteins | sample DK1Ometagenome_FD_203804 | JGI IMG/M metagenome (GOLD analysis project Ga0307414, IMG submission 203804) | Maize rhizosphere microbial communities from greenhouse at UC Davis, California, United States - DK15-O-3 | ecosystem: Host-associated > Plants > Roots > Rhizosphere > Soil | place: USA...
AAAGATGTACAGGCATGGGAGGATTCCAATTGGTACCTTGGTGTGTCAATGACACGTTCTAAGCAATTTGCGGGTAAATGGAAGGGTGTTGTTTTTGAACTAGATTATACCGGTCTAGCACAGAGATACAAGATTATCCCTTGGAATTGGGGTAGCTCTAAGAATCGTTACAAGAAGGAATTCGAAGAGTTTGTGGTTCTCAAGAAGAGTGCTCGAGATTACGTAGATGCTGGTAAGGCCGGCAGACCTGATGAGACCAATCCAAAAATCCCACTTTCTCGTTACCTCAAAGGCATTTGGCTGAGTCATATTACGTGGGATGTCTATACCCGTAGCGGGACCCAGAATGATCCTACTGTGAATTTTATCCAAGCCCATCCCCTGTATAAGGGCATCTTGCCTGGTTGATTTTATCAACATTCCTGCATATACTCGTGCAGAGGTGATCCATGCAAGAAACCATCCTACAGTACCTGCAAATGTTGCAGAAATTCTCAAACAATGAGTTTGCTAATTTCATTCTAACGAATGGTCGGCAGTGGGAAACTCAAGCATTACCAGAGGATTTTCAGCGCGGTATTCCTAAGGAATGTTTCAGTAATTCCCAACAACTGCTTCTGGAACATCATGTTCAACTGTTGGATGAATCTCTCACTTATGTTGAAGGATTTGCCTGTCATGCGGGTGGTTTGAATTTCCCTGTCCATCATGGATGGCTTGTGGATGAACACCAGCGCGTGGTTGATGTAACTTGGAATAATCCCAAGGATTCAGCATATTTTGGCGTGCCATTCCAAACCTCCTACGTATTGGAACAGGTGCGCAACACAAACATGTGGAGTTCCCTCCTAGATAACCCCTATAACAGGCATGCGTTGGTGCGTGGAACGCACAGTGTAGTCCAAGCTATTGAGACCTTTGCCTGATGGAGAGACTTCAGAAAGATTTATCCTTGGCCAGGCTCACACTGTTGAAGCGCATAGCTGCGGCCACAATGAATGACACTTGGGCTGGTTCACTAAATGACCCTCATGATCTGCTAGGTAACTTAGAACGTGGTGGATTTATTGTATCTCGTTTGGATAAACTTGGCCAGCCTTGTTACCAAGCCACAGAATTCGGCATGGAATATGTTCTAATGTATTAGAGTTGGTTGACATATAACCAATTCCTGTTATACTTGGGTTAATAGGAGTTGGACATATGCGACTTACAGCACTTGAACTCATTGCAGACCGTGGCACTGTTGCTAATAAGGCAAGGACCCGTACTCTGGATGATCAGGAACAGCGTGTTCCCACTAATATGGTATCATATTATGAAGGTGAAGTTGCCGCTTACAATGATGCATACGCGGTGATGAAAGCAGAGCTTGAACGCCTGCGCAATAAGTTCCAGAACAATTCGTTGACCATGGAAGACTTCCGTACCACACCACTGCCCATCCCACGGGAAGCCTTGGATTTCATCGGCATTGTCCGACGTAAGCTAGCATCTGCAATGGACCTCACTGATCGGCATGATGCAGTATATCTAGCGTATGATCGAATTCGCAAGGATTGGGATCTCACTGATTTCAGTAAGATTCGTGCTAACCTGGATTTGCACGAACCTGAAATTGCCGCGCTCTGCATTAGCGCCAACCTGTGGAAGTGAAAATGAACGTAGCAGAAGAACTCAAAGGTTGCCAGGTTGTGGTGATTGCCGTGGACGTCAGTGGCTCAACTCATGGTTCTGGTGTCCATGACAAATGGCTCGCCCAGATTCATCAAGGTACACGGGACACATCCGCGGATCTACATCTGGTCACCTTTGATTACCGTATGCAACGGCATTGGCGCGTTGACAGGGAAACGATCCGTGACATCTTGCAGATTAACAGCGCGGGCGGTGGTTCTGACATTTTGCCGGTTATTGAGTTCTTTGAGAACAATGGGCCGAAGCCTGACAAGTACTTGGTATTCACTGATGGGTTGCTTGCACAGGCTATACCACCTAATGTGGCCCTTGTTGTCCAAATTGATAACGGCCTGGAACTAGGCGACTGACCCATGACCGATGAAATCAAAATCTACAAAATTCGTCGCCGCAGCGACGGCCTCTACAGCACCGGTGGTGCGCACCCAAGTTTTTCTAAGAAAGGGAAAACCTGGGATACCTTGGGCCATGTGAGCTCCCATGTTGGTAACAACTTGGGTAACTACGGGGATATTAAAAAGAGTATTCCAGCGTATGCGGATTGTGAACTAATTGAAATCATCGTACGACATGAAGATTCTGCCAAGCTAGATATGGCCGAATACGTAGAACGTATTTCTCGCCGTAAACGAATTGCCAAGAAACACGGCAGTGTGCTTGCGGAACTCATCACGGACCTAGAAAAGAAGAATCTACTTGAAACGTTTCGTTGGTGCCTCGTACCAAGGACGTTTGAAAACCAGGCATTCCAGCAAATATTGGTAGATCGAAAGATCAAGAAGAACCAGTATAGAACTCGTGGTAATTTCTATGCCTTTGCAGAAAAGGATCGAGCAGCAATGCTTCGATTGATCTACACCGGCACAATTGAATCCTTGGACCTTCTCACTATGGCGGAGGAATTCTAATGGATGCCGGAGAGAAATTTGCGTTGGTTTTCGGCATTCTTTTCATTTTGTTTCTTGCGAGCTTTCCATTGGAAATAGCAATTAGAGACCTTTAGTGAGCCGGTCGTACTGGACTAAATCCTCCAGCAGTTGATCCATGTGATCCAATCGAACCATATTCGGGCCGTCACTTGGGGCATTGTCTGGATCCTCATGGGTTTCCAAAAATAACCCAGCAACACCCACGGCTAGTGCGGCTCGTGCCAAGTACGGCACCATCTCTCTGTTACCGCCAGAGGAGCCGCCTAAGCCACCTGGTTTCTGTACACTATGCGTGGCATCATACACAACTGGAAATCCAGTCTGGGCCATAATGGGTAAACTAGTTAGATCCGATACCAAAGTATTGTAACCAAAGGAAGTGCCACGCTCACACAGCATTAGGTCCTGAAAGCCATTGGCTGTGATCTTATCCACTACGTGTTGCATATCCCATGGTGCTAAGAACTGGCCCTTCTTCACATTAACGGCCCGACCGAATGCTTTGGCCTGCTTTGATACCTCCTGAAGCAAAGATGTCTGTCGGCACAAAAATGCTGGTATCTGAATAACATCAACGACTTGAGCAACTGATTGAACTTGGCTCTCATCATGCACATCAGTGAGCACTGGGACATCAAACTGTTCACGGATTTTCTCCATGATAATCAATCCCCCATGCAGGCCTACGCCGCGTTGGGAATTCAAAGAGGTACGATTGGCTTTGTCAAAGGACCCTTTAAACACAAAAGGAATACCATGGCGTTCACAAATATGTTTGAGATGATCTACTAGGAATTGGGCGTGATCCAACCGTTCCAATTGGCATGGCCCGGCGATCAATAGAAATGGTGCGGAGTTATCAACGGTAAGGTTTGCAATTTTGATCATAATTGATCCTACAGAATTAGGATCAATTTATCAATATTTGAGTCCTATACACCACCGTCTAGTCCTGCCGGTGTACTACATCGCTCATCGAAACTGTTGCAGATGTAATTTCCAGGGAAACACCTTCGCCGTATAACCCTTAGCTAGTGCCATTGCTTGTCCGTACCAACATAATAAATTGGGTTAGACCCAGATGATCGTGATCAGCGATCACCGGTGCATAGGACTCATTTCCAGACTAGTTGAATTCACTTAAGGTGTCAATGCGTCTAATAGGGTTTTTATCTCACCCGATGTTGAAAATTCAAAACATTCGGGATGAGCCTGTAGGATATCTCTAGGGTGTTTGATACCCATGAATACTATGATAGTCTTTGCCACGGGATCGACCTGTGCAACAAACGGACAACCTTTTGTGTTGCCAAGAATTGTATAATCATAGTTGTCGGACCAATAATAATCTGTCATAGCTTATTTAATGAGGCAGCTTGACGCAAACCAACTCTAATGCTATCCTGCTTAGGACAAAAAAGATGGATTGCACAATTGGGATCTAGCTAATCCTAATGGTTCCTCTGGAATAGGCAACCCGTGCAACGAGGGTAACGAGAGTTGGCTATAGCTGTGAGGTTATAGTGTGCTGATCCGTTGGGGATTTGTAATAGGCGGTTGCTGAACGATCCCAGGTTTTCAGAGTGGCCGGTGCAATCTTTCTTTTTTTGTTGGCAACCTATGATTAAAACGATTCTATGTAGTGATTTACTTCAACACGACACGGTTAGGTACCCATTGAGTAAGATGGGGCCTGACGTCTGTTTCCTACAGGATTATCAGAAGACTAGTGTTGCCTTGCAGATACACAAGTACGCATTTTCGTTTCAACCAGGCATGGGTAAATGGCTCTACGAGACTTTTGGGCCCAATACCTTCGACGCGATCCTCAAAGGTTCTACATTTGGTCCAGACTTCACCTACATGCCTGAGGCGAAATGGACAGTTGTGAATTCTTATGTTTGTGTCAGAGATGATCCAACTCTCCTAAGGGTTAAACTGCGATGGGCGTGACCTACTCTAGGATATCTCCAGACAACCAAGCATTAAATTCTAAACTATTGGAACTAATATATTGGGAGCAGCCGCTCCATGGCAGGAGAATTAAATCTCCAGGTGCAACGGCATATTCTATTGCAATGGCCAAATTCCAATTCGCATTGCATTTTATTGATGCACCCAAGTATTATAATTTGGCTAGATATATTTGGTTTCCTGGTAGGTTTGGCGACCCAATGTTTAAAGACATAGAGTCCTCAACGGCTGAATTTCCTGACCAGATATTCAACCAAGATGCATTGTGGATGTGGCATCAAGGTGCTATATACGTTAGGGATGACCGCACCATGATGCAAGTGAAGTTGAAATGGACGTATGGTACGCTTTGTGAGGATCCCATAAATGCAGTTTGATTCCTACACAACTCGCGGTCAATTCGTTGATATTATTGGCCGAGCTTCTCGTCGTAATGACTTGCAGAAGCAAATAACTGTGAATCCAAAACCCGCTAAATGGGAACGCCCTCGGGCACAGCCCATTTATGAACAGGCTGGCTCTAACATCGGCATGGATGGCAACGAGATAGAAATTCTCCTCCAAGAAGCTCTTACAAGCAACTCGATTGTTGTTCAGCAAGCACTTGTCAAATTGCTTACCCTGTGCAAGTTGACATCCGCGGATGCCCTCGTAGATTACCATGCCACACTACAACAGGACCGCAAGACATTTGACCGCCGTCAGAAGGAAAACTTTGAGTTTTGGCAACAACGAGCCAAACCACAGAATGATAGGTATCGCCAACAAATTAGCGAGCTTGAGGCACAGGCGCGCCGGCGTTGGCTCAAGCAGTTGGATGGCTTGGTTCTGGCTGTGGACCGATACAATAGTCACGGCGTTATGTGTGGGACGGACCTTGCCCTTTGGAATGAAATTCATCGCGCTGGTTATGGATTCATCAGTAGCGGACTTCGCAAACTTAAGTACTCGGAACTATCCGTAATTAACCTGGATAAGCTGGCAAAGCTTCTTGGCGAAGTCAACTACAACTTGGAAACACCATTTTAAAATGACACGATACACTAGTAGAAAATCCGGCCTAACTATTGGTTCAGGTGATTGGTTCTTCTTTAAAGACGAACAGGGCCAGCATAAAGAATATCGAGCTATGGTTTGGGCTAACAGTTACAACCAGCCTCAACATATGCCATTGGTCCAGACTCCTGCGCAACAGTTGATTTGGTGGGATCAACATGGGTTTGATGATATTGTATTGCATCACGTACTCGTGGGATGGCTTAATAGAGAGCTTGGACCTCGTGGGTTGCAATGGGATATTCGCCCAAATGGGGAACACCGGTCATCTGAAGAACCTTTGTTTTTCCGCACCCGTAGTCATGCCGTGTATTTTGCTAACCACATTGATGCTATGGTCGAGGAACTCACCAGGTGTGAATTCATTTAAGTCTTGGTCTGACCTCGAACCCAACCATTGGATAGTCCCTTACTATACGGGACAAGTTTATTTTTGCCATTTGTGTTGAACCACACAGTTTTATCCAGCCTTTGGTATTCCTGTTCAATATACAAAGTCTTTTCAATCCATCCATTAGGAGCATCACCAATTTTGTAAATTGTTTCCTCTAGCGTTTGTGGGTTGATATGTTTCTTGTGATTATAGAATGGATTGTTCTCTCCACGAATAGATAGTGAAAGGCTTCTAGCCTGTTTGGCTCGAGATTCCGGAGTCAATGCAGCGGTTAATGCATTAAGCTGGCCTGGGCTACCTGAGGTAAATTTGGTGGTGCTCATCGCACCAGCTTTCTGCATTCTTTGCGATAATATATCTCTATTTGCTTCCAACCAACGATTATATCCATCCTTGCGGCGTTGTTCAACATCACCGGTTATATGGGAGAAACCGCCTATGCCTCCGGTTTTGATATTATAGGTATCTTTACGCTGCACGAATTCTTCCGTGACTAATTCAGCTTCCTTAGCTATCATAGCTGCTTGGGTTTCAAATTGGTGCAGAATCTCTCGTTGAAAGTTCTCCTTCCCATACTTCTTGATAGCCCGCGCAAGCTGATGCCCAGACCCCAAATATCCATCATCTAAGTTAGCTGTTTCGTGCATACCAATATAAATTTTACCATTGATGAGATTTTTTGTTTGATATATGATGTAATGCTTTGACATCCTCTATTTAATTCAGCTATAAATAGAACGTTAGCGTTATTACGAGTTCTGAAATAGGTTGTTGGCACGGGAGTTCGATTCTCCCCACCTCCACCACAAACACAAACGGTATGTTAGAATTGTTCCAAATTCAGTATCAGCTGACGAGCGGCGAATTGAAAGCCAGTTTGTGTTTATGATGGGGGTGATCCGGGTTCGACCCTCAACAGTAAAGATTGCTCCAGTTAGCTGCTTGGCAAAGCGCCGCAATGTGTAGATGCAAATGAAAACTTTGCTATGGCAGTTGCTGCGTAAGCAGTGACTCCGGGGTTGATAGAAACCTAGCAACAGAACTATCCTTAAAACCCGCTTCGGCGGGTTTTTTGTTGGTTGACTAATCAGTTAAAACCAATTACAACTAGCCTATGAACTTCAAAGCCCACATGACCCTGTTGAGTTGGCGTGAACTATTCCAGTGGATGGAGAAACGTGGCATGGAAGCCGCAGAACTTCTCAGCCCAAGTTGTCTGGAAATCAGTGAAAAGGAACGTCGGTCCTATAACCAACTGATGGAAAACGAAGTCTATTGGGATCGTACTACACCAGCAGAAAAACCAGGCGTATTCACCGTGTTAGTAAGCGGTCACAATTATAATAATCAGGAAGTGCAATTTTCCTTTGATATCAAGGAGGAACATTGGTTTTCCTATGAACCTCTTACATTGAAAATGTTTAAGGACTCCTAATGCATCGGTTCGTTCTAGGGTGGGCTCCAGGTAATAAAGACGATCGTTTTATTGAGGCTATGACACGGATTATGACCCAACATAATCTACATCCTCTGATACTAGGCGAGACCCCAAGTCTATTGTTGCCTTTGGTTGGACAAATAGCACTACATGAGGTTTTTGCAGAAGAACTTGCTTTCCTCCGCAATATGGGTGATTGTTTAGAAAACGAATTATCGGATCCATTTAGAACCATTTTTGAGGTGCACAGCTCTTTAAAACAGTTCACTACCTGGGAAAAACGTAACCTGAAGATTAATCTTTGTACGGTTGAGATAATCATTGATCGTCTTCCTGCACTCAGTTGTATTGATGTTCAATTTCTAGATGATGCCCTTGCAATGCAATTTAGTCTTAAATTTGGTATTCAACCAGTTGACAATAAACCAAATCCTGCTATAATTGGTTAGTAAGCAGGAGAACGCGATGACAAATATTTTAGACCTTGCAGAAGCTCTCGAGGACCTCAAAGCGGATCTTGCCGTTAATTTTCAACCCGGGGATGATTTCCTAGCCATCGCTGACGAAATTGCTCGTGCGCATGGTGTGCTTGTGGATGATCTTCTTGCTCTTTACCAGGAAACCAAAAATGAACCTTGATATGGAACTTGCAAAGACGCAGCTTTCCGAAAGGGAATACAAGAGGCTTGTGCGGGTCAACAACAAGCGCCGTGGTTATTTCACCGATAACGAATGGCAGCGTTTGGAAGATGAGCGCCTGGAATTCCAGCAGCGGGTAAACCCAACGGAATATCAGGTTCGAATGGAAGTTGAAGCTCGAGCCAAGCTGGGCGATGCTGCCCATGCCCGGGCTGTGATGTTTTCACATTATTTTTGGCTTCTGTTCAAGGTAGCCAAGGTGACTGCAATTATTGCTGTACCCGTTGTTATCTTCGCCGCTGGTGTTGTTGTCGGCGCAAACTTTTTCTAAGGAAATCCCCTATGAACATTAATTTTCCAACTGCTATGGATATTCGGTCCATCACCGATGATGCTCGAACCTACAACATGCTGGTTGTTCGCGCCAAGCGGGCCATTATGGATGCCGCCGACAATGGGCTCAATGTGGCAGAAATCCCATATGAATCCGTAGATGATGCCACGCATTTGCAGTTCCACCGGTTTATCACTGCAAATGGCTACGAGGGCGGTAAATCTCACCTTCCCAAGGGATACGTTTATCGGATTCGCTGGTAATTGTTGGTTGATTTCTCCTTTGCCTCTGCTAGTGTAGGCGCAAAGGAGAACCCCTATGTATGCGACTAGCCTTAGTGATCTAATTCTGCGTTCAGATGAATCCAATCCTGTTGATACCCGGTACTTCACCGGACACTCTACTGTGAGTATCCCGACCTGGGTTGAAGTCCACAAGCATTCCAGCTATACCAATGTGGTTTTCAATTACGACGGCACCCACAGTGAAGTCATCCTAGACAGATTCGGTGATTACTCTCCCATTGCATATGATGCGGATCGCAAGTATCCACGAATAACGCCCATTTGGGATCAGCCAGATCCAGATCTTGCTGTGATCAAACAGATTCGCACAGACATGCTGGCGGCAATTCCCATGCATGAGTTGATCCAGGCGATCCCTTATGAGGATGCAGCGGACGTAGGTATGAGCTTTTATGAGCCAACGACAATCGTGGCCATTTGCCTACATGAGCAGGAATACACTGTGGATGCCGTGGCCAGGTTTATCAGCAAGTACCTAGCCGAATGTAATGGACAACAGCAAGCGTTGATGGACAGCATTGATGGCCTGTTGGGGCAGTTTGGTGTCACAGGGATCAAGTTCGTCTGATGTCCAATAGTCCGTGGCCGGGCATCAATACGATCTACAGTTGGTATGGATCTTCGTCTAGTCTAGGGGTGGTTCGTGCTGCTCCTGTAAATTACTTTGAACTTGAATACAATGGCAAGATAGAAGAGCTGCGTGAGATCAATTTGTGGATGGGCCGCCATTTTGGGATATCAGGCCTATTCCCAAATGGTAAACCCAGGTGGTTTGTTCGGTACACGACGACCATTTATAACCATCCAAATGGTTTTCTAATTCGCGTATATAGGGAAAGCGACTTTTTCAAAGTTAAAATGAGGTTTGGATAATGGAAGACGTTTTTCAAGGCATCCGCAAACATGTTGAAGACCAGGGTGAAGATGTAAAGCGGCTTAATGCTCTAAGACAAGCCATGCTGGGTAAGAGCAAGCCACAGCCACCCAGGCTTCGCCAATCCCATCCAGCCTTTGAACGAATCGGCCAAGCTGTTCAAATGGACCCAATAGAAGTACAACTTCTAATTGAAGCCGCATTCACCAGTTCCACGGAAGCCATTGAAAAGGCTTTCAACAATATCCTGATTCTAGGCCGGCTTAGAGCGGGAGATGCTATCTCCCGCTACCGAGAAGAACGAGATATTGCCGTGTCCAGGTATGAAGAAAACCTAGCCGCTTGGGCACTAGCTGAGGCCGGTAGGGTGCCAGCTAAGATCCAATATGATCAGCTTGAATCCACCTATGGCGATGCTGTTAAAGTTCGATGGAATGAAATCCTCAACGAAGCCCAAGTTGAATTTGAAAAGGCAAATTACCTGCTTGCGCAGATGGATCCCAAAATGAAAACGCTTGCCATGGTCCTGGCCCAGTCAAGCAGGTTCTTCAATTTGAATGGGGATAAGACGCTCATTGCATGTTCTTGGGGCGATGGCCATAAGTTCCATACGGACCATATCCTACAGATATTCCGCAAACTGACCATTGAGTTTGAGAAATTGGTTGATTGATAGACCAACTTCTCATATAAATGAGGAAACGAGGAAGTCATCATGCGCAACATTCTTATGCAAATTGCTCTCCTGCTTGGCCTTACTCCGGTTAAGGCGTATGGCCGCACTGGTCTCGGCGAATCTAAGGCCGCTGATTTCAAGGGTCTGCCCTTTGTGATCATTGAGTCTAAGAACTAATGGATTTCAATGATCCATCAAATCCAATTTCACCGATGAATCCAGCTTCCCCGTTCTACGTGGGCAGGCTTCCCACAACAACCGTGGGCACGAATGATGAATATTCCGCCTATAAGCCCGTGGAACCGACTGATCCTTTCACCACTATGTTGGTTATCCTTGGGATTGGCGTCCTCGCGGTTGCCTGGGTTTTTCTTCGGGTAAAGTCATAAAGTTGGTTGACATTTAAACCAATTTCACATATAACGTATGTAACAAAGAGGAAATGATAATGGATGTAGCAGCAAACGTTCGCAATGGCGAGTATATTAACCGGTTGGTTTATCCGACTCAGCCTCGGCAGCCACTTCTTGCTCGGAATGCTACGCCTACGGAAATTCGTGCGTATGCGGATCTCAAGGAACAGTACGAGGAAGAATTTGAAGTCTTCAAGGCACTGCGCAAGGCCTACAATGCGGAAACTGCGCGGCTTGAGGCCAAGTTCCGTGAGGATCTCGAAATCGAATACAATATGGTGGGTCATCCCAAGGCAGACAAGCTGTTTGCGAAGGCTTGGGAAATGGGCCATGGTTCTGGCCTCAATGATGTGGCCATCTATTACGATGACCTGTACGAGTTGGTTGCCTAATCTAAAAATTAAACAAGAAAAACCCGCTTTCCGGCGGGTTTCCTACTGATTTGGTTGACACAAAACCAAATCAATGCTATGTTAAGGCATAATTTGTTAGAGGTTACCAAATGAAGCTGATGACGGTTGTAACTTTGGCACTGCTGGGAACCACTAGTGTTGTTGCAAACGAC
>Ga0307414_10001739_pt1 | contig 11295 bp, 7 predicted proteins | sample DK1Ometagenome_FD_203804 | JGI IMG/M metagenome (GOLD analysis project Ga0307414, IMG submission 203804) | Maize rhizosphere microbial communities from greenhouse at UC Davis, California, United States - DK15-O-3 | ecosystem: Host-associated > Plants > Roots > Rhizosphere > Soil | place: USA...
AATCTTCTTCGTCCATACTCATTTTTACCAGTTTGTAAACCGCAGTAGTATTTTCAATTTCTTGTTTTAAAACACTTTCAAAACACTCTAAAACGTTGTTGGGTTGAGGTTCCGGTTTTCTAATAGCATCAATGACTACGGTTCCGCCGCGTTCCTGAATGTATTCAATAATTTTTGCCATGTGCACGCGTTCTTCCTGCGAATGCTTCATCATAAAATCTTTAACGCCGTCTAACTGGTTTTCGTCTGCCCAACAGGCAAGCATTAAGTACATTTGTGCCGAATAAGCCTCTAAAGTAACCTGTTCATTTAGTGCATTTTGTAACGATTGTGATATTCTTACTGTATTCATAACATTTTAATTTTTTTATTAGCAACCTAAAGTTACGCATCTTAAAACGTAATTTTCTAAAAATTATCAAAAAAGAAGATTCTCAAAATCAATATAAAATCATTTTAAATTAAGAAATTTATTAAATTCGTTAAAAGCAAATTAAGATGAAAAAAATAACTGTTGAGGTTGCGGTAAATGCACCTATTGAAAAAGTATGGGATAAATTAAACAACCCAAAAGATATTGAACAATGGAATCAGGCATCGCCGGACTGGCATTGTTTAAATGCATCGAATAATCTGGAAGTCGGTGGGAAATTAAAAAGCACAATGGCTGCTAAAGACGGTAGTTTTTCTTTTGATTTTGAAGGAATTTACGATGAAATTATTCCGCATAAGTTGATAAAATATCATATGGAAGACGGCAGAACAGTTGAAGTTTCTTTTGAAGAAAAAGATGATCAGGTGATTGTAACTGAAACATTTGATGAGGAAAATCAAAACCCGGAAGAAATGCAGAAAGAAGGCTGGCAGGCAATTTTGAACAGCTTTAAAAACCATGTAGAAACTACGTAAAGGGTTAAATTAACATGAATAATTTTTCAAACATAGCCGAGTATATTTCAGGTTTTTCGGATGGTCAAAAAATGTTGTTGACGGATCTTTACAGCATCATTAAAAAGTATGTTCCAGAAGAAACTAGCGAAAAAATCAGTTACGGAATGCCTACTTTTTATTACAACGGCAATTTGATTCATTTTGCGATGTATAAAAATCATTTGGGAATTTACCCGGGACCTGATGCTATTGAGGCGTTTCAGGATCAGCTAACGTCATTCAAAACTTCAAAAGGAGCCATTCAGTTTCCGTTGGATCAATTGTTACCAGAGAAATTAATTGCCGATATTATCGCTTACAATGTATCGAAATTGAATGATAAAAAAGCTGCAAATTGGAGTGCCTACAACGATAAATGGACAGATGCCGAAGAATTTATGCAGCAGTTAATCGTGAAAACCAATCTAGAAAAAACCATTAAGTGGGATAAGGAAGTTTATACGTTTAACAACAAAAATGTAATAGGGTGGGGCGGTTTTAAAGATTTTTTCTCGTTATGGTTTTTCAACGGCGTGTTTTTATCAGATCCTGAAAAAGTTTTGGTAAATGCATCAGACGGGAAGACAAAATCCATGCGTCAGTGGCGATTTACTAGTGTTGCCTATATGGATGAGAAAAAGATTCTGGCTTACATAAACGAATCAATTCAAACAATAAAAGATGGTAAAGAAATAAAAGCCGATGTTTTTGAAGAGAAGAAACCCGAAGGTTTTTTTAAGGATTTTTTAGAAAATAATATCGATGTTAAAAGTGCTTTTGAAAAACTGACAAAGGGAAAACAGAAAGAATACGTGGTTTATATTGACGAAGCCAAACAGGAAAAAACAAAGACGGCACGTTTAGAAAAAATAAAAGAACTTATTTTACAGAATAAAGGTTTGAATGATAAATACAAAACCAAATAATTTTTGTACATTTAGTTGATTTTTAAAAGTTTATATTATGAAAAAGAATTTTCTATTATTATTAGCTTTAGTGGGGTTAACTTTTGTTTCGTGTAAAAAAGAAGTTACGGTTACTCCGTCATCATCATCAAATTCAGACACGATAACCAACCAAAACGTAGCTGAAGATGTGCAAAAAAACAGTGTTAAATTTACCGATCTTCCGGTTAAAGCGCTAGAAACAATCAACAGTCATTACAACCAAGACAACATTGCTTCGTACGAAGTTAAAACTATTCCGGTTATTGGAAAAAGTTACGAAGTGAAGTTTAGCGATGGTGCCGAAATTGATTTTGACAGTAACGGTGTTTGGCACGAATGGAAAGATGCCAAAGGTTTGCCAAAAGGTATTTTGCCTGAAGCTATTAAAACGTATCTTTCTAAAAACTACGCGTCAACCTTTGCAACTGCAATAGATAAAGAAGATAAAAAAATAAAGATTGATTTAGCATCAGACATTGATTTAGAGTTTGATGCCAACGGAAATTTTGTCCGTGTAGATTAATTTAACATCAAACCATAAATAAAAAAGGCTGTTTCATGAATTTGAAACAGCCTTTTCGTCTGTAAACTAACTATTACTTTTTAACTTTTATAGTACAGCCAATTGCAACCGTTTCGGTTTGTTTAACTGGTTCGTTTTTTAGCAAAGCATCAACAGCGGCTTCTACATATTTTTCGGTAACATCGTTAGCATTTTCATGATTATTATCGATAGCGCCAATGTATTTTACAATGTTTTTACCGTTTTCTTTTTGAAGAATATAAACATGCGGCGTTTTAGTTGCACCGTATTGCGGATAAATTTTCTGACCTTCATCCATCAAATAAGGAAAAGTAAATCCTTTTTCTTTCGCACGGGTTTTCATCAAATCAAAACTGTCCTCTGGTTGTGCTGCAGGATCGTTCGGATTGATCGCAATAACAGGATATCCTAACGTTTTGTATTTTGCATCTAACGCAACAATACGCTCTTCATACGCTTTCGCATACGGACAATGGTTACAAGTGAAAATGACAATGAATCCTTTTGCATCGGCAAATTGAGATAAAGAATACATTTTATCGTCGGTTCCCTTTAAAGAAAAATCAGTTGCTTCGTCGCCAATAGCATAACCGGTTCTTGCAGTTGCAGGTTCTTCGGTTTTAGTAATGGTGTCGTTGTTTACCACATCGGTTGTGGTGGTGGTTTCTTTTTTACAGCTAATAAAAGCCGTTGCAAATAAAGCTAATGCTAAAAACTTTTTCATTTTTTGTTATTTAAATTTGTTAATGGTACTTTTTAAATCGGTGTACGAAATTTTACCTTCGGTAAAAAACACCTGTTTTCCGTTTTTGTAAATGGCAGTAGCAGGAATAGCGCCACTCCAGGTTTTATTGATTTTCGGAATCCATTCGTTCATACGTTTATTGTCGGTTAAAACATAAACATCTGGGGAAATGTTGTTGGTTTTAATATAATCTTTCACTTTGGTTTCAAAATCACTTCCCTTATCCAAACTCACTAAAATCATTTTAAATTTTTCAGATTTAAACTCGTTGTTAATCTTCATAAAATCGGGCAGTTCTTCAACACAAGGCTGACACCAAGTTGCCCAAAAGTTGACAACATAAAGCGTATCGTTTTGTTTGGTGAATTGATTAAAAACCGAGTTGTAATCAGTACTTAATTCAATAAACTGTGGTTTTTCAGCAGCAGTTTCTACTTTTTTATCACAACAAGTAAAAGTGAGTAAAAGGGTACAAATTCCTATAAATTTCTTCATACAAAATTTTTTAAAGCTTAAATTTACAAAAAAGATGTATTTTAACCGCATCTTATTAGCAATAACCTTATGAAACACTTTTATTTACTGCTACTGTTTGTTTTTGGAATCACTATTTATGCTCAAGATTTTTCTAAAGAATGGCAAAAAGTTTACGAATTAGAAAAAGCAGGAAGTTATAAAACTGCCTATAAAGAAGTGCAGGATATTTATAATAAAGCAAATCGAAAGAAAAATTCGCAACAAAAAGCTAAAGCACTAGTTTATAATTTAAAATTTAAAAATGAGTTAGAAGAAATTTCTACACAAAACGTTTTAAATGATCTTACCAAAGAAATTAATTCGAATATAGGTATTTACAAAGAAATTTATCGTTGGTATTATATAAAAACGGTTTACAATGAAATGATGAGTAGTGGTGCTTACTATTCATCTAATAGCAGTAAAAATACTACCGAAATTATACCTGATAATATAGAAAAATGGTCTGGCGAACATTACAAACAGGTATTAACCGAACAAGCAGATTTATTGTTTAAAAATGAAAAACTTTTAAGGGAAACAAAAGTCAGTGAAATTAAAGATTTGATCGATTACGATTTTATTGAAAATAATTTACAACAAACTGTTTTTGAGATTTTTGCAAATAATTTTATTCAGAATTATATAGTATCTACTTATGTGAAACCGTTGGAAATTTTAAGGTTACAAGATTTTTCTAATGATTTTAAGAAATCTAAAATTATAATCGAAAATAATGAATATTCGGCAGACTTTTACAATCAGAAAATTATAGAATTATTCCAGCAGCTTGAGCGTTTTTATACTGATAATAATGATGATTTAAATTTAGATAAAATTAAATTTTACAGATATTCCCTGTATTCTCAAGATCAAGATTTAAAGGTTATTGATGATTTAGGCAAAAACCTGAAAACTGAATTTTACAAGAATCGATACAAAATTGAAAGAGCAAAGTTTTTTATTAATAACGCCAATAAAAAAGAAAATAAAGATTATTACAAAAAAGCCTTGCAGTTAACAGCCGAAATAAAAATACAACGTTCACAAAACGATGTGTTAGAAAGTGCCGTTACATTAGAAAATATGCTAAATGATCAGGTTTTTGATCTATCGTTACTAACCGAAGTCTATGAAAACGAACCTGTAAAATACCTTGTAAATTATAAAAATATACAAAAATTACACTTTGCTTATTATGATATTAAAAATTATCCTACTACAGTTAATGATAGTATTTACAAAGTAATTATATCGAACAATAAGCCCGTAGCCGAATTTAATGTCGATCTTCCACAAACAGAGAAATATTTCAGCTCATCAACCGAAGTGTTGGGAGAAAAATTACCGTTAGGTACTTATTTAATGGTTGCTTACAAAAATACCGATGATTTAACCAATGCTTACAAGGTTAAATACAACACATTTAATGTAAGCAACGTAATGGTTTTTAGCAAAAGTATTTCTAATATCAAGTCTGAAGATAATAAAAATAACGATGAGGTTTTGTTTTACATAGTGCATGCTAAAACTGGTAAACCTTATAAAAATACTACGGTTGCAATTAAAAGCCAACGTTTTACAACCAACGAAAACGGTACAGTTTTATTTAAAAAAGAAAAAGATACAACAAATAGCTACGATGTTCAGGTATTTTTAGAAAACGAAACCTATAAAAAAACGGTTTACGAAGATTGGAACAAGCAAAGTATAAGTTCATACGGAGGAAAAGAATATGTTGAAGTACTTTTCTATACCGATCGATCTATTTATCGCCCTGGACAAGAAGTCAGCTTTAAAGGGATTCTGTATCAAAGAAAAGAAAGAGGTAACGAAATAGTCAAAAATAAATCTGTTGAATTAATTCTCAATGATGACAATAGAGATGAGATCGAAAAAAGAACAGTTACCACAAATGAAATGGGATCTTTCAGCGGAACTTTTAAACTGCCAAAAAATATTTTAACTGGCGATTTTACCATAGATGTTGAGGAATTGGATGATTATACAGATACGGATGAAGAGGTTTTCTGGGATAAAACTAGTTTAAACGGTGAATCGTTTTATTTTAAGGTTGAAGAATATAAAAGACCGACTTTTACTGTTGAGGTAGATGATATTAAGAAAAACGTATATTTTAATGATGAAGTAGAATTGGTTGGGCGCGCTAAAAGTTTAGCAGGCGGATCTATTGCCAATGCTCAGGTAATTGTAAAACTACAAGCAGATAATTATACCTATAAAGATTTTTTTGTTAAGAATGATACCCTAACAACAGATGAATCGGGTGAATTTAAATATAAATTCAAAATTCCTTCTATATCTAAAAACGATACTATCCAAAAAGATCATACAAAAATTCCGATAGATTATCATTTTGAAGTAACAGATAATAGCGGGGAAGTTCGTAATAACCGGGGCAATTTTTTTGTTTCGAATTACGCAACACGTATATCCGTTTACGGGCAAGATCAATTATCAACTAATGAAAAATTAAATCTAAATGTAAATTCATTTACGCATAACGACGATGATGTTTCTGTAAACGGAATCATTAAAATATTTAGAACCTTGCCACCTAAAAGGTTTTTTATGCAGCGTTCATGGCAGCATCCCGAAGTTCAGTCTATTGATGAAGATATTTATAGAAGATTATTTCCTTATGAAACGTATCAAAAAAAAGATGAAGCTCATTCCGATGAAGAATTGGTTTACGAAGCGAAATATACTACCGAAAAAGATAAAAAGTTTGGACACGATATTACCAATTGGCAAACAGGAAATTATAAAGTTATTTTTGAAATTATCGATGAAAAATCGAAATTATCTTTAAAAGATTCAACAGAAATAAAAATACAGAATGTTAAGGAAGATTTAGCCACAAATGAATCCTTCAAAATAAACACGCATAAAAGCTCTTCTGAAAAAGAATTAGTTTTACAAGTGCGTTCTGCGTACGAAAATGTATCGCTTTATCTGGAAGTTTTTAATACAAATGCAACATTAAGTACAAAATTAGTTACGGTTTCAAAAGGTTCACAGTTAGTAAAAATTCCGTTAGCAGATAGTAAAGAAAATACTAACATAAAATATCAATGGTACTTTGCTAAAGAACATTTAACGTTTAATGGCAACGGAAATTATTATATACCTGAAAAGAAAAATGATAAAGAAGAATGGTTAACAGAATGGGAAGTTTGGAACAATAAATTAATTCCGGGTAATGCTTATCAGTGGAAATTAAACTTTAAATCTAAAGATACTAAAAAACCAATGCAGGGCGAGTTTTTAGCCAGTATGTATGATGCTTCTTTAGATGTTTTGCATTCCAGAGATTGGGATACAAACTTAAATTTCTTTAGTAAATCAAAAGATATTTATTATGGTAGAATAAATTCACAACGCAGTGTTCTTAACAACAATTACAGTATTGCAACTAATTTTTACCACAATCAATTGTTTTATTTTAACGGATTTAATTATTTCGGATACGATTTTAGTAAGAATAAATGGTTTGATAAATCCTATCAAGATCATTTACCTAAAGATTATTTTAACCAGAAAGCTGCATATTATCAAATAGAAGTTCGCGATGCTGTTTCTCATAAAACAATAGCAAACGCCTATGTTTACAATATAATTTCAGCTAATGGTTCTGTAACAAATACTGAAGGATTTGGTCGTGTGTGGTCAGAAAAAAAACAACCTGTAGCCGTTACTGCATTAGGTTATAAACAAGAAAGATTTCAACTTAAAGATAAAATTACGGTTGTTTATTTACAAGCGAATACTGATGAAATAAACCAGAAAGCAGTTCAACGTTTTGCTGATGAAACTTATGAATTACAACGCTTAAACCGAATTTATAATCATTTAAAAGAAGATGCTTCTTTTTCAACAGACAAAGAAATTAAGTTTATTGAAATGACTGTTAAAAGAGACGAAGAAATCAAAGGTTATGAAGATGTTATGCAGTTTGAGGATGAAGAAGGTATGTTGAATGAAGTAGTTATTGATACTTATCGAACCATGTCAAAATCGAAAAGTGCAGTAGCTGCTTCAACTGTAACATCAAAAACAATAGAAGGTCAGCCAGGTGCTGCTACTACTGTTGTATTACGTGGTTTAGGCTCAATTACTGGAGATGTTCAACCTTTGTATGTTATTGATGGTGTACCTATTTCTGCTGAAAGATTTCGTACATTAAATCCTGATGAAGTAGGTGATGTCACAGTTCTAAAAGATGCCGGTGCAACTGCCATTTATGGTAATCGTGGCGCAAACGGTGTTGTTGTTATTACCACTAAAAAAGCACAGCAAGCAGCAGAACATTTAGATATACCGTTACGCAAAAACTTACAAGAAACTGCATTTTTCTTTCCACATTTGAAAATTCAGAAAGATGGTTCGGTAGAAATTGACTTTACCGCGCCCGAAGCATTAACAAAATGGAAATTTAGAGGTTTAGCACATAACAAAACGACAGATTTTATTTACGTAGAAAGTTTAAGCAAAACTCAAAAAGATGTAATGATTCAGCCAAATATGCCGCGTTTTGTTCGTGAGACTGATGTAGTTGTTTTAAAAGCGCGTGTAAGCAATACCACCAATGCTCCATTGCATGCAACTGCTGTTTTGCGTTTGTTTAATACCGTTACCGGCGAAGATTTAACCGATAAAATCATTAAAACAGATAAGCTGGTTCCAACAACAATCAACGGATTAAGTGGCAATACGGTCAGTTGGTCGGTTGAAATTCCTAAAGAAATCGAAGGTTTGCAATACCGCATTTCTGTAAAGGCAGGCAATTTTACCGATGGTGAAGAAAACGTTATTCCGGTTTTAAGCAATAGAACATTGATTACCGAAACGGCTCCGATTTGGCAGTTGGGTAATCAAAATAAAGATTATAGACTGCATAATTTAATAACCAACAATTCGCAAACGTTGAAAAATCATCAGTTTGTGGTCGAAATTTCACACAACGCCACTTGGTTAACCATGCAGTCGCTACCTTATTTGTACGATTTTCAGCATACATGCAACGAACAAATTTTTGCCAAGTATTTTGCCGATGTGTTGGCGATGCATGTGTTGGAAAAAAATCCGACGATTAAAGATTTAATATCTGAATGGAAGAAAAATCCAAAATCTAAATTAGAAGAAAATGTGGGGTTGAAACAATTAATGCTTCAGGAAACTCCGTGGATGAAAGAATTGGTTTCAAATGAAGAAAAGAAAGGTCAGTTAGCATCGTATTTTGATATAGATCGATTGGAAAAAGAAGCCTATGAAATTGTAAAAACCTTAGGGGAACGTCAAAATCCTTCGGGTGGTTTCGGGTGGTTTTCGGGCGGATCTGAAAACGATTATATAACACAGCACATTTTGGTTACGGCGGCACAATTAGATAAATTAGGTGTTTCGCATTTCAATGAAACCGATGTAACGAACATCGTGAATAAAGCCAATCGATTTATCGATGTTAAAATGCAAGATCAATTAAAAGTACCAAGCAAAACGTTCTCAAACCACAGTGCTATTAATTATGCTTTTGTAAAAAGTTATTATTCGAAAGATTTTGCAATTCCTGCCGATGTTGCAAAACAATTAGATCAAAACTTTAGTGATTTAAAGAAAAATTGGGTAGAATTATCGCTTGAAAATAAAGCAAAATTGGCAATAATTGCAAATAGAAAAGGCGATATTACTTGGGCAAAACAAATTTTAAATCAGTTGAATGAAAGTGCGGTGATCGATGAAACCTACGGAATGTATTGGAAAGAAAACAGTAACCAAAATTATTACTATTACAATGCAGCCGAAGTTCAGGCGTTAATTATCGAAGCTTTTAAAGAAATTGAGAATAACGAAACTACGCTTCAAAAATTAAATGCGTGGTTGTTAAGCCAGAAATTAAACAAGGATTGGGGCACAACAAAGGCTACTACATCGGCAATTTATGCGCTGTTATTATCAAATTCAACCGAAGTTTCAAAATCCGATAAAGCAATTGTTTCAGTAGGAAATCAAACAATAAAAACCAATGAAATAGCAGAAAATCAATCCGATGATTTATTGGGATATCAAACCTATCAATGGAAAGGCAATGAAATCACAAACGATTTTGGAAAAATATCGATAAAAAACAAAAGCGAAAAACCTGTTTTTGGTGGAATTTACTGGCAATATTTCGAAGATTTTAATGCGGTAAAAGATGCAGATAACGGAATTTTAAAAATTGCGAGAACATTCTATATTGAAAATTCCGATAAAAAGTTACAGGAGATTTCAAACGAAACCGAACTTAAATTAGGACAAAAAGTAATTATTCGATTAGAAATTTCTGCCGAAAAAGATATGGAATTCATTCATATTAAAGACATGCGTGCTGCAACTTTTGAACCTGTTGATGTGCTTTCGGGCTACAAATACGAAAATAATCTGCGTTATTATCAGTCAACACGTGATGCTGCTACCAACTTTTTTATCGATTATCTATCAAAAGGTAGTTATGTGATTGATTATGATGTGCGTTTAAACAATGAGGGCAGTTTTACAAGCGGTATTTCAACCATTCAAAGTATGTATGCGCCAGAACACACTGGGCACACAGCCGGTAAAACCATAAAAGTTGAGTAAGTTTAACAATGCAATGGTAAGAATCGCTATCTTTGTGAATTATTCTAAAATATATTAGAACATTATTTAATGACAATAACAGGTACAATTAACCAGGTTTTTCCTAGGTTTTACTATAAAGAAGGCAAAAAAATTAACTATTATGAAATATTGGTTTCGTACAATTTTTATAATGGAGTGAACGAAATTTTATTGTTAGCAAAGGATTTTGATAAGCGCGATTTAAATAATAACGAGCAGTTGTTTGTTTTTGAATTTGATATTGCAAGCAAGTTTGTAAACGAAAAATTAATGACCGATTTTTACTTACAGTCGTACAAAAAGATTGATAACAAAAGCGAAAATTCGCTGATTATAATTAGAACGTATTACGAAAAAAATACGTTTGAGGTTTTAAAGAAACAAGAAGTTAAAAACCGTGTAAAAGTGTTTGGTAAGTTTACATCGATCCACAGAAACCAACCGCCGTTGTTTTGCTATTTCTGGGAAGATAATCACTTTTTAACCGATATAAACAAGGTTTCTAAAATTCAGTTAAACTGTCGCAGTCTGCCTTACAAAGACAAATACATAAGTAATGTTGAGGTTTGGCGTACCATGGAAAACGATAATTTTATAGGAAGTATTTTATAAACAAAACTCCAACCGAAAGGCTCAAAACACCTCAAAAAGTTATTCTTTTTTGAGGTGTTTTTATGAATATTTTTTAGTTTTATTTATTTCTGGTATTTCTGCGTTCGTTTCGTAACGGGCGTTGTTCAATGATTTTCTTTTTAAAATCTTTACGATCTTTAGTCGGTGCAGGATTTTTATTAACCAAAGGTCTGTCGGTTTTTGGCAAACTGCCTTCTTCGGTTTTGGTACTTTCGCCAATTAAACGGTTTAGTTCGTCCATTTCAGCTTTCGTAATATCGCGGTATTTTCCAACAGGAACATCTAACGAAATGTTAATAATTCGGATACGCTTCAAC
>Ga0307414_10001742_pt1 | contig 11289 bp, 16 predicted proteins | sample DK1Ometagenome_FD_203804 | JGI IMG/M metagenome (GOLD analysis project Ga0307414, IMG submission 203804) | Maize rhizosphere microbial communities from greenhouse at UC Davis, California, United States - DK15-O-3 | ecosystem: Host-associated > Plants > Roots > Rhizosphere > Soil | place: USA...
TTCCTTACTGATTCATGGAAGCGAAGAAGTCCTCGTTGGACTTGGCGTCCTTCATCTTGTCGAGCAGGAACTGCATCGCGTCGACCGTGCCCATCTGCATCAGGATGCGGCGCAGCACCCACATCTTGCTGAGGACGCTCTGGTCGACCAGCAACTCCTCCTTGCGGGTGCCGGACTTGCCGACGTCCAGCGACGGGAAGATGCGCTTGTCGCTGACCTTACGGTCGAGCACGATTTCGCTGTTGCCGGTGCCCTTGAACTCTTCGAAGATCACCTCGTCCATCTTCGAACCGGTATCGATCAGCGCGGTGGCGATGATCGAGAGCGAGCCGCCTTCCTCGATGTTGCGCGCGGCACCGAAGAATCGCTTTGGCCGCTGCAGGGCATTGGCGTCGACGCCGCCGGTCAGCACCTTGCCCGAGCTTGGCACCACCGTGTTGTAGGCGCGGCCCAAGCGGGTGATGGAATCGAGCAGGATTACGACATCCTTCTTGTGCTCGACCAGCCGCTTGGCCTTCTCGATCACCATCTCGGCTACCTGGACGTGGCGCGAGGCCGGCTCGTCGAAGGTCGAGCTGATCACCTCGCCCTTCACGCTCCGCTGCATGTCGGTGACTTCCTCCGGCCGCTCGTCAACCAGCAGGACCAGCAGGAACACTTCGGGGTGATTGTCGGTGATCGCCTTGGCGATGTTCTGAAGGAGCACGGTCTTGCCGGTGCGAGGCGGGGCGACGATCAGGGCGCGCTGGCCTTTGCCCTGGGGAGCGACGATGTCGATGACGCGAGCCGATTTGTCCTTCTGGGTCGGGTCAGCGCTGTCGAGGGTGAGCTTTGAATCGGGATATAGAGGGGTAAGGTTGTCGAAATTGACGCGGTGGCGAACCGCTTCGGGATCATCGAAATTGATCTGGGTGATCTTGGTCAGTGCGAAATAGCGTTCGCCGTCCTTGGGCCCGCGAATCTCGCCCTCGATGGTATCACCGGTACGAAGGCCGAACCGGCGGACGATATTGGGCGCGACGTAGATATCGTCGGGCCCCGCGAGATAATTGGCCTCCGGGCTGCGGAGGAAGCCGAACCCGTCGTTCAGCACCTCGATCGTGCCTTGACCGTTGATCTCCGCGCCGCTTTCCGCGCGCACCTTGAGGATGGAGAACATCAGGTCCTGCTTGCGCATCGTCGAAGCGCCTTCGATCCCCATCTCTTCCGCTTGCGCGACAAGATCGGCGGGGGTCTTCTTCTTGAGGTCCTTCAAATGCATGGAAAATTACTTTCGAACGAAAAATAGTTAGGAATTTCAAACGCCTGCGGCAGGACGCCGCGAAAGGGATGAGGCGCATCGGCGAATAAGGGAGAGTCGGGCCGATGCAGCCGTCTTGCGATTTGGCTTATGTCGGGCGGGGGCCCTTAGTCAACGGCTTAGAAGGGTCGAACGATCACCAGGACGACAATGAACGCGGTGAGTATTCCCGGCAGCTCGTTGACCAGACGAAGTTTCTTGTCATCAACCTCGCGGTGCCCCTTGGCCAGCTTCTTGGCATAGGACCCAATCCAGCCATTGTATCCCGACAGGATGAAGACCAGCAGCAGTTTCGCCGAGAACCAATACTGGCCCCAGATGTCGAGATGCACCGCCAGCATCAGTCCCAGCACCCACACCAGCAGCATCGCCGGCATCAGGATGATCGTTCGCGCCTTGTCCTCGCGCTCGATCCAGGCCCGGTCCTCGGCGGATCCCGGGGTGGTGGCCTGGTGATGGATGAAATAGCGCGGAACGATGAACAGTCCGGCGATCCAGAAGATGACGAATGTGACATGCGCCGCCTTCACCCACAAATAGGCTGCGCCGAGAAAACCCTGAAATTGTGTCAGGAATTCCATTAGTCCCCCTGGCCCTTCACCAGCATGACCAGCTCCTCGACATGCGCGATCGGCGTTGTCTGCTGGATCCCATGGCCCAGGTTGAAGATGTGGGGCCGGTCGGCGAATGCGTCAAGGATGCGCCTCACCGCCGTTCGCAGCGCCTCGCCACCGGCAATAAGCGCCAACGGGTCGAGATTGCCCTGAACCGGCATTCCCGGCGGCAGCTCCCTCGCCGCCCAGGCCGGATCGACGGTCTCGTCCAGCCCGACCGCATCCACGCCTGTTTCGGCCGCATAAGCACGCAGCTTGCCGCCGGCACCCTTGGGAAAGCCGATGATCGGCGTATCGGGATGCCGCTTCTTGAGCTCGGCCACGATCCAGGCGGTTCGGGCGATGACCAATTGCTCGAACTGCGAGGGCGACAGACTGCCTGCCCAGCTATCGAACAGCTGCACCGCGTCGACCCCCGCCTCGATCTGGCGCGACAGATAGTCGACCGTCAGTGTCGAGACGATTTCCAGGATCTCCGCCATCTTTGACGGGTCGGCATAGGCCAGCTGGCGGGCCTCGGCCTGCTCGCGGCTGCCCTGCCCGGCGATCATGTAGGTCGCCACCGTCCAGGGCGAGCCGGCAAAGCCGAGGAAAGTCGTCTCGGGCGACAATTCCGACTTCACGCGCCGCACGGTCTCGTAAATGGGCTCGAGGCGCTCCAGCATTGGTTTGAGGTCGCGGATGCAACCGTCGCTGAGCGGCGGCGCCAACCTCGGACCCTCACCGGCGACGAAAGTCAGGTCCATGCCCAGGGCATGGGGGACTACCAGAATATCCGAGAAAAGGATCGCCCCGTCGAAGGCGAAGCGTCGCAACGGCTGCAAGGTGATCTCGGCCGCTGCCTCGGGGTCATAGGCCAAGTCGAGGAAGCCGCCCTTGTTGGCGCGCAACTCGCGATATTCGGGAAGATAGCGGCCGGCCTGGCGCATCAGCCACATCGGCGGCGGATTGCGCCGTTCGCCCTTGAGGACGGTCAGCAGCGGCTTTTCAGCAGAGTCAGGCGAGGCCGGAGCCACCCTCTATTCTCCCTTATATATAATAATAGTGAGATTGATGGATTAGATGGAGCGTTGGCAGCGGGATTTAAGCGCGCCTCCCGACTTTGCCAACAGGTCGCGATTCGGCGCGAATCGCCGGATTTTGACGAGTCGTTCGACTCTGCTCCCACGATTCACAGTCTGTGGATGGCGATTTTCCCTTGTGGACAGACTCTCGAATCCGATTGAAGTCGGCGAGGACCGATCCGCCCCATTGGGTCGTCCCCCTCTTCGCGCTAGAGGGATGCAGCGACTTTTCCACAGACTTCTCCACCGGAGCGCTATGTCGTTGATATTGGCCAGCAACAGCCAAATTCGCCGCGAAATGCTCGTGTCGGCGGGGGTGGAGCATGAGGTGCGGTCGCCCGGTTTCGATGAAGATCAGGCCAAGGCGGGCGGCTTGATCGGCGAGCATCTGGCGCGGCTGCTGGCCGAGGGCAAGGCTGCTTCGATCGATGGCGGTCCCGGCGCTTGGGTGATCGGCAGCGACAGCACGATCAGCGTCGACGGGCGGCGCTACTCCAAGCCGCGCGACCGTAACCAGGCCGCCGAGCATCTGCGCGCCTTCTCCGGCCGAACGATGCTCTTGTCGAGCGCAGTCGCCCTGGCCAGGCAGGGCGACGTCGAGTGGAGTCACGCCGAATCCGCGAGCCTGCGCGTCCGGGAACTGAGCGACCAATTCATCGGCCAATATCTCGATCTTGAATGGCCGGACGTTGCTTATTGCGTCGGCGTTTTCCGGATGGAGGGCCGCGGCGTGACGCTATTCGACGAGGTCGAGGGGAGCCATTTCACGATCCTTGGCATGCCGCTGCTACCCCTGCTTGCAGCATTGCGCGAGAGGGGGTTGATGCCGTCATGACGTCACAACCTTACGCCGAGGTGATTGGCGATCCGGTCGAGCACAGCAAGTCGCCGGTGATCCACAACTTCTGGCTGGAAACTTTGGGCGTGGAGGCGCGCTACGGCCGGCGGAAAATTAGCCGTGCGGAACTTCCGGCCTATATTGCCGAAAGGCGCGACGATGAGAGCTGGCGCGGCTCCAACGTGACGATGCCGCTCAAGCTCGACGCCGTCGCCCTTGCGGACGGTGCGGCTGACTGGGCGGTCGCGGCCGGTGCGGCCAATGTGCTGATGATGCGCGAGAACAAGATTATCGCCGCCAATACCGACGTCGGGGCCATCGCCACGCTGCTGTCCCGCCTGCACCAGGCCAAGGCCCGCATGGGTAGCGTGATTCTTCTCGGCAATGGCGGGGCCGCGCGCGCGGCATTGGTCGCGCTGAAGCTGGTCGGCATCACCAATGTCCGAATCCAGGCTCGCGACCTCGCCGAGGCGACCAAGCTTGCGGTGGAGTTCGGTCTCGACTCCGAACCTGGGTTGTTCACCGCGCCGATCGTCAGCGACGGGCTGATCAACGCCACTCCACTCGGCATGGCTGGCCGCGACTGCCTCAATTGCGACCTGGAGCGGATGCCGGACCAGGGCTGGGTGTTCGACATGGTCTATGACGCGGTCGAAACTCCGCTGATTGGCGAGGCCCGCAAGCGCGGCCTGCACGCCGTCGACGGACTTGCCATGCTCGTCGAACAGGCGGCGACCAGCTTCAAGCTGTTCTTCGGCAAGGACGCGCCTCGTGACCGCGACGGGGAACTTTTGCAGAAGATGAAGTCATGATCACCCTGGCGCTCACCGGTTCCATCGGCATGGGCAAGTCGACCGTCGCCGCGATGTTCGCCGACGCCGGAATCCCGACCTTCGACGCCGACTCGGTGGTGCGGGCACTGCAAGGTCCGGGCGGCAAGCTGGTGCCGCGGATCGAGGAAAGATTTCCAGGCACCACCCGCGACGGAGCGGTCGACCGCGACGCACTGTCCGCAGCGGTGCTCGTCGACCGCGACGAGCTGGCGGCGCTCGAAGCGATCGTCCATCCGGCGGTCCATCATGAACGTACCCGCTTCATCATCGAGCATGGCGATTCGCCGGCGCTGCTGTTCGACATCCCGCTGCTGTTCGAAACCGGCGGCGACCAAGCCTTCGACAAGGTGATCGTGGTGTCGGCAAGGCCGGAGCTGCAGCGGGAGAGGGTTCTCTCCCGGCACGGAATGACCCCGGAAAAATTCGAACAGATCCTCGACCGGCAGATGCCCGACGAGGAAAAGCGGGCGAGGGCGGACTTTATCGTCGACACTTCCGGGACCCTGGATGAAACCCGCGCCCAAGTGCGCAATATCCTGGCTTGTCTCGGCCTGCCGACGGGTGTTTAAGGAGCTCATGCGAGAAATTGTCTTCGACACGGAGACCACGGGACTTTCTCCCGCGGGCGGCGACCGCATGGTCGAAATCGGCTGCATCGAAATGATCGGGCGGGTCGAGACCGGCCGCCATTTCCATTGCTATTTCAACCCGGAACGGCCGATGCCAAGCGAGGCCGAGGCGGTCCACGGCCTCAGCGACATCTTCCTGTCGGACAAGCCCCGCTTCGCGGACATGGTAGAGGAGCTGCTCGAGTTTATCGGCGACGCTCCGCTCGTCGCGCACAATGCGAGCTTCGATTTCGGCTTCCTCAACCATGAGATGGAGCGTTGCGGCCGTCCGGCCGTCTGCATGACCCGCATGGTCGATACGCTGATGCTTGCGCGGACGCGCCATCCCGGCGCCAAGCATAGCCTCGATGCGCTGTGTACCCGCTTCGGAGTCGACCGGTCGCAGCGGGTCAAACATGGCGCCCTCCTCGACGCGCAGCTGCTGGCGCAGGTCTACATCGAGCTGACCGGAGGCCGGCAGATCGGGCTCGGGTTGATCGCCGACGCGCCGGCCGTCACCGGGCATCAGCTTGCCGCTGCGCCGGCAGCGGATCGTCCGGTCCGCGATCCTCGCCCGCATGCGGCCTCACTGGCCGAGCTGGCCCGGCATCGCTCGTTCCTGGCAAAGATCGTCAATCCCTTGTGGGATCGGTTTCTCGCTCCCACTTCGGAACGCGGCGCTGCCTGACTCCGTTAGGCGACTGTCGCCGCTGGAGAGAGAAGGAGAGCCATGATGGACATTCGGGTCGCGGGACACCAGGTCGACACCGGCGAGGCGCTCCGTTCCCATGTTTCCGATCGGCTGTCGGCCATCGCCGACCGCTATTTTTCCCGGGCGGTGGCCGCCAATGTCACCTTCGGCAAGGGTCCCTATGAGGACTTCACCTGCGACATCGTCGCTCCCGTCAACCAGGGCGTGGTGCTGAAATCGTCCAACCGGGCGAATGATGCCCACATCGCCTTTGACGGCGCTGCCGACAAAATCGAAAAGCAGCTCAAGCGATACATGGACCGGCTGCGCGAGCGGCGAGGCGAAGGCGACGGCGCCGCCGTTCCGGAGAACGCCGCTTATACGGTGTTCGCCGCACCGGCGGATGACGAGGAGCCCGTTCCGCCCGCTCCGGCGATCGTCGCCGAGACCAGGGTCGACATCCCCGAGGCAAGTGTTTCCGATGCGGTGATGATGCTCGACCTGCGCAACACCAACGCTCTGATGTTCCGCAATCGGAAGAGCGGCGAATATAATATGGTCTATCGCCGGGACGACGGAACCATCGGCTGGGTGGAACCATCGGCCAAGTGACAAAATGCCGAAAGCTCGGCTAGTGCCCCGGCAATCATTGCCTGCGCGTAACCGCTTGTTCTGGAATCCCTGAAAATGCAGCTTTCCGAATTTCTCGACTTTGAAGCGATCCGTGTCGACCTCGCTGCCGGCAACAAGCGCCAGCTGCTCAACCAGCTGGCGCAGATCGCCGCGGCGCGCCTGTCGATCGATCCCTCGGCAATCGCCGATTCCATCGCCGAGCGTGAGCGGCTCGGCTCGACCGGCTTCGGCGGCGGCGTGGCTATTCCACACGGCAAGCTCGACAAGCTTGACCGGGTCTATGCGCTGGTTACCCGACTTGCCGCGCCGATCGACTATAAGGCAGTCGACGGGCAGCCGGTCGACCTGGTCTTCCTCTTGCTGTCGCCGCCGGACGCGGGCGCCGAGCATCTGAAGGCACTGGCGGCGGTCAGCCGCCTGGTCCGCCATGCCGGGATCGTCGAGAAATTGCGCGGAGCACGGAGCCGCGATGCAATGGCAGCGGTGCTGATCGGCGCTGAGGAGCGGGATGCGGCCTGACCCCGCGCCAACGGGTCGGGAAGCGCATTTGCGCGCCCTTGAATCCCTCTACAATTCGGCGCCGATCAACACCTTGTTCCAGTCGCGGATCGTGCTGGCGGAGGCGGGGCGGAGCGAGATACGGTTCGTGGTCGAGCGCGACAGCTTCCACGCCGCCGGCGCCGCCCATGGCACGCTTTATTTCAAAATGCTCGACGATGCGGCCTTCTACGCCGCCAACGGGCTGGTCAGCGACCGCTTCCTGCTGACCACCGCCTTCAACCTTCATTTCACCAAGCCGATGCGCGGCGGCGAGGCGCGCGCCGAAGGCCGCTGGATTTCCGGCAAGCGCAGGGTGTTCGTGGCTGAAGCGCGGATCGTCGATTCCGAGGGCGAGGAATGCGCCCGCGGCACAGGCACCTTCATGCGATCGCACATCCAGCTTTCGGGCCTCGACGGCTACCGCTCCAGCTGATGACCGAGCGGCTTCCCGCCCATCTCGAAGCAAGCTCGTTGCTTCGCCGCGCTCAGTCGGAAGGCGGTTTCGGAACGGTTCTCAAGCGCGGCGATCCCGACCGCGGTTCGCTGGTCCTGCTCATTTCAGGACGGGGCGCGCATTGGGCCTGCTTCGAGCGTGCCTTGTCGGCTGGCGGCGATTATGGTTGGCGGCGGGTTGGCCCTGGGCCGGGCGTTGACCCGGAAACCTTGGCGGATTGGAGCCAAAAACGCATCCGCTTTGATGAAGATCTATGGTTAATCGAACTGGACATCGCGGTGCCGGAACGATTCATCGTGGAAACCGGGCTTGAAGGTTGACCGCCCGGAACCATTCCGGGATCAGGGTCGCCGACTTCCAAGCGGGGGGCATCCGCATATCGGCAGTGTAAGCCGAACAGAGATGCCACGCAGTCGGGGAATCACCCTCGGCGACGCTGCCCTCGTGCAGCGCGCCAAGCGGCCGGTTCACCGCCCAAGTGACGGTTTTCATGTTCGTGCCGCTTCGTTCCGCCTTCATGGTGATTGCTGCCCTGACCGCATCGTCGGTCGCCCCGGCCCAGGTCAATCCGGCCGCTGAACCCTTGGTTGCCAACGGCGAGGTTCCGACCGCAATGGAGATGGTTCCGTTGCTGCTCGAGGAATCCAACGATCCGCTGGCGCCCCTTTCCGAGGAGCCGGAGCAGCAGGACGAAGTTATCAGGCCCGGCGCAACGCTGGCCGAAACGGTCGCCGGACTGCGCGGCACGGAGCCCGGCAGCCGCGAGCTCGAATGCCTTGCCGTCGGCATTTATTTTGAGGCCAAGAGCGAGAGCCTCGCCGGCCAGCTGGCGGTCGGTCATGTGATCGCCAATCGAGCCGAATCCGGTCGTTTCCCGTCAAGTTACTGCGGCGTGCTGTTCCAGCGCAGCCAGTTCAGCTTCATTCGCAGCCGCTCGCTGCCTGGCGTGCCGCGGGCCAGCCGCGACTGGCAGGACGCGGTGGCGATCGCCAAGATCGTCGACCAGGAGCTCCACCCCTCGCCGATGGGCAAGGCGTTGTTCTTCCATGCCACGCGGGTGTCGCCGCGGTGGCGCCTGACTCGCGTCGGCACGCTCGGCAACCACGTCTTCTACCGCTAGAGCTTTCCGCCGGTCTCCATTTGTTCTAGTCATCGGCGATGGCTTCGAGACCGATTCCCGATTGCTTCGCCGATGAGCCGCTGGTCGCTGCCGAGGTGGCGCGCGGGGTCACCCGGCTGTTCTGCCGGCATGATCTTTTTGCGATCTGCGAGGTGCCGCTGCCCAACGGCCGCCGCGCCGACCTGATGGCGATCGGGCCGCGCGGCGAGCTGACCATCGTCGAGATCAAGGTCAGCAAGGCCGACCTGCTCGCCGACCAGAAATGGACCGACTATCTCGAATATTGCGACCGCTTTTTCTGGGCCGTGCCGCAGCCCTTGGCCCATTTGCTCGAGGAAGAGCGCTTCCTTCCCGGCGATGCCGGATTGCTCGTCGCCGATCGTTACGATGCGGCGGTGATGCGCGAATGCTCGACGAGGCCGCTCGCCCCGGCTCGGCGCAAGGCGGAGACGCTGCGCTTTGCACGGCGCGCTGCGCGGCGGCTGTCGGCGCAGATCGACCCTTCGCTGGGCAGCGATATCTAGTTGATGACTGGGCCCGCCGCCGGCTTCTTGGCCTTGGGCTTCACCGTTTCGATCAATTTCAGCAGCTGCGGGTTGCGGGTGTCGCGTTTGGCATAGTCGCGCGGGCTGTAGCCGCTGACCCGGTCGGGCTTGTCGGGATTGGCACCCGCCTTGAGCAACAGCTCGACCATTCGCGGGTGGCGCTGCTGGACGGCGATCGCCAGCGCCGTCTCTCCGCGCCGGTTGATGGAGTCGACCCTGGCCCCCTTGGCCAGCATATAAGCGGCCCCCTCCTCGAAACCGATGGCGGCGGCCAGGGTCAGGGGGGTGTCGCCATTGGCGTCCGCCAGGTTCGGGTCGGCGCCACGGGTCAGCAGGAAACCGACCCAGTCCAGCTCGCGCTTACGGGTGACGATGTGCAGCGCCGTATCGCCATTATAGCCCCGATAGCTGGCGACGCGGGAGCCGGGCTGGTTGGCCAGCTCCACCGCCTTGTTGGAGTCGCCGTCCTTGACCGCGCTGAGAAAGGCCTCGCCGTCGGAAGCATTCGGACCGAGCCCCTGCGCCGCAAGTGAAGCGGGCAAGATCGCCATCGCCATCGCCAGGCCCGCCATCGTCCAGCCTCTTTTGATGCTCACTTCCGCCGTCCCCGTCTTGATCTCGATGCATTGCCGGACCAACTGTGATCCAAACATGAATAACGCAATCCCCTTCTGGGAAAAGTCCCTGGAATCGCTCGATAGGGGCGAGTGGGAAGCGCTGTGTGACGGCTGCGGCCGCTGCTGCCTGCACAAGCTTGAGGATGAGGAGACCAGAGAGCTTTTCCCGACCAATGTCGCCTGCAAGCTGCTCGACCGCCGCACCGGACAGTGCACCGATTATGCTCATCGCAAGACGCTGGTCCACGATTGCGTCAAGCTCGACCGCCACAAGCTCGACGAGTTGGAATGGTTGCCCGCGACGTGCGCCTACCGGCTCCGCTGGGAAGGAAAGCCGCTGTTCGAGTGGCATTATCTGATCTCGGGAAGCCGGGAGACGGTGCATGAGGCCGGTCAGTCGACCCGCGGTTGGACGGTCAGCGAGGTCGATGCCGGCGATCTGGAATGGCATCTTGTCGACAAGCCGCTCTGAGCCCCTGAGCTTGCCGGGCTTCGCCTGGCCGATCGAGCTTCGGTCACATCCCCGCGCCAAGGCGATTCGGCTGCGTCTCGACGAATCGCGCGAGCTGCTGGTGCTGACGGTCCCAAGGCGCGTGGGCCGCCGTGCCGCGCTGCAATGGGCCGGGAAGCAATCAAGCTGGGTGGAAGCCCAGCTTGCAAGGATTCAGCCGAGGGAGCCGCTTGATCCCGGTTCGACAATTCCATTCGAAGGCCGCCAAATTCGCCTGGCCTGGAACGAGGAATTGCCGCGCACGCCGGTCATCGCCGGGAATGTCCTGCAATGCGGCGGACCGCCTGAATCCTTCGCGGCACGGATCGAGCGTTTTCTGCGGTCGCAAGCGCGCCGGCGACTGAGCGAAATGACAATGGAATTGGCGGCACGGGCTGGAGTCACGGTCAAAGCAGTATCCGTCGGCGATGCGACCAGCCGTTGGGGAAGTTGCTCGGCTAGCGGTTCGATCCGCTATAATTGGCGGATCCTGCTGGCTCCGCCCCACCTACTGCGCTGGCTGGCGGCGCACGAAGTGGCGCATCGCCGGTACATGAACCATGGCGCCCAGTTCCGGGCGCTGGAAGCAGAGCTGTACGGCGACAATGTCTTGGCTGCTCGGGCCGAGCTCAGGGCCCTAGGGCCGCGGCTGAAGCGGGTCGGGCTGCGGCTCTGACGGCTGGGGCGCCGGCTGCGGCGGGGGCGGCTGGCGCGGGCCTGGCTGCCGTGGCGGCAGGCTCTGCCCGGGCTGGGGCCGATTCTCGGGATTTCGCCTTAGCACCTCGTCCAGCCACTGATCGGTCTCGCCTTGGTGCCGAGGATCGACCTCCTGCGGCGCGAGCGGATCGACGGGTTGCGTGCCGATCGGATTGCCGTCCGCATCGACCAGCGGTTCCGAATCCACATAGTTGAAGCCCCAGGCTTCCTCGTCGGGCTCCAGCT
>Ga0307414_10001743_pt1 | contig 11284 bp, 13 predicted proteins | sample DK1Ometagenome_FD_203804 | JGI IMG/M metagenome (GOLD analysis project Ga0307414, IMG submission 203804) | Maize rhizosphere microbial communities from greenhouse at UC Davis, California, United States - DK15-O-3 | ecosystem: Host-associated > Plants > Roots > Rhizosphere > Soil | place: USA...
TCAGCATGGCACCGGACAAGCCTACCTCATCCAGCATTCCGCAGGTTCGGGTAAGTCCAACTCCATCACTTGGGCGGCGTATCAGCTGATCGAAACCTATCCCGAATCAGATTCCATTCCGGGAAGTAAAGGGACATCCAGTCCGCTTTTTGATTCGGTCATCGTAGTGACCGACAGACGTCTGCTGGATAAGCAGCTGAGGGAAAACATCAAGGAATTCTCCGAGGTGAAGAATATCGTAGCTCCTGCCTACTCTTCGTCCGACCTGAAGCTTGCCCTGGAGACCGGAAAGAAGATCATCATCACGACGATTCAGAAGTTTCCCTTTATCGTCGATGGGATAGCGGATATGAGCAACCGCCGTTTTGCCGTGATCATCGATGAAGCGCATAGCAGCCAGAGCGGCACTGCCGCCGGAAAGATGAATCAGGCAATGGGCGCAAAAAAGGAGGCCGAAGATGAAGACAGCGACGATCCTCAGGACAAGATCCTGGAAGCAATGAGAACCCGAAAGATGCGGGGCAATGCCTCGTATATGGCATTCACAGCCACGCCTAAGTCCAATACGCTTGAACGGTTTGGAAACAAGCAGGCGGACGGCACTTTCAAACCTTTCCACCTGTATTCCATGAAGCAGGCGATCGAGGAAGGGTTTATCCTGGATGTTTTGGCAAACTACACGACGTACAAGAGCTACTACGAGATCGAAAAATCCATTGCCGACAATCCGCTATTTGACACAGTCAAGGCACAGAAGAAACTCAAGGCCTTTGCGGAAAGGGATTCGGAAACAATCGGGACGAAGGCGGAGATCATGCTGGATCACTTTATGACCAAGATTGTCAACACGAAGCGGCTGAAAGGAAAGGCAAAAGCCATGGTGGCGACACAGAGCATAGAATCTGCCATCCGATACTATTTTGCTTTGAAAAATCTCCTGGATAAAAAAGGGAATCCATTTCGGATAGCAATCGCCTTTTCCGGCGCAAAAAAAGTGAACGGGATCGAATACACCGAAGACAGCTTGAATGATTTTCCGGCAAGTTTGGAAAGTAGCAAACCCACCGATCCCGGATATATCAGCGACAAGATCGCCCGGTATTTCGACATGGAGGAATACCGAATCTTGGTCGTAGCGAACAAGTACCTGACGGGTTTCGATCAGCCCAAGCTTACTGCCATGTACGTGGACAAGAAGCTGCAGGGAGTGTTGGCCGTTCAGGCACTTTCCCGCCTCAACCGATCCGCCAACAGTCTCGGCAAGAAGACTGAAGACCTATTCGTCCTGGACTTTTACAATTCCGCACAGGAGATTCAAACCTCTTTTGAGCCGTTTTACACCGCAACCTCGCTCAGCGGAGCCACAGATGTGAATGTGCTGCATGACCTCAAATCAAGTTTAGATGCCTTGGGAGTTTACGAATGGCACGAAGTAGAAGACTTTGTGGAAAAGTATTTCCAGGGTTTGGAAGCAGACAAATACCTAAGCCCAATCATCCAGATAGCCGAGGAACGGTTTAATTCTGCCCTTGAACTGGATGATAAGGAGAAAGCAGACTACAAGATCAAAGCCAAGCAGTTTGTCAAGATCTATGGTCAGATGGCCTCAATCCTGGAATTTGAAGTTGTGAATTGGGAGAAACTGTTTTGGTTTCTAAAATTCCTGATTCCCAAGATGATCATCAAAGACCCACAGCAGGATCTTCTGGATGAATTGCTGAATTCGGTCGACCTGTCCACGTATGGATTGGAGCGGGTGAAACTGAATGAATCTATTGTACTGGACGCCAACGAATCGGAACTGGACCCTCAGAATCCCAATCCCAGAGGAGTGCATGGCGGGGAGAAGGAAGAAAATCCCCTGGATCAGATCATCAACCGCTTTAACGAGCGCTGGTTTCAGGGTTGGGAAGCCACTCCGGAAGAGCAGCGGGTGAAGTTTGTAGCCATCCAAAGTAAGATTATGGCACATCCTGATTTTGAGAAAAAGGTCGCTGAAAACATGGATTACCATACCCGGGACTTGGCTTTCCGGAAAATCATGGACGAGGTGATGGCCAGACAGCGCAAGTCAGATATGGATATGTACAAACTTTATGTCCAAGATGGCTCCTTCCTACAAGCGTTTATGGATACCATGAAACGAATGACGGGGGTTTAAAAAGATGGAATAATGAAAATATTTAAAATTGCAGTTCAGATAGTTGGGATTCTTTGGATGATATTATTCACCATAGCATTTCTTTTTGGAACAAGTAAACAGTCCTTTGATCTATCAACAAGAGCGATTCTTCTTAAGGTTTTATTTTCCTAATAATTCCTTGGAAAACTCTTAACTCTCGTAGAAAATGAAAAATGGAGGGCTTTTAGATTTAAAGGAATTGAGAAGATTTTTGAATGGAAGACAGGAAAAAAAATATAGAAAGGGAGATTCTTTATTCGGTTTATAGAAATGACATTATAGAAGAATTAACCAGAGAATCGGAAACGCCAGACTTTACAATTACTGATAAAAAAAATCGAAAAATTGGCGTCGAAATAACTCGAATTTTCTCAAGCAAGGCTAGCTCAATTTTGTGGAAAAGTGAAAAATTTAAGGACGATTTCATCAAAAACCACCTTACAAAAAAGAAAAAAAAGATTCCTAGACACTTGAGAAAAATTCAGGTAATTAAAGTCGAAGGAGGTGAAGAATTAATTGAACATGGTCACGCTATCGTATACGAACAATCCTTAACGGAATTTTTCGCTTTTTTTGAAACTCTCATTAATAAAAAGTCATCATCGTATGAAAAAAAACAATCGGATTTAAGCTTTGTTTGTTTAATAGCGAAAGACGAAGAGGATTTTCTTAGGAATGCAAAATTGCCAATAAAAAAACTTTATGGATTTCTAAGACAGTTTTCAATATTTGATAGTATCCTTAAATCGAATTTTCAAGAGATAACACTTTTAGCCAGCTTTGATTCCGGGAAATATCACATCCCTCTATATTGGCTTATTTTTATAAATGAGTTTCAAACATTTAGGTTTTTTTGGGATGAAAAAATAAAAATACTGGATCAACAAAAAACCAATTTAAATTTTTTTTCGAACTTGATCATTGTCCTTCTGAATCTTGGATTTAAGAACATTTACTTGGCTAACGATAAAAATGACAAAATCATAGTCATTGGAACAAAATATCTTCGAATTAACCTTGATAATGGAGATTTCAAAGAAGAGTCTTTCCTTGCATTAGAAATTTCAAATTTACTAAAAGCCGAAATCTTTTATAAAAAGTATGCTAATTATCAATCAATGTATTCAGAATATTTAAAATTTAGAAGTAAATACCTTCCATTAATAGAGGAAGACCATTTCAATAAAATTTCAGATTAAAAACCTTAACTCCCCTAGTCCTCCCCCTCCTGTTCGATTCCTATAATTAAATTTGCTTCTTGAGATAAGAAAGCTGGCAAAAAATCTCGCTTTAATAATGAAATTCTTCTCAATAATTTATTCTTCCCAAACAACCGAAAGAACTGTATTATAACTGGGAGTAACGATACAATATTCATAAAATTTGTAGTTCCGGTCATTCTCCCATTCTTTCATATCAAACCAAGTTGACTTCCAAATTTGTTGTTTGGACTGGGTCTTAGAGTAAATCTTTCCATCTTTAAAATATTCGGCCGCAACAGAGTCGTCAGGCGGAGAAAGATTAATTCGATCAATTATAAAATTCTTGAAGTCTTCCGACTTCTTCCAATACAGAACCTTATTGTTGTGACAATAAAAAACACAAATCGGGTGTGGTCCAAGCTCTAGATATCTAAAAACCGTTGATGTTCGACTTGTTGAGAATTTATCAGAAAGGTGCCTAATCAAACTTGGACTAAACTCATAATCAGAACACTCCGAAAAAAAAATGCCAGATGGCATTAATAGCTCTGAAGCAAACTGGTTTGCTTCTGCCTCTTGGATTCCTTTTTTTGAACGGTTTACCTTATCATCAAACCAGCTTAAAGTACTTTCATTCTCGTTGTGTACTTCCAATGTATTCCGGTGCATTTCATGATGGCCCAATTCATGAGCAATAGTAAACCTTTTTCTTCCTTCAAATTCTAGATTTGAATTAACAGAAATAATGGTCTTTCTTTCTCCAAACACAATTCTACCATCAGAATTTTTTAGTGGCTCATACCTTAAAGTGGCCCCCCTCCCAGAAACTATTAATTCAAGCGGTATTTTAGTTGGATCATCAATCCCACATTCCTCCAGCAACCTCTTCGCTGCCAAAGCCCCTCTCGAAATTGCCATTAGATTTCATTTCTTTTTTCCAATTCCTCCATGAGTTTTGCAAGATCAACATTTGACAAAATTTCACGAATTTCCTCATCGTCTAACTTATCGAGACTTCTAAATTGCACATTTGGTGCTTTTTTCCTCAACATGCCAACCAACATATTCCCAGTTAAACTTAGATTTTCTTCTATCTTTTGTTTGAGCAACACAAGAGCTTTCTCCATCAAACTCTCATCCCTTTCCATATTTACTTGGGCTTTTCTCAAAAACGTTGATTTACGAATTTCCTTAATTCCCGATGTCACATATCTATTTACATCTACTCCTTCCTTCTTTAGAAAATCAGTAGCAGTTTCCTGATTTGAGCTTACTGCCTCTGCATAATCATGAAGAAGTAGTTTAAAGGCTTTTAATTTATTTTCAGTTGACATATTTTCTTTTAATTAAAGGAGTCCAAAATTCTTCTAGATAACCTTCTCAGCCTTCGAATCCTATTATCATATTCTTCCTCAGAAATATTAAGATCTTTACAGATTTCACATCTTTTTGACTCATCGTAATAACGACCGATAAAAATTTCATACAATTCCTCATCGCCAGAAATCTCTCCCTCAATGCTTGCCACAGCTGTGGCAACATCTATAGATTCATCGAGTTCAAACTCTACAGCAAAGAAATCATCAACTTCTTCTAAATCATATTCGTCCTCTTTTTCATCTTGGACAATTTCATTGAGGTTTGCAGCTTTCTTCTTAGCGTTAAAAATCGATTGTCGCAGAATATTGTATTTCAAATATCTTATTAGGTCGGGATTTCTGGATGGTTCAAATTTCTTGGGTTCATTCAAATACTTCGTAATCGCATCAATTGCAAAATCGTAAGAAAGCTCCTCCCTAGATCTAACCATCCTCTGATTGCTCACTCCAATTAGGGCATATGCATAGGCCATGAGCACTGGAATAACCTTTTCCCAGTCAACATTTTCATAGTCTGATTTGATTTCAAGTCGTTCCAAAAGGCGCTAATTAATTGTAATGCTAATTAAAAAGAAAAAATTGCCATGCCGCGGCAATTTTTTCTTCGCCAGTAGCATACTATTTTATCACGTTCAAACTACTAAAAACGATGGCCACAAACAAACCAACAGGAGACAATGCTCGAAAAGGAGCTGTCAGAAAACGATCACAAGTACAAAATCCCAAGACCGGTCTCTGGACAAAGAGAAATTCTGAAACTGGGCAATTTATGGATGTAAAAACGTCCAATTCTAAACCTTTCAAGGGAATCCGAAAAGAGAGATAAGAAAATGGCAAAAAATGTAAATCGACCAAACATCCCCCCAAAAGTCAAAACCAATTTATGGCGGTCTTCTGGCGGACGGTGCCAGTTCAATAATTGCAACACTCCCCTATGGTTGCACAAAGCAACGATGGACCAAATGAACAAAGCATACATAGCCCACATATTTGCATTTTCTAAAGGAGGAGCCAGATATGATGAGGTAAAGTCACCTTTGCTAGAAAAGGATTTCTCGAATCTTATGTTAGTGTGTGATGAATGCCACCGTACGTTTGACGATAAATCAAAAGAGGAAGAATATCCAGCAGATCGCTTGATAACGATGAAAAGAGTCCATGAAGAGCGTATTGAGCTTTTGACCGGAATTGCACCTGACATGAGAAGCCATATTCTTCTCTTTGGTGCTAAAATAGGACAAAATGCCTCTCCTTTAAATTTTCATTCCGCGACTCAAGCTATACTCCCGAATTACTACCCTTCTATGCCACGGCCGGTGGAAATTGGAATGCAATCAGCTTTGGAAGATCATGCCGAAAGCTACTGGCTAGCCGAAGAAGAAAACCTGATAATTAAATTCAAATCAGAAGTTCAGTATTTGAAGGGAAAACATGAAACTCAACACTTTTCCATCTTTGGTCTTGCACCTCAACCATTGCTTATAAAGCTAGGCACCTTATTAGGTGACCTTTACGATGCGGAGGTTTATCAACTTCATAGAGAACCTACCACCTGGAAGTGGCTAGATCAAAAGTACGATGTTAAGCACCAAATTGTACCTGCTTCAACAGACCACAAAGTTGTTGCCCTCAAATTTGAATTGAGCGCAACTATCACTGATGATCGGATAAAGAATTCTCTTGGTGAGGAATCTAGCATTTGGTCGATTACCCATAGTAGCCCTAATAATGACTACCTAAAGTCTCGCCTCCATTTGCAGGATTTTCGCCGAATAGCACGCAAAGCGCTCGATCAAATAAAAGCGCGGCATGGAGAGGATGTAATAATCCATGTATTTCCAGCTATGCCAGTTTCTACTGCTATTGAACTAGGAAGGGTTTGGATGCCAAAAGCAGACCTTGCAATGATAATTTATGATCAAAACAGAAGGGAAGGCGGTTTTATTAAAACTTTAAAAATCTCTTAAAAGTATGTTGACACCGGAACAAAAAAAACAATTTAGTGATCTCCTTGAGGCGCTAGGACAAGAACTAGATATTAGCAAAGAACAGTACGATGCTGTCGTAAAAAGCTATCAAGCGGTAGGTAACCAACTTTCAAAAGAAGGATCTCTACTGTCACCTTATAAACCGGAAATTCTTCCTCAAGGATCATTTCTATTCGGTACGATGATAAAACCAGTAAACGAGAAGGACGACCTTGATATTGACCTGGTGTGTAAATTAACAGGTAAGCAGCCGTCTTGGACCCAATACAACCTGAAGCAAAAGGTTGGAGATCAGCTAAAAGAAAATACTGTTTACCGAAAGATGCTGAAAGAAGAAGGTCGAAGATGTTGGACGTTGGTCTATTCCGATTCTGCCAATTATCATATGGATATTCTACCTTCTATTGTCGATTCTGGATATCAAATGATTTTGGAAAATGCATTTTTAAATTCTAAAACGACTGATCTGAATGAACTTGCGATCAGAATAACTGACAGGTTTAGAGATGATTACTATTCTGAAACCGATCATAAAATTTGGCTTAAATGCAACCCTTTTGGTTATGCCAAGTGGTTTACAAATGAGGCTTCAATTGACTTAAGTAAAAGAATAACTTTAAGTGAATCGATAAAGCCAGTTCCCCAATATCAAAAAGATAAGCTGCCCCTTCAACGAGTTGTTCAAATTCTTAAAAGGCATCGCGATCTTTTTTTCAATGGAGATGAGGACAAACCAATATCAATTATCATAACTACTTTGGCTGCAAGGGCCTATCAGAAGGAGACTTCTATCATAGATGCATTATTGAATGTAATCGACCGTATGCATTTGTTTATCAAAGAAAAATTTAATCCAAAAACAGGTAGGATGATCAAATGGATAGGGAATCCTGTAAATGAGGAAGAAAATTTTGCGGATAAATGGGAGGAGGCTCCCCAAAAAGAAAAAAACTTTGAATTGTGGTTACAGGCTGTTAAAACCGATGTTAGACAAGCCTTAGACCAAAAAGATAAAGGTTTACATTCTGTTATGGAATCCTTAAAATCACCATTTGGAGAAAAATCGGTATCTCTAGCATTTGCCAACTACGGGGAAAAGCAGTTGCAATTAAGAAACGCAGGAGGATTAAAAATGGCGGGAATCACTGGAATGATAGGCTCAGTAGGTAGAACTTCAATCATTCAACACACAAATTTTGGTGCGAAAAAGGATCAATAAACCAATTCCGCTAATTCAACAGGAAGTGGCATTGAAGTCATTTTTCCCTGGATCAAAGATCAGTCGTAAATCCGATTTTGAAATCAAGTGGACACATACTGTAAAACCTACTCCACTAAGTGAATGCTACACCCTCCTTCTTCATTATAAAAAGGGCGAAGGAGCTAAAGTCTATGTAGTTTCTCCCAAACCACTTCAATTGGCGAAAGGAAAAACCAGACTTCCACATGTTTACAGTCATGCAGAACAGCGCCTTTGCCTGTACTATCCAAATGACGATGAGTGGAATTCTTCTATGCTGTATATAAAAACCCTCATTCCTTGGGCCTGCGAATGGCTTATGCATTATGAAATTTGGGTCGGGACTGGGGAATGGAAAGGAGGAGGTATTGAGCATAATGAGAACCCTGATGAAAATGAAAAATCTGAATAAAATTATTCTCCTTACCCGAAGAGGAAAACGAAAATCCAAGGGTAAAAAAAGCCCTTTCGGGCTTTTCTCAAGATTCTTCCTAATCCGGTTCTTTGACCGAAACGTAAACTGTGTGGGTTTTTCCGTACTGATCCGGTTCTTTTAGCTTGGCGACATTGAACTTGACGAAGGTTTCACCTTCGTACTCGAAGGTGTGGTTTTGAAGCTCTGCCATATTCAGGCTCACTTCCACAATTTCCATGCTTTCGACTTGCTTTCCTTTACCGATGTACTTTTTTGAGAATGCCATAATATTTTGGTTTTAGTTAAAATTTATGCAGGTCATTTAGGATGGCCGGGAAAGTGATGAAAAATTAGAATTTAAAAACTGGGAGGCAGTCCGTCGGAAACCCTGTTTTTAGGAAATTCTGCTTGAAGCCTCAATTTTTTGAAACTGACAAGACGACTGACCTTTGTGCATACAGTTGAACAAAACCGGAATAGGGCATGTAAATACTTCGAGGATAAGGCAACATGAAAAAGACGGAATTAGCCACAATCAATTAAGAGTAATCTACTCAGCAAGTGGTACAGAAACCTCTCCAGGAAGCAAAGCTTCATACTCGAATTGTCGATAGACTGCCCCATCAGCCGAAACATTGACGGTCGCTGAAAGTGGCTGGAAAGAATCATCGGTTTCACCTCCCAAGTGAACGGCATTGAAAACTAAACCGAAACTATAGATAGGGGCTGAGGAAGTGGCTGAAATGGTTGGAACTTCTGGCTCTAAAGAAAACGTATAGGTATTACCTTGTTGGATCACTTGGGTCCAGTTGGGTTCGCTCGGTTGATCCAACACCGGAGCGACAAAAGTAAATGTGCCGCCCAGCATACTATGAACCGAAAAGGTCACCAAGTAGTCGGCGTAATTACCATCCATTTCAACTTCGATGGTCACAGATTTTTCAACAGGTTTTGGAGTCTCATCCTCTGAAGAACAGCTAAAAGAAAAAACAGCTTCTGAAAGAACAAGGGCAGAAATTCCTCCGGAAACCTACTTGTTCCGGGAAAGCTTCTGGATTTCACAATCCACTTTTCTACTGTGCTAACCAATGAAGTCAAAAACTATCTGCAGTTGAAGCCTTAGGAAAAGGACGGGATGGAGAATAAGGCCAAGATTCTTTACACCCGCAGCTATGCCAAGCTGAGGGTCAGCCAGTCCTTTGACCTCTATTCACTCAATGAGGCCATTCGGCTGGAGGTCAAAGCCACCAACCAAACCCTCATGAAGCAAAAGGGCTACGGCCGGGAACTTACACAATTACGAAAAATATTATATAATTTCTGCGTGGTAGACTCCAGGCATGAAATTAAATTAAACTCCTGTAGCCATTTCTTCGCAGGCGGCCGCACATTTGCGGCAAGCTTCTGCACATTCCTTGCAATGCTCCATACCCATCCGCGCATGTTTTTCGCATTCTTCGGCGCAGGCATTACAAACATCTGCACAAACCCGGCAAAGATGATTACTGTACTCACTCCCTAAACTCATTACCTCTGCTGCTGAACGGCAGATTGCTGCGCATTCCAGATCAAGTTGAATACATTTCGATAGCATTTTTAGGTCTTCTTCTTTAAGACATTCTGTAGCACAATGGCTACAAATTGCGGCACATGCTACACAGGCATCAATGCAATCTTTGAATAGTTGATGTGTCATGATGTAATTTTTTTAGTTAGATGAATTATTGTAATTGTTATTTTCCGTCTGATAAAATCCATTGTTGCAATTCTATGATCTCTTTATCCTGAGCTTCAATGATATTCCTCGCCATTGTTTTCATCACATCCTCGTGACCGTAGATTAATTCCAGCCTAGCATTTTCAATAGCACTTTGATGATGCTGTATCATGAGCATGGCAAAATCGTGATCTAAGTCTCCATTGATGATCTGGAGGTCAATAACTTTTCCTGACCTTTCCATATTAGCCATTTGTTGCATACTGAATTCAGGGACATTTTTGTGTGGGGAATGGGCATTTAAGAAAAGAGATAACTGTTCGATTTCTGCTGTTTGAGCTTCAACAATCATTTGTGCCATTTCCTTCATTTGTACATCATCGCCACTTTTAAGCTCTGCATTAGACATGTCTATTGCTCCCTGGTGATGCGTTCGCATCATCATCGCAAAATCATTGTCAGGGTCATTTGTTTTTTGCATGCCCATCATTTTATCCATCATATTATGCATAATGGACATCATCTCGTTATTATCATGTTTTTGGATTTTGATGGTATCATCATCAATACTGCAAGAAGCAATTGAAATTGTAAAGAGAAAAATCGCTAAAAATTTGATTACATTTTTCATATCTATAGTATTCGTTTATAATTTAAATTAGCAGAATAGTATCGTTTAGCTCTCCCCTTCTGGCCACAAGGAACTTGCCGATGGAAAACAAATCAAAGTTCAATCCAAGTGCCAACGTGTTTATCGGGAATAAAGAATGATCACCAAACATAACCTGTTTTAAATCCAACTCTTCGACAGCCTTTTTGACTCAAGAATTGCTCCATTTTTCCATCAATCCCCATTTGGATTTTCCGGGCGATATGCTCCGGAATATCCACCATTACTAATTTAATCCCCAAAGAGCCGTTTCGTTAAGGGATCTTATTTTCCCGATGCAGACATAGCGGACGCTACTGTATGGTCGAATATTTTACCCAGTATGGGTAATATCTTCCTCTGTGCGGGCAGGGCCTCCGGACTTTGGATCCGGTCTCGTTACACCTGAAGGGACAAATTTCGTATTAAAAGTGTCCCTCCGACGAACTGCAACTTGATGCGGTTTGATTTACCGATTAACGTTGTGGGATGAAAAGACAGGTATTGAAACC